>WNGQ01002417.1_pt1 | contig 22209 bp, 20 predicted proteins | sample 5407661 | NCBI WGS metagenome assembly WNGQ01 (sample SAMN13153382, study PRJNA577476) | soil metagenome | isolation source: 60 cm soil or saprolite under Garry oak tree replicate 2 | place: USA:California | collected 2016-06-15 | reverse complement strand
AGACATTCGCCGCGCGCTAAAGTATGCGCGTCAATCACGCAAAGTGTCGAATCGCCGCGATTGCCGATATAAACGACGCTGTCACCGATGCTGACTGCCGTTGGCCCGAGTGTGACCCTTCGTCCGCGCAGCTCGACCTTTCTTGTCTTAAACCCAGTCACCTGCGAAACAGCGTCGGTTGCCTCATCGATTACATCCACGCTCCCGGTATTGCTCGCCGGCACCCATAATTTCCCTGTCGCGCGATCATAAGCGAAGTAGTCGAGCGCTACCGTCCCGGTCGCACCCGGTAAACTAATTGGTTTGAGCTCGTAATTGGTGTCGGCTGCGTGGGCGACTGAAGCCCAAATGATTTGGATCAATGCGACTGCGCCGACTTTTGCAAATTTCGAACTACGGCTCATTGGACAACTCCAGGCCCTGTGAAAGAGCGGGCTTGGCGGAAGCGAGTATTCTTTGAATCATTGTTCAATTACGAAATTATTCGACATGATAAGCGCGAACCTCGGCCTTTTGCGATCCGCGATGTGGAACAGCTACGAACAAGGTGTCGCGTTCGGAAACGAAAAGTCCGGTGCGAGCGCCGTCTGCTGTGTTCGCCCTAGCTGAGGCTGCATAGGTATTCGGATCAGTCTGCTCGATGATGTCGATTTTTCCCGCGCCGCAAATCGCGTAGATGCGATGGCGTTTACCGTCGTAGAAAACGTCATCGGGATCGCCGGAGATATCGATCTTTGCAACAATGTCACCGGATTCCGTGTTGAGCACGACAAGCTTTGCTGGAAGACGGCAGCCGACAAATAGCCGATGATTCGCTTCATCCAGAGCCATGGGAAAATTTCCAAATGCCAGATCTGTCTTCCATGTGGTGACGACTTCGCCCTTCTCCCGATCGATTACTGCCACATGGCGGGAATTCGGAACATTTACAAAAATTCGTTTCCCGTTCTTTTCCAACTCGAACGCTTCGGGATGAGCCGAAAGTTTGATTGAACTGATTTGTTTTCCATCTAGCGCGTTGACGATGGCGATTCCGCCGCTGCCAAACCCGACATAAATTTTTTTCGTGGCACTGTCGTAACGGACATTGTCGGCATCGTCTTTAAGATCTATTTCACCAACATTCTGGTATGATTTTGCGTCGTAAATCTTGCAAACGCCGCCTTTGTCGTTCGCGATGAAGAGGCGATTCAATTCGGCAATATAAACGAGACCCTGTGGCGCTCCGAGGTCGCTGATCGTGTGGACGCGCTCGCCTTTGCGCAAGTCGAGGACTTCGGCGGTATTGTTGCCAAGCGCGCAGACGAACAATCTTTCACCAGCCGCGTCGAGATCGAGGTGATCGATCCGTCCCTCTACCCCCGGCAGCGGGATCGTCTGCTTCAGTTGAAGTCCGCCGGATTCAGCGGCGAGATAGTTGCCAACCACTGCAATGACGATAACAAGAGCTAAACGTTTCACTTTACTGCTCTTCCTTTTTTCGCTGTCTGTTCCGCATAACTTTTTCCTATCGATTATTTGTGGCTGATGAGTCCACCGACGTAACCGGCGGCCGTCAAAAACCCGGCGATAAGGCTGCCTCTACTTGCGAGGGAAGCGCAATCAGGAGCGGGCAAACCAGCGCGAGGAGAAATCGGGTTTTCACTTTACGCCATAGCTGAAGTCATCGAATAGCGTCACGCTGTCAGCCTTCGTCGAGACGCCAACCCTGCCGCCTTTGGTGAACGTCGTGTCCTCCACGTCGAAGAGTTTCTTGCGGGTAATCCAGCGGGTAGAAATTTACAACTCGAGCGTGACGATCACCGGGCAATGATCGCTGGCTTCGGTGTCCACGGGGCCAATGGTGGGGTAGCGTGCCAGATTCATCGGGTATTGGTGGCACTTGGTAGACAGCCCCTTGCGGACAATTGAGGTGTTGGCGTCGAGCGCGACCACATCGACGGGATCCACGACGAGGCTCTTGTGAGGCAGCACGTAATCGAGCCGGCTAACTTCGCCGCCGCCGGAGTCGAGGAAGTGCGTCCATTTGTTCGTTTTAGGAAGCGCGCCGAAGGGATCCTGCAGCTCGGGATGCTTCGTCAGGGGATGCACGCTAGTGCCGTTTTTGAGGCTGGCGTCCGCGTTGAGGTCGCCCAGCACCACGGGCAAGCGGCCCGCTGCCACGTTTTCGTTCACGATCGCAGCCACGCGTGTGGATTGTTTGAGGCGGCGCTCATCCGACGGTTTGCCGCCCAATTGCGACTTGAGGTGGTTCACCAGCAAGGTGAGCGTTTTTTTCGTCCCGTCCTTCTTTGCGATCACCACGTCCACCTCGAGACAGTCGCGGGAAAAGATGGCATTTGGAGCGAGGTAGGCCGCCTTGCCTCCCAACTGGCCGATGTATCGGCGGCTGACCATCTCTTTCTTGTTCGCGGCTTCGTCGATGTGCGTGCGAATGCCGCCGACCGTCAGGCTTTTCAGGTCAGGTCTCGTGAGGTCGCGCTTGATCAAGAGGCCCACGTCAATGCCGCGCGGGTCGTTCCCATCAATGGAGATGACGTGGCCAAAGTAGTTGCCCAAGTATTGCTCATTGAAGTTGCGCAGCGTGTAGATGTTTTCAATCTCCTGCACCGCGAGGATGTCCGGCTGCGCGTCGAGAATCGCCAAGGCCGTGTTGTTCCGCTGAATCGTCGTCGTGGCGTAGGGAACCAGATCGCCCTGCTGGCTGGCCAGCGACACGACGCCTGTGGCCATGACGGTTTGCTCGAAGTCGCGCCCTGTAAACGGCTGATCAAGGAAGGCGTAGCGGTTGAACATGTTTTGGACGTTGAAGGTGGTGATTCGAAGCTTCATGTGTGTTTGAGGGTTGAGTTTACTTGGTTGGATCGCCGGCCTTGGCGAGCGTATCGGCGATAAAGGTGCCGACGCGCAGGGCGTTGGCCACGACGGTGATCATGGGGTTAAGACCGAAACCGGTGGTCATCACGCTGGAATCCACCACGAAGACATTCTTCGTGCCGTGCAGCCGGCACCATGAATCCACGACGGACGTGGCCGGATCATCGCCCATGCGGCACGTGCCCATCTGGTGGTCGCCAATAAGGTCGAGAATGTGCGGAGAGAACGTCGCCTTGGTCACACCATTCTTCCCTTTTTCAAAAGCCTGCTGGAAGATCGGCACGACGCTTTGATACATGAGCCACTCGTGGGTGCCGACCTCGCGGGTGATGCGGGCCACGGGGAAGCCGAATTCATCCACATGCGTGGGATCGAGGTCGACGCGGTTGCGGGGCATCGGCAGGTCGTCGGCAGTCAGGCGCAGTTCCACGCTGATGGCATAGTCTTTCATGCTCTTGCCGAGCGCGTCGCCGAAGCTGCCGCCGGCCACGGCTCCAACGGCGTTCTCCAATGGATTCTTCTTTGCGGTGCTGGTGAGGGTGCCGCCCTTGAGCCAGCGCCCGTCTTTGTCCTTGATGAAGTAAGGGCCGAAGGAGGTGGTGTTGCCCGTGGGACCGAATTCAGCATGAAGGAGGCCGCGAAAACGTTCCTCAAGTGTCACCTTGGCTCCCATGCCGAAGAGATGGAAGCAGGCGTTGCGTCCGAGTTGGTCGTGCTCATTGCCCAAGCCATGTTCCCCGCACATGTGCAGGAGCCGGGCGGACTGGACGGCTCCGCAGGAAACGATGACCGTCTCCGCGGGTTGCGAGACAGCCTCCGGATGATCGGGATCGGAGATGTCAAGGTAGAGGACGCCATTGGCGCGTTTGGTCTTCGGGTTGAGCGTGATCTCGTAAGCACGGGCACCACACAGCACCCGGACTTTGCTCCCGGGCTGCTGCCCCATGTCGCGCAACTCCTGAATGACGGTAGCGTGCGCGCCGGATTTAGGCTCGCCAGGGATGAGGGTCTGGCCAGGCACTTCTCTCGCGCCACCCCAGCAGAGGTATTCGCCGCAGAAACCGCACATGTTGCACGCCTGCCGGATGCGTTCCGACCAGAGTTGGTCGGGAGTCTTTTTCCAAAAATCGGCGCCTTCAAGCTGGGCTGGACCGGCTTGCGCAGCTTGCGCCAGGATTTCCCGCGTGCGGTAGGTGGAGGTGCCCGGCGATACGATACCCACGGGCAGCGGCGCCGCGGCCAGGCCGAGTTCCGCGCGATTCATCGCCTGCTCCACGTAGTAACCGACGGGGTTTATCGGGTGCGGCGGACACGGGTAAGGTTCGCCCACCGTGGCGCCGTTGAAAAGAGCGCCCACCTTCGCATTGCCGGCGAGTTCCTTGAACCAGGCACTGGCGGTGATGCTGGCATTCAGCTTGGCGCGGTCGCCGGAAACAGCCAGCAGCGCCTCCGCCACGCGGTAGAAAGGCTCCATCTGTTCGTAGCCAACGGGCCAGTCGATCAATGAATAACCCCAACTCCGAAGCTCCTCCAGACGGCCCAGGTTCTGATAGAACGTGCCAAGCTTGAAGTCCACGGGCAGCGGTCGAAACGCCCAAGTGCCCCAAATGACGGAGCCCCCTCCCAGCACGGAAGCCGTCCAGCCATTCACGAAAGGCTGAGCCTTCGCCGTATCCACGCCCCCGACGCGGAAGGTATTATAGTCTCCGCGCAGGCGGCGCTTCGGGTCCGGGCGTTTGACGCGGAAGTAATACTCGTCGTGCATCACGGAGTTGAATCCATCCGGGTCGCCGCCGGCCGGTGCGGGCCGGCCATCGTGCGCGTTCCGATACCGGTCCGCCACGTCCGGCCCTTGTTCCAACAACGTGACCGAGTGCCCGGCCTTTGCCAGCAGCCACGCAATGGTTCCTCCACCACCGCCGCTGCCGACTACCACGAAGCTCGTTTTCGGATTCTTTTTCATGACCGCATAGAGGTTGAAGATGAGTGCCCGGATTGTTCAGGCAGGTGAGCCGGCCGGCGCCGCCGGCTTTTGCAGTTCCTTGATCAATTCATTGCGCCGCAACTCCGCGTCTTCCCGCGTGTAGTGATTGCCGGAGCGGCGGTGCTCGCCGAGAGCCACGAGCAAAGGCGGAGGCGTCGCCGGAGGGCCGTCGAGCATCCCCATCGCCTCCATCAGGCAATCGCGCAGGAGTTGCTGGGCAAACTGGGAAGCCTTCAACCCACTGATTGCCGGCTCCGGTGGCCAGACATTTTTGCCCGTGCCATCCTTTACGACATCCGTCATGAAGGCAGCGGCCAGTTCTTGCCATTTCTTCGGATCGGTTCCGGGATTAATCTTAGCCACCGTTTTCTTAAAAGCAGGCAGCGTGAGCCCGTAGAATTCGGCGCGCGACATCGGCACAGCTTCTCCGCCGACTTTGCCAATGAGCTGAAAGTTTCCGCTCTTGCTCGCGCCAAAAACGGCCTTCGCATCGAGCCCGCGCTTCTTCCGCCAACCCGCCGTGCGCCGCACCGCCGGCTGATGCCGCAAAGGATCCGCCGCACTCGCCCGCCATACCGCCGCCGACTGAGCGATGTCCTGATCGTCCTCACTTTTTGTCAAACGCTTGAGCAACGCCGCCACATCCGGCGCGGTTTTATCAAAAGGCGGCAAGGCCGGAAGAAGCGCGGAGGCCATTAGGTTAAGTTGTTGCGCCAACGAGTTCGAGATTTTCGGTGCCGAGTTCATGGGTCTTATGTCTTGTTAAATAACCATCGGCCAAACTGCAAGCTTCAAGAAATTGAAACAAGCGATGGGGTTCACGATGTCGTTCGCGTGTGAGCGGCGTCACTTCCCGCCGTAGGTAAAATCGTCAAACAACGTCACGCTGTCAGCCTTCGTCCAGACGCCGACTTTGCCAGCTTCGGTGAACGTCGTGTCCTCGACATCGAACAGATGCTTCCCGTCGAACGTGACAGTGAAATGATTGCCATTGAAATCCACACGTAATGTGTGCCACGTGCCGGACGCGACCTGCATTTTGGTGCGCTTTTTCTCGGTGCGCTTGCCTTTGATGGTGTGGTAAATCGTAACGTTGTTTTCGAGCGCGTTGGCGCGAGCAATGTAATAGTTGTTCCCGTCCTGTAACCGCCAGATCACGCCGCCCGCTTGGTCCTCCTTGCCGGAAATCGGCTTGAACTTTACTTCGACGAATCCGTCTTTGATGTTCGTGTCGTTCTTGAAACAGACCGGGAAAGTTGCCTGACCTGATTGTTTCAACACATTCGGTTTGCTCGGAGCCGAATTGTCTTTTTCAACGGACCATTTCGCCGTGCCGCTGCCGGTTTGCGTCGCCGTCCAACCCGGAGGCGGACCTCCTTTCATGTTGTCAAAGTTTACCGTCTCAGCGGCGGCGAGCGCCATTGCCGTTGTCGTCACAAGCATGATGCAGAGCGATGACTTCATAGTCTCCTGTATAAATCTGAGGGTTACGGCAGCGGCGAGCTGACCTTGAGCAGTCCACCTACTAAAATCCCGCCTTTGACAGCTTGCGCTAAATCTTTTGCCCGGCCTCGTCCCCAGTAATGGAAAAACATCATGCGCGGCTCTTCGTGCGTCATGTGTTGATGGATGGCGACGATGTTGATCTTGTCCTTGACCAACGATTTCAAGACCGGTTGCAGTTCATCTTCCGTGACTGCGAAGTCTCCATCGACAATCGCGTTGTCGTCGGCACCAGCGAACGCCGCCCAAGTGTTGACACCCATGTCCTTGTCGATTTTGACGCCATGCATTGTTGCCGGTCGACCAATGGTGAACTTAACCATTCCATCCTTCGCCTCGCCTTGCATTGCGAAGATCTCGTTAAGAGGCGCAGCGCTGATAGAACTCTTGTCTGGCAACGGCTGAGCACCGAAAGAGTCTTTCGGCTTCGGACTTGCGGCTCGAATCTGTTTGGCGGCGTCGTAAACTTTTTTAACAGCGCTTGCTAACTTCTCGACGCTGCCTTCGCCTTCGATGTGCATGAAGAAGACTTTGGGTCGATCGAAGAAGAAATGATTATGCAACGCGGTAACGCTCAGCCCGTTGTCGAGTGCAGCTGGCATCGCAGAGTTCACCTCGTCTTCAAACAAAACGGTGTCTCCCATCACCATTGCGCCATTGCTAGTCTCAGTAAACGCTGCCCAAGTGCCAAGACCCATGAACGGCGGCATCGTCCATCCATCCACAACGACCTTTACGTCATCGCGCGGGAACGTGACCCGATAAACGCCCTCTTTCTCGTTCATCTTCCCTTTGAGTCCGGTTAATTCATCGATACGCGCGGTCTCGAGGCCAGCCGCTACCGATGTACAAAGCAACGCGGCGAAGACTAAAGCTATGGTAACAATTTGTTTCATGATCGTCATGATAATTCGCACTGATTACTAACGTTGGATGTAAGCGCAGGGACGACGTGCTATACGTATTTCATTCTAGGCACTGATTGTATGCGCGCAACTTCCTGGCTTCTTCTTCTCTATAGCCTTCCTACCAGACAAAAGACGGAGCGGGTCGCGATCTGGCGGCGGTTCAAAAAGATCGGCGCCATCCAGATAAAAACATCGACATATCTCCTACCCGATCTGCCGCCGCAGTACGAGCATTTTCAGTGGCTGGCGCAGCAGATTCGAGATTTCAGCGGTGACGCGACTCTGGTTCGAGTTCAAGAGATCGAGGGGATGCCGAATGAGAAGTTGATCGCGCTTTTTAACCGGGCGCGTGACGAAGAATACGGCGCGATCAAAACGGCGTTGCATGACTTTTTAGCCCGGAGCAAGAAAACCGATCCCGAGACAAAAGCCACAGAACTGGAACGGCTCACGCGTCAGTTCCGGGCAATCCGCGATATCGATTTTTTTCAGAGCGCGCGAGGGGAGGACGTGCAGATGCTATTGCACCGAGCTGAAGGCGCGCCTAAAAAAACGCTGCCGCGACTCGAAGCGGAAAATTATCGCGGCAAAACCTGGCTGACACGGCCTCGTCCCGAAATCGATCGGGTTGGGTCAGCGTGGTTGATTCGACGATTCATCGATCCTCGAGCGAGGTTTATTTTCGCCGCGGCAGTTCCGTCTAATCGCGAGGTGATTCCATTCGACATGGTGGACGTGGAGTTCTCCCATCACGGTGATTGCTGCACATTCGAGACATTGATTCGCCGATTTGGAATTGAAGACAAGGCCGGCAGGAAAATCGCCGAAATGATTCATGATGCCGATCTCGAAGACGAGAAGTTCCAGCGCTCGGAGTGCATCGGTATTGATCGTGTCTTGAAAGGTTGGGCCAAAGAGGGATTGCCTGACGAGGAGGTTCTCCGTCGCGGTTTTGAGTGTTTTGACGCGCTTTACTCATTTTTGCAAAAGCGATGAATAAGGCCTCGCCACAACTTGCAGTCGCGGAAAGTGGATACCAAACAAGTCATCCAACCTTTCGCGAAGCCTTCCGCTTTTGGCTCAAGCTTGGCTTTGTTTCCTTTGGCGGGCCGACCGGCCAGATCGCGATGATGCACGCGGAGGTTGTCGAGAAAAAGAAGTGGATCGGCGAAACGCATTTTCTCCACGCCCTGAATTTTTGCATGCTGCTGCCCGGACCGGAAGCACAGCAACTCGCTATTTATATCGGCTGGCTTTTGCACAAGACGCGTGGCGGCATCGTGGCGGGCGCGCTCTTCGTCATTCCATCAATCTTCATTCTCTTGGCGCTGAGTTACATTTATGTCGCCTATGGTCACGTTCCCTCGATTGCTGCGATCTTTTACGGATTGAAACCAGCCGTGCTCGCGATTGTCGGCGCGGCCGTGATCCGCATCGGCAGCAAAGCGCTCAAGAACGCCGTCATGTGGGCAATCGCCATGGCGGCGTTCGTGGCGATTTATTTTTTCCGCGTGCCATTTCCATTGATCATCATCGGCGCCGGAATCATGGGGCTCATTGGCGGGAAGATTCTGCCGCAATTTTTTCTCGGTTCGCTCGATCAAGGCGCAAGATCGACATCTTTCGTTGAAGAGGTCGGCCCGCCTCCGACTGCGCGATCTTTACTCATTCGCGCCTTCAAGATTTCCGGGACATGGATCTTTCTTTGGTGGGCGCCGATTTTGTTCGCCGGAATTTTTCTTGGTCCGCGACACACAATCTTTCGTGAGGGATTATTTTTCAGCAAAGCGGCCCTCGTGACATTCGGCGGCGCCTACGCGGTCTTGCCTTACGTCTCTCAGCTGGCGGTCGAACATTATCAATGGCTCCGTGCCGATCAGATGCTCGATGGACTCGGCCTTGCCGAAACGACGCCCGGCCCGCTCATCATGGTCTTGCAATTCGTTGGATTCCTCGGCGGTTGGAATCAACCGGGTGGTCTGCCGCCACTTCTTGCGGCTACACTCGGCGCACTAATCACCACCTGGACAACGTTTGTTCCCTGTTTTCTCTGGGTTTTTCTCGGCGCGCCGTATATCGAGAAGTTGCGCGGCGCCAAACAATTGACCGCCGCGCTTTCAACTGTCACCGCCGCCGTCGTGGGCGTGATCTTGAATCTCGCCGTCTGGTTCGGAATTCACGTCATCTTTCCGCCTGGCAGGAACGTCGACTGGTTTGCGCTTGTGGTTTGCACAATCGCTTTCGTCGGCATGCTCCGTTGGAAATGGAACATCATCGCAGTCATTCTAGGTAGCGGACTGCTCGGGTTGATTTATACGCTGGCTGGTTTCCGTTGAAGATTGGGACGCGCCATGTCCAACGCGTTTGCAGTTGAGAGCAAAATCTTATCCCGCCGGTTTCAAGCGAGTGCACTCCGCTTCGTAGTCTTCAATCAACTTTACGATTTTGGATTGGAAGGCATCCTGCGCCGAGTAGAGCGCTCCGATGGGCTCAGCGAACGCCTTTTGCTTGAGCTCTTCCTCGATCGTCAAGCTAAGTTCAGCCAGCTTTTCGATATTCGCCCGCGAGTGAAACTCCAACTCCTTTAGCTTGGAGAGAACGGCAAGCGATTTTTCCAGTTGCGTTGAATCCGGTGGTTGAACCGACTTTTCGGCCTCCGGCTTGGACTCAGTGCTTTGCTCTGTGGCAGCTGATTTCGTTTCCTCGATTTGCGGCTTCTTGACAGGCTGGGACGCACCAGCCTTTTGAGCATGCTTGGCTTTGTGATGCTTCTCCTGAGTGACTTTCTTGGCGTGAGCGATGTTGCGTGGGTCTCCCATCAACTTATAGACGGCTTTCAAAGGTTCCCCGGCCGTATCTACGGGGCAGGTACTTTCTCGTATTCTGCTAGTGCTTCGCGAAAATTTCGCGCAACGCCAATCGAGCAGCGTGATAACCGCACATACCGTGGACGCCGCCGCCTGGCGGAGTGGACGCCGAACATAAATAAACCCCGCGCAACGGGGTCCGGTATGGCGTCGGGCTGAAAGTCGGCCGCGCAATTAACTGCATCAGGTTCGCCGCGCCGCCGTTAATATCGCCGCCGCCTAAATTCGCGTTCGATTTCTCGAGATCAGCGCCGCTCATTTTGTGACGGGCGAGAACGCAATCGCGAAATCCCGGAGCGAACCGCTCGATTTGAGATTCGATGGGATCTGACATGTCGATCTTGCAATCGAATGGAACGTGGCAGTAGGCCCACAGCGTGTGTTGTCCGGGTGGTGCCCGGGTTTCGTCAAACAGACTTTGTTGTGCGACCAGTGTAAACGGACGCTCGGGAATTGTTCCGTGAGCGACGTCGCGTTCGGAAGCAGCGATTTCATCCATGGTGCCTCCGAGATGAATTGTGCCGGCGCGACGGCAAGCTTCTGCTTTCCACGGAATCGGCTCCCTCAGCGCATAGTCAATTTTGAAAATTCCGGGCGCGTGTCGAAATGATTCCAATCGACGCCGGTACGCGGCCGCCATTCCTTGGCCAGCAATGCGCAAAAATTGCCACACCGAAACATCCAGAAGAACCGCCCGTGATTTCGGCAGGTCGTTCAGATTTTTGACACGATGGTTGGTCTCGATTTTTCCACCGAGTTCGCGAAGACAATTGGCGAGCGCATTTGCAATGGCCTGCGATCCACCACGCGGAATTGGCCAACCCACGGCGTGTCCAGCCATTCCCAGGACCAAACCAAATGCGGATGAAGCGATCGATTCCAAAGGCAGAAACGAATGTGCTGCGATTCCCCCAAACAATGCTCGGGCTGGGTCGTGCTTGAAAAGAATCTTCGCCAGCGAGCTTGCCGGCCAAAGCGCCGGAATTCCAAACCGTGCCAGCGCCAGGGGATGGCGGGGCAAATGCAACATCGGTTGCAAAAATTCGTTAGCCAATTTTTCCCAGTTGCTCGCAAGCCGCTTCATCAGGCGCCGATAAGCGCGCGAATCGCCGGGGAGTTGCTCTGCTGTAAAATCGACATCCCGATGCAAGCACGCCGCGGAACCGTCATCGAGCGGATGTGCCAACGGAATTTCGGGTTGAATCCATTCGAGCCCGAATCGTTCGAGCGGAAGCGTTTTGAAAAACGGCGACCCGGCAGCCAGCGGGTGAACTGCGGAACAAACGTCGTGTACAAAGCCCGACAACGTGAGCTCGGCTGAGCGCGCGCCGCCGCCAATGGTCGTGTTTGCTTCGCAAACGAGCACAGAACATCCCGCGCGCGCCAGCGTGATCGCGGCCGCGAGACCGTTCGGTCCCGACCCGACCACGACCGCGTCGCACGCGTATGACATGGTCATGCACTACCAGCCACTTTGGGGAGTACGCGAGCAACTTTTTTTGCTTTGCTGTCCAGAGACCGCGCATCGTTGCAGCCAAACTGAGGTCGCCAGCGATTCAGGACGCCAAGCTGGCGACCAGCTGACATTACTGAGGCTTGGCGCGCGTTCCTTCCTCTCGATGCGATTTTAATAGTGATGCCTGAAACAGCAGAGGAAATCTCGCAGCAACCTGAAGTGCGCAAAGAGCTTCAACGGGCTACCGGCGAAAAACGTGGCCACAAGGTTCAAGCAGGCGGCAGGGATAAATTCTGGTTTGTTACACACGCATTGTTTCTCGTCGGCTGCGCTGTGCTCTATTTTCTGATCGGTTCGAAACTGATTCCGTTGCCGCAGCCAACTATCAATATTGCGGGGCGAATTCTACGCGGCACAGCCCTGATCGTGGTGGTTCTTGGCTTTGCACGAGGTGTTTCCGTGTATGGGCTCGGTCGTGTTGAGAATGCTTCTGCACGTTTCACGCTCCAGCGCATCATGCATCTGGTCGTTGCCCTCCTTATTGCGTTCATTGTTGTGTCGGTAATCTTTGTCAATTGGTATGCCGCAGTTGCCGCGCTCGGTGTCGGCTCAATCGTCATTGGCTTGGCTGTACAAACCCCGATGAAAAGCTTCATCGCTTGGATCTATATTCTCGTCCGTCAGCCTTTTCGGGTGGGTGATCGCATTAAGATTGGTGACGCCACTGGCGACGTAATCGATGTTGGTTACCTGGATACCACCCTGTGGGAATTCGGCGGTCAGTACATTTCGGGTGATCATCCGAGTGGACGTCTCATCAAGTTTCCGAACGAAAAAGTGCTTGAAGAGATCGTTTATAACTATTCGTGGCCGCTTTTTCCTTACATCTGGAACGAAATCAAATTCCATGTCGCCTACAATGCCGATCTGGAGTTCATCGCCAGCACAATGCAGAGAATTACCGAGGAGGAGCTGGGCGAGGAAATGCTGAAACGCATCGAAACATTTCGTGACTTGCTTGCCCGTACGCCAGTTGATGAACTGGAAGTGCGGGAGCGACCACGCGTTATTTTTCGTGTGAGCGAAAATACGTGGCTTGAAGCGATTGTCCGCTATGTCGTCTCACCGCGCGAAGCGGGTCGCGTCAAAACGCGATTGATCAAAAAGCTTCTAGTCGCACTCAATGCTGCGCCCGAGAGGGTAATGTTCCCTGTTGGGGCGAATCGTTAGTTTTCGGCGCTAGTAATGATCGCGCGAATTCGCCGATGCGATCTACCAGATCCGCGGAACCGGCCAGTTTTTCAATCTCTCTGACGATTGCGCTTCCGGTAACAGCCGCCTCTGCAAAATGCCAGACCTGGCGGATCTGTTCCGCCGTTGAGATGCCGAATCCAACTGCCACTGGCAAATCGCTTACTGACCGCACACGTTTCACGAGGGCTTCGGCGTCACCCGTCATTTCATCGCGTGTGCCAGTCACCCCAGCACGTGAAACAGCGTAGATGAATCCGCGCGCCTGCCGAGCAATTTCTTTCAGTCGTTGGTCTGACGTTGTGGGCGCGACGAGAAAAATCGGTTCGAGGTCGCGTTGAACCAATATCTCGATCCAAGTCTGGGCTTCTTCAGGAATAAGGTCCGTCACAAGAACCGCGTCCACGCCGGCTTCTTTCGCTTTGTTCGCCAGCCTGTCTTCGCCAAATCTCAAGAGAGGATTGAAGTAACTGAAGAGGACGATCGGAACATCGATATGTTGTTTTGCACGTGCAACGCAGGTTAGTACGTCGCGCAGCGTCACGCCTTTGCGCAGCGCGCGTTCAGATGCGCGCTGAATGGTTTCGCCATCGGCGACTGGATCACTGAAGGGAACGCCCAGTTCAATGATGTCTGCCCCAGCTGCAGCCAGCTCGATGAGCAAGAGCTCAGTGGTTGCAATATCGGGATCGCCTGCGGTGATGAATGGAATAAAGCCGCCGCGTCCAAGGCGTTTCAGCGCTGCAAACGTCTCCGCGATCCGACTCATCGCTGTAAATCCGCGATGAGCTGGACATCCTTGTCACCGCGACCGGACAGATTAACGATGATCGCGTCATCTCGTGTCGACTCGCGAGCGATACGCACGGCAGGCAGAATTGCGTGCGCTGTTTCGAGCGCGGGAATGATTCCCTCAAGTCTGGCGCTAAGCTCGAAGCCTTCGAGCGCTTCGCTATCACTCGAGCTGATGTATTCGGCGCGCCCGTTGTCGTGGAGGAACGCGTGCTCAGGCCCGATCGCCGAATAATCCAGTCCGGCTGAGATCGAATGCGTTGTCGCGATTTGACCGTTCGGGTCCTGCAGCACATAAGACATAGTGCCTTGCAAAACGCCGATGCAACCGCCGCCGCTCCTCTCGCCAGTGTGAAATCTCGCGGCGTGGTCGCCCAACGAATCGCCGCGCCCTCCAGCTTCCACACCGATCAATCTGACCTGTTCGTCTGCAATGAACGGATGAAATAGGCCGATCGCATTTGAGCCGCCACCCACGCAGGCTATGAGCGCGCGTGGTAATTTTCCTGTCGCGGACAAAATTTGTTCGCGCGCCTCGCGCCCGATTACGCTTTGAAACTCGCGTACCATCAGTGGATAGGGATGCGGACCAAGCGCGCTGCCTAACAAGTAATAAGTGTCGTGCACGTTCGTTACCCAGTCGCGCAGCGCTTCGTTGATCGCGTCCTTCAGCGTGCGCGTGCCCGCGTTTACCGTGATCACTTCGGCTCCAAGCAATCGCATCCGGAAAACGTTCAGCGCCTGCCGCCGTACGTCTTCTGCGCCCATGTAAATCACGCAGCGCAATCCAAACAGCGCGCAAACTGTTGCCGTCGCGACGCCGTGTTGGCCTGCGCCCGTTTCCGCGATCACACGCTGTTTTCGCATGCGCCGCGCCAGCAATGCCTGGCCCAGGGCGTTATTGATCTTATGCGCGCCAGTGTGCAAAAGATCTTCGCGTTTCAGGTAAATTTGCGCTCCGCCAGCGTGCGCAGTCAGCCGTCGCGCATGAAACAACGGCGTCGGTCGGCCGGCGTAATCGCGCAGCAATTGATTGAGTTCGCGCCAGAAATTGTTGTCCTGGCGCGCGCGCGTAAACTCTTCAGTCAGCTCCTCCAGCGGCGCGACCAGGATTTCCGGAACATAGCGACCGCCAAACCTCCCCCAATGTCCGTGTTCGTCTGGCTCACTTCTGATGATTTGTGATTTTTGCATGGGAATTATTGGAGTGACGAAGCATCTACCACGCGCTCAGTTCGTCGAACGGCAGCCACGAAATTTTTAATCGCGCGATGATCTTTCACGCCCGCTGCTTTCTCAACACCGCTGCAAACATCAACGGCGTGCGGCGTGACCACTTTGATCGCGCGACCGACATTTTGCGCATTTAAACCACCGGACAGAATCAGGAATCGTGTGAACGCTAGTGTTGCTCGCGCTGCCGGCCAATTACTCGTCCGCCCAGTGCCACCGCGGAGAGCGGGATGATGCGCGTCGATGAGCACATCACATTCCGAGAACAGCGAGACATCTTCTGGGCGGAACCCCGGGTGAGTGGAAAACACCCGAATCACGCGAAATTCGCCAGTGAGTTCACGCGCGATTTCTGGCGAGAAATTACCGTGCAACTGAACGCAGCGAACTCCAGCAATGTTTGCGGTTTTCCGAATGTCCTCGGCATTCCCGTCAACGAAAATGCCAACTGCATGAATGTTTGCCGGCAGCGCATCGACAATTTGCCGAGCCACTTTTGGTTGGATGCAGCGCGGGCTTTGCGCATAAAAGTTCAGCCCGATCATTTGTGCGCCGAACTCAACGGATGCGTTCGCGTCTCTTGCGTTTGTAATGCCGCAGATTTTGATCTGCACTGGAGTCATGATGGACGGGCTGCTGACGAGGTAACTTGTCGAGCTTCAACTTTGGCGATCAAATCTCGAAGCGCTTTTTCCGGATCGGTTGCGCGCATCAGCGTTTCGCCAATAAGGAAACCGCGGAAGCCAAGCACATCGAGACGACGCAATGATTCCGCATCTTGCAATCCGCTCTCACTAACCATGATTCTGTCGCGCGGAGCTTCAGCGATCAGGCGCTCGCTTGTTTCCAGTGAAACTTGAAACGTCTGGAGATTGCGATTGTTGATGCCGATTATCTTGGCGCCAGCAGTCAGCGCGCTGCGCAACTCGATCGATGTATGCACTTCGACGAGTGCATCGAGCCCGAGTTGGTCTTCAGCGACTTCCCGAAGCTCACGCAACAAGCGGTCATCCATTGCAGCGACGATTAGCAAGACGGCGTCCGCCCCCGCAATGGCTCCTTCGTAAATCTGGTTCGGATCGATAATAAAATCTTTGCGCAGAATCGGCACGTTTGTGCTGGATCGAACGGCGCGAAGATCAGCAATCGAACCGCCGAAATGTGTTTCGTCAGTGAGCACAGAAATGGCGCAGGCGCCACCGCGCTCATAACTACGAGCAATATCACTCGCCGAGCGATCGTTACGGATTATTCCAACAGATGGCGATCTGCGTTTGAATTCCGCGATGATTTTCAAGCGCGGCGATTCCGATTTTAACGCTTGCAGCAGTCGATGCGGCACTGCCGTTTTTCGAATCTCGAGTGCATGTTCGCGAAAATAGCTAGCGGAAACATCATCTTGCATCCGCCCTATCGCCTCGCGTTTTTGGGCGACAATTTCGCATAGAAGATTTCTGTTCATCGATCTCGATTCGTCTCGCAAATCAGCGCGTCCAGTTTCGACGCGGCGCGTCCACTGTCGATGCTCTCGTGTGCAAGCTTCGCGGCTTTGCAGAGATCGTCCGCGACTCCCGCCACATAAAGCCCGGCAGCAGCATTTACGATGACAAGGTTACGCGCGGCAGCCGCCGCTTTCGTCTCCTCCCCTTGAAGAATTCTGCGGATCAATTGCGCGTTCGCCTCTGGACCGCTTCCGCCAAATCCATCGAGGCTTTGCGGTTTCAATCCGAAATCGTGGGGCGAAATCGTGAACGTTTCTACGCCGCCGTTCGATGAACATGCGGCGACGAAAGTTTTGTCGGTCGTTGTTATTTCATCGAGACCGTCCGCCCCATGTACCACCCATCCTTTCTCAACGCCGAGAAGAGAGAGAGCTGATGCGACTCGCTCGAGCAAAGAGGGATGCCACACGCCCAGAATCTGAAACGGCGCGCAAGCGGGATTTGTTAGCGGACCGAGCAAATTGAACGTGGTGCGGACGCCGAGTTCCCGCCGGATATTCGCGACACGAGCAGTCGCTCGGTGAAAAATCGGCGCGAACATAAAACAGATTCCGTGCTCGTTCAGGCAGCGTTCAACCGTCTCGGGTGAGGCAGCCGTGTTAACGCCCAACGCCTCGAGCACGTCAGCACTTCCGCAAAATGATGTCGCCGCTCGCGCGCCGTGTTTTGCTACAGGCACGCCCGCGCCCGCGATGACGAAAGCCGCTGCGGTGGAAATGTTGAAGGTTTTCGCGCGGCTCGAGCCGGTTCCTGCTGTATCTATGAAACGCGCGTGATGCGAACGCACTGGAATGGCACGATTGCGCATGGCCTCGGCCATTCCCGCAAGTTCTTCGATCGTTTCACCTTTGGCAGCCAAGACAGCCAATGCGGCAGCCACCTGCGCATCTGTTGCAGTGGGGTTGAGCAGCGCGTTCAGAAAATTCGCCGCTTCGCCGCGCGCAAGATTTTCTCCGCGCATGAGGCGCGTAGTCATTTGGCGAAGCTCGATATTGCCAATTTCACTCATCATGCCTTGCAGGTTCATGTCCTGTTGATCTGGCTCGCCATAGCCAGCGCCTTCGTCATTGCACGGGCCTTGCTAACTGTTTCCTCGTATTCCCGCTGCGAGTTTGAATCGGCAACGATGCCAGCACCGGCTTGAAAGTACGCTTTTCCCTTTTTCAATACAGCGCATCGCAGTGCGATGCAGGAATCTGTATTGCCGTCGAACCCGAAATAGCCGATCGCCCCTGCGTAACAGCCGCGCCGCGTGTTCTCCAGCTCGCTGATGATTTGCATGGCGCGGATTTTTGGCGCGCCGGAAACGGTTCCAGCGGGAAATGTTGCTCTAACAACATCGAAGGCGGTGCAATCGGCCCGCGAACGACCAACCACATTGGAAACGATGTGCATCACGTGGCTGTAACGCTCGATCTCCATGAATTCCGTCACACGCACAGTGCCGAATTCGGCTACTCGGCCGACATCATTACGTGCTAGATCGACAAGCATGATGTGTTCGGCGCGTTCCTTCGGATCGGCGAGAAGCTCAGCGGCGTTGGCTTCATCTTGCGCAGGCGTCACGCCGCGAGCGCGTGTCCCTGCAATCGGCCGAATCTCGACGTTGTTGCCAACGAGACGGACGTGCATCTCTGGTGAGCTGCCAACAAGCGCAAAATCGTTGCCGAACTTGAGACAAAACATGTACGGCGAAGGATTGATGAAACGAAGGCAGCGATAAAAATCTAGCGGCTCTCCGTCGAACTGAGATTCGAATCGTTGCGATAAGACGACCTGAAAGATATCGCCCGCGCGAATGTATTCCTTGGCTCGCTCCACTCCGCGCTCAAACTCTTGGCGACGCAAATTGCTGCGAGGCGGCGGCTGTTTTTCATCCTGCGCAATCGGAACAAGCGGCAGATCGATCGGCTCCGCCAACAATTGCATGATGGACTCCATCGATTCGACAGCGCGCGCATAGATCTTTTCTGGCGAGCCACCATCCAGAAATGCGTTGATGACGATTTTCAAGCTCCGCAGCCGATGATCGAAAATCAGGACGTTACCGGTGAGCATGAAAAGCATCTCGGGCAATTGCAGATCGTCCTCACATGCTGTCCGAACTTTCGGCTCGAAAAATCCGATCGCTTCGTATCCGAGAAAACCGACGGCGCCGCCAGCGAACCGTGGCAGCTCCGGGCGTGCAACGAATTGATACCGTGCCATCAACTTGCGGAGCTCATCGAGAGGATCGGTAGCCGTGCCGAACCGCTCCTCAACGCCGTTTCGCACGATCTGGATTTCCCGCCCGTAGCTTTTAATAATGATGCGTGGGTCGAATCCGACGAATGAGAATCGACCGGACACGTCATTTTTTTCTGTCGATTCAAAAAGGAAGCTGTAAGGCCGGCAGTTAAATTTTTTGAATGCAGAGACCGGCGTTTCGCAATCGCCAACGAACTCTGCAGAAACAGGAATAACATTGCCCTGTTTTGCGAGTTGCAAGAATTCATCCAGGGATGGTTTCCAAGGGAGAGGGTAGGGTGAGGGTTTGCAGCTTCAGTTCCCGCGCTGTTTTGGAACCCCTCACCTCAATCCTCTCCCCTTGCAGCAAAGGGAGAGGCGGCGAGAAACGCGTGGATGTTATTGGAGCTTTCATACGCGAACTAATTTGTGTTGCTTTACCCAAGTTTTTGGCGCGACTGCTAGGAATCGCGCCAGAATTTTCCTGCCATCGGGGGTGAGAACCGATTCAGGGTGGAATTGCACTCCCTCGGCGGTGATTTCGAGACACGCAGGAAATGAACTTCGCTCGACAATCAGCGAATGATACCGGCCCGCTTCAAACAGGTTCGGCAAATCTGAAAAAAGCGCGCTGCCGTTATGTCTAATCATGCATGATTTCCCGTGCATCAGACGGCCAGCACGGATCACGTTTCCGCCGTACGCCTCAGCAATGCATTGATGGCCGAGGCACACGCCCAGAACAGGAATCTGCTGCCCAAAGCGCAGGATGACTTCCTTGCTGATGCCTGCTTCGCGCGGCGTGCATGGGCCAGGGGAAATGCAAATGTGTTGCGGAGCTAGCGCTGCGATTTCATCAATTGAGATTTGATCGTTACGTTTGACCAGAACATCACAGCCTAGCTCGCCGAAATACTGCGCGAGGTTGTAAGTGAACGAATCGTAGTTGTCGATCAGCAGGAGCATCGGCTGGTTTTTCTCAAGTCACGTTGAACGTTCCATTACCGTCCGCCGCCATGAGACTGCGAATAGCGCGAACTTCTTCGATGAGCTGCGCATACTCCGAAAGCGTTAGTGCCTGCGCGCTGTCGGAAAGAGCAAGCTCCGGTTGATTGTGAACTTCGATCATAAGACCATCCGCTCCGACTGCTATCCCGGCCCGCGCGAGTGGCGTGACCATGTATGCGGTGCCGGTCCCGTGTGATGGATCGACAATGACCGGTAAATGTGAAATGCGCCGAATCGCCGGCACCGACGCGAGGTCCAGTGTGTTGCGCGTATGCTGCGCAAATGTGCGAACACCGCGCTCGCACAATATGACGTTGTAGTTGCCCTCAGCCATGATGTACTCGGCTGCGAGCAACCATTCCTCGAGCGTTGCAGCCATTCCGCGCTTCAACAGCACGGGTAACTTTGAGCGTCCCGCTCGCTTTAGAAGCGAAAAGTTCTGCATGTTGCGGGCACCGATTTGAATTACGTCGCCGTACCTTTCGATAAGATCGACGTGAGATTCTTCAACGGCTTCGGTGACGATCCTTAGTCCGAATTTCTCGCGGATCGCGGTCATGATTTCCCAAGCCTTCTCACCCAAGCCTTGGAACGTGTAAGGTGATGTGCGGGGTTTCCAAACGCACCCGCGGAAAAAGCGCGCACCGCTCTGTTGCACGGCTTCAGCCACAGCGAATGCCTGCTCGCGGCTTTCGATCGCACACGGCCCGGCGATGATCGCGAGCTCACTGCCGCCGATTGTCGCATCGCCCACGCGGACAACTGTCTTATCGGGGCGCAGATCGAGCGTGATCAACTTGTACGGCTTGGTGACGCGGATCACTTCCACGACACCGGGCAGATTTTCGAAACGCCGGCCATCGATTGGACCCTGATTGCCCGTGATGCCGATTGCCGTTCGCGTGGCCCCCGGCATCGCATGCGCGCGGAAGCCAATTGCCTGAATGACATTCAACACAGCATCGATCTCGAATGCCGTGGCGCTGGGTTTCATTACAATCAACATATTTTCAAAAGGGTTGGGTTAGTTCATGTGGACGCAGACACGAAATCTCCCTTGGAAAGAAGAGAGAAAAGTCAGCGCCCGTTGAGGAACGGTCGCTTTCTATCGCCAGACTCCGAGCGCCGACGTGGAGACAAACTGCAAGCCTTTTGCAGCGTCTATCGAAGAGGATATGTCAGCACTCATTGCCCGAAATCATACTGCCAATCGTAAGCTTGTCGATTCAAATTTCGTGTGATTGCCTTCAATTCTATGGACCAATCGAAATCCTCGTCGATCATAATTTTTTTCATCGGCAATTATTTCTTCACGTTTCTCATCGTCGGCTTAATTGCCGCAGGAATATCGCTGCTAAACAAACCGAAACCTCTGCGAATCAACACCGTCGCCGAAGCGTTCTTCTCGTACTACCTTTTGTTCACTATAGGCATCAACAATCTCGTTAACTTTGTCTTCCATGTGTTCTTCGGGGACATGGCGGCAAAATTCATTGGCTGGGAAGACAGCCCGTTTCAGGCTGAAGTGGGCTTCGCCAGTCTCGGTGTGGGAATTGCGGGAGTAATTGCGTTCAAGGCGAGTTTGCCATTCCGCTTCGCTACGCTCATTCCGCCTTCCGTTTTCTCATTGGGAGCGGCCGGAGGTCACATCTACCAGATGATAGTTGCCCACAATTTTTCACCGGGGAATGTCGGATTGGTCCTTCCGAGTAATTTTCTCATTCCACTTACCGGATTCGTGTTCCTGTGGCTGTCGTATAAACATCCGCCGTCTGGGATGGCCAATCGCAAACTGATTTAGTTTCGATCTCACAAGTTGCCACTGGCTCACGCGCAGCAGTTGCCGACCAACGAGGGTTGCAACTAACGTGCAGACCATGCATCGCCGTACATCGTCCGTTTATTTACTTTTGCTAGGGTTGGTCTCATCGGCTTTCGCCGAAACGAAGTCTCCGGTTCAGGAACAGGCGGATCGCTTTCTCGCGCTCGCGAACGCGGGATATCAGGCGCTTTACCGCGTGAACAGCGAAGCGCAGTGGGCTGCGGTAACCGATGTTACGCCAGAGCATGACGCTGCGGCTGAAGCCACCGGCAAAGCTTACGCGGCGTTTAACGGGAACCCGGCGATCATTAGTGAAGCGCGTGAGCTGCTGGCGCATAAAAAGGAATTAAACGAGCTAACGGTTCGCCAGTTGAAACAGCTTCTTCTAAATGCGGCCGAAGGACCGATGACAAATCCCGACCTTGTAGCGAAGCGCGTTGCCGCCGAAACAAAGCAGGCGTCGCTCATGAATGGGTTTCAATTCAAATTCAACGGACAGAAAACCACTGCCAACCAAATCGACGACAAATTAGAGAAGATTACTGACTTGGCCGAGCGCAAAGCAGTGTGGGAAGCGTCCAAAGAGATCGGCCCCGCGCTTAAGGACAACCTGGTTGTCTTGCGCGACCTGCGCAACGGCGAGGCCAAGGAGATGAAGTATCCAGATTACTTCGCCTTGGAAGTCGCCCCTTACGGGATGACGACCGATCAGATGCTCAAGATGCTGAAAGCTTGGATGGCCACGCTGCGTCCGCTTTATTTGCAACTGCATACCTGGGC
>WNGQ01005389.1_pt1 | contig 22239 bp, 22 predicted proteins | sample 5407661 | NCBI WGS metagenome assembly WNGQ01 (sample SAMN13153382, study PRJNA577476) | soil metagenome | isolation source: 60 cm soil or saprolite under Garry oak tree replicate 2 | place: USA:California | collected 2016-06-15 | reverse complement strand
TCCGCGCGAAATATCGGCCGACGCTCTATGACGACGAGCGTCAGCGCGCGCGATCCGCGGCCGCCCAAGCCCGCCCCGCGCTGCAGCCGGGCGGCGACGCCGTCACACGGACCGGCACGGAGCGTTCACGGCGCTAGGGGCAAAGCGGTTTCCAGCGAAGTGGGCACCGGTTCGCTGTCCAAGAAAACGCGTCAAAACAAGAAGCTAGAGCCTCCGTTCCGATTCGATCGGAACCGAATAGGCCCTTGCGTGGCGGTTCGAAAGTTCTCTTCGTTGTCGCAGCGAGACCGTCAAGAGAACGTCCAACGCCCTCGGGATTGCGCATTTGCGATGCGACTGCGAGATGCTTCCGATCGAGGCGTGCTCCAAGGCCACCAAGTTGCATGTCATTTTTCTGTCTCTTTTAAATAGCATGTCGGTCTTACTACCGCCTTTGACGTAACATTGGGGCCAGGCAACGGCGCGAGTTCGTGCCAGCGCACCCGGATCGCGGGACGCCGACCACGCGCACCAGCCTCGGAGGACGTTCGAACAGCTCCTGATGCGCGTCAAGAAACCAGCAAACGGAGAGCAAGATGAAGAATGGTCGATCCAGTCTCCACTTTCGAAACGCCCTCGTCGGCCTGGCCGCCCTGCCTTGTGCACTGGTGGTGACGAGCGCGCTCGCCGATCAATTGCGCGTCGGTCCACTGGTGCAGGTGACCACCGGCGACCCATTCGCCGATTGCAAGCGTGACGACGTCGCGGGCCAGGAGGCGCGTCTCGGAGCCACGCTTTACCCAAACACCTCGATCGAACCGTCGATCGCGGTGGATCCGACGGATTTGGGACGGGTCCTGGTGGGGCATCAGCAGGATCGGTGGAATGACGGTGCCTCGCGCGGCGGGGTCGGCGTGCTTTCCAGAACCGACGACCTCGACGATTGGCGGAACACGATTCCCCCGGGCGTGACGAAATGCACCGGTGGGCCGCTCATCCGCGCGTCCGACCCCTGGGTCTCTTACGCCAACGACGGCACGGCGTTCTTCTTCAACCTCACGATCAATCCGGCCCCCGCCACCACGCCGTTCGGCAGCAGCCGCACCGCCATGTTGATGAGCCGGTCCACGGATCACGGCGAAAGCTGGCAACAACCAACGCATCTCATCGACGAGGTGACCACGCTCGCCCTCAACGACAAGAATTCGGTGACGGCGGATTGGACGCAGAACGGGAACGCCTACGCGACCTGGGACCGCCTGTCGTTGGTCCCCACCGTCGCCGCCGCGCAGATGCCCTTTCTCGGCCACGACGGCATGATGATCGCGCGCAAGCGACTCCACGCGGAGGCACTGACGGCGGCGGCGACGACCTTCACGAGCTTCGGTCCGACGCTGCTTTCGCGCACGACCGACAACGGCGTCACCTGGAGCAAGCCGGCGACGATCTACGACCCGGGTGCCAACAACCAGACGATCAACAACATCGTCCAGGTCACGCCCGACGGCTCGCTGTACACATTCTTCACGTCCATCATCGGGGCAGCGCCGACGATTGCGATCGGCTTCGTGAAGTCGACCGACAAGGGGGTCACCTGGAGCGGACCGACGACCGCGCAGGTGATTCCGGGCAACGCCGTCGTCAGTCCGGATTCGGGCCAGGCGGTGCGTGACGCGGCGATCCTCTACAGCGTCGCGGTCAACAAGCGGACTGGGGCCCTCTATATTGTCTGGCAGGACGACCGCTTCGCGAGCGCGACGTGTACGACGCCCGGCGCCGGCACGATCCCGGTCGACGGGATCGCCTTCAGCCAGTCGCTCGACGGCGGCAAGACGTGGTCGACGCCGATCCAGGTCAACCAGACTCCGACCAACGCGAACGCTTGCCGCGCGCAGGCATTCATACCGACGATCGCGACAACCAACGACGGTCGCCACCTGGTCGTCACCCACTACGACTTCCGCAATGACACGAACACGCCTGCCGGGAACGAGGGGACGGACTACTTCGCCGTGGGATGCGACGTATGGTGGAGCGATTGCTCGAAGGCGGGATCGTGGGGCGGCGAAGCGCGCCTGACGAAGTCCTCGTTCAACATTCTCGACGCCCCGGACGCCGGCGGCCATTTCCTGGGCGACTACATGGGCCTTGCGCCGGTCGGTTTGAGCAAGGTGGTGCCGATCTTCGGCATCGCGACCGGCCCTAATTTGACGGCCGACTTCACGCGTCTGATCTTTGGCACAGAGATTTCCTCGAGGTAGAGCCGCGGATGGCTCGTGGGGATAGCCAGCGACGAGCGATCGCGTTCGTTGAGGTGGGGAGTCCGGCCGTGCCGGGCTCCCGGCCGGCGACGGCTGGCCGACAAAGCGTTCAGGTTTCGTCGCCGTGTCAAAGACAAAATGGGGCTACGCGAGATGCACTCGTCTGGATCGCAGTTCGATCGGATCAGCGCGCGAGATCGAGGAAATGGCGGCCCTCCTTGTCCTCGGTCTCGACGATCCAGGCGTCGGGATCGAAGCGGATTTCCTTGGCGAGCCGTTCCTCCACCGATTGCTCGGGAATCGGCTGCGGCGATGTCGGCGTGAAAAAACGCTCGATCGGCCGGCTATCGTCGTAGACGGTCTGCGGCGCCGGCACATAGAGCATCGCATTGCCGTCCATCAGCGCAATCTTGACGAAAACGGCGCCCGCCTCCTCGGCGCCGCGCCGACGCACCGCACCGAACACGCTCGCGGTCTGGCAGCGACGCAAATAGGCAGCCACCCAGATGCTGGTCTTCAATCGCATGGAACCACGATAGGCCAGCGTGGAATTCCGCGCCAGTGCCCCGAGCCCGAACTTCGCATCATTGAAGCGGTCAACACCGCGCATGAATCAGTCGATCGGATGGCCGATCATGGCGGAAAGTTCGCGCACCAGCCGATCCGACATCTGTCCGGTGACGGGCATCCTGCGCTCCCGCTCGAATTTCTGGATTGCGGCCTGCGTGTCCGCGCCGATCGTGCCGCTCGGCTTCAACTGGCCATAGCCATATTCGGTCAGCGCACGCTGCACCGCTGCCACGCGATGGGAACCGGTGGACTGGGTCGTCTCGCCGCGCGACGGCTGCGGGATCGGCGCCGGAGGCCGCAGCACGCTTGGCGACGAAGCCGGCGACGTACCTGTCGACGACTTGACCAGATTGGCCAGCGGATCGGAGGCTTTGGGTTCGACGGATTTCGGCTCTGCCAGCCTGGGTTCGGATGCCTGATCGGCCTCGACCGGTCGCGGGCGCGGCAGCAGATTGAGGGACGCAGCACCGCCTGCGGGCGCAACCGATCCGAACATCGGCGCCGGATGCGGCCCGGTCTGGAGAAACAGCGCATTGGTGATGATGGCGCTCACGGCTGCGAAAGCCAACAGGCCGGCGAAGGCATCCTTCGGACTGCGGAGCAGGATGCGCAACAGGAGACCGCGCCCGGAACCCGCGTCGAGCACAGCCGCAGCCGCGCCACGGCGACGGCGCGGTGTTCCCTGGTCATCTGGTTTTCGCCTAGGCACTTTTCTTCACCTGCACGGTCTGGTCTTGCTTGCCGGGTCGCAAGGATGGCGTCAACGTTGCGACATTGCTCGACTGTTCCTGATCCGCCGGCTTCGAGAAAGCAAGGGGCAAGGTGACCGTCACGGTGGTTCCTTCCTCGATCTTGCTTTGCACGGTCAATTCGCCGGCGTGCAGGGCAACAAGGCTCTTCACGATCGATAGGCCAAGGCCGGTGCCTTCGTGGCGACGCTGATAGGTCGTTCCGGCCTGGAAGAAGGGGGCGCCGATCCGCTCGAGATCGTCAGCTGCAATCCCGACGCCGGTATCGGTCACACGGAGCACGAGATGCGATCCGTCGACGCCGGAGGAGACCGTCACGCTTCCGCCGCGCTCGGTGAATTTGATGGCGTTGGAAACGAGGTTGAGCACGATCTGCCTGAAGGCTCTCGGGTCACCCGTGATCTCGGGCAGGTCCTGGGGCGCGCTGACCACGAGATCGATGCCGTTTTCTCTCGCCTTCAGAGCCAGCAGGTTGCAGCAATTGACCAGCGCGGCGCGCGGGGCGAACGGCTCCGGCGCGATCTCGAAATTGCCGGACTGCATCTTCGACATGTCCAGAATGCCGTTGACGACCGACAACAGATGCTGGCCGGAATCGTTGATCAGCTGCGCGTATTCGCGGCGCTGCGCCGCATCCAGCATCAGCCCCTCCTCCTGCACGATCATCTCGGAAAAGCCGATGATGGCGTTCAACGGGGTGCGCAATTCGTGGCTCATGGTGGCAAGGAAGCGGGTCTTGGCGGCGTCCGCCTGCTCGGCGGCGCTGCGCGCCAGGTCGAGCGCCTGCTCCTGGATCTTGCGGTCGGTCACATCGCGCATGACGGCGACGACCTCCACGGCCGCGATCGCCCCGCGCTGCGCAGCCTGTTCCAGCGACCGGCAGCGCATCTCGACCCAGATGAAATCGACCTGGCCATTCTGACCGCGTTGATCGCCGCGCGGCACATCCTTGCGAAGGCGAAATTCCACGCTGCGCTCCTCGCCGCCGCGGGCGGCATCCGACAGCGCCGTGAGATAGGCCGGGCGATCGGCAACGTGGACGCGATCGAACAGCCCGTGCCCGAGCAGCCGGGCGACCGGCATGCCGAGCAGCGATTCTGCTGCCGGCGAAATGAACTGCACCGCACCGTTGCGGCTGTGGCGCGAAATCACATCGCTCATGTTCCGGGCCAGCAGACGATAGCGCTCTTCCTCCATCGACAGCAGCGAAACGCTGGTGCGCGCCAGAGCTTCGGCGGCGAACGCGAGGCCAGCAGAATAGAGTGTCGCCGATGCCACGGCGAACGCCGTCAGAGGGCCGCTCAGCGCGGGGCCGACTTCCACTGCTGGCAGAAGCGCAAAATGCCCTGATAGAATCAGCGCAGCGGCGCAGGACAAGGCGAGCGCGGACGCAAAGGCCACTGCGCGACGAGAGGCCGACAGCGCAGCCTCGAGCGGAACCACCACAAGCCAGATCGACGCGAAGGATTCGATGCCGCCGGTTTTGGCAGCGAGCGCCGTGACCAGGCCGGCCAGCGCCAGCGACGACAGCATGTAGGCGCCTTCGTAGCGTCCGGTCCGCGACAGGAACCAGGACAGCAGGATGGGTGCGATCAACCAGGCGAAGGCGGCGACCTCGATCGCGCTCGGTGCGCCGCGCATGGCGAGATAGGCGGGGAAGGCGGCGAAGGCCGCGAGGCTGCCGAGCAAACGTGGCGCCATGAACGCGCGATGCCGCGCCCGGATCAGCGCGTCATAACGCGCCGAGGGATGGAGCAGAGCATCGAGACAATCGCGGATGATATTCAACACAGTCACGGTTCTCGCGCCTCGGCTTGTTTGTCGATCAGACGCGCCGGAAGCTCCCCTGTCGTTGGGTCAACCTGTCAGAGTGAAATTAAATGAAAGCTAAGGCGCGCCGAGGCACGGCAGGACGGCCCGGTTTGCGAAGGATTTGGCGCGCCTCGCCCGCTTCATTCGATGCAGATGGTGAATGGCGAGTTTCCAGGGCGCGCGCGCTATGGTTTCGAAATGGTGGATTTCCGCGGGCGATCAGTTCGCCGGGGGCCGCAATGGCTTCAACCAAAAATTTACGGATGGAACGACTAGGCAATTTTTTCATAGAGCTTCGGCAAATTAAACCCAATGCAATCACTTGCGATTTATCGAGAAGCGTTAGTCAGGCTCTCGACTGCGAGACAAGTGCAACGTGATCGATTGAGACGACCGAGGTCGCGCGATGTTTTTTCTGCTGCGTATGGTGTTCTGGCTCGGGCTGGTGCTGGTGCTGCTGCCCAGGGACAGGACGCCCGAATCCCAAAAGGTTCCGCAGATCGGCGCAGCTGAAGCCGTTCAGGCTGCAACCGCCGCGGTGTCCGACGTAGGCCAGTTCTGCAAGCGCCAGCCGGCGGCCTGCGAGGTCGGCGGTCAGGCCGCGACCGTCATTGGGCAGCGGGCCCAGGACGGCGCGCGCAAACTCTACCAGATCATTACCGACAAGCGTTCGCCCGACCACACCGGCTCGATCGGTGATCCGCTGCCCGCGGACATCGCATCGCGCGATACGCTGAAACCCGACGACCTGCTGGCGGAATGGCACGGCGTCCCCTAGCCGGAATCGGCGCCGCGGGAACTTGTCAGGTCTGATATCGCTTCCAGCCGCCTTCGATCCCATATAAGGGATCAGGATGGAACCTAGCCGATCATGACCATCGACGACATCAGGGACAATTTCGAGCTGCTCGACGACTGGGACGATCGCTACCGGTACGTCATCGAGCTCGGCCGTACGCTCACCCCGATGCCCGAGCAAGAGCACTCGGCTGCCAACAAGGTGCAGGGCTGTGCCAGCCAGGTCTGGCTGTCGAAACGGATCGATCGCGAGGGCGGCCGGGAACCGGTGTTGAGCTATCGCGGGGATAGCGACGCCCACATCGTTCGCGGACTGATCGCGATCCTGCTGACCCTCTATTCGGGCCGAACGCCGCAACAGATTCTTTCGACCGACGCCATCGCCGTGTTCGACGAATTCGGGTTCCGCGAACACCTGACGCCGCAACGCTCCAACGGTCTGCGGTCAATGATCGAGCGCATCCGGGCCGACGCGCGGGAGGCGCTGGCCGCCGCTTCCTGAGCGCCGCCCTATTTCTTTCGCCCTTGCCGTTGCTGGCCGAGCCCCATCTTCTTGGCGAGCTGGGAGCGCGCCACCGCATAGTTCGGTGCAACCATCGGATAGTCGGGCGGAAGCCCCCATTTCTCCCGGTATTGCTCGGGGGTCATGTTATATTGGGTGCGCAGATGGCGCTTCAGGGATTTGAAGCGCTTGCCGTCCTCCAGACACACCAGATAGTCCGGCGCGATCGATTTCTTGACGGACACTGCAGGCTTGGCCGGTTCGAGCGGCGCTTCGGGACGGCCGCTCGAGACCCGCAGCAGCGCCGAATGAACTTGGCTGATCAGGTTCGGGATCTCGGAGGCCGGCGTTGGATTGTTGCTGAGATAGGCCGACACGATATTCGCGGTGAGGTCGATAAAACTCTTTCCGGCGGCATCCGTCATGAAGGGGACCTCATCGCATACGGGCTATCAAGGGCGCCCGCCCAGTATCCGAAAGCAGGAATACCTCGCAGCACCCACAACTGTTCCATCAACCATGAACCGATTACCGTCGTTGAAACAAGGACCAGATTTTTTGTTGTTTATCTTTGGTCGAGATGCGCGCGCAGTTCATCGATCGAGCTGAACCGCATCATGCCCTCCGGCATTTGCGCCTCGATCGATCCGTCCGAGTAGAGCGAATACGCCATTCCGTCGACGACGCCGGATTTGATGATACTCACGGCAGAGTTGTCTTCGCCGGCAAGGTCGTTGAAAGTCGAAGGCGCGCGGGCGCTTCTGCGTTGCGGCCCGGTCTCGCTGGCTTTGGCGCGCTCGGGTCTTGGCCAGGCATCGTCGAAACTGGCCGACGCAGCCTCGGTCGCTTCCACCATGCGCGGCTCCGAAATCATCGGTTCGGCCGGCCGCGCCGCGCGATCCCGTTCCTTGCGTGACGTCGAGAACAGGCGATCCCGCGACGGCTTGGGCAGCGGCGCGGCCTCGACGGGAGGCTCAGATCCCATCCCCAGAGCCGGACGTGTCCGTTCGCGCGATCCGCCCTCGTCCTGCCAGGGATGGGGTGACATTGGCGGCGCCGCTGTTTCGATGCCATCCTCGTCCTGCGCGGCAGGATCGTCCCGGCTGAACAGGAAACCGCCTTCCGCCGGAGCCGACCGCGGCGAAGGGGCGGAACCGGGCGCCGCCAAGGCTGACCTGCCACGCGGTTCGGCGGATATCCGCGGCGCCAGCCGGCGCGCAATGTTCCTCAGTTCGCCAACGACGATCCAGAGGCCGAGCAGCAGCATCCCTGTGCAGATCGCCGCCGCGCCGACGAGTATCATCGTATTCCCGAAACTGAACTCCTTGACCGGAATCCCGTAGACGATCGACAGCAGGCCCGCCAAAACGGAAAGAATTCCGGCGATTAGCAAGGCGCTCATCATGAAACCCACCCTCTGAGGCGGCAGGGCATCCGCGTCTGCCGCCCGTTGCCACAATACCGTCATATTTGATGCGTCGCCAACCGGCAATTACGACTGAGGTTCCAGACAGCAGATCCGGTCCAGCCGATACATTCAGCAAGCATTCAGCAACCTCCAAATAGGGTCCTCGTAACGTATTCCGCCGCTCGGGCCAATTTGGATATTGCGTCGCAAAAACTGAATTGCACGAATTTCCAATTACTTGGAATGAGATCTACGTTATATGGAGCCTGGGGAAAAAGGCTCGGGAGCGGCAGCAGAGCCGATAGGGACGCCGGGTCACCAACAGCCATGTCATCCATTACAACTTCGGTCATCGACACGCCATCGCGGCGCTCGATGGATCGGACTTGCGACGATCTTGCCTTTTTTGTGTTGGCGGTCGTGGGATTGGTCGCGGGTCTCACCTTCCGCGACTACGGGCTCGGCTGGGACGACTACACCCACGCCGAATATGCCGACCTGCTGCTGCGCATGTATGGATCGGGCTTCAGGGACACCGGCGCGCTGTCGTTCGCCAATCTCTACATGTACGGCGGCGGATTCGACATGGCCGCTGCCCTCCTGCACAAGGTCATTCCGCTCGAGCTCTTCGAGACGCGACGGCTGCTCGGCGCGATGGTCGGGGTCATCGGCCTTGCCGTGACGTGGCGGCTCGCGCGTCGCGTCGGCGGCCCGCTCGCCGGACTCGCGGCACTGTTGCTGCTGGCGCTCTGCCCGACCTTCTACGGGCACATGTTCATGAATCCCAAGGATGCCCCCTTCGCGGTCGCGATGATCATCCTGATGCTCGGACTTGTGCGCATCGTCGAGGAATATCCACAGCCCTCGCCGCGAACCATCGTGATCGTCGGCGTCGGGGCCGGTCTTTCCATCGGCTCGCGCGTCCTCGGCGGGCTGGCGCTCATCTATGCATTGCTCGGCTTCCTGCCGCTGTTCTTCGAAGAGCTCCATACCCAGGGCGCGCGCGAAACCATCCGGCGTCTCGCACATCTCTTCTACGTGCTGCTGCCGGGATTGGTGCTGGGCTATCTGATCATGGGCCTGATCTGGCCCTGGTCGATCATCGAACCCGGCAATCCCTTCGATGCGGTGACTTACTTCTCGCATTTCTTCGAAAAGCCCTGGAAGGAAATGTTCGACGGCGCGCTGGTGTCCGTGCCGGACATGCCATGGTCCTATCTGCCCACCCTTTTTGCCCTGCAGCTTCCCGAAGTCTTGCTCGTGCTCTTCATCGCTGGGGTCGCGGGAACATTGATTGCGATGCTGCGCCGTGACGTGCCGGCGCGCCGCAAGGCCATTTTCCTGATGCTGACGCTGGCCTCGACGCTGCCGCTGGTGATCGCGATGGTCAAGCGCCCTGCCCTCTACAACGGCATCCGGCATTTCATCTTCGTGATTCCGCCGATGGCCGTGCTGGCCGGCGTCGCCTTCGCAAAGGGGATGAACTGGCTGAAGGATCATCGTGTCAGTTGGCAGCCCGTGGCGCTTACCGCTGTTTTGTTCGGGCTCACGCTGCCGCTTGCTGAAATGATCCGGCTGCATCCCTACCAATACACACACTTCAACCACATCGCGGGGACGGTGCGCGCCGCGGACACGAGCAGCTCGCGGAGCGGCAGGAATTTCCGCCGCACGGACGCAAATGGAAGGTCGCGGTCTGCGGCCCGCAACGTCCGGCGCAGGTGGCGCTCGGTCCGGACTTCACGATCGGCTGGGACAGCCATGCCGCCGACTTTGCCATGACGCTCGGCGAGTTCTATTGCAAGGGTTTGACCGCTCCGCTCATGGTCGAGATCAAGCGCGACGACGTGGTGTTCGCCCGCGTCTATGACATCCGCGGCCGCAGCATTTCCAGCCTGCTATCGATTCCCGCGCCGTAGCGCAGAGCGTGACTGCTCCATGCAGGTGCGCACCCGCGTGTTGGGCCCGACCGCCTATCCGGTCGAGCATGCGGTGATCGAGAAGAACGAAAAATTGTTCGCCAATGCGGATCGCGCGGAACTGCGCTCGACGCGGCTGCTCTGGCCGCCTCTGCTGCGCAGGCTCGACCGCATCGATCCCAACTCCAGGGATTGAGTTTTTGGAGCGCCCGGTGTAGGGTTCGTTTCGAAGACCTCTGCACTGCGATTTCAAACGCCGCCCAATTCCGGGCGGCGTTTTATTTTTTCCCCAAAGGGACACCGCGCCGCGGACGCCGCAACCGCCGGGCGTATTCATTCAGCGATCGGAAAGCATGGCAACGGAAAGCATGGCAACGAGCCGCGCCGGCCCTAATTGCCTGTTAAGCACCACTCGCGTTCATGCGGCGATGGAGCTGATCGGATGCGGGCCCGCAGGATCGATTACAGATTGCCGCGCGCGCATGACGCCATGGCTCGGCAATTCCGGGCCCAATGGGCGTAACGGCATCCACGCGGCGCTGACCGGCGAGCTGGCTCCGGTCGGTTTTTCACCGCCGGCGCGAGCCGAGCCCGTAGTCCTACGGCATCCGAAATTAACCTGACTCCAGAATCCAGCCGTGAAACTCCGGAACGCAGTCCAAGAGCGGCCGCTGGATCGATCGCATCTGGCCGTCGCACCCAACCCGTTTCGGACAGTCGACAACGACGCGGCGCCGTTGGCCTCCGTGATCTTGCGCGATCGGGCCGATCGTCCGCCACATAGGATCTTTCCGAGGTGAAATTCCGCGATTCATTTCTGACGGCGATCAAGACCTTCGGTCGACACAGCCGCGCCAACGTCGCCATCATCTTCGCGCTGGCTTTGATCCCGATTGTCGGATTTATGGGCGTCGCGGTCGACTATTCGATGGCGACCAGGCAGCGTGCCAAAATCCAGAGCGCTCTGGATGACGCGCTGCTGGCCGGCTCGGTTGCCGGCAAGCAGGTGCTCGATGCCGGTTCGGGCCAGAGCGCCGCGATTGCCGCTGCGCAAAACGCCGCGACCGCGTTCTTCACCGGCAACACCTCCGGCATCACGAGCCAATTGACCCTCAACTACACCATGAGCGACCTGACGCTGACCGGGAGCGGAACCGCGACCTCGGCCGTACCGACGACTTTCTCGAAGGTTCTTGGATTCACCACCCTCGATCTGTCGGTTTCCTCGAATTCAAACTCGACGACGCAGCCCTATCTGAACGTCTATCTGCTGATTGATATTTCGTCGTCCATGCTGCTGCCGTCGACGCAGACGGGCATCACCCAGATGATCAACGGCACCGGTTGCGCGCTTGCATGTCACGACGCGACCGACGGGACGGATTCGTACGGCTATGCGGTCAACCAGGGTATCCAGCTGCGCTACCAGGTGGTCAATCAGGGAATTCAGAACCTGTTGACCTATCTGAACAGCAATTCGACCTACAAGACCTACGTCAAGGTCGGGCTCTGGTCGTTCGACAGCTCGCTGACAAACATGTCGTCGCTGACCTCGAACTTCACATCCGTCGCCAATAATTTTCCGGCGCCCGGACTGGCCAGCAGCGATGCGGCGGCAGCAACTCCGTTCGACAATCTGATCAGCAGCTTCATCTCGACGGTCGGCAGCGCGGGGACCGGAAGCTCTTCAGCAAGCCCACAGAAAATGGTGATCATCGCGACCGACGGCGTCAACGACCCGACCCGGGCCTGGACCAATAAGCCCCCGCTGCGATCTCAGGTCAGGGTGTTCGATACGAGCTTCTGCACCAGCTTCAAGACCAATGGTGTGACTGTCGCCATCATCAACACGCCGTATTACCCCATGACCTGGGACTGGGGTTACAATTTAACCCTGGGCCAGCCGGGCAGTCTCGGCGGCGCGACGCGTGTTGACGATATTCCGATCGCCTTGTCAGCCTGTGCGGGCAGCAACTTCATCCAGGCCTCGGATGTGGCCACCATCCAGTCCGCCTTCACGACGCTGTTCACGAAGGCATCTCCTGTCCGCCTGACCCACTGAACGGCCAGCGCCGCCCCGTCCCGGTTCAACGGGAGCGAAAGCGACATTATAGCGGCAATTCCGCGAGCGCCGCCAGAATGCGCGCCCAGGAGCGAATGCCCTTCTGGAAACTCCTGAGGTCGTATTTTTCGTTCGGCGAATGGATATTGTCGTCGTCGAGGCCGAACCCGACCAGGAGCGAGTCGAGTCCAAGCGTGGTCTTGAAATCGGCGACGATCGGGATCGAGGCCCCCGAGCCGACCAGAAGCGCCTGCTTGCCCCATTCCTCGGTCAACGCCTGTTTGGCTGCGGCGAGCGGCTTCATGTTCCAGTCGAGCGCAATCGCCGGCGCGTTGGAATGATCAATGAACTCGGCCTTGCAATCTCCGGGCAGGCGCGCCCTGACGTAATCTCGGAACGCTTCGCGGATCCTGTCGGGCTGCTGTCCTTCCACCAGGCGGAACGAGATCTTCGCGGAGGCTTCCGCCGGGATCACCGTCTTCGAACCCTCCCCGGTATAGCCGCCGATGATGCCGTTGACGTCGCAGGTCGGACGTGACGACACCTGCTCGATCAGGAGACGATCCTTTTCGCCGGCGGGAATCGAGAGCCCGATCGGCTTGAGGAATGATTCCGGCGTGAGATTGAGCTTTTTCCATTGGGCAAGAATATCCGGCGGCAAGTCCTTCACGCCATCGTAGAATCCGGGAATGGTGATATGGCCGTTCTCGTCGTGAAGACCGCCGAGAATGCGGGTCAACACCCGGATCGGATTCTGCGCGCCGCCGCCGAAAACGCCGGAATGCAGGTCGCGATTGGCGGCCTTGATCTTGACCTCGTCATAGACCAGCCCGCGCAGCGATGTCGTGATCGCCGGTGTGTCCCGGTCCCACATGCCGGTGTCGCAGACCAGCGCGAAGTCGGCCTTCAGCTCCTGCTTGTTCGCTTCAAGAAACGGAACGAAGTTCTTGGATCCGATCTCTTCCTCGCCCTCGATCAGGATCGTGACATCGAGCGGCAGCGAACCGGTGACGGTCTTCCAGGCCCGGCAGGCCTCGACGAAGGTCATCAACTGGCCCTTGTCGTCCTCGGCGCCGCGCGCAACGATGATCTTGTGTCCGTCGGCATGGTCGGTCACGACCGGCTCGAACGGCGGACGATGCCAGAGATTGAGCGGGTCGACCGGCTGAACATCGTAGTGACCATAGAACAGCACGTGCGGGCGGCCGTTGCCCTTGCCATTACTCTTGGCGACGATCGCCGGATGCCCGGCGGTGGGCCGGACCTCGGCCTCAAAACCGAGCGTTGCGATATCCTTGGCGAGGTGATCGGCAGCCAACCTGCAATCCCCGGCGAAAGCCGGATCGCCCGAAATCGACTTGATCCGCAGCAGCGCAAACAGCCGCTCGAGGCTGTTGTCGAAATCGGCATCGATGCGGTCGAGGACCGGTTGAAGCTGGGCATTGGGCATCGTCTGATCTTTCACTGGCTTGGAATGCTATTTCGGCATTTGTAGCCCGGTCGCAGCCGCCAGACCAGCCGGCTTGGGCTGCGATGGATGCAGGATGTGCCATACGAGTGCAGCCGTCATGACCACGGTCGCCGCAAGATTGTTGCCAAAGGCCTGCAGATCATTGGGAAAGACCGGAAGCGACAGGCACATCAGGAGACCGGCGACCGCGAGGCTTGCCCATGTCCAGCTCCGGACCACCGGACGCGGATCGTAGGCTGCGCGGTGGATCAGGACCGTCATGGGAAAAAACAACCACATGAAATAGTACTGCCGCGCGAGCGGGGATGCGACCGTCATCAGGCAGAACAGGATGCCGAGTTCCTCCGCGTCCGACCGTGGCGTTCGACGCTCGCGCCGCGGCATGACCGCAAGGAAACCCAGTCCGATCGCAAGCGAGACGAGCAGCACCGCCCAATTCGCGGTCTTGAAGGAAACATCGACCAGATTCATGGTGCGCGGCGGTTTCGCCGGATCGTCCTGATTGTAGTTGACCGGGCGGGTCAGCCGGTGGGTAACCGCGATGATGGATTGATTGACCCAGGACCAGTTCTGCTCGTCGCGCTGTCCGAAGCCCTTCTCGGAGCTCGAACCGACCATGCCCTGATACCAGCTCTTCAGCTCCGCGATGTTGTGCTGGACGCCGCGGACCGGCGCGGGAACGACGAACAGAAACACGCCGAGAAAGACCAACAGGCTTGCCGCCGCCTTCCATCGTCGCCGCCAAAGCAGATAGGGCAGCACGGCCACCGGAAACACCTTGATCGCGGTCGCCAGGGCGAACATGCTTCCCGCCATCCAGGGCCGCTCGTGCTGAAGGAGCCAGAAGCCGTAGAGCATCATGGCGAGGAGAACGAGATTGGGCTGACCAAGATCGAACATGTCGAAGACGAAAGTCACGGTCGCAAAGCCCGGCAGCGCGAACAGCCACGGGCCGGGACGCTGGCCCGATCCGGTCATCGCATTCGCGAGCTGCGACGTCATCCACCACGCCACCGCGTTGAGGAGTGACAGACAGACATAGAGCGGGATCTTTCCGAACCAGCTCGGGATTGCGAGCAGCACCGCCGGCAGCGGCGGATAGATGAAATCGAAATAGGTCCGCGGGTCGCTTGGATAAAGATCCTTGCCCTGCAGCACCTGGTGCCCGGCCCAGAACCAGAGCGGATAATCCTTGGTCTTCCCGTTGCCCCAGATCTCGGGGACGAGAACGTCGGCCGTCAACGCGATACAGCAGACGAGGAACAGCACATCGAGCGGCGCTCGCAACGACGGATATCTCAGCACGCTCACCTGATCTTCGGAATTAACTGAGGTCACGCGTCACGATCTTATCGTCGCAAGAGTCCGCCGAGCGCGCCGCGGACCAGCGCGCGACCGACAGAACCACCGAGCGAACCGCCGACGGACTTGCCGAGGTCGGCGACGACGCCGCCCACGACCTTGTTGGTGACCGATCGCGTCACATTGCGCGCGATGAGTTGGCCGGTCGACAGCCTGCCGCGCTTCACATTGGTGCCGAACACCGTTGCCGCGATCTTGCCGATCTCGCCAAGAATGCCTCCACCGCCCGCCGATCCGTCCGAGGCTGCGGCTGTTCCGGACAAGCGTTTCTGCAAGATCTCGTAGGCGGACTCGGAGTCGATCGCGGTGTCGTATTTGCCCTTCACCGGACTTCCATCGATGATGGCCTTGCGTTCATCCGGCGTGACCGGCCCGATCCGTGCCGAGGGCGGCCGGATCATGACGCGTTCGACCATCGCTGGTGTGCCGTTTCCCTCCAGGAACGAGACCAGTGCTTCACCCTTGCCGAGCTCCATGATGACCGCTGCGGTATCGAGCTTCGGATTGGGCCGGAATGTCTGCGCGGCCGCCGCGACCGCCTTTTGGTCGCGCGGCGTAAAAGCCCGCAGCGCATGCTGCACGCGGTTGCCAAGCTGTCCGAGCACCCGGTCGGGGACGTCGACCGGGTTTTGCGTCACGAAGAAGACGCCAACCCCCTTGGAACGGATCAGCCGAACCACCTGCTCGATCTTGTCCATCAGCGCTTTCGGCGCGTCCGTGAAAAGAAGATGCGCCTCGTCGAAGAAGAACACCAGCTTCGGCTTCGGCAGATCGCCGACTTCGGGCATCTCCTCGAACAGTTCCGACAGCATCCAAAGCAGAAAGGTCGCGTAGAGCCTCGGGCTCTGCATCAGCTTGTCGGCGACGAGGATGTTGATCAGGCCCCTTCCGTCACGGTCGGTGCGCATGAAGTCTTGCAATGACAACGCCGGTTCGCCGAAGAACCTGGTCCCGCCCTGGTTCTCCAGCACCAGAAGCTGTCGTTGAATGGTTCCGACAGTCGCCCTGGTCACGTTGCCGAACGCCTGCGCCGCCTTGCCGATCGACGCCAGCGGATCCTCATCGCCGTCGGACGCCTTCTTCCCCGAATCGGGGATGATGGCGTCCAGCAGCGCACGAAGATCCTTCATGTCGATCAGAGCAAGACCGTTGTCGTCGGCGACGCGGAACGCGACATTCAGCACGCCCTCCTGCACATCGTTCAGATCCAGCATCCGCGACAGCAGCAGCGGGCCCATTTCGGTGACGGTCGCACGCACAGGGTGTCCCTGCTCACCAAACACATCCCAAAAGATAGTCGAAAACTGATCCGGCTGAAACGTCAGCCCCATGTCGGCGGCTCGTTTGACGATGAAATCCTTAGGCTCGCCGACCTGCGAAATTCCCGAGAGATCGCCCTTGATGTCAGCCGCGAAAACCGGAACACCAGAGCGTGCAAATCCCTCGGCCATCACCTGCAGCGAGACGGTTTTGCCGGTTCCGGTCGCGCCGGTGACGAGGCCATGTCGGTTTCCGAGCGCAAGTGTCAGCCAGGCCGGCTGCTCGCCCTTGCCAACGAAAATCCTTTCGCCGGTATCGCCCACGATGTTGTCCGATGTCACCATCACGTCCGTTCCGCTGCGATCCTCTTGGGCTTGCTCAGGATCATACTGCATGTTGCACGGCGATTGATACCCGATCAGAGCCTCGCCTGAAATCCCGTCCGTCGCAGCAATCGCAAAACACCGGGTCGCGACGAGATAATCTGGCGGGAATCGCATACTCACCCTTGCATCGCTGCAACACTTGTCGGGTGATCGCGCGCGAATCTCGCCTCCAAAGATGCTCATCGCTTGTAATTCGTTTTCCGGAAGCTCAAGATAAACCGTCGTTGGACGGCCCGGTAACTAACTAACCGGTTGAGGCGGGGCAATATGGACGAATTGATTGGCCAGCTGGCATCAAGAGCCGGCATCGACAATGTTGCCGCTGAAAAGACGATTGGCATCATGCTGGGTTTTCTCCGCAGCGAGGGCCCTTCCGACAAGGTTCAGGCGCTGATTGACCGCATTCCGGGAGCGGAAGCCGCGATTGCGGCCTCGAGCAACGGCGGCGGCCTCAGCAAGTTGATGGGCGGCGGCATGATGGCGGCCGGAACGAGGCTGATGGCGCTCGGCCTCGGCGTTGGCGAGATTCAGAGTATCGCGCGTGAACTTTTTAAGTTCTGCCGAGACATAATCGGAGCGGATCAAATGGGCGAGATCATCGCGGGGACGCCGGGGCTCAGCCAATTCGCATGAATCTCTTTTTATGATCGCCTGTAGCACCTTTCCGATATCGAGTGTCATGACATATCCCATCTCCGAGCTCGAGGGCATGACCGCCTTCTCCGCTTCCAAGCTGAAATCACAGGGCATTCGCACCACAGTTGCGCTGCTCGAGGCCGCCCGCACGGTCAAAGGACGCAAGGCGCTCGCGGTCAAGACCGGCATCAACGAGCAGCAATTGCTGGAATGGGCGAACGTCTCCGACTACATGCGCATTCCCGGCATGGGCAAGGCCAAGGTCGGGTTGGTGCGCGCAGCCGGGGTTGCAACGGTCCGCGAACTGGCGCTTCGCAATCCCGCGCGACTGGCGCAGAACATGAGGGATGTGAATACCAAGCGCAAGCTCGTTCGAGTCCTGCCGTCCGAGAAGTCCGTCGAACAGTTGATCGCGCAAGCGCGAAAGCTTCAGCCCAAAATCTCTTATTGATATCTCCTATTGAGATCTCCTATTGAGCCCTCGTCAGAAGGTCCCGCCCCTGGGACGTCTCCATCCGGATCATTCGCGAACCGGCGGGCCCAGTGGCGTTCTCCCGATCCGCGCTCCGCCGCAAGCTTGACACCGGTGCGGGGACCGCGCAAAGCGACCGCATGATCGCACCCCCGTCGAAAGCCGCCGCGGCGGCGACAGTGGCCAATCATCCGGTTTTGCAGCAACTGCTTGCCCGGTCCTATCCGGCCGTGATGGGTGTGCTGAATGTCACGCCGGATTCCTTTTCGGATGGCGGACGATTTCTCGCGCCGGACCACGCACTGGCGCAGGCGCGGCGCATGATCGACGAGGGCGCCGACATCATCGACGTTGGCGCGGAATCCACCCGTCCCTATGGCGGCAGGCAGGCCGTTCCGGCTGAACAGGAAATCGAGCGCCTGCGGCCGCTGCTCGCCGACATCGTGGCGCTCGGCGTTCCCGTCTCGATCGACAGCATGAAATCGACGGTCGTGGCGTTCGCGCTGGACAACGGCGCCGTCATTGCCAACGATGTCTGGGGTCTGCAGCGTGACGCCGGCATGGCCGAACTCGTGGCGGCACGCAATTGTCCTGTCATCGTGATGCATAATCGCGACCACGTCGATCCCGGCCTCGATATCATGAAGGACATTGCGGCCTTCTTCGTCCGCTCGCTGGAGATTGCCGCCAAAGCGGGCGTTCCCGCAGGCAATATCGTGCTCGATCCCGGCATCGGCTTCGGCAAGAATCCGGAACAGAGCATGACCGCGCTGGCACGGCTCGACCAGCTCGAGCGCTTCGGCCTGCCGGTTCTGGTCGGCGCCTCGCGCAAACGCTTCATCAGTTCGGTCGAGCCGTCGGAGCCGCATCAGCGGCTCGGCGGCTCGATCGCGGCCCATCTGATCGCCGCCCAGCGCGGCGCGCGGATCATCAGGACCCATGACGTGGCGGAAACCGTCCAGGCATTGCGGGTGGCGTCGGCGATCGAGGAGAAGCGATGACGGATACGATTTTCATCACCGGGGTCGTGATCCATGCCCGTCACGGCGTGATGGAACACGAAACGGAAGTCGGCCAGCGATTCGTGATCGATCTCGAATTGTTGGCTGATCTGTCGGAATCCTCGCGGACCGACCGGCTCGCCGACACCGTCTCCTATTCCAACGTGGTCGCAACCGCCACCCAGGCGTTCAAGAACACCAATTACAAGCTTCTGGAACGCGCGGCCGGTGCGGTCGCCGACGCCGTCCTCGGTGCGTTCCCACGCATCCGCGCCGTCAAGATCACCGTGCACAAGCCGCATGCGCCGATCGCCGCGATCTTTGCCGATGTCGGCGTCATGCTGACGCGGACACGGCAATCGCATTCCGATGGCTAGCGCCCTGATCGCGCTGGGCGGCAATGTCGGCGACGTCCGCGCGACATTCCAGAAGGCAATCGCGACCATCTGCGGCATGACGCAAGGCGTGCTCCGGGCGCGGTCGTCGGATTACGCCACGCCGCCCTGGGGTGACGAACAACAGCCGGACTTCATCAATGCCTGCATTGAAATCGAGACCGGCCTCGATCCCCATGCACTGCTGTACACATTGCACAAGATCGAGAAGAAGTTCGGCCGCGACCGCGCGCATGAACGGCGCTGGGGCCCGCGCACCCTCGACCTCGATCTCATCGCCTATGACGATGTCAAGCTCGACAAGCGGGCGCTGACGCTGCCGCATCCGCGGCTGTTCGAGCGCGCCTTCGTCCTGGTTCCGCTCGCGGAAATTGCGCCCGACCGCACGATTGCGGGACACCGCGTGCGAGCCGCGCTTGCGCGGCTGTCGACCGAGGGGATCGAGCGGCTGCCGGATCGCGGCTGACGCGGGTCTGTCGCCCAAACAAGCGTTTGGCTTGGCCGCCACGCCGTGGCAATTTGCGGTCCAAATGATCAAGTAGATGGGCGCCCGGGGAGACCTCTGCCGAATGACCTCCGCGACTGACGACCTGCCGCTGGCCGCCGATTTTGCGCCTGCCACCTACGACGACTGGCGCAAGCTGGTCGATGGCGTGTTGAAGGGCGCGCCGTTCGAGAAGCTCGTAGGCCAAACCTACGACGGGCTGAAGATCGAGCCGATCTACGCTCGCGCCAAGGGCGCTGCGCCCATCGCTGGCCGCGCCGCGGCCATGCCGTGGCAGATCATGCAGCGGATCGACTATCCCGATGCCGCGCAAGCCAATACGCAGGCACTGCACGATCTCGAAAACGGCGCGAGCGGGCTGACGCTGGTCTTTGCCGGAGCCAACGGCGCCCATGGCTTCGGCCTTGCGGCAAACGCGGAGGCGGTCGAAAAAGCGCTGGACGGAATCCTGTTCGACGCGGGCATCAGCATTGAGCTTCAGCTCGGCTCGCAGTCGCGAATGGCCGCGATCAACGTCGCCGAACATGTCAAGCGCAAGGGCCTTGATCCTGCGGCTTGCGATATCCGTTTCGGTCTCGATCCGATTGGCGGATGCGCGGTCAGGGGATCGAGTTCCCTTGGCTTCGCCGAGATGGCGTCGGGTGTGACCAGCGCAATCAAGGGCTTGTCCGCGATGGGATTCAAGGGCCCGTTCGCGGCGGCCGATGGACGGGTGATCCACGATGCCGGCGGATCGGAGGTGCAGGAACTGGCGTTTGTGCTGGCCACCGGCGTCGCCTATCTGCGCGCCATCGAAGCAGCCGGTATGGCCCTCGAGGATGCACAAGGCATGGTCCACGTCCGGCTCGCAGCGGATGCCGACCAGTTCCTGACCATGGCGAAATTCCGCGCGCTGCGGCTGCTCTGGGCCCGCATCGAACAGGCCTGCGGGCTCGTGCCCCGACCGGTCTTCATCGCCGCCGAGACCGCCTGGCGGATGCTGACCCAGCGCGATCCTTACGTGAACATGTTGCGCGCCACCATCGCGACGTTTGCCGCGGGGCTTGGCGGCGCCAACGCCGTCACCGTGCTGCCGCACACACAAGCCGTGGGACTGCCGGACGCCTTTGCGCGGCGGGTGGCGCGCAATACGCAACTCATTCTCCTCGAGGAGTCCAACCTTGCGAAAGTGTCAGATCCTGCCGCCGGCTCCGGCGCGATCGAGGCCCTGACGACGCAGCTTTGCGAAGCCGCATGGGCGCTGTTTCAGGAGATCGAAAAGGCCGGCGGGGTTTTCGCTGGCCTTCAGCAGGGCCTGATCCAGGCTAAGGTCGCGGCGACGCGGAAAGTCCGCGAGGCCAACATCGCAAGGCGGCGAGAGGTGCTGACCGGCGCCAGCGAGTTTCCCAACCTACACGAGGCGGACGTTACGGTCGAGGATGCAAGACCGCGCGTCGCGATTGCCGACGGCGACGCCGGTTTCAAATTCGACGCCCTGCCGACCATGCGGCTCGCGGAGCCGTTCGAGCGATTGCGCGACGCCTCCGACCTGATCCTGAAGGATCGTGGCAAACGGCCGGCGGTGTTCCTCGCGAACCTCGGAACTCCGGCCGATTTCACCCCGCGCGCCGCGTTCGCAAAGAGCTTTTTCGAGAGCGGCGGCATCGCGGCGATCGATAGCCAGGGATCGTGCGACCCATCCGCCCTCGCCGCCGCCTGGAAGGACTCAGGCGCCGCGCTCGCCTGCCTCTGCTCGTCCGACAAAGTCTATGCACAGGAGGCGGCCAAGACCGCCAGGGCGCTGCAGACGGCGGGTGCCATGCATATCTATCTGGCAGGCCGGCCCGGCGAGCTGGAAGCCTCGCTGACGGCCGCAGGCGTCAGCGGCTTTATTTTCGCCGGCGGCGATGCTGTGGGCATGCTGCAGGACGCGTACCAGCAAATGGAGCGAGTATGACAGCGGAAGAAGCCAAACCCGTTCTGACCGGCGGCTGCCAATGCGGCGCCATCCGCTTTGCCTTGTCAGCGCCGCCCGCGAAGATCAGCATCTGTCATTGCCGGATGTGCCAGAAGGCTTCCGGCGCGCCGTTTGCCTCCTTTGCCGACATCGAAACGACCGATTTCGCCTGGACCCGCGGCCAACCGGCCGCCTTCCACTCCTCCTCGATTGCCGCGCGCGATTACTGCAAGGATTGCGGCACGCCGCTGAGCTTTCGCCGCATCGACGGGCCGCGGATCGAGATCATGACCGGCACGTTCGACCGGCCGGACCGTGTGGTCCCGACCCGGCAATACGGCACGGAATCCCGGCTCGGCTGGGTGGTGTCGATCGCCAACATGCCGAGCCAGACCACGGGGCAGAATTACGGCCCGGAAAAGATGGCGACCATCGTCAGCCACCAGCATCCCGATCATGATTGAGGATTTCAGGCCCGCTTATCACGGACTCTAATCGTGCTAGACTAGGTCATGCTCTGGACCGTAGTGATTACGCTATTGATGTATCCGTTTGCACGGCTGTTTGCGCGAGCCATGGAAAAAAAAAGGCTTCGACGATCCCGTCTACAAGAAAAAACTTCAGAAACTAATTGAGCATCATCAACAGTTCGAGAAGAAAGAATGAGCCGCATACCGGACTTCGCGAACATCGCATTCGAAAAAGCCGCTGCCGCTCAACCCGCCGGCGCCGCCGAGCCCTGGCTGACGCCCGAG
>WNGQ01003842.1_pt1 | contig 22250 bp, 25 predicted proteins | sample 5407661 | NCBI WGS metagenome assembly WNGQ01 (sample SAMN13153382, study PRJNA577476) | soil metagenome | isolation source: 60 cm soil or saprolite under Garry oak tree replicate 2 | place: USA:California | collected 2016-06-15 | reverse complement strand
CTAGAACACTGCGCCGAAATTCAGCCCGGCTGTGTGTGTGGCCCCGGGAGACGACGACGGAACGGCGAGCCGGCTCAACTCTCGCCGTGACCACATTTTATGCACGCGTCTCCGGCGGTGCAAGGCGTGAACGCTGCCTCCACCGATAGATCACGAGAGTGGCCAGAGATACCACCCCGAGGGTCATGCCGACTGCCATCAACCACTTGGAATGCTTGGACGCCCCCACCCTGGGAGCCCCAGCCAGTCGGGATGCCAGGAGGGGCCGTCAGGCCGGCGACGACGGTGGCGTGAGCCCGGTGAGCGTGAGCGTGCTCACGTGGGCGCGCGCGAGGTCGAGCACGCGCACCGCGTGGTTGTTGGTGTCGGCGATGAAGACGCGCTCGCCCGCAACGGTGAGGCCACTCGGCTCGCTGAAACGCGCGGCCAGGGCCTCGCCGTCGAGCAGCCCAGGCTTGCCGTCGCCGGCGATCGTCCGACATTCGGCGGTGGCGGGGTCGAGCCACTTGATCTTGTGGTTGTACGTGTCGGCGATCAGCAGCGCGCCCTCGTGCCAGACGACTCCGAGTGGGTGCTGAAGCCTCACCGCCGCCGGCCCGGTTCCATCGCGATCACCGAACTCGAAGAGGCCTTCACCGACGATCGTGCGGATCACACCTTCGGCCGCAGGCTCGACCATCCTGATCGCGCTCGCCTCGCTGTCGGCCACGTAGAGCCGCACGCCGTCCGTGGTGAGTCCGCTCGGCTGGTTCATCGCCGCCTGCTGCCGCGGCCCGTCCTCGAGCGCTTCGCGCCCGGTGCCCGTATGAGGGCCGATGCGATCGCTTCCGAGCACCATCGCCCAGAGCTGATGAGTCCCGGCCATGGCGACGTAGAGCACGCCGGCCGAGATCGTCAGATCCCACGGTGAGCTGAGAGCGGTCCGGCGGGCGAGGCCGCCCACTCGCTCGCCCACGAGTTGCTGGCCCGTGCCAGCGATCGTCCTCACGCGGCCCGTCGCGAGCTCCACCGTTCGCACCACGTGGTTCTCCGTGTCGGCGACGTAGAGCGTTCCGTCGGCAAGCGCGAGGCCTTGGGGCTGGTGGAAGTACGCCTCCTCGGCGACTCCATCTCCGAGGCCGGGCTTTCCGCACCCGATGATCCGCCGCAGGCTGCCGTCGAGTCCGGCCTCGATGATGCGGTGGTGGCCGGTGTCGGTCACGAAGAGACGGCCGCTGGCCTCGTCGGCCAGGAGCTTTCCCGGGAACAGCAGAGGCGTGGGCGGTGCAGGCTCCTGACCGGGGAGCCCGAGCGCCCGGCGATCGAGAACACCGGCAGCTTCGAACTCGGTGACCATCTCGCCGATGAGCCGATCGAAGGGCTCGAACTGGAACTCGCCCTCGTGCTTGCCGATCATCTTGCCGCGCGGATCGATGAACATCAGCGTCGGCCAGGCGTGCACGGCGTACGACTGCCAGACGCGGAAGTCGCGGTCGTTGACGACCGGGTGGCCCACGTTCAATCTGAGGATGGCCTGGCGCACGCTCTCGGTGTCTTGCTCGGCGATGAACTTGGGCGAGTGAACGCCGATCACGGCCAGCTCGTCGTGCCACTTCCGCTCGAGCCTCCGCAACTGCGGAAGCACGTGCAGGCAGTTGATTCAGCAGAAGGTCCAGAAGTCGAGGAGGACGAGCTTGCCGCGGAAGTTCTTCAAGCTGAGCGCGCGCGCGGCGTTGAGCCACTCGAGGTCGGTCGGGAAATCGGGTGCGTTGACGGCGCCCTCGAAGCGCGCGGCCATCAGACGGCGAGCGAGAGCTGCTCCGGCTTCGCAGCCGGCTCGAGCTTGACCTGACGTCGATCCGTGACGCCGTAACGCTCGCGCAGCGCCACCACCTGACGCTTGATCGGCTCCGTCTCGCTCCTGGGCAGATACGTGGTGGCGCAGTACAGCCGCTCGTAGCGCGGCAGCAGCTCCGGCCAGTCGCGCGCGAGGTGCTCGAGGAAGTGTTCGCGCGTGCCGGGCGCCAGGAACAGCACGTTGCACCAGACGCCGGTGGCGCCGGCCTCGCGAGCGGCGCGCACGACGTCGGCCAGCAGCTCCGGCTTGTCGGTGATCCCGGGCAGCACGGGCGCGATGCCCACGCCCGTATTGATGCCGGCGTCGACGAGGGCGCGAAGCGCGCGCAGTCGCTGGCGAGGCGGCGCCGTGCCCGGCTCCGTTCTCCGCCAGATCGTCGGGTCGAGCGTGGGCACCGAGAACGTGATGTGAACCTCGGCGCGCCGTGAGGCCTCCTGGAGCACGTCGATGTCCCGGATGATCATGGGGCCGCGCGTGATGATGCTGAACGGGTTGCGCGCTGCGGTCAGGACCTCGAGACACTTCCGCGTGAGCCGGTAATAACCCTCGACGGGCTGATAGGGATCGGTGGCGGCACCGATCGCGATGCCTTCACCGCGCCACGTGCGACGCGCCAGCTCCTGGCGCAGCACGTCGGCCACGTTCGTCTTCACGCGCACGGACTGGCCGTACTCCTCGCCCGACGGCCGGTCGGCCCGGCGCTCGTAGCCGCGGACATAGCAGTAGGTGCAGCGGTGCGCGCAGCCCATGTAGGGGTTCAGCGACCACTTGAAGGGCATCCCCTTCACCGGGTTCAGCGCGCTCCGGCAGGGCTCCTCGCGATACACCGGGCGAATCATGGGAGGCCGAGGCTATCATGTCTGGCCATTCCACTCATCAGGAGGTTAGTGATGGGCCTCGAGGGCAAGGTCGCGATGATCACGGGCAGCGGCGGCGAGCACGGCTTCGGGCGGGCCATCGCCCGCCGTTTGGCGACGGAAGGCTGCGATCTCGTGCTCACCGACGTCGCGTCGACCGGCACCAAGGTCGTTGCCGCCAAACCGTCCGGGAACTGGGGCGGGCTCGATGCCGTGGCGGACGAAGTGAAGAAAGCCGGTCGGCGAGCGATCACCGGGCTGGTCGACGTCCGCTCGACCGCTCAGATCGAGGCGGCGGTGCGCGAGGCGCTCGACACGTTCGGCCGCCTCGACATCCTGGTGAACAACGCCGCCGCTCCGCCCGGCGCCGATCGCGTGCCGGTAATCGAGCTCGGCGAGGAGGCGTGGAGCACGGTGCTCGACGTGAACCTCAAGGGGACGTTCCTGTGCTCTCGTGGGGTCGCGCGCGCGATGCTCGAGCGCAACGTCCGGGGCCGCATCGTCAACATCTCGTCCAACTGCGGGAAGATGGGGTACCCGAAGCTGGCGGCCTACTGCGCCTCGAAGTTCGGGATCCTCGGCTTCACGCAGGCCCTCGCCATGGAGCTGGCGCCACACGGCATCACCGTGAACGCGATCTGTCCGGGTGCCGCCGACACCGACCGTCTCGACTATCTCGGGCGGCGGCCCGATGGATCGTTCGACGCGGCGCTACGCGGGCAACAGATCAGGATGCGTGGTGCCAGCGTCCCGATCGGCCGGCTCGCCACCGCCGACGACGTCGCCGAGGTGGCCGCGTTTCTCGTCTCCGAGAGCGCCGAGTACATCACGGGCCAGGCGATCAACGTGGCCGGCGGCTCGATCATGCACTGAGGGCGGCGCGCGGAGCCAGCCTCGAGGTTGTGGCGTTACGCGTCCGACTCGCTCGAGGTGGCCAGGAGGCGCGCCAGGGCTTCGGGCGAGACGGGCTTCACCAGGTGGGCATCGAATCCCGCTTCGCTCGAACGGCGGCGGTCCTCGGTCTGGCCGTATCCGGTGACGGCGATGAGTGTCGCGGTCTTGCCGAACGCCGAGCCCCGCAGCGTGCGCGCAACCTCGTAGCCGTCGAGCCCGGGAAGACCGAGATCGATCAGGATGACGTCGGGGCCCTCGGCCAGAGCAAGCGTCACGCCGCCGACTCCATCACTCGCCTCGCTCACGTGGTGTCCCTGCGACTCGAGGAGCAGCCGCAGCGACTCCCGGGCGTCAGGGCTGTCCTCGATGATCAGGATCCGTCGAGGCCGCCCGTGAGCGAGCGGCTCTGACGGGGGCCGGGGCGGTGCTGTGGTGACGTCGAGGGGCAGGCGAACGCTGAACTGAGCCCCGCGTCCTTCGCCTTCGGAGAACGCGGTGATCGCGCCTCCGTGAAGCTCCACGAGACGGCGAGTCAGCGTGAGGCCGACGCCGAGTCCTCCGAGCGACCGATCGAGCGGCTGCTCGGCCTGAGCGAACAGCTCGAATACCCGCGGCAGCATCTCGGGCCGAATGCCCCGCCCCGTGTCCGTCACGCGCAGCACGGCGTCACGGGACTCACGGGTGATGTCGATCTCGACGGAACCACCCGCCGGCGTGTACTTGACGGCGTTCTGAAGAAGGTTGCCGACGATCTGCTCCAGGCGCGTCAGATCGGCGCTCACCATCACGGGCTCGGCTCTCACGGTGACGCGATGCTCGAGCCCCTGCCCGCCGTCCCGGAGCAAACGAACGCAGTTGGTGGCCACCTCACCGAGATCGAGCGGCTGGCGACTCAGCGTGATCTTGCCGGCGGTGACGCGCGCGACGTCCAGCAGGTCATCCACCAGGTGGGCGAGATGGTGAGACTGGCGGACGATGATCTGGCGTAAGCGACGCGTCTTCTCGTCCTGCTCGCCCCGGCGCTCCAGCGCACCCACGGCGGCGAGAATGGCGCCCAGCGGGTTCCTCAGCTCGTGGGAGAGCGTGGCCAGGAACTCGTCCTTGGCCCGGTTGGCCTCCGCGGCGGCACGGTAGAGCTGCGCGTTGTCGAGGAACATGCCGGCCAGGTCGCTGATGCCCTGCACGAGCCGCACCTCGTCGTCCGTGATCGACCGACGCTCGGTCCACCAGATCACGAAGAAGCCCCCGACGGGTCGTTCCTTGATACAGATGGGCACGAACAGATCGGACTGGTGGGGGAACCGGTTGAAGGACTCACGATCGACCCGCGGGTTGGCCGCCATGTCGTCCGTCCACACGGCGCGTCGCGCCCCCCAGGCTTCCTCGATCGCCGCGTGATTCTTGATGGGGATCGGGAATTGCTGGAAGGCCTCCCGCATGTGTTGCGGCACACGATAGCCGGCCACCGGGCGGAGGTCATCACCGCTCGGGCCGGCCAGAAAGGCGCCGACCATGTCGGCGCCGAGCGCATGAGCGATCTCGCGAGCCACCCGTCGCATCGTCTCCGTTGGATCGAGCGTCGCGCTCAGGGTGCGGCTCACGGTGAGGAGTGTTTCCGTCTCCCGCAATCGCCGCTTCTGACGGCTCAGCAGCTCGGCCCGCTCGATCTCCTCCTGCTTGCGATCGGACACGTCCCGCAGCACCGCGAGGTGCCGGTTGTGCAAGAAATGAGCGGTCGCGGCGTACTCCACGTCGCGCACGGTCGCGTCGGCACACACCAGGCGCAACTCACCCGTCTGCCGGCCGGTCGTCAGGAAGGTCCGCCACGCGGCGTCGAGACCGACGTTGGAATGGAGGAAGTGATCGAAGCGACGTCCCACGAGGTCGGCGGCGGGCGCACCGAGGAGCTGCTCGGCCGCGGGATTCACGTCGATGAAGACGCGCGCGTCATCGACAATCAGCACCGCATCCAGCGCGGCTGCGAAGAACGCCTTGAAGTCCTGATCGCTCGACATCGACGATTGCCCGGCGAGACGCCGTGCCCGACACTACGTCCGGCCCGACACTCAGTCAAGACGAAGACGACGCGCGATTCAGTCGCGGCGGCTCCGCGGAGGCACGTCGGTCGTCAGGAGCGTCTCCACGAAGCGGCTGACGTTGCGCGCATTGAGGCCGAAATCGAAGCCCAGGCGGTGGGCGAGTCGGCTCTCGACCTCGAGCCGCGTGGCCTCGCCATTCTCACGCGCCGCGATCCTGACCACGGTCGCGATCCCGAACGTTCGCCTGCGCGCCTCCAGCGTCAACGCCTCGGCGTCGTAACGGGTGAGCCGCGCACCCATGCGACGCAGGGCGGCGGCGCTGCGGAGCAGGACGTCTTCGGGCGGGCCTTGAACGGCTACTTCTTGTAGTCGCGGTGCCACAACTCGATGTAGTCGCGCGCGTTCCGCTTGATGTCCTCGAGCTCGTCGGCGCTCATCCGGCGCACCGGCTTGGCTGGCACTCCCATCACGAGCCAACCGGCCGGCACGACCTTGCCCGGCGGCACCAGCGCGCCGGCGCCGACCTGAGCACCTTCCTCGACGAGGGCGCCGTCGAGGACCACGGCCCCGATGCCAATGCGGGCGTCGTCCTTCACCGTGCAGGCGTGAACGACGGCGCGGTGGCCGATCGTCACACCGGCGCCCACGATGCACGGATGCTCCGGCGTGACGTGGAGCACCGAGCCGTCCTGTGCGTTCGAGTTGCGCCCGAGCCGCACGTAATTGTCCTGGTCGCCGCGCAGCACGGCCATCGGCCACACGCTGGCGCCCGCCTCGATGGTCACGTCCCCGATGACCTGGGCCGCCTCGTCGACGTACGCGGTCGGATCGACGCGCGGGGTGCGGCCGGGGACGCTTCGGATCACGCCACCTCTCCGGCCGTGACCGCGATGCACTGCCCCGAGATGTTCCTGGACCAGTCGCTCGACAAGAAGACGGCGAGCGACGAGATGTCGTCGGCGACGACCATCCGTCCGAGCGGCTGGCGGGACAGGAACTGCTTGCGCATCTGCTCGAGGGGCACGCCACGCACCTCGGCCTGGCCGGCGATGACGCGGTCGATGCGATCGCCCTCCACTGCGCCGGGCGCGATGGCGTTGACGCGGATGTTGTGCGGGCCCAGCTCGGCAGCCAGGCCGTAGGTCATCCCGATCTGGCCCGCCTTCGACGAGCAATAGCCGATGCGGAAGGCGAGGCCGCGGCGCCCAGCCACTGACGAGATGTTGACGATGGCGCCGCCGCCGGCCTTGATCATCTCGGGCACGACGAAATGCGTGCACATGTACGACGACGTCAGGCAAGAGTTGACCGTGTAGAACCAGTCCTCGACGGAGTAGTCCTGCACGGGCTTGGTCGGGCCGCCGTCGCCGGCGTTGTTGATCAGCGTGTCGATCTTGCCGAAGGCCTTCACGCTCGCGGCCACCAGATTCTTGACGTCGGCTTCCAGGGCGGCGTCGCCGACGACGGCAATCGCGCTGCCGCCAGCTTTCTCGATCAACCGCACCGTCTCCTTGACCAGCTCGGCCGAGCGCGCGTTGCACACGACCCTGGCGCCCTCGCGCGCGAACTGCAGGCTCATCACGCGCCCGATGCCCTTGCTCGCTCCCGTGATGATCGCGACCTTGCCGTCGAGCATGCCCATGGCTACGCGACCTCGAAGAGGCCGGCGGCGCCCATGCCGCCGCCGATGCACATCGTGCAGACCACGTGGCGGGCGCCGCGCCGCTTGCCCTCGATCAGCGCGTGCCCGACCATCCGCGCGCCGCTCATGCCGTAGGGATGGCCGATGGAGATGGCGCCGCCGTCCACGTTGAGCTTCTCCATCGGGATGCCCAGCTTGTCCCGGCAATACACGACCTGCACGGCGAACGCCTCGTTCAGCTCCCAGAGATCGATCTGGTCCATCCGGAGGCCGAAGCGCTCGAGCAGCCGCGGCACCGCGAAGACGGGGCCGATGCCCATCTCGTCGGGCTCGCACGCCGCCACCGTGAAGCCCCGGAAAATGCCGAGCGGATGGAGGCCGCGCCGCTCGGCGAGCGTGGCGTCCATCACCACGCACGCCGACGCGCCGTCGGAGAGCTGGCTGGCGTTGCCGGCCGTGATGTGGCCTTTCTCGCCGCGTACCGGCGCGAGCTTGGCCAGGCCTTCGAGCGACGTGTCGGGCCGATTGCCCTCGTCCTTCGTGAGCGTGATCTGCTCCTCGCGCATCTCGCCGGTGGCCCGGTCCTGCGTCAGCTTCGTCGTGGTGATGGGCACGACTTCCTTGTCGAAGCGGCCAGCCGCCTGGCCCGCGGCCGTGCGCTGCTGGCTCGCCAGCGCGTACTCGTCCTGCTTCTCGCGCGTGACGTAGTAGCGCTTGGCCACCACCTCGGCCGTGTCGATCATCGGCATGTAGACCTCGGGCTTGTGCTCGTCGATCCACGGCTCGTGAATGCGGAAGTTGTTGAAGTGCTCGTTCTGCACGAGGCTGACGGATTCGAGCCCGCCCGCCACCATGATCGGTACGTGGTCGACGATCACCCGCTGAGCGGCCATGGCGATCGCCTGCAGGCCCGAGGAGCAGAAGCGGTTGACCGTCACGCCCGCCGTCGTCACGGGCAGCCCCGCCCGCAGCGCCGACTGCCGAGCGATGTTCTGTCCGGTCGCGCCTTCGGGCAACCCGCAGCCGAGGATGACGTCCTCGACCTCACCCGGCTCCACGCGCGCGCGCTCGACGGCGGCTTTGATGACGTGGCCCGCCATCGTGGCTCCGTGCGTGTTGTTGAGGGCGCCGCGGTAGGCCTTGCCGATGCCGGTGCGCGCGGTGGATACGATGACGGCGTCTGCCATGGATGAGTCTCCTTGCCGACGTGTCAGCGCCGGCGCGCGTAATGCTCGATGATGAACCCCGCGATCGAATGGCGCGCGGGCCCGACCGGCAGCGCGTCGCGTGGGAACCAGCGCGCGTCCTCCAGCTCCTCCTTATCGACGGCGATCTCGCCGCCGGCGTACTCGGCGACGAAGCCGACCATGAGCTGGCTGGGGAAGGGCCAGTTCTGGCTCCCGACGTACTGGATGTCCTTCACGTCCACGCCGACTTCTTCCTTCACCTCGCGGGCGACGGCGCCTTCCAGCGACTCGCCGTTGTCGACGAAGCCGGCGATGAGGGCATACCGCCCGGGCGCCCAGATTGACTTGCGCGCCAGCAGCACGCGCTCGCCGTCACGCACGAGCACGATGACGCAGGGGTGCAGATGCGGGTAGTGCTCGTAGCGGCACTTCGGGCAGCTCTTGCCCCACTCGCCTTCGATGCGGGTCGTGGCCTCGCCGCAGCGGGGACAGTGTCCGCTGGTCGATTCCCACCAGAGCGCCTGCATGGCCATGCCGCCGAGCGAGAGCAGATCGTCGGGAAGCTTCGTGCCCTGCATCGGGACGCACGTCTCGCGGTGATAGCCGGCCGGCAGCGTGTCCCCGCGCGCCACGGCAACCACCCAGCACGGCTCGCCGCGCCACGTGCCGAGCAGCAGCGCCTGCTTGGCCGCTACCTCGAAGCCCGCGGGGGCGTCGCCGAACGGCAAGGCCAGCTCGTGGTTGTCGTTGGAGACGACCAGGCCCTGGTCCTGGACGATGAGCCAGTGGCCGCGGCGGTCGGGCAGCGCGCCGCCCCGCTTGGCCGGTTCGAACGTCTGGCCGATGCAGTCGCGATTGAACGGCAAGGTCGCGGTGAGTGGGGTCATCGAGCCCATCTTATGGTACAGACCTAGGTATGGACCAGCCATTCACCGAACGCCGGCTGCGCTTCATGGACGCCATCGGCGAGGGGCTCGCGGTCGTCCCGGGAGCCCAGGAGATCATGCGGAACGCCGATACCAACCACGATTTCCGCCAGGCCTCCGACTTCTTCTTCCTCACCGGCTTCGACGAGCCCGACGCCGTCGCGGTCTTCAATCCCACGCACGTCAAGGAGCGTTACGTCCTGTTCGTGCGGCCGCGCGACCGCGAGATGGAGATCTGGAACGGCTACCGCGCGGGGATCGAAGGCGCGGTGGCGCGGTATGGCGCCGACGCTGCCTATTCGATCGACGAGCTCGATCAGAAGCTCCGCGACTACGGCCTGGACCGCCCGGTCCTCTACTACCGGCTCGGCAATCCCGCATTCGACCCGCGCATCACGCGCCTGGTCGGCGAGCTGCGCGCGGCCCGCGCGCGCGGCTACACGCCGCCGACGCGCCTCGAGGATCCGTCGCCGATCCTCAACGAGCTGCGGCTCCGCAAGCTGCCCGAGGAGCTGGCCCGCCTGCGCCGCGCCTGCGAGATCAGCGCCGAGGCCCACACCGAGGCGATGCGTTTCACCCACCCCGGCCTCATGGAGTACCAGGTGCAGGCCGTCCTCGAGTACATCTTCCGCATGAACGGCTCGCGCCGCAACGCGTATCCCTCGATCGTCGGGTCGGGACCGAACGCATGCATCCTGCACTACCTCGAGAACAACCGGCGCATGGAAGACGGCGACCTGCTGTTGATCGACGCGGGGTGCGAGTACGGTTACCAGGCGTCGGACATCACGCGGACGTTTCCCGTGAACGGGCGCTTCACGGCGCCCCAGCGCGCGATCTACGAGATCGTGCTGGGCGCCCAGCTCGCGGGCATCGCCGCGGCCAAGCCGGGACAGCGCTACGAGGCGGTCCACGACGCGGCCCGGCGCGTGTTGACCGAGGGCCTGGTCGCCCTCCGGCTCCTCCCCCTCGGCGTGGAGGAGTCGCTCGCGATGCATCACTACCGCGAGTTCTACATGCACGGCACCGGGCACTGGCTCGGCATGGACGTGCACGACGTCGGCGATTACCGGATTCGCGGCGGGTCGCGCGATCTCGAGCCCGGCATGGTGTTCACCGTCGAGCCCGGCCTCTACTTCGACCCGGCCCGCGAGTCGGCCACCTTCTACCTGCGCGAGTTCAGCGAGCAGGAGATGCTCGAGCGCCGCCTGCGGTTGGGCGCGGCCGCCGCCCGGCGGCTGGACGAAGAAGAGAAGGCGAAGGCGGAAAGGATCGTCCACCCGATCCCGCGCGAGTTCCGCGGCATCGGCGTGAGGATCGAGGACGACGTCCTGATCACCGCGTCCGGCCGCGACGTGCTGACCGTCGGCGTCGCCAAGACGATCGAGGAGGTCGAGCGGGTCTGCGCCGAGGCCCCGCGCCTGCCGCGCTGGTGAAGGTTCTCTCGTTCGACGTCTACGGCACGCTCGTCGACGTGCGGGCCGGCTCCCACGCGGCCTTCGCGGACATCCTGAGCTCGGTCGGCGCGTCTCATCTCGATCCGCTGGAGTTCTGGGAGCGCTGGGAGGCCGCCAACATCCGGCGCTACTGGCAGCCCTATCGCGCGTACCGCGAGATCTGTCGCGACTCGCTCGCCGAAACGTTCACTCACTTCGGCATTCGGGGCGACGCGGGGCTGATTCAGCACTACTTCGACGCCTTTCCCCGCTTCCAGCGCTTCCCGGACGTGGACGACGTCCTCGATCGGCTCGGTCGCCGCTTCAAGCTCGCCCTCGTCTCGAATATCGACGATGACCTGCTGGCCATCACGCCGCTCGGGCGGACGTTCGACCTCGTGTGCACCGCGGAGCACGCACGAGGCTACAAGCCGGACGGGACGCTGTTCAGACATCTGTTGACGAAAGGCACCCTCGGCGTGAGCGACCTGCTCCATTCGGGCCAGTCCCAGCGCACGGACATGGTGGGCGCCAAGCCGCTGGGGATCACGGTGGCGTGGATCAACCGCCGTGCCGTGCCACTGGCGGCGGACGTTCCGAAACCGGACTACGAGTTCAGGGACCTGGGCCCGCTGCTCGAGCTGCTGGGAAGCTAGCAATGCGTGAACACTCCCCCGCGCTGAAATAAGATCTGATCGGCACAGAAGCACAGCCAGGGGTAGCATTGAGATTGGAGTTTCGCTCGCTGTGGGAATCCTCATGACAATTGCCTCGTCATCGATCTCACGGCCGAGAACGCCTCGTGACGTCGGCACGATCGCTTGGAAACTTCAGCGTGAGATCATTCTCCTTCTCGCCTGGGCGCCGGCCATCCTGCTGCAACTCGCGCACCCCCTCGTCGCGCAAGGTGTCGCCGACCACAGCACTTTTCGCTCGGCATCCTGGGGCCGGGTGAGGCGCTTTCAGCGCACCCTCGACGCGATGCTGCGACTTTCCTTCGGCACCGAGGCCGAAGCCCGGCTCGTCATCGCGCGCATCAATGCGATCCACGACAATGTGCAGGGGCGGCTGCGCGAAGTCGCAGGCGTGTTTCCGGCTGGGACACGCTATTCGGCCCATGATCCCTCCCTACTGGCCTGGGTACACGCCACCCTCGTTGACATGAACTTACGCGTCTACGAACTCTTCGTCGATTGTCCGTCGGTGGAGGAAAAGGATCGGTACTGCGCCGAGGCCAGCGCGATCGAAGAGCGCCTTGGCATCCCGGAAGGACGGCTGCCACGAACCTTCGGTGCGCTGCGCCAGTACATGGACACGATGCTCGCGGGCGGCGAAATCGCGGTCACCAGCGTCGCGCGTGAGCTGGCTCGAGACATACTCTATCCGCCAGCGTTCCTCGCCCTTCGGCCTGCGATCTGGTGGACACGCCTGGCCACCGTTGGCCTTCTGCCACCGACGATCCGCGAGGGTTACCGTTTGCCGTGGGACTCCCGGAAAGAGGGGATGCTGAGTTGGTCAGCCAGCCTCATCCGCACACTGCTGCCCCTGACACCGTCGATCGTTCGGCACTGGCCGGCAGCACGCGGCGCTCAGCGGGCAGATGGTCAAGCCGGCTGCCCGTTCATCCGGCTGCAGACTACCGCCCATGATGTGCTCCTCCGCGCCTCAGGTGGGCGGCCGCGTCGCCGGCAGGCCGATCGATGGAAGTGAATCGGAGTATGACCATGCTGACGCACGTTTTCCCCGTTCTCTACCGGTTCTACGAAGCACGCCTGTTGGACGACGTGATCCGCGGCCGCTTGCCGCGGCACTTGGGACTGATCCAGGATGGCCATCGACGCTACGCGCGGGAAGCTGGCCTCTCCAACCTCAACGGATACCGGCTCGGCGCCGCAAGGCCGAAGAAGTGCTGAGCTGGTGCAGCGAACTCAAGATCCCTATGGTCACTCTTTGGTGGCTTTCGACGGAGAATCTCGGTCGAGACTCCGCGGACGTCGGCGCAGTCCTCGACGTCATAGACAGCACGATCCCGAAGTGGACGCGGAGCGGATTCACGGAACGGCTAGGGATTCGGATTCGCGCCATCGGCAAGTTGGAACTCTTGCCCGATGCCGTGCAGCGGATGCTGCACGAGGCGGAATCAGCGACCCGCCATCATGACCGACTCCTCCTGAACATCGGCGTCGGCTATGGCGGGCGGCAGGAGATCATCGACGCCGTCAGGAGCTACCTCCACGATAGTTTCATGCGTCGGGACCAGCCGGAAGACACGCTTCAGGGCCTCACGGTGGATGCAGTTGCGAAATACTTGTATGCCTACGATTGTCCGGATCCCGATCTCATCATTCGAACGAGCGGTGAGGTCCGTCTGTCGGGCTTCATGCTGTGGCAGAGTGCCTACAGCGAGTTTTACTTCTGCGACGCCTACTGGCCGGCGTTCCGGAAGCTCGATTTCCTTCGGGCGATTCGAAGCTATCAACAGCGGCAGCGGCGTTTTGGGAAGTGACCGAGCCCGGCGAAGCCTCCTCGCGCGCGAACCGATGCATGTTGCGCCCGCCGCTCGATCTGTCGGCAAGCTAATGCCCGCCATCAGACGTTCGTGATGAAACCGTTTCGTTTCGGCGTCAGCGTGAGAATCGCGGGAGCGCGGTCCGAGCTGATGGACAAGGCTCGCAAGCTCGAGGACCTGGGCTATTCCGTGCTCGCCGTTCCCGACCACTTGACCGACCTCCTGGCGCCGATGCCGACGCTCGTCAGTGCCGCCGCCGCGACACAACGGCTTCGGGTCGCCACGATGGTCCTCAACAACGACTTTCGTCACCCGGTCTTGGTCGCGCGCGAGGCGGCCACGGTGGACGTCCTCAGCGATGGCCGATTCGAGCTGGGCCTGGGCGGAGGCAACATGAAGTCCGACTACGACGAGCCCGGGCTCGTCTTCGATCCTGGAGCCACCCGGGTCGAGCGGCTGGGAGAGGCCGTCCTCATTGCCAAGCGCCTGCTCGAAGGCGAATCGGTCACGTTTGCCGGACGTCACTACCGGGTCACCAACCACACGATCCACCCACTCCCTGTCCAGCGACCTCGTCCGCCGATCTTCATCGGTGGAAGCGCGCCACGGCTCCTGGCTCTGGCCGCGAAGGAAGCCGACATCGTCGGCCTGACGGGCATCGCGTTCCGCCGCGGCGGAGCGGTGCGAGACATCTCGGACTGGAAGGCGGCGGTCGTCGACGAGCGGGTGAGGCTGGTGAGAGAGGTCGCCGGCGATCGCTACGCTCGCCTCGAGTTGAACGCGCTGGTTCAGCGAGTCGTCGTGACGGACGATCGCCGGAAGGCTGCCGAAGAGCTGGGGCGTCGCTGGCAACAACTGAGCCCCGACGACCTTCTCGAGAGTCCTTACGTGCTGATCGGGACCATCGAACAGATCATCGAGGATCTTCGGGAGCGTCGCGGTCGCTGGGGCATCTCCTACTACGTCATCTTCGAACCGTACATCGACGCGTTCGCGTCGGTCGTCGCCCGCCTCGCCGGCACGTAAGGCCCAACCTCGGCGACGACGCGACGTCGTGCGCTCCGCGACGTCGAACGCTAGAAGCCCAGCGCGATATCGGCTTGCGGGCGGGCGCGCTCGCCATGCGTGCGGCCGGTCGCGGACGCCTCGCTCAGCTTTCTCAGCTCGGGCGTGACCTCGCGCGCGAACAGCCGCATGTTGCGCTCGGCCTCGTCGTACGGCATCCCGGCGTAGGAGAAGACGCCCACGAACGCCTGATTGCTCACGCGCTCGCGGATGTCCAGGATCCGCGCGTAGCACTGCTCGGGCGTGCCCCACACCTGGAGCCCCAGGAAGAAGTCGATGACCTTGTCGGTGCCGTACTGCGCGATCTTCTCGGTCATCTTGCCGTAGTACTCGTAGCCGCGCGTCTTGGCCAGATGATCGCTGGCGAACTGGTAGTGCTCGAGCACCGACTGGTAGTAGCCGCCGATGTACTGGCGGGCCATCGCCTCGGCGCGGTCGGCGCTCTCGTCGCAGAATGTCCAGCCCGCGGCGATTGGCCACCTCGTGCCACGGCTTCTGGGGAATGATCAGGATGCCGACGCCGAGCTCGGCCATGATGCGGGACGACTCGGGCGAGACGGCGGCCGCATACGTCCGCCCGCGGAACGACTTGAACGGCGCCGGCCGGATCCGCGCGCGCGGCTGACTCACGAAGTCGCCCGTGTGCTCGCAGAACCCGCTCTCGAGCCCGCGCAGCAGCATCGATGCCGACTCCACGAAGCGCGGCCGCGCCTCGTCCATCGGAAGTCGGAAGCCGTCGAACTCGACCTTGGCAGCGCCGCGGCCGAGACCGAGGATCAGGCGGCCGCCCGACATGGCATCGAGCATCGCCACCTGCTCCGCCACTCGGAGCGGATCGTGCCAGGGCAGGACGACCACCATCGAGCCGAGATTGATCCGCTCGGTGCGCCCGGCCATGTACGACAGGAACTGCAGCACGTCGGGGCACATCGTGTAGTCGGTGAAGTGGTGCTCGACGCCCCAGATCGAGTCGTAGCCGAGCGGCTCGACGAGATCGGCGAGCCGCAGCTCCTGCCGGTACACCTCGTGATCGGGACGCATGCGGCCCGGATTCTGGAAGACGACGGCGGTGCCGACGTGCATGACGCCGCTCAGAGCCCTGCGACGACCGAGATCTCGACCAGGAACTTGGGCTGGGCCAGTCGCGCTTCCACCGTGGCGCGCGCCGGCGTGTTACCGGAATCGACCCAGGCGTCCCACACCTCGTTCATCTCGTTGTACGACGCCATGTTCGCGAGATAGATGGTCGCCGAGAGGAGCTTCGACTTGTCGCTGCCGACCGACGCCAGCAGGCCGTCGATCTTTTTCAGGATGTCGGCCGTCTGGCCCTTGGCCGTCGGCTGATCGCCGGCCACCTGCCCGGCGAGATAGACCGTGTTGTTGTGCACGACCGCAGCGCTCATCCGCGGGCCCGGCTGGTGACGCTTGATGCTCATGGTTCCCTCCCGGAGTGGTGAGCGGGAGCATACCACCGTCGGAGCGCGCGGGCGGCCGGGCGGCGTCGCGATGCGTCCGCGGCGTCAGCCGCGCACGAGCAGGACGAGCCCGGAGATGAAGAGCACCGTGAAGACGATCTGGCGGAAGCGCACGGCATCGATCCGGGCGAAGAGCGCGATGCCCGCGAGCACGCCGACGAGGGCGGGAATGGCGAAGCTCAGCCCCAGATGCCACACCTCGCGCGTCAACAGCCCGGCCCACTCGTAGCCACCGAGAATCAGGGTCTGGTTCACCACCATGAACGCCTGGAGGTTCGCCTTCATCCGGCGCGGTGTCCACCCCTGCGTCATCGAATAGACGATGACCGGCGGCGCCGGCGTGCCGATCGCGCCTCCCAGCACGCCGGACAGGACACCGGCGCCGAAGCCCCACCCGCGACCAGGCAAGCGCTCGGGGAAGAGACGGCGGACCTCGAGGATCACGATCAGCAAGATGAACACCCCGATCAGCCGGTTGATGAGCGACGCCGGCAGCGCGGCCAGGCCCCAGACGCCGATGGGTGTCCCGAGCACCGTGCCGACGAGCATGTCGCGGATTCCCGAGAGCCGAAAATCGTCGCGGAGCTGGATGAACACGCCGAGCGTGAATGGCGCGGCGTACAGCGTGAGGAGGACGATCGCCGTGGCCGGCGACATCAGGTATGGCAGGAACGCCAGGCCGACCAGGCCGATGCCAAAGCCGGCCAGGCCCTGCACGAAGCTCGCGGCCGTGATGACGAGGGCGCCGAGCGCCCAGTCGATCACCGCCACCAGGGATAGAACGGCGGCATGTCGGTGCTCGGGCGCTGCGAAAAGCGCGCCGGCCGCTTCGCGATGAAGGCCTCGATGCCCTCGCGGGCATCGGGTGAGCGTCCCGTCCAGAACATCCCCAGCGAGTCGATCCGGTGGGCCTCGCGAGGATGGTCGGCGCCGAGCAGCTTCCACAGCATCTGGCGGATCAGGGCGACGGAGACGGCCGACGTGTTGTCGGCGATCTCGCGCGCCAGCTCGCGCGCGGTCGCGAGCAACGCGTCCGGCGCGACGACGCGACTCACCAGGCGCCCGGCCAGGGCCTCCTCGGCGGAGAACACGCGTCCCGTCAACGCCCACTCGGCCGCCTGACTCATGCCGACGAGGCGCGGCAGGAACCACGTGCTGCACGCCTCGGGCACGACGCCGCGGCGGGCGAACACGAACCCGATGCGGGCCGCGGTGGACGCGATGCGCACGTCCATGGGCAGCGTCAGCGTGATGCCGAAGCCGACGGCCGGTCCGTTGATCGCCGCGATGACCGGCTTCTTGAGGTCGAAGATGCGCAGCGTCACGCGTCCGCCGCCGTCACGATGCTCGTCCGCGGTCGAGCGGTCGGCGCGATCGAACGTCCGGCCGCCGGCGCCGAGGTCGGCGCCCGCGCAGAACGCGCGGCCGGCGCCGGTGACGATCACCGCCCGCACGCCATCGTCGGCATCCGCCGCGTCGAACGCGGCGATGAGCTCGTCGATCGAGCGCGCGGTGACGGCGTTGAGGCGGTCGGGACGGTTCAGCGTGATCGTCGCGACGGAGTCGGCGACGTCGTACAGGATCTGCTCGTAGGACATGGTGCTCTCCCGCGCGCTATCCTACCCGACATGTCCGAGGCCGCCGACGCCATCGAGCAGCTCCACGCGCGAGGCGTCACCGACGGCCTGCCCGTCGTGCCGCCCACCCGCGCGCTGGTCGACGCGATGATCGCGGCGTCCGATCGCCGCGCCGACGAGCTCATCGCCAGCGTCGCGCCCGCCAATGGCCGCGCGACGATCGAGAAGATCGCGATCAACGCGGTGATGGCGGGCTGCCGCCCCGAGTACATGCCGGTGGTCGTCGCGGCCGTCCGCGCGATGTGCGACGACGCGTTCGATCTCGTCGGCATCTCGGGGACGACCGATGCGGTGGCGCCGATCTTCATCGTCAACGGCCCGGCGCGGGCCGCGATCCAGCTCAACTGCGCCGCCGGCGCCCTCGGCCCCGGCACGCGCGCCAACGCCACCATCGGCCGCGCCCTCCGGCTGATCTGGGCCAACCTCGGCGGCGCGCGGCCCGGCGTCATCAGCATGTCCACGTTCGGCAATCCCGCGCGCTACGCGTGCTGCTTCGGCGAGCACGAAGAGGCGAGCCCGTGGGAGCCGCTCCACGTCGAGCACGGCTTCGCGCCCGGCGAGAGCACGGTGGCGGCGTTCCCGGGCGAACCGCTGGTCGTCGTGGCCGATACCCAGAGCCGCAAGGCCGCCGACGTGCTGGCGACGATCACACGGACGCTCGAGGTCGTCGGCAACCACACGCTGAGGAACCTGGGTGACGTGCTGATCGTCTTCGCCCCCGAGCACGCGCAGGTGATCGGCGACGACGGCTGGTCGAAGGCCGACGTGCGTGATTATCTGTGGGAGCGGCTTCGCGGGAAATTCCGCGCGCCGGAAAACTTCCGGCTCCTGGTGGCCGGCGGCACCGCCGGGCGCTTCACGGCGCTGATCCCCGGATGGCCCTTCCCGAACGCGCCGACCGCCCTCGTGCTGAAGAAGATCGGCTAGGACCTAGGCGCGGCGGGCGTGAGGCTCGTCTCGGTACGCGAGGCGGATCGTGTAGGCGGCGAAGGCCGTGCTGGCGACCAGCAGCACGACGAGCGAGACGCCGGACACGACGCTGAGGAAGCCCTGCCGGTCCGGAGCGAAGAGTCGCGGCAGCGCGACGTAACCGGTCTCATCGGCGCGAGGCGCCGTGCCCACCCATCCCGAAGCACCGCTGTGCTCGATCGCAGGAAGGATCGTGCGCACCGTCGCCACGACTCCTATTCCAACGAGAGCCAGGATGACCAGGACGAGGACCACGCTCATCACACTGTTCATGGCTTTCCACTGCAGCAAGGCCGGTGCCGGCGACTGGCCCTACGCGCTCCGGTAGCCGCGATCCCTCATGCACTTCTCGTACGTCCCCTCGCGTCCGCGCTCGCGGATGACGTCGCGCACGACGTCGGCGAGTCCGCCGACGATCATATCCGGGGTCTGGCCTGCGTCCATCGCGCTGCGCGCGCACTCGGTCTCGTCGAGGGTCACCTGGTTGGAGGTGATGCCTTCCTTCCTCCACTTCTCGCCCGACACGTCGAGCTCGGCCGCGCATCCGCCGACGGCAACCGCGAGCAGAACGATCGCGAGGGCCCTCACAGCTCCACCAGCACTTTCATCACGGCGCCTCCCTTGAGTGCCTCTTCCATGCCTTCGTTGATCCGCTCGAGTGGGATCCGACGGCTCACCAGCGGGCCGAGGTTGACGGCGCCGGTGGCCGCCAGGCGAATGGCTTCTTCCCAGTCCTCGCGCGCGTAGAGCCGGCTGCCGTGCATGTGGAGCTCGCGCGCGAACATCTGGTAGAGATTCACCGGCATCGGCTCGGCGTGAATGGCCACGATGCTGACGGTCCCCCACACCCTCACGACGTCGGTGACGGCCCGCACGGCAGCGGGATGCCCGGTGACCTCGAAGGCGACGTCCACGCCGATGCCGCCCGTCCAGTCGTTGGCGAACTTCACGACGTCGGCGTCGGGCCCGACGGTCGGCAGCCCGAGGTTCTGCAGCATCTCGATGCGGAACCGGTTCACCTCGGCGACGGCGACGCGCGCGCCGCGCTCGCGGCACACCATCGCGATCAGCGTGCCGATCGGGCCGCCGCCGAACACGAGCACGGTGTCGCCCGCCTTCACGCCGGCTCGGCGCACGTCGTGGGTGGCGACGGCGAGCGGCTCGATCACCGCGGCGGCATCGTCGTCGAGTGTGTCGGGGACGTGGAGCAGGCGCGCCGCCGGCACGGCCCAGTACTCCTGCAGGCCGCCGGCGACGTCGACACCCAGAACCTTCAGCGAGTAGCAGAGATAGGACGCGCCCATCTGACAGGCGCGGCAGGCCCCGCAGAACTGCAGCGGCTCGACCACCACGCGGTCGCCCGCGCTGAAGCCGCTGTCGCGCGGCGCGCGAACGACCTGGCCGAAGGTCTCGTGGCCGGTCACGCCGCCGCGGGGCACGCGGTGATCGAGATGGCCCTGGAAGATGTGGAGGTCGGTGCCGCAGATGCCGACTCGTCGCATGCGCAACAGCGCCTCGCCGGCTCCCGGCTCGGGCACCGGCAGCGTCCCCGTCGCGAATTTCCGCGGGCCCTCGTAGAACGCCGCCCGCATCGTACCGCCGGCCGTCATCGCCGTTCCCTCCCCTGCGCTATGATAGCGCCATGAACGTCGAGATCCGTCGCTGCGTCGTCTGATCCGATCTCCGCCAGGAGGCGGTACGCCTCCGCGACGAGCTGCAGTCGCAGCAGATCCCCGCAAAGATCCGCTGGGGCGGCTTCGGCGAGCTGTCGGTCACCGTCGACGGCCGGACCGTCTTCTCCAAGCGCCAGGCCGGCCGGCTCCCCGAAGCCGGCGAGATCCCGCGCCTGGTTCAATCGGCGCGCTGAAGGCTCAGCCCTTCTTCGGGTAGCCCGCACCGCCCAGCGCGTCGCCGATCTCGCCGAGGATCGCGGGATCGTCGATGGTCGCCGGCACCCCGTACTCCTGGCCGTCGGCGATCTTCTTCATCGTCCCGCGCAGGATCTTTCCCGAGCGCGTCTTGGGCAGCCGCTTGACGACGAGCGCGGTCTTGAACGCCGCCACCGGCCCGATCTGCTGGCGAATCTTCTCCACCAGCTCGCGGACGATCTCGGCATCCGCCCGCGCCACGCCCGCCTTGGTGACGACGAAGCCCACCGGCACCTCGCCCTTGATGTCGTCGGCCACGCCGACCACCGCGCATTCTGCGATGTCGGGATGCGACGCCAGCACCTCTTCCATCGCGCCCGTCGAGAGCCGGTGGCCCGCCACGTTGATGATGTCGTCCACGCGGCTCATGATGTAGAGGTAGCCGTCGTCGTCGCGATAGCCCGCGTCGCCGGTGAGATAGAACCCCGGGTGCTTCGTGAGATACGACGTCTCGTAGCCCGCATCGTTGTTCCACAACGTCGGCAGGCAGCCCGGCGGCATCGGCAGGCGGATCGCGATCGAGCCGATCTGGCCCCCCGCCATCTCGACGTTGTCTTCGGACAGCACGCGCACGTCGTAACCGGGCACCTGCTTGGTGGGCGAGCCCGGCTTCACCGGCAACATGCCGAGGCCCACGCAGTTGGCGGCGATGGGCCAGCCCGTCTCCGTCTGCCACCAGTGATCGATCACCGGCACGGCGAGCTTCTCGCGGGCCCACAGCAGCGTGTCCGGATCGCAGCGCTCGCCGGCCAGAAAGAGCGTGCGGAAGCGCGAGAGGTCGTGCTTCGTCATGTGGACGCCGTGCGGGTCCTCCTTCTTGATGGCCCGAAACGCCGTGGGCGCGGTGAAGAGCGCGTTGACGCCGTGCTGGCTGATGAGCCGCCAGAACGCGCCGGGATCGGGCGTGCCGACCGGCTTGCCCTCGTAGAGGATCGTCGTGCAGCCCTTGAGCAGCGGCGCGTAGACGATGTAGGAGTGGCCGACGACCCAGCCGATGTCGGACGCCGCCCAGTAGACTTCGCCGGCGCCGACGCCGTACACGTTCTGCATCGACCACTTCAGCGCCACGGCATGACCGCCGTTGTCGCGCACGACGCCCTTTGGAATGCCGGTCGTGCCCGACGTGTAGAGGATGTAGAGCGGATCGGTGGCCGCCACGGGCACGCACTCGGCCGGCGGCGCGCTCGCCATCGCGTCGTCCCAGTCGAGATCGCGGCCCTTCTGAAGCGGCGCGCGCTCCTGTGGGCGCTGGAGGATCACGCAGCGCTCGGGCTTGTGGCTGGAGAGCGCGATGGCGCCGTCGAGCAGCGGCTTGTAGGGAATGACGCGATTGACCTCGATGCCGCAGGAGGCCGAGACGATCAGCCGCGGCTTGGCGTCGTCGATGCGCTTGGCCAGCTCGTTCGCCGCGAAGCCGCCGAAGACGACCGAGTGGATGGCGCCGATGCGCGCGCAGGCCAGCATGGCCATCACCGCTTCCGGCACCATCGGCATGTAGATGATGACGCGATCGCCCGTCCGCACGCCCTGACGCTGCAGCATGCCGGCCACGCGGGCGACGCGGTCGCGCAATTCGTCCAATGTGAACGTGGTCACGGTGCCGGTGACGGGGCTGTCGTAAATCAACGCGCGCTGCTTGCCGCGCCCGCGATCGATGTGCGCGTCGAGGGCGTTGTAGCAGGTGTTGAGCCGAGCGCCCACGAACCAGCGATAAAAGTGCGGACGCGAGTCGTCGAAGACGCGATCCCAGCGGCGGTCCCAGTGGATGTCCTCCGCCGCCAGGGCCCAGAACCCGGCCGGGTCTCGCATGGACCGGCCGTAGAGCTCGTCGTACACGCTCTTCATCCGA
>WNGQ01002341.1_pt1 | contig 22258 bp, 16 predicted proteins | sample 5407661 | NCBI WGS metagenome assembly WNGQ01 (sample SAMN13153382, study PRJNA577476) | soil metagenome | isolation source: 60 cm soil or saprolite under Garry oak tree replicate 2 | place: USA:California | collected 2016-06-15 | reverse complement strand
TGTGAGCGGCAAGCTGGTTGGCGAGCCCGCCGACCTCGCGCCCGCCCATGGCATTGGGCTGGCCGGTGAGCGAGAACGGCCCCATGCCGGGCTGGCCGATCCGCCCGGTGGCGAGGTGGCAATTGATGATGGCATTGACCTTGTCGGTGCCTTGCGCCGACTGGTTCACGCCTTGCGAATAGCAGGTAACGACGCGCGGGGTGGTGCGGAACAGATCGAAGAAGCGGGCGACGACGGCGCTATTGAGGCCGGTCGCGGCGGCGGTTGCTGCAATATCGGGGGCGATCTCGCGGGCGCGGACGAGCGCCGCCTCGAAGCCTGTCGTGTGGGCGTCGATATAGCGATAGTCGAGCGCGAGCTTGTCGGCGAGATGGACGAGCAGGCCGCAGAACAAGGCAGTGTCGGCGCCCGGCGCGATCGGCAGGAACAGGTCGGCCTCTTCAGCCGTCACCGTCCGGCGCGGATCGATGACGATGATGCGCGCGCCCGCTTCGGCCTTGTTGCGCACCATGCGTTGGAAAAGCACCGGATGGCACCAGGCGGCATTCGATCCGACCAGAACGATGAGGTCGGCCTGATCGAGATCGGCATAGGTGCCCGGCACGGTGTCGGCTCCGAAGGCGCGGCGGTGGCCGGCGACCGAGGAGGCCATGCACAGCCGCGAATTGGTATCGACATTCCCCGAGCCGAGAAAACCCTTCATCAGCTTGTTGGCGACGTAATAGTCCTCGGTCAGGAGTTGTCCGGAGAGATAGAAGGCGACCGCGTCGGGTCCGTCGCGGTCGATGATGCGTCGCAGTGCTTGGGCGACCGCATCGAGCGCGGTGGGCCAGTTTGTGCGCGCACGCGCGCCGTCCGCCTGCCGCAGCATGGGATTGAGGAGCCGCCCATCGAGGCCGAGCGTCTCGCCCAGCGCCGAACCCTTCGAGCATGTCCTGCCAAGATTCGCGCGATGGGTCGGATCGCCGGCAACCGCCGCGCCGCCGCGTCCGTCCGGCTGCACGATGAGGCCGCAGCCGACGCCGCAATAGGGGCAGGTCGTGCGCACCGCCGGGAGATGCTGCAAGGGGGCGTTCACCGGCCGCTCCGATCAATACACATCCTGCCGATAGCGGCCCTTCTTCTTGAGATCGGCGACGAAGGCGATCGCCTCGTCGGTCGAGCGTACGCCGTGGGCGGCGACCACGTCGACCAGCGCGCGTTCCACGTCCTTGGCCATGCGCTTGGCATCGCCGCAGACATAGATGTGCGCGCCCTCGGCGAGCCAGGCCCAGAGGTCGCGGCCGACCTCGCGCATGCGGTCCTGCACGTAAATCTTGTGCTCGGCGTCGCGCGACCAGGCGAGCGTGAGCCGCGTGAGCACGCGCGCGGCCTTCAGGCCTGCAAGCTCGTCCTCGTAGAAAAAGTCGTAGTTGCTGTGCTGGTGCCCGAAGAACAGCCAGTTGCGGCCGGACGCCTTCGTGGCCATGCGCTCGTGGAGGAAGGCGCGGAACGGAGCGACGCCGGTGCCGGGGCCGATCATGATGATCGGCACCGACGGATCGGCGGGGAGGGGGAAGTGTTGCGCCGGCTGCACATAGACGGGCAGCTTCTGGCCCGGCGTGACGCGGTCGGCAAAGAAGGTGGAGGCGACGCCAAGCCGGGTGCGGCCGTTGAGCGGATAGCGCACCGCGTCGACGGTGAGCGCAAGGCGCTGCGGATCGACCTTGGGCGAAGACGCGATCGAGTAGAGCCGCGGCTGCAGCGGATCGAGTGCCTCGATGAAGGCCTCGGGATCGGGACGGACGCCGCGAAACTTCTCGATCGCGGCCAGAACGTCGAGCGAGGCGGCGTCGCCATCGGGGTCGTCGCCGGCGGCGAGCGCCTTCGCCTTCTGCCGCCTGTCCCCGCCCGTGACGTAGGAGAAGAGCTGGAACAGCATGTCCGGCGCGGGCCCGAGCGCGACCCCTTCGATCAGCACATCGCGCAGCGCGCGGCCCCCGATCGGGAAATCCGCGGGAGCAGCGAGCGCCTCGATCACCGCTTCGGCAAGCGTGGGATCGTTGGAGGGGAAGATGCCGAAGGAATCGCCCACGGTGTAATCCAGGCCCGCATCGGCGAGATCGAACTCGACATGCCAGGTCTCCTTCTCCGAGCCGCGCTTATTGAGACGCGTGCGCGAGAGGAAGGTCGCGAGCACCGGACGGTCGCGCGAGCGGCCGGGCTCGACCGAAGGCGCGGACGCGGCCAAGGGAGTCGCCACGGTGGCCGGTGCCCGCGGTGCGACGTCGATCTCGGAATAGAGCGTCTTGAGCATGCGGGCGGTCTCCTTGCCGCCCGGCACGCACAGGTTCAGCCGCTCCTCGGTCCGCAGGACCAGCGCATTGGAATAATCCTGGCAATTGTAGCCGCACTGGCCGCAATCCTGCTGCGCCATCGCCGCCATCATGCGTCGGCGCAGCGGACGGGCCTGCGCGAGCTGCATCCGCTCCGCAAGCGGCAGGGTCTGGTCGTGCCATGGCGCCTCGTCATCGTCGCCGTCGTCGAGTGGACCTTTCGCGACGGCGGGACCAGTCGGCATCAGCGCGGCTGATTCCGCCGGCGACAGCGGCGTGATCGCGGCGTCTTCGAGCAAGACCAGGCCGGCGAAGAAGCCATTGAGCCAGGTCCGCTGTTCCGGCGTGAACGGCGCGCTCTCGGGGATCAATTGCCGGATCGGAGGCGGGGAAGCGATGCTCATCGGCGCCCTGTCTCACACACGCGCTTCGGCGAGACTCGCAGCACTCGACGAAAGGAAGCTCTTGCGCAGGTAGTACCACCACGTGAGCGCCAGGCAGGTCGCATAGAATGCCAGGTAGATGACCAGCGCCAGATGCGGACTGCCGGTGGCGGCAATCGACGCGCCGAAGCCGCGTGGGATCAGGTAGCCGCCGCAGGCGCCGACTGCGCCGATAAATCCGAGCGCGGCGGCGCCTTCGATACTGGCAACCTTCAAGGCGAGCGCCCGGCCGGCGTCGCCCAAGCCCTTTGCTTCCCGAAGTTTCTCCTCACGAAAGATCGACGGGATCATCCGGTAGGTCGAGCCGTTGCCGATCCCGGTCGTGACGAAAAGAATGAGGAACATTGCCAGGAAGCCAGTAAAGTCCTTGATCTCGACGAAGTACATGACACCGACCGTCGCGATGCCCATGGCGATGAAATTCCAGAACGTCACGATCGCGCCGCCGACCTTGTCGGAAAGCAAGCCGCCGAACGGACGGGAGAGCGAACCCACAAGCGGCCCCAGGAACGCGATGGCTACCGTGATCTCAGGGAATTGGGTCTTTATCAGCAGCGGAAACGCGGCCGAATAGCCGATGAAAGAGCCGAAGGTCCCTATGTAGATGTACGACATGACCCAGGTATGTTTGCGCCCGACGATGGCGAGCTGGTCTTTGAACGTCGAGCGTGCCGAGGTGAGGTTGTTCATGAAGAAAGCCGCGCCAACCACCGCAAAGACCAGCGGCAGCAGCCACATCAGCCCGGCGTTCTGAAGGTAGATGCCTCCCGGGCCCGGCGTTGCCTGGTAAAGATTGATAAGGCCGACGCCCAACAAGATCGGCGTCAACAACTGTACGCCACTGACACCGATATTCCCGCCGGCCGCGTTCAAGCCAAGTGCCCAGCCCTTCATGCGGTCCGGGTAGAAGAAGGAGATATTGGCCATGCTCGAGGCGAAGTTGCCGCCGCCGAGACCTGCCGTTGCGGCCACGACCAGCATCAGCCAGAACGGTGTGTCCGGCTGGGTCACGAAATAGGCGAGCGAGATCGTCGGAATGAACAGCACCGCTGCACTGAAGATGGTCCAGTTCCGGCCGCCAAACGTCGTGACCGCAAACGTGTAGGGAAATCGCATGAGCGAGCCGATCAGTCCGGGCAGCGCCACGAGCTGAAACAGTTGGTCGGTGGTGAAGGGAAAGCCGGCCTGCGGCAATTTCGTTGCGACGATACTCCAGACCAGCCAGATCGAAAAACCGAGGTGCTCGGCAACAATCGACCAGATGAGATTGCGTCGGGCGATGGCTTTGCCCTTGGAGTTCCAGTACTTCTCATCCTCCGGGTTCCAGTCTGAAATCCAGGTCTTATTCTCCGTGCTCATCGGAAATTTCCTTTCTCTGGAGGTTGTCAATCCGCCCGGCGCGTTTTCCCTGTTTCACAGAAAAAAAACGCAGCCTGAGGCGTGCAGGGATTGCCCCAGACAGCGGCGTTGCTCTTTCGGCCCGTCGTTGGACCTTGCGGCGTCGCCGAAGGCGACGACACCACTTTGTCCGACAATTCAAGCTTCGTGCCAATTCAGGTCCGAGAAAATAAATACCACGATTTCAATGCGTTAGTGGAATCAAATGATTCGCTCGAACTGGAATTTTGCTGCAATTCTGCTGCGCTCGAATGCAATGCGCAGCATTATTGTGCAGCGCAAAAAAGAGGCATCAAGAGTCCCAGTAATTCATCACTCCAAACAACACCAATGATCAGCGCTTGATCTTCCACGCCGCCAAGTGTGCGGCTACGTCGTCGGCATCGAACGCAGGACCCGCGAACGCACCGATGCCGTCCGCTGGTTTCTTGCATCGACATTGGACGTCGCCGGGAAGCGCGGCATCGTACAAGTCCGGGCGAAACACCGCTTTCGTCTCGGCCAAAAACTCCGGCGACAGCGGCGCCTGGCCCCAGCGCACCATCTGCGCATAGAGCCAGACCGCCTGCACCGGATCGGGCCGCGCCGCGCCGTCGCGGCCGACCAGCAGATACGAGCGGTCGATACGTACGGTCCCGTCCGGCGCGACCTTCATGCGGCCGTCGAGGGTTCGCTTGATGATTTCGGGCGCAACGCCGATGCGGTTTGGCGCGGCGAGCAGTGCGGCGACCTCGTCGAGATTGGCATGATCCTCGACAAATTGGGCCGCGCGACGATGCGCACGCACGAGCCGCGCCAGCACCTCTGGATTCTCGTCGGCCCATCGACGGCGCACCGCAAGCAGCTTCTCGGCCGCGCGGGCGAGAATCTCGGACACGAAATGCAGGATGAAGCCGATGCCGAGATCGACCGCGACCGAGTTCCAGGGCGCCCCGACGCAGAAGGCGTCCACATGCTTGTTGGCGAGACTCTCGACCATATAGGGCGGCGGCAACACGACCAACCGAACATCCTCGTCCGGGTCGACGCCGCTGGCGGCCATCCAAAATCGCAGGTGATAGTTGTGGGTCGAGAACGGGAAGGTCATGCCGAAGGTCAGCGGCTCTTCGCCCTTGGCCTTGCGGTTGGCGACCACGCGGGCAAGTGCGCGCGCTGACACCATTGGATCGGTGATGTTTCCGTCCGCGGCAGCGGCGATGGCGGCGTAGAGGCTCGGCGATACCGTAATGGCGTTGCCGTTCACGCCGAGCCCGAACGGCCCAATGATCGGCACCTTCACGTGGCCGAGACCGAGGCTCGAGGCGATCGCCACCGGCGCGATCAGGTGGGCGGCGTCGAACAGGCCGATATTGAGCTTGTCGCGCACGTTCGACCAGGAAACCTCGCGCACCAGTTCGACATCGAGTCCCTCGGCCGCGGTGAAGCCCTTGTCGACGGCGACGAAGAGCGCAGTCGCGTCGCAGAGCGGAATGAAGCCGATGCGCAAGCGGGCGTCGCTATTGCTCATTTGAGCAGCTCCGCGGCGGTGATCACCGACTGGGCCACTTCGGCGATCTTGCGGTTCTCGTTCATCGCGGTCCGGCGCAGCAGCGCATAGGCCGCGTCCTCCGGAAGCTTCTTCGCATTCATCAGGATGCCCTTGGCGCGGTCGATCACTTTGCGCTCTTCGAGCGCGGTCTTGGTCTGATCAAGCTCAGCCTGCAGCCGCGAGAACGCGTTGAAGCGCGAGATGCACAAATCGAGGATGTGCTTGATGCGCTCCTTCTTCAGCCCGTCCACGATATAGGCCGACACGCCGGCGTCGACCGAGGCTTGAATGGAGCCGGCATCGCTTTGATCGACGAACATCGCAATCGGCCGCCGCACCGCGCGACTGACTTGGAACATCTGCTCGAGCACATCGCGGCTCGGATTTTCGAGGTCGATCAGGATCACGTCGGGATCGATCGAGTAGATGCGCGCCAACAGATTGGCGGTGGCATCGAGGTGCACGACCTGGATGAACCCGGCCTCACGCAAGCCGTCTTCGAGGATCGCGGCGCGCACCGGACTTTCGTCGACGATCACGATTTTGAGGGAGACGTCCATCCGGCCTGCAGCGAGCTCGATTGTTTGGCGTGGCGGCGGCCCCATCGGCGAGGCCGTGCTGCGACACACGCGATCGGGCCGTCGCCGCCCATGGGATCGGCCCGACTGCCTCGTGTTTTCAAGCTGCGTGCCAGATTTTTCTCTCCCTACTCACCAAATCGGCAGGGCATGAATTCTCATTTTAAATCAATTACTTGTTTACGGAACGCCGGGCGCCATGACAGGCGCTCCGAATCGGTTTTGTTGCATGGTAAGGACGCAGCAAGCCTATAAATTGTGCAGCGCAAAAAAGCGGCAACGGCACGGATGAGAGCTGCAAGCCAGGCTCGCTAGGCCGTGCGGCGCGGCCCGGCATTAGCATGGAAGTGGCGCCCGTTGCCGCTCCTGGCGACGAAGCTGGCGCCGATGACGAACGCGCCGAACCGTTCTCCGGCCGCGAATGCGAGGGCTGCGATGCTGAGGAACTGTGCGCCCGTTTCCGGCATCTGCCTCACCTCGCAAGCGGAGCGGGGCGAACGGGCCGACCGATCACTGCTGCCCTGGGGCGACATTGCGGTGGACCTTGCCGCCCTTCATGACGAAGACGACCCGCAGGAGCGCAGTGATGTCGGTCAGGGGATCGCCGTCGACGGCGATCAGGTCGGCCTCCAGTCCAGGCGCCAGCGATCCGATCCGGTCCTTGAGGCCGATGGCGTCGGCATTGATGGAAGTCGCGCTCATGATGGCATCCATCGCGGGCTGGCCGCCTTTCTGCACCCGATGGATGATCTCGCGCGCGTTCTGCCCGTGCGCGCCCGCGACCGCGTCGGTCCCCATGTTGATCTTCAGCCGCTTGTGCCGGAGCGCCATCTTGAACATCGCGTCATTGAGCGCAATGCCGTCCTCCATGAACTTGAATCCCGCCTCGTCGTAATTGCCCTCGCCCAGATAGCGGGCCTTGTTCTCAAGATAGTTCTGCAGCAGGAGACCGGTCTGCGGTTCGAAAAAGATGCCGCGCTCGGCCATCAGTTCGGCTTCCGCGTCTGTGATCTGCGAGCCGTGGGTGACCGTCGTGCAGCCCGCGAGCGCCGAGGCGCGCACTGCGGACGCCGCATGCGCATGCACCCACACCCGCTTGCCGAGGATCTTGGCTTCGCTGCAGCCGGCAAGGACCTGCTCCTCGGTGAGCGTCTGCCCGCCGCCCTCGCGGATGCTCTTGGAGGCGAAGAGCTTGATGACATCGGCGCTCGCGGCGACCGCCCTCCGCACGTGCTGCCTGATCTGGTCGGGAGTCATGCTCGGGTCGCGGACCGGCGAGACCGCCGTCAGCAGCCGCGGCCCGGGCATTTTGCCTCGGGCAATGGCGTCGCGGAGCGGCACGTCGCCCTCCGCCCCGATGCTTTGCACCGTGGTGAACCCCGCCATCAGCATCGCATAGGCATTCTCCGCACCGTAGAGCGCCTGCTCGGCGGGTGTCTCGCCCGGGGTCGAGGCGCGGCCGTTCTTCCCGAAGTGCGAGCCGATGTGGACGTGGGCATCGATCAAGCCCGGAAGCACCGTCAATCCCGGAAAGTCGTAGGCGACGCGGCCAGCCTCATTGCCGATCCGTGCGATGCGCGTACCCTCGATGGCAATGACCACGTTGCGTAAAACACCGCCGCGCCCGTCGATGAGAGTTCCGGCCTGGATCGTGGTGGCCTGCTGCGTCGCTGCAGGCACCGTCATGATCATCAGGGCGGTAGCGGTGAAGGCTGCGACTTTCAGCCGAACGGGCATGAAATCCCTCCAGGCGAGCATGACGCGCCGATAGGTTAATTTAGCCGATGAGAAAAATGCCGGCAATGCTGCTCGAACTCACGGACGCGCATGGCAGGTTGTGCGACGTATCAAGAGTGGCTCAACAGAGCCGTTCCTGCTCTTTCCAGAATTTGGTCGAACTAACCCCTGCGCCGCGCTCCGGCGTCGGCATGAAACTCCCGCCCGTTGCCGCTCCTGGCGACGAAGCCGGCGCGGATGACGAACTCGCCGAAGCGCTCGCCTTCGGCGCGCTCGGCGGCATAGGCGGCAAGCAGCGCATCGAGCGTCGCGACGATCGCGGCGTGGTCGAGGTCTTCGGCATAGAGCTTGTTCAGGCGCGATCCGTCGACGGCGGCGCCGAGATAGAGGTTGTAGCGGCCTGGTCCCTTGCCGACCAAACCGATCTCGGCCAGGTAGGGCCGCGCGCAGCCATTCGGGCAGCCGGTCATGCGGATGACGATCTCATCATCGCCGAGCCCATGCGCGGCGAGCCGCTCTTCGAGCGAGGTCAGGAGTTCGGGCAGGTAGCGTTCGCTCTCGGCCAGCGCGAGCCCACAGGTCGGCAGCGCGACGCAGGCCATGGCGTTGCGCCGCAGCGGCGAGGCGCCGGACGCGAGCCCGTGCTCGGCGACGAGCGCCTCGATCGCTGGGCGATTCTTCTTGGACACATTGGCGATGATGATGTTCTGGTTCGGCGTGAGTCGGAAATCGCCATCGTGGATTTCGGCGATGCGGCGCAGGCCGGTCAGCACCCGTGCCTCTGGCGCGTCTTTCACGCGGCCGTTCTCGATGAACAGCGTGAGGTGGGCACGCCCATTCTCGCTTTCGGTCCAGCCGTAGCGGTCGCCGGTCGAGGTGAAGGCGAAGGGCTCGGGCTTGCCAAGCTTGACCCCGCTCCGACGCTCGACCTCGGCGCGGAAGGCGTCGAGCCCGCGGTCATCGATCGTGTATTTGAGCCTTGCGTGCTTGCGCTCCGAGCGGTCGCCCCAGTCGCGCTGCACGGTGACGACGGCCTCGGCCACCGCGACCGCCTCTTGCGGCCGGCAGAACCCCATGACATCGGCGGTGCGCGGATAGGTCTTGGGCTCGCCATGGGTCATGCCCATGCCGCCGCCGGCCGTGACGTTGTAGCCGCTCACGGCCACCTTCTGGTCGAGGATCGCGATTAAGCCGAGATCGTGCGCGAACACATCGACGTCGTTCGAGGGCGGCACCGCGACGGCAACCTTGAATTTTCTCGGCAGGTAGGTGGCGCCGTAGATCGGCTCGATGATCTCCTCCGGCTCGGCGCCGGCGAGCTTCTCGCCATCGAGCCAGATCTCGCGATAGGCAGGCGTGCGCGGGATGAGATGGTCGGAGATCGCGCGCGCCGTCTCGAGCGCTGCGGCATGGGCGTGGGATTGGTGCGGGTTCGGATTGCAGATGACGTTGCGGTTGACATCCCCGCAGGCCGCGACGGTGGTGAGCAAGGCCTTGTCGATGCGCTGCACCGTGGACTTGAGGTTCGACTTGATCACCCCGTGCAGCTGGATGGTCTGCCGGGTCGTGATCCGCAAGGTGCCGTTGCCGTAGCTGCGTCCAATCTCGTCGAGCGCCAACCATTGCCCAGGGGCGAGGACGCCGCCCGGAATGCGCACGCGGAGCATGAAGGCGAACGCCTTCTCCATCTTCTTCTTCGCGCGCTCGCCGCGCAGATCGCGGTCGTCCTGCAGATACATGCCGTGGAACTTCACGAGCTGCGCATCGTCCTCGACGATCGCGCCAGTGATCTCCTCGCGCACGCCTTGCGCGAGCGTCCCGCGCAGATAGTCGCTCGCCTCCTTGATGCGTTCGTTGCGCGAGGGTTCTTGGGGCACGGGTCAGTATACGTCCTGCAGGTAGCGGCGGCCGCGCTCGAGGTCGCGCACCGACTGCTCGGCCGCTTCCGGCGCCAGCGTCTTCACCTCGGCGAAGGCGCGAACGAGCGTCGCGCGCACGTCCTTCGCCATCGCCTTGGCGTCGCCGCAGACGTAGAAATAGGCGCCGTTGTCGAGCCAGTCGACGAGGTCGTTCCGGCGCTCCCACATGCGGTGTTGCACGTAGACCTTCTCGGGCTGGTCGCGCGAGAAGGCGACATCCATGCGCGTGAGCGCTCCATCCTTGAGCGCATCCTGCCATTCGAGCTGATAGAGAAAGTCATGGGTGAACTTGCGGTCGCCGAAGAACAGCCACGAGCGCCCGCTCGCGCCAGTCGCGCGGCGCTCCTGCACGAAGGCGCGGAACGGCGCAATGCCGGTTCCCGGCCCCACCATGATGATGTCACGGTCTGTCGCCGGCAGCGCGAAATGCTTGTTGGGCCGAAGTTTCACCCGCAGGCGATCGCCTTTCTCGATTCGCTCGGCGGCATGGCCGGAGGCGACGCCTTTGCGGGCGCGGCCGTGGGTCTCGTAGCGCACCGCGGAAATCAACAGGTGCGCCTCCTCGCCGACCTCGCGGCGCGATGAGGCGATCGAATAGGCGCGCGGCGCGAGCGGCCGGGTGATGGCGCGAAGCTGATCCGCCTCGAGCGCGATCGGAAAGTGATCAAGGAGATCGATGAGCTGCCGTCCCGCGATCCAGCTCCTGGCCTCGCCGGATTCGATGAGGGCCTTCACGTATTGGTGGCCGGTCGCGGCGGCGTGGCTCTCCAGAGTTTTGAGCGAGAGGGTCGTGATGTCCCTCGTCTTGGCAAGCTCAATTCGAAGCGCCTCGTCGGATGCGAGGCCGGCCGACTTCAACAGGGCTTCGACGTAGGCCGGATCGTTTTCGACATAGAGGTCGAGCGAGTCGCCCGGCTTGTAGGCTGGCGCCGCGCCATCGAAAGCGAGCTCGAGGTGAATCGTCTCCTTGTCCGAGCGCGAGGAGTTGAGATTGATGTGCTCGGTGACTTCCGCCTCGACCGGCCCGAGCTCCGATGTGCCCGACGGCTTGGCGCCAAAATCGACCTCGATCACGGTGCCGCGCGCAGGTCCCGTCGTCGGTGCGAGGGCCTTGACCGCTTCGCCGATCCAGGTCGCGGCAGGCTCCGCGAAATCGAGGTCGCAATCGACCCGCGCGACCATGCGTTTGCCGCCGAGCGCCTCGAGCCGTTCGTCGAGCGCCCGGCCGGTGGCGCAGAATTGCGCATAGGCGGTGTCGCCGAGCGCGAGCACGCCGTATTCGACGCCGTCGAGCCTCGGGGCTCGTTCGCCCATCAACTCGGCATAGGCGCGGGCTGCGCGCCCCGGCGGCTCGCCTTCGCCCCAGGTCGAGGCGATCACGACCAGGCGGCGCGCGGACGCGAGCGTCGACAAATCGAGGTCGGCCATGTCGACGAGCGTGGGCTTGAGGCCGCTCTTGCGCGCCGCCTTGGCCATGTCGGCGGCAAGCTTTTCGGCGTTGCCCGATTCGGTGGCGTAGAGAATGGTCAGCGGCTCCGCCGGCAGAGCCGCCGCGGCCGGCTGCGGCGCCGCGCTCGAGGCTTCGAGCCCCGCCAGGAAGCCCGCCAGCCATGCCCGCTGGGTCGCGCTCGCAGAGCCGACCACCCGATTGAGGAGCTCGATTTCCTCGTCGGGGAAGGGCGCTGTCTTCGGGATCGGCGCTGCGCTCATCAGGGTATCGTCTGGCGTTCAATCAGCCGCAATCAGCAGACATGGGTAATAGAATTGTTTTCTCCGAAAGCGCAAGAATAGCGGGCCAGAAAAGAAATTTTAACTAGAGAGCGCAACAGGGAAGAAAGCTTATACCACGTCCGTCCCGCCACCGAGGAATGACGCAGCGCGAAGAGAGGCCGGCAAAGCCGCTGCTTGGATGCCAATACGGACCGCGCCCCGAAATCGCTCGGTGAGGTTTGCCGCGTATCTCCGGGCGCGCTTGGCCCCGAGTTTGTGGTCCTAGAAGGCCGCGGGCAGGTAATGGTTGACGAGCACCAGGACGACCAACAGGACCAGCCCGGTTGCGAGGCTCCAGCCGATCAGTTTCTTCTCGATCGGCAACAACGGTTCGGCGGCAGCGTTCTGGAGTTCTCGGCGGATATCAGGTTGCGACATGGTGCGCTCCTTTGACGTTCAACTGGCCAAGGGCGGCTTGATGCCGCTGAAGAAGAGCCAGGAGATGATCAGCCCCACCCAGATCACGAAGCCGAACAGGCTGACCAGGTAGACGGCGGCCAATTTGCCCACTCCCTCCTGCCACAGCTTCTTGAAGTTGGAGAGAATGCCGATCGAGAAGAAGGTGAGGACGAAGAAGATGACGCGGAACGTGTTCGCTTCCCCGATCGCCGCCGGAACCTTGGCGGCCACCTCGGTCGACGTGCCCAATGCGAGGTAGAGCCCGACCACGAAGCTCAGCACGAAACCGAGGATGAATTTCGGGAAGCGCTGCCAGATTTCCGCGACTCTCGCCTTATCGCCGGGCCGCGTCGGGTTGATGTGGTTGGTCCAGATGTAGCCGAGGATGAAGGCCCAGATGCCGATGAAGATGTCGATGAACACCTTCACGGTCGCGGTGGTGCCGAGAATCCAGCCCGGCTGATAGTTCACGCCTTCGGCCGCCGCCTTCGCCAGGATCAGCGATTCGGTGATGCCGCCGCCGGCGACCGCGGCGCCGTCGGTCTTGATCGCCAGCCCCATCCAAGCGCCGGCGACCAGGGGCTCGTGCCAAAGGAACGTCTGCGCCAGGAACGGCAGAATGAGCACTTCCACCACGGCGAAGACGACCACGAGCGAAGATACCAGCACCGGCACGATTGGCCGCGCGCGGATGGCGCTGCCCGTGGCGATCGACGCGGCCACGCCGCAGATCGAAATGCCGGATGCGAGCGGCGCGGCCCATTCGCGATTGAATCCGAACCACTTGCGGGCGACGAAGTACACCACCGCCCAATAGATGAGATAGGCCTCGATGATCGCCGCCGCGCCGCGCAGCAACAGCGACGTCGCAAGATTGAGTTTTCCCGCCGCGGTCACCGCAAAGAAGGCGCCCAGGATCACGATCGCGATCTTGATGTAGAGCTCCGGACGGACCGCCTCCTTGAGCCATTCGGCAAAGCGCGGAAAGAAATTGGCGATGATGAGCCCGGCGAGCAGCGCGACGATGTAGCCGCCCTCGTTCGTCAGCTTCAAGGACCAGCCGATGCCGAATTTCTGCAGATCGGCCGGCGTGACCGCAGCGAGGTAGGCATTGCTGCCGATGATCCAGCTCGCATAGGCGATCCAGAACACGATCGTGAAGGCGACGGCGAACCGCCTCACGTCGGCCTTGAGCGCGGCAACGCCCGCGCTCAGCACGGCGAGGAGTGCCAGATAGGTGAGGATCAGGGCGCTGGCCCCGCCCAGGGCGGCGTAGGCTTTCGATATCGTTCCAAGCGCCTGGCCTGGATCGGTCCACACCGACGTGATGACGGCCCAGCCAATGAGGTCGGCGCCGGCGAGCCCTGCCAGCGCCAGAACGAGGACGAGCAGACCGATCGCGACCGACAGCCAATCTTCCGTGATCCAGGGCGCCGACGGGGCCTTGCCGACCCACCGCGCCGATTCCAAGGTGCTGGACATGCAACAGGTCTCCTCTGAACGCGGACCCACAGGAGGCCAAATAGAATATTCTTTCGTTTGGATGCAATAAGCGCCTGAAAATAAGAAAAAAATTTCATCCAACGCCGGCAATTCAACGGCCGCGTTTCCCGAGGCGAACACCGCAAGGAATTTCACGCGCCTCGAGACCAGCGGCCTCGAACAAGACCAGTGGTGTCACGCCACCTCAACCGATGACGGCTCATGGTCTTCCGACCAGGTCATGCGGGGATCATGGTTTTTCGACCAGGCTGTAGCGGCCCTCGGAGGGCTCGCGGTCGAGGCGGCCTTGCCGCTGCAGGTCCTCGAGCGCGAGCACGATCTCGCGGCCGTCGTCGCTGCCGACCGCGGCCATGAGAGCCTCGAAATATTTCGGACCGTCGCGCAATGCCGCTTCGATCGAGGCAAAGCGCGCGCCCTCGAAACCCGGCGGCTTCGGTATCTCGGCTTCGAGCTTGCGCTGGCCGATTGGCATCGTGAGGTCGTAGCCGGCCTTGGCGCCGAGGCTCGAATGGTCGGCGAGCGAGGGATCGAGCGGAATGGTGCGCAAGGCGCTCGCGACGATGAAATCGCGGTCAGGCTGGAAGCGGGTGGCAAGCGCCCACTCCATCTGCTGGTCGGAAAAGATGTCGATGTCGGGATCGACCACGAACACGTTCTTGACGTTGGCGAGCGAGCCGAAGGCGGCGGCGATCGCGTTGCGGGCTTCGCCCGGCACCCGCTGGCGCATGGCGATGCGCACATTGTAGACGCCGCCGGTTGCCGGGGGCGCATAGACCGCGAGCGGCTCGCGGATCGCGGTTTCGAGCGCCCGCCAGATCAGCACTTCGGTCCGCAGCGTGCAGAGCTGCGCGGTATCGGTGCAGCTCATGGTCGCCCCGCCGATGGTGAGCGTCTGAAACAGCGCGTCGCGACGGCGGGTGATGGCGGTGACGTGGAACACCGGGTTGATCTTGACCCCGCCGTAATAGCCCAGAAATTCGCCGTAGGGGCCTTCCGGCTCCTGATAGCCTTCCTCGCCGAGATAGCCTTCGAGCACCCATTCGGCGTCGGCGGGAATGCGCAGCTCATTGGTGATGCTCTTGACCACCGGCATCGGACACCCGCGCAGCGAGGCGAGGAGCCCGAGCTCGTCGACCGGCACCCGCATGGTGGCGCCGAAATAGTCGACCGGATGGCCGCCGACCACGACGCTGAGCGGCAGCCGCTCGCGGCGCGCGAGCGTGCCGAGGTAGATGTTGCGCAGATCGCTTGGCGCGACGAGATCCACGCCCGTAGTGGCGCGGCCGCGCAGCATGAAGCGGCGTAGACCGACATTGACCAGACCGGTTGCGGGATCGCGAGCGAAATCCATGCCGGCGGAGATGTAGGGGCCGCCGTCCTTGCCGTGCTGCAGGTGGACCGGGAGCTTGGTGAGATCGACATCGGCGCCGGTCAGCACGACCTCCTGCACCGGCGCCTCCTCGCGGCTGACCTCGATGAATTCCGGCTTGGTGCGCAGCCGCCGCAGAATCTCGGGCAGGAGCTTTTGCGGCGCGACCCCGAACGCCCTGGCGAAGCGCGCGCGGCTTGCCAGCGCATTGCCCACCAGGGGGTTACCTTCGCGGCCCGCGGATTGAAACAGCACGGCCTTGGGATTGGCCTTGAGGGCGCGCGCGACTTCGGTGAGCTTGGTCGCGCCCTCCCGTCGCTCCAGTTCATCGTGGTCGAGCCGTTCGACGAAGCGGCGCAGTCGGAAGCGGTCATAGTCGACCGGCGCCGCCGCTGCGGCTTTGCCGGTCACTTGCTCCAAGCCCATTGGCGTTGTCCTCAAGTCCGTCGGCGCCAAGCCAACCAAACTTGTGCCGAACATCCCGCACAGCGGCTATTTCGGCAAGGGCGTTGTCGGCGCGTTGTCGGCGCGCGAGCCGGGTGAGGAGAGGCGCGCTTGACCGGATGTCCGAACGGGCTCAGCCCGATCCTCGACCCGGTGGGGACTGGGCGAGGAGGCGCCCCCGGGAAGGGGGACGAACAGCTCTTCGAGCGCCATCGCGTGCGGGATGAAATTCTGCTCGTGCAGGTATTGGACGAGCGCCTCCAAGGTCGGACGATTGGCCTCGATGCCATAAGGATAGGGATCGCCGCCGAAGACCTCGTCGACCTCGTGGATATCGTCGTGCACCCACGGCAGCATGAATGGATGCCCTTTGTGCATCCGCCCGAGCGCAAGCTCTTTCGCCTCGACGAAGGCCTGGTAGAGCTTGCCCGCGATCCATGGGTGGCGCTCGTAGCGGTCGCGCCGGATCACGATGAGGTGCATGATCGGGAAGATGCGGGTCTTGCGATAGAACTCGCGCTCGACCGTGCGGGCGTCGGGAAACAGGGGCACGATGTCGGCATGTGGCAGCGGGTGCTGGGTGCCGGTGATGACGTCGATCTCGCCTTTGGCCAAAAGCTCGCTGAGCGAGCGGCCCTTGGGGTCGTGCGCGATTTCAACCGGCTTGAGGAGCGGCGGCGCGCTCGGATCGCCGTGCCGGCCGGCATGGTTGATGGCGCCCTCGACCCAATGCACGGTCGAGAGGTCGACGCCGTATTGATGCGCGAGTAGCCCGCGAATCCAGACCGCGGCGGTCATGGTGTAGAGCGCGACCCCGACCCGCTTGCCCTCGATGTCTTTCGGCGTGCGGATGCCAGCCTTGCGATTGACATAGATGTAGCCGTGGCGAAAGACCCGCGCCGGGAAGACCGGCAGGGCGACGAAAGGGCAGTCCCCGCGCGCCTTCCGGCTGATGAATTCGGAGCTGGAAAATTCCGCCAGGTCGAATTCCTGCTTGCCGCCCATGCGGTCGAAAATCTCGCGCGGATTCCCGATCGCCAGGAAGTCGAGATCGATGTCCTCGACCGCGACGTCCCCGGTGCGGAGCGCGTCGGTCCGGTCGTAGATGCCACAGGCGAAAGTCAGCCGCAGACGAGACACGTCATGACCTCGCGATCGATCTCCGGGATGAGAAGGTCCAGTCATGCCGCGGAAAGGTTGTCGCGTCAAACGAACGGGAAGCTCCCCCCTTGGGGTGTCGTGGCTGCATTCGTCCTTGCCGGGATGGCCTGAGTTTGGCTGAATTGAGGAATCATGAGGCAAATCGCGGCCGTGCCCGCCGTCATCCATCGGCTGATGGGTCGCGGCGGCGGCCAGCAAGGAGGCAATCGTGAACGAGGACGTCTTCAACGTCACCATCCGCAAGTTCCTCAAGACGCTCGGCGTCACTGCCCAGCGCGAGATCGAGAAGGCGGTGCGCGCCGCGCTCGCCGACGGCCGGCTCAAGGGCAACGAAAAATTGGAGGCCAAGGCCACAGTGGCGATCGGCGCGATTCATTTCACGCACGAGATCGCGGGCGAGATCGAGCTGGAATGAAATCACTCCCCGCTGAGGATAAGGTCGGCGCGCCACTTCTCTTTCCCCGCGAACTCGGGTTAACCCCGGGGTAAACCCGGGTAAACTCGAGTTCGGCTGCAAACGGGGAGAGGGAGAAGAGGCCGCCGCGCCGCGAACTGTCGCCTTGCCGCGAACTTGCGTCGCATGCGTGCCGATCCTTATGATTTCCCGGTTTCCTGTCACTCGCATCCCCACAACACCGGCCGCAGCGACATGACGAGCGCCCTGTTCACGCCCATCCGCCTCGCCGATCTCGAGCTCGCGAACCGCATCGTGGTCTCGCCGATGTGCCAGTACAGCGCCAACGACGGCGTCGCGTCGGACTGGCATCTCACCCATCTCGGCATGCTCGCCAATTCCGGCGCCGCGCTGGTGGTCGCCGAGATGACCAATGTCGAGCGCCACGGCCGCATCAGCCACCGTTGTCTCGGCCTCTATTCGGATGCCTGCGAGGCTGGCCTCGCCCGCGTCGTCGCCCATTGCCGGCGCATCGGCACCGCCAAGCTGGGCGTGCAGATCGCGCATGCCGGCCGCAAGGGCTCGGCGCAGACTCCGTGGGAGGGCAAGGACGCGCGCGGCACCGGCGTTCCCGATCCCTGGCAGACGATTGCGCCATCGGCGATTCCCTTCGCGCCCGGCTGGCAGACGCCGCGCGAGATGACCCGTGACGACATCGCGCGCATTCGCGAGGCCTTCGTCAGCGCGGCGGAGCGCGCCGTACGCATCGGCTTCGACGCCATCGAGCTGCATGCGGCGCACGGCTATCTGCTGCACAGCTTCGTCTCGCCGATCTCCAACCGGCGCAGCGACGACTACGGCGGCTCGCCGCAAGCGCGCATGCGCTTTCCGCTCGAGGTTGCGAGCGCCGTGCGCGCGGTCGTGCCCAGGGGCATCCCGCTCGGCGCGCGCATCACCGGTCACGACTTCCATGACGGCGGGCTCACCCTCGACGACGCCATCGTCTTCGCCGCCGCGCTCAAGCACGCCGGCCTCGATTATCTCTGCGTCTCCTCGGGCGGCATCGGCGGCGATACGCGGCCGACCGCGGTCGCCGGCTACAACGCGCAATTCGCCGAGAGGGTGAAGCGCGACGTCGGCATCCCGACGCGCACGGTCGGCCTCATCGCCAGGCCCAGGCAGGCCGAGGCGATCATCGCCGAAGGCAAGGCCGACATGGTGGCGATCGGCCGGGCCTTCCTCGACGATCCGCACTGGGGTTGGCATGCCGCCGCCGCGCTAGGCGCCGAGGTCGCGCGCCCCCCGCAATACCTGCGCGCCGCCCCGCAGGCCTGGCCTGGCGCGAGCTTCCAGGATTAACCATCGGGTCACCCTCCCGGGCGACACCGGCGGGCGCATGGAGCAAGATGGCGGACGATGCCCAGGGAGGGGCCGGGGAGGGGTCATGTTGCGCGTCAATCTCATGATTGGCGACCGGGAGCTGTCCGCCGCTGACGGGCGCACCTTCCGGCGGATCGATCCGCTGACGGGGGAAGTCGCAACCGAGGCCGCGGCCGCCACGATCGCCGATGCGATCGCCGCCGCCGAGGCGGCCGCGCGTGCCTTCGCCGCCTGGTCGGAGGTCGGACCAGGCGAGCGACGGGCGAAGCTCCTCGCCGCGGCCGATATCGTTCAATCGCGGGCCGAGGATTTCGCCGAGGCGATGATCGCCGAGATCGGCGCGACCGCCGCCTGGTGCGAGTTCAACGTCCGCCTCGCCGCCGCCATGCTGCGCGAAGCCGCGGCCATGACCACCCAGATCACTGGCGAGGTCATTCCCTCCGACCGGCCGGGGATGCTCGCGATGACGGTCCGGCAGCCAGCTGGCGTCGTGCTCGGCATCGCGCCCTGGAATGCGCCGGTCATCCTCGGGGTGCGGGCGCTGGCGATGCCGCTTGCCTGCGGCAACACCGTCATCCTCAAGGCCTCCGAGCTCTCGCCCGCGACCCATCGCTTGATCGGCACCGCGCTGCGCGATGCCGGGTTCCTGGACGGCGTCGTCAACGTGGTCACCAACGCGCCGGAGGACGCCGGCAAGGTGGTCGAGACCCTGATCGCGCATCCGGCCGTGCGCCGCATCAGCTTCACCGGCTCGACCCGCACCGGGCGGCTGATCGCGGAGACCGCGGCGCGCTACCTCAAGCCGATCCTGCTCGAGCTCGGCGGCAAGTCCGCGATGGTCGTGCTCGATGACGCCGATCTCGACGCGGCGGTCGAGGCCGCCGCCTTTGGCGCGTTTGCCAACCAGGGCCAAATCTGCATGTCGACCGAGCGCATCGTGGTCGACGAAAAGGTCGCCGATGCCTTCGTGGAAAAATTCGCTGCCAAGGCGCGCTCGCTCCCCGCCGGCGAACGGCTGGTCGCGGGCGGCGAGGTCAATGGGACGGTGATGAATGCGACCGTGCTCGAGCAGGTGACGCCCGCGATGCGCATCTTTTTCGAGGAAACGTTCGGCCCGGTCGTCACCGTGGCGCGCGCGGCCGGCGCCGACGACGCCGTGCGGATCGCGAACGACACCGAATACGGCCTCGCCGCCGCCGTGTTCGGCCGCGACATCGCCCGCGCGCTGGCGGTGGCGAAGCGGCTCGAGTCCGGCATCTGCCACGTCAATTCATCGACCGTGCATGACGAGCCGCAGATGCCGTTCGGCGGCACCAAGGCCTCGGGCCATGGCCGCTTCGGCGGCAAGGCTGCGATCGCGGAATTCACCGAGCTGCGCTGGATCACGGTCGCCACCACGCCACAGATCTATCCGTTCTGACGCCTTCCCCTCCGCGCAACTCCTCCTCCCCCGCTTGCGGGCTACGGGATTCACACATTTTCTTGAGCCATTGCAACGGCATAACCGGCCGCCATGGCGGCGAGTTCGTTCCAGCCGGCGCGCATGGTCTTTGGACCGGGTGGTTTGTAATAACAGTTCCACCCGCCGAGACGAGCGGTGATCCAGGACAACCAAGCGAGCGAGTGCAGGGGATGAGGGTTTTTCTGACGCGCAGTTTTACCTTCGAGGGTGGGGCCGATGGCTTCTGCGGCGGTGATGAGGTCTTGGTCGGCGACGTCGGATGCGGGCCGCGGGCTTCCATCCCTGGCATCGACCAGTTGGATCGTGCGGGTCGCAGCGGTGAGGGCGATGGCGGCGAGGTTGAACAAGCGCGGAGCATCGTTGATCTGCGTTTCCTCCAGGCGCAGCCCGTCGCTCTTCATGGCACGGAACACTTGCTCGATCCGCCAGCGCAGCCGATAGAGGCGCACGATCTCCTGGGCGGCGGCGAATTCGTCAGCTTCCCCGGCAACCGGCAGCGTGGTGAGCAATCGCCAGATGATCGGCTTGTCATCCTTGGACTTCGGTGGATTGATTTCGCGCACCTCCACATAGGTGAGCGTCACCTCCGCGGGATCGGTCGGATCAGCTCCGTTGCGCGGCTTGGCGATGCGCACGCGTCCAGCCTTGACTGTCACCTGGGCAATCCGTCCGCTCCCGCCGGGTCGCGATGGCGGAACCTGAATGTTCATGCTGCCGAACTCGCGCCATCCGGAGGGGGCGGCAAACAAACGCTCGTCATTGGCGAGCCGGCGGTTTTGCGCGGCCCGCACGATCAACTCCACTCCCGGCGGACAGCGGGCGAACTGGGAGTAGATGTCACTCTCCCGATCGCCAACGACGATCAGTTGCGCGGCGCTGCCGAGAAGGTCGCAAGCGGCCGCCGTTGCCTCGATCCAGCGAATGGATTCCTTATCCTCAATCGCCCGCGCCCGGCGGGCCTTTGCCCGCTTGCTCGGCCGGGTCCAAATCTGCGCGTGCACCGCGCCGAGCAACGCCTCGTCATCGGCGTCAACCGCGACCATCGCGTGGCAGAAAAATCCCGGCGTCTTCCCGTCGCCCGCCGGCCCCAGCCCGCGCCGCTTGCGATGCCGGCCGCTGAAGTTGATCTCGGTCGTGTCCTGCGCTGCCACAATCCGCCGTCCGGCACAGGCTGCCGCCGTTCGTCCCCCCGCGGTGTTGAGAATCTCCTTGGGCGTCACACGCGGGCAGGCCAGAAAACGATGTGCCGATATCTCTCCAGCCCGATCGCCGCCAACCTTGCGCACAACCAAAGACCCGGTCGTCACCACTCGCTCAAACAAAGCCGCCCCCGCTTCTTGCCGACGAACGTCTCCAAAAAAACCGATCCGGAACCCGGCATCACAATCCATCACCGCCTCCTGGCATTTGCTCAGGCGGTGGTGAATCACAGCGCAAGACGCCCTGCTATCACGAAATTTTTCTCGCCAGGATTCTTGACAACGGGCGCGAAAAGTGCCGATCACCCGAATCAAACGCGCGAATGCCGTAGCCGCTTGCGGGGAGAGGTCGGATTGCGCGCGTCTCTCGCGCGCAATCCGGGTGAGGGGGACTCTCCGCGGCCTGAGTATTTGGAGAGTCCCCCTCACCCCGACCCTCTCCCCGCAAGCGGGGAGAGGGAGAAGAGACCGCCGAATTCAGCCCCGGAATCCACAACATCCTTGTCCTGCAGCTCGTTATCAACCGCATTGGAGGATGGAGCCTACGCCGAGAGCTTCTATTTGGCTCTCACTTGCCCTAGGTGGTAGGGTGTTGGATCATTGGTTTCGGTCGACTTGAAACAGAAACAGGACCAAGCCGTGGACGCCCGAACGGCCGCACGCCCCGCCACGAAGCATGCGCTCGGCGCTCTCGTCGCCGAGGGCAAGACCAAGAAGATTCACCAGGTCGCCGGTCGTTCTGATCTGGTGGCTCTCGTCTCCAAGAACGACATCACTGCCGGCGATGGCGCAAAACACGACCTTATCCCCGACAAGGGAAGGCTTGCCAATGCCACCACATGCAATGTCTTCCGCTTGTTGAAGGCATGCGGTCTGCCGGTCGCCTTCGAGGAGCAAGACAGCGCGACCTCGTTCGTCGCGCCAAAGTGCTCCATGCTTCCCTATGAGGTGGTGGTGCGGCGCGAGGCACATGGCTCCTACCTCAAGCGTCACCCGCATTTCTCGAAAGGGCAGCTGTTCCCGCGGCTGATCGTCGAGTTCTTCCTCAAGACCAAGGACAAGAACTGGAAAGGAAAGCCGCTCGTCTGCGACGATCCGCTGCTGATCTACACCGAAGGGGCTTCGCAGATTCGGCTGTTCGATCCGGCGAAGCCGATGCAGGGCCAGGAGCCGTTTCTCCTCCTTCCGGTGTCGGAGGTCTTCGGCTACGACGAGGAGTGGAAAATTTTCCCGGAGATGCGGCGCATCGCACGCCAGGC
>WNGQ01001891.1_pt1 | contig 22262 bp, 19 predicted proteins | sample 5407661 | NCBI WGS metagenome assembly WNGQ01 (sample SAMN13153382, study PRJNA577476) | soil metagenome | isolation source: 60 cm soil or saprolite under Garry oak tree replicate 2 | place: USA:California | collected 2016-06-15 | reverse complement strand
ATTAGGGGGAGCGGGCGCGGCGCTCGTCGGTGACGCAGGCGCGGTCTTCTCGAACCCCGCCGGCATCGCCACGATTCGCCACCTGTCGGTCGAAGGCGCGTACCAGCGCTTTCCCGGCGGCACGGCCGTCGGGTCGGGCGCCCTCGCCCTGCGGGCAGGGCGCCTGTCGTGGGGATTCGGCGCTGCCGCGCTCGACACCTCGGGTGCGCTGGTGCGCGCGACGGACCTGCTCGGCCTCTCGTCGCTCGTGTTCCGTGCGAGCTTCATCGCCCTGGGCACCTCGGTCAAGTACGTCCGTGAGACGCTCGGCGCCACGACCGCTGACGCCTGGGCCGGTGACGTGGGCGTCGCAATCGCTATCTTCGACCTGATGGCGTTCGGCGCGAGCGTGCAGAACCTCGGCGGGGACTTGGGGGGCGGGGTGCGACTCCCGCGTCGCAGCCGAGCCGGTCTCACGCTGAACTACGTCGATCCTCAGGGGGCGTATCGGCTGCTCACTACGCTGGAGGGCCAGTGGCCCTCGGGCGGGGCCGGCGCCGCGTTCCTGATCGCGGGGGTGGAGGGGGGTGTGGTGGTGCACGGCACGGGGATCGTCGCCCGGGTGGGTTATGCCGGCCACTCCACGTCTACCGATGCTGCTCCGTTCTCCTACGGTGCGGGCGTGGAGCTCGGCCGGCTGCACCTCGACTACGCCTACCGCGCGTCCGAGACCGGAACCGGCGGGGGAGGCAGCGGGGGCGGCACGCACCGGTTCGGGCTGCGATGGACCCCCTGATGGAGCGCGCGCGGCCGCGCTGGGGCCGCGTGGCGCGCCGCTTGCTGCGCTGGGTGCTCTGAGCGACGACGCCCGCTACCTCGCGCGGGCGGGAGTCGAGGAGGCACGCATCCTCCTCAAGCGTCGCGCCATCGCGCAGCTCGTCGCCGACCCGCAGACCACGGCCGAGCTGCGCCAGCGCCTCGCGCTCGTGCTCGCGGCGCGCGCCTACGCGGCGGACTCCCTCAAGTTGCTCGTGGGCGACACGTACACGACATATGTCGACGTGGGGCGGGACACCCTCCTGCTCGTGCTCTCCGCGAGCCGGCGGGATCGGTTGCGCGAGTACACGTGGCAGTACCCGATCGTCGGCACGGTGCCGTACAAAGGATTCTTCAACTTCGACCAGGCACGACGCAACGCGACGGATCTCGAGCGCCAGGGCTACGACACCTATCTGCGACCCGCTGGGGCGTTCTCGACGCTCGGCTACTTCAGCGATCCGCTGCTTTCCACGATCATTGAGCGCGACACGATGGAGCTCGTGACCACCGTGATCCACGAGCTCGCGCACAACACGCTGTACGTGAAGAGCCAGACCCCGTTCAACGAGAGCTTCGCCAGCTTCGTCGGCTACCGTGGGGCAGAAGCGTTTTTCCGTTCGCGGCAGGACGCGGCCGATGCGAAGCGCGCCGCGGCGCGCTGGCGCGACGAGCGTACGCTGGACGTGCTCTGGGCCGAGCTCGCCAGACGGCTCGACTCCGCGTACGCGCAGGCGCTGTCGGCGTCCGAGCTCGAGCGCGGCCGGGCGACGCTGTTCGGGTGGGCCCAGGCGCAGCTCACCGGCCCTGTGGGGCAGTCGCTCGAGACGTACGACTGGCGCTGGTTCGCGCGAGCCCCGCTCAACAACGCTGTGGTGATCGCCCAACGCCTGTACCGGATGAACCTGAACCTGTTCGAGGAGATCTACGTGCACTCGGGCGCGAATCTGACCGAGACGATCCGCGCGATTCAGCTGCGCGTGTTCACGCAACCGGGGACCGACCCGTACCAGGCGCTGTATTCGCGGTCCGGCCTACCCCCCGACGACTAATTCCCTCTGAGCCGCTCTGCCTCGGCGACCCGCTGCAGGGCGATGGCGTACGCGGCGGTCCGGAACGTGACTCCTTTTGACTTCGCCAGGTCCCGCACGGCCACGTAGGCCTTGGTGATCGTGGCCTGGAGCTCGCGGTTCACCTGTTCGTGGGTCCAGCGGTACTGCTGCAGGTTCTGCGACCATTCGTAATAGCTGACGGTCACGCCGCCCGCGTTCGCCAAGAAGTCCGGGATCACCGCGATGCCGCGCTGCTCGAGAATTCGATCGGCCGTCGGCGTGGTGGGCTCGTTGGCGCCTTCGACCACGACCTTGCAGTCGATGGTCCGCGCATTGGTCTCCTTCGCGATCACGCCGCCCAGCGCGGCGGGGACAAGCCAGTCGCACGGGATGGTCCACAGCGCGTCGTTGGTGATGGCCCGGCCGCCCGTGAACTCGGAGACGGGCTTGCGGCCGGCGGTGTGGGCCAGCAGCGCTGGGACATCGAGCCCCCGTTCGTTGACGATGCCGCCGTTCACGTCCGACACCGCCACCACCTTCGCTCCCGCCTCTGCGGCGAGCAGCCGCGCGAGGTGGCCGCCGACGTTCCCGAACCCCTGAATCACGACGCGGCTGCCCTTGAGTGGGATCCCGAAGTCCCGGGAGTACTCCATCATCACGTACATCACGCCCCGGCCGGTCGCTTCCTCGCGCCCGAGCGACCCACCGAGCGACACCGGCTTCCCGGTCACCGCGGCCGGCGTGTAGCCGTGACGGCTCGAATACTCGTCCAGGATCCAGGCCATCACCTGCGCGTTGGTGTTCACGTCCGGCGCGGGGATGTCGCGGTAGGGGCCCAGCATGATGGAGATGCGTTGGGTGAAGCGCCGCGTGAGGCGCTCGAGCTCGAGCTTGGAGAGTTTCTTCGGGTCGACCGTCACGCCGCCCTTCGCGCCGCCGAACGGGATGTCCATGAGCGCGGTCTTCCACGTCATGATCGCGGCGAGCCCGAGTACCTCGTCGTGGTCGGCGTCGGGGTGGTAGCGGATCCCCCCCTTGCAGGGGCCGCGCGCGCCGTTGTGCTGGATGCGATAGCCGGTGAACACCTCGATGCGGCCGTCGTCCATCCGTACGGGGACCTCGACCTGGACCTCGCGGAACGGAGACATGAGAATGCGGCGCATGTAGCCTTCGAGGCTGATGAGATCGGCGGCGCGGTCGAACTGGCTCGCGACGATGGCCTTCCCAGACATCGGGCTGCGGGGAGTGGCGGGAGCTGTCACGGGGTACTGCGGGGTCGTGAGCACGGGCGGGAGAAGTGGGAAGGTCGGTATTCCCACAGCCTGGGAACGCCGAGCTCCGAGCTCACTCGCGAACGAGGCGGCGGCCGGCGAGGCGGGCCGCCGGGTGCTGTGCTTCCGACAGTGCGTGGGCGACGTTGATGCGACGCGCGCGGCGGCGCCCGGCGTCGGAGAGCACGCCGATCACGTCCGCCGCTCCCGGCGCCGGTGCGGTGTCGTCGGCGGCGTGCTCGAGCACGAACACCAGCCCGGTGCCGTCCCGGGCCACCGCGGCTTGTAGCGCGCTCCACCCGGCGTCGCCGGGAAGCGCGCGTTGCGCTACGACGAGCGGCACCGCCGCGGCGTCGAACGCCGCGCGGCCGACCAACGGCGCCCCCAGCCCGTCCGCGAGCGACTGCCAGGCGGGCAGCGCCGGACCCAGCGCCACCACCTGGCCGAACCGCCAGCGGGAATCGTGCGCCACGTCCAGGAAGGCGGCGATCAGCGCCGCATCGTCCGGGACGTCCGCGCCCGGGTCGGGGGCGAGCACAACCGTGCCGGTCTCGGCGAACCAGCGCTCGGCCGGCGAGAGGTCTTCCGGGCGGCGCGGGGCGTAGAAGGCGTAGCGCCGCGTGATCGCGATTTCCCGCTCCGCCCCCTGGCGCTGCTCGGCATGCTCGGCGGCCTGGGCCGCGCCCTCGTAGGCCACCTCCGCCGCCTGGTAGCGTCCGGCGTCGCGCAGGATGCGCCCCCGCAGCCGCAGCGTCTCCGTGTGCGGCTCGAGCGCGAACGCACGGTCGAGCGCCAGCAGTGCCCGGTTGCGGTCGCCCAGGCGGAACGCCGCGTACCCGAGCTCGTGCCAGGCGAGCGCGAGGTCCGGATCGGACTCGATGGCCTGTTCGAGGGCGCCGAGCGCTTCGCGGTAGCGCTCCAGCTCGATCAGCGCCGCGCCCTTCAGCGCGAGCGGGAACGCAGAGTCCCCGAAGTGCGCGCGCGCCCCCTCGGCGAGGTGGAGCGCGTCCTCGCGCCGCCCGTGGCTCCGCAGCAACTCGAAGCACTCCGCCCAGCAGGGCTTGAGATCGGGTTGCGCGGCCAGCAAGTCGCGATACGCCTTCTCCGCGTCGGCGATCCGTCCCTCCCGGGCGAGGTAGCGGGCGCGCGCCATCGCTCGCTCGCTCGGCGCGTCTGGGAACAGCTCGTACGACGCGGTCGTTCGCATGGCCGCGAATATATCCGCGGCGCGGCGGACGGCTAGACGGCTCGATGGACGACGTCAAGTAGCGACGTTGACGTCAAGTAGCGACGTTGAGGGTCGACGTTGAAGAATGCCGTGGAGGGACGACGTGTGTCCCCAACGCATTTCCTCAGCGGTCTTCCTCCACGTCTTTCCTCCACGGTGTTACGCTTCTAAATTCTGCCCCGCATGGACACGGATCGGTTGTTGCGCGAGCTGATGGATTTCCTCCGCATCCCCTCGGTATCGACGTTGCCCGCTCACGACGTTGAGTGCCGCGCGGCGGCGGAGTGGGTCGCGGGCGAGCTGCGACGGCTCCGCTGCCGCGAGGTGCGGCTTCTCGCGAGCGACACCCATCCGGTCGTGTGGGGCGTCGGCCCCGAAGTGCCCGGGGCGCCTACGCTGCTGCTGTACGGTCACTATGACGTCCAGCCGCCCGATCCGCTCGCCGAGTGGACCACGCCGCCCTTCGTGCCGACCGTGCGTGACGGCAAGCTCTTCGCCCGCGGCTCGGCGGACGACAAGGGCCAGGTGTTTTGCCTCCTCCAGGCGATCGCGGCGACGGGCCGGCCGCCGGTGAACTTCCGGTTCTTGATCGAGGGCGAGGAGGAGCATGGCAGCCGCGTCTTGTTCGAGCTGTTGCGGCGCGAGCCGGAGCGTACTAGGGCCGACGTCGTCCTCATCGCCGACATGGCCTACGTCGCCCCGAAGTGGCCGGCGGTGTACACCACGCTGCGGGGCTTGTGCTACGCCGAGATCACGGTACGCACCGCCAAGTCGGATCTGCATTCGGGCGAGTTCGGCGGAGCCGCGCCCAACGCGCACGAAGAGCTGGTGCGGCTGCTGGCCAAGCTTAAGTCACCCGACGGCAGGATCAATATTCCGGGCCTTTATGCCGCCGTGCGACGTCCCACCAGCGCAGAGCTCGCGAGCTGGAAGCGCCTGCCCTTCAAGGAGAGCGAGTTCCTGAGGCACCGCGTGCAGGCGAAGGCCCTCACCGGGCTCAAGAAGTACTCGGTGCTCGAGCGCCTTTGGGCGCTCCCGACCTTCGAGATCCACGGCATCACGGGGGGCTTCACGGGCGATGGCGCCAAAACGGTGATCCCCGCGGAGGCGAAGGCGAAGGTGAGCCTGCGGCTCGTCCCCGATCAGAAGCTCCAGGTGGTGGAACGCCAGCTCACCGCCGCCGTGAAGCGGCTGGCGCCGAAGTACGTGCACGCGAGCGTCAAGTTCCTGCACGGCGCCGACCCTGCCACCGTGCAGCTCACCCACCCGGCATTCAAACTGCTCGATCAGGCGTTCCGGGAAGTCGTGGGGCGCGGGACGGTGCCCGCCCGGGCGGGCGGGTCGATCCCGGTCGTCCCCGCGCTCGGCAAGAGCGGCGCGCCGGTCATCCTCACCGGCATCGGCTTGCCCGATGACCGGCTGCACGCGCCGAACGAAAAGCTCGATCTGAAGCAGCTGTGGGACGGAATTCAGGTGTTCCAGCGTTTTTATCAGCTGCTGGGAGCGTCCCGGGCTAAGTAAGTCGCGCCGGGACAGACGGTTCCGCCCTGTGACGCGGTGCACGCCGGTCCGGTTCGGTCGTCTCCTATATTGACCGTGCCATGCACCGTACCCTCTACCTCCTCGGTTTCGGCTATCTCGCCGTTTGCGGCGTGGTGGTGCTCCGCCACCGAGCCACGCATTCACCTGCCACCACGCCCGAACACCCCGCCGCGCAGGGGCCCTACGGCACGGCGCAAGAGTGGTTCTCGGGCGTCAAACCATACTGCAACGCGGTGGAGGTCGAGCTGGCGTTACGAGATCGGCCCGCTCCGGCGACGGTCGGCGGCCAGGGCTACAGCGCCGCCTGCTACGCGCTCGGCGGCAAGATCGATCTGGCGCGCGCCACGCTCGACCGCCTACCAGCTGCCGAGCGGGGCCAGGCAGCCGCCATCGTCTTCGGCGTCGCCCATCCGGTGGCGGACGCGGGGGACGATCGGTCGGCGGGCCCCATCATGGAGCTGGTGATCGATTACATCCCGACCCACTACATGGCGCTGTACCACGCCGGCATGTCCGAATATGCGCTGGGTCAGACCCGGCTCGCGCAGACGCACCTGCAGTCCTTCCTCTCTCAGTACCACCAGAACGACGGTTGGACCGAGAACGCGCGCGCTGTGCTCGCGCGGCTCCGTTAGCGATTCGTGTGCCGGTGACCGAGCCCACCTACCTCGCCTCGGGGGTGGTCTTGCAGGATCGCTACGAGATCGTGCAAGAGATCGGCCGGGGCGGCTTCTCCGTCGTGTACCGCGCCCGCGACCGCCGTCTGGATGCGGACGTGGCGATCAAGCTGCTCGTGCCTCCGCCAGCAGCGGCGCGGCTGGCACGGGAGCGACTGCGCCGCGAAGTGCAGGCCGTACGGCAACTCAGTCATCCGAACATCGTCGCCGTGTACGACGTCGCCGACGACGGGCCGTGGAGCTTCGTCGTGATGGAGCTCGTAGCCGGCCCGGACCTGGCCGTGCGCGTGCGGCAGCGCGGGCCGCTCGCCCCCGACGCAGCGGCGCGTCTCGGGCGTGAGATCACCGCAGCGCTCGCAGCTGCCCACCGGCGCGGCGTGCTGCACCGCGACGTCAAGCCGCAGAACATCCTGCTGGGCCCCGATGGCCGGGCCCGTCTCACTGACTTCGGCTCGGCGCGGCTGGCGGGGCAGGAGACCGTGACCCAGACCGGTGCGCTCGTTGGCACGGTCGAATACGCCGCGCCGGAGCAGCTCGCCGGTGGCCGCGGCGACGCGCGAGCGGACGAATACGCGCTGGGTGTGACCCTGTATTACGCCCTCACCGGCGAGCTTCCCGCTCGGCTCCCTTCCCGCGGCGCTCCCGCCCCGGGCAGCGACGGCCACCGCCCCCGGCGGCGGCGCCCGGAAGTCCCCGCCTGGCTCGACGACGTGGTGGGGCGCGCCACGATGCCGGATCCCGCCGATCGCTTTCCCTCGGTGGCCCTGCTCGCGACGGCACTCGAGCGGGGCGGAGACGGGGTCGACGCGGCACCGGTGTCTCCGGAAAAGGAGCGCTGCGTGTTGTGCCGAGCGCCCGAGCCGTTCGGCATCGGCGTCTGTCCTCGCTGTGCCCACCGCGCCGGTGGCGGCGACGATGTGTTGGTATTCCTCGATCGGACCACTCCAGGACCGGCGCGCCGCGCGGTGCGGGAGACGCTCGAGGAACGGATCGGCGCCGGTGCGTCAGGGGCCGGACGTGATGCCGCCGTCGCGGGCGAACGACCCCTGCTGCGGGTCCCCGCTCAGGCGGGCGCTCGCGTGCTGGAGCTGCTCGAGGCGCAGGGCCTGCCCGCCCGGACGGAGTCGCGTACCGCTTCGTGGCGGTTGAACGTCCCGGCGCCGATCGCCGTCCTCGCAGGGATCGTCACAGCGGCAGGCGCCGCTGCGGCGTTCGCCGCGGCAACGCCGGTTCTGCTCGTTACCAGTCCCGCCGTGGCGGCGGGCCTGGTGATGCTGGGCGCGGCCCTGCGCCGGACGCCGGTCTGGAATCCCTTATCCGGCGGGCGCTCGCCTCTGCCGGCGGAAGCCGAGCGCCGTGCTGTCCGGGCGCTCGCGGCGTTGCCGGCGGGTGGCGCCCGCGCCCTGTTGATTGACCTGCTGCGCCGCGCGAGCGCGGTCACGGCTGGGGGAGGGGACCGACTCGAGCAGCTGGTGATCGCGGCCTGCACTGTCGCGCTCGAGCTCGCGGCGCTCGAGCAGCAGCTCGGCGCGTTCGACGCGCGGCGCGACCGCTGGGCCGACGCGCCGCCCGGCTGGCTCGATGCGCTCGCTCGCTGCGAGCAGGGTCGCGATCTCCTGACCCAGCGGCTGCTGGAGGCGAGCGCCGCCTTGAGCGGTTGGCAGGCGCGGGCGGCGCACGAGGAAGGGACGGAGACGCTCGGTCAGCTCGCCCGGGATCTGGACGAGGAAGGCCGCCGCCAACAGGCGGCGGCGCGCGAAGTGGCGGAGCTGCTCGCCTAGCCCTGCTTCTTGCCAAGATCCCGCTTCTGTACGGGGTGGAGGAAGTCTGCTGCAAGAATCCGCCCGAGCGTGGCGCTGTCGTGCTCGGATGCGAGCCACTGACGCTCGATCGTTTCCAGGCCGTCGCGGTCGCGCTGTGCGGCGGGTCGCGCGGATCCCGAGAATGGAACTAGCCCCCCCACGGACGCCGCCGCATCGGCTTCGAATTCTACACTCTGGGTGCGGAATGCGTTTCGCTGGCGGCGAACGCTGGGGAGCCGTAGTCTAGGAAGCGGCTCCCCTCAGGAGAAAGAGCCGACATGAACACCGCGCTGTGGGTAGGTCAAATGTGAACGATGAGTCTTGAACTACGGGACCATTGTGAGCGCTGCAACCGTGAGCTGCGGCCGGATGGCGACGCCTTTATCTGCTCTTACGAGTGCACGTTCTGCCCCTCGTGCACTGAATCGATGGGACAGGTTTGTCCGAACTGCGGGGGCGAACTGGTTCGTCGTCCCCGACGGCTCCCAAGAAGCGGCGCCGCCTAACCGGCGCTTGCAGCTGGCGGCGCCCCGCACATGTCACGCGCTGAGAGGCTACGTACGACCAGATCGACAAGGGGAGGAGGAGATGAGAAAGGTCATCGCAGCCGAGCTGCTCGCCTAGCCCCGCGTCTTGCTGAGATTCCGCAGCCGGTTGATCTCGTGCTGGGTCAGCGCGCGGCCCCCGTAGCGCTCTTCCCGCCACGGATCCCCGCGCATATGGTAGCCGTTCTGCTCCCAGAAGCCCGGCATATCCTGGTCGAGCAGCTCGAAGCCGCGCACCCACTTCGCGCTTTTCCATAAGTAGAGATGCGGCACCAGCAGCCGTGCCGGCCAGCCGTGCTCCGGCGTGAGCCACTCGCCGCCCCACCTGAGGGCGATGAGGTTCTCAGGGCGGGCCAGGTCTGTCAGCGGTAGGTTGGTCGTGAACCCCTGCTCGGCGAGAACGAGGCAGTGGCTCGCCTCGGGGCCCACGCCGGCGCGCTCGAGCAGCAGCTGCACCGGGACGCCTTCGAAAGTGTTGTCGAGCCTGCTCCAGCGCGTGACGCAGTGGATGTCGCAGCGCACGGTCTTGCGGGGCAGCGCGAGCAGCTCGTCATAGGTCAGGGTGAACGGCCGAGCCACGCGTCCCGACACGGCGAACGTCCAGGTCTTCAGTTCCACCCGGGGGACGTCCCCGTAGTGCAGGACGGGCCATTTCGTCGTCACGACCTGGCCTGGGGGAAGGCGGTCGTTCAGGGCTGACACGGTTCCGGTCAGACGCTTCTGCCCGACGCCGTCGCGAGACCCAGTTGCTCGACGCCGTCCGTCGTCGCCGTGACGTCGAAGGCCTTTGCGAATCCCCGAATCACCGCCGCGACCGTGTCGTCCCAGAGCTGCTTCTCCCCTCTCCCTTCTCCCTTCTCCCGTTCCACGGACGTCATGACGACCCCCGGAATCCCGCACGGCACGATACGCTCGAAGTGCGACAGGTCGGTCGTCACATTCAGCGCGAATCCGTGCCAGGTGACCCACTGCTTCACGTGGACGCCGATGCTCGCGATCTTGCGGCTCCCCCCTGGCGTCCAGACGCCGGTGTAGCCCGGGTTCCGCTCGGCTCGGATGCCGAGCTCGGCGAGGGCGGCGATCAACGCTTGCTCGAGCGTGCGGAGATACCAGTGCAGGTCCTGGCGGTAACCGGTCAGGTCCAGAATGGGATAGCCGACGAGCTGCCCGGGGCCATGGAAGGTGACATCGCCGCCGCGCTCCACCGCGACGACGGGCACGCCGTGCGGCTCGAGCAGGTGGCCCGCACGCGCGGTGCGGCCCAGCGTCACGACGGCAGGATGTTCGAGCAGCAGCAACACGTCGTGCGGCAGCCGCCCCGCGATGCGCGCCTCGGCGAGCGACCGCTGCCACTCGAGCGCCTCGGCGTACGGCACCAAGCCGGCCTCGATCACGTCAACGCTGCGTCCAGTCACTCCGCGTCCCTCAACGCATCGTCTCGGCTTCCTCGTACCGCCCACGCGCTCGCCGCGCCACCGAGCACGAAGCTCGCGACTCCCCACACGGCGAGACCGCCGACGCCGAACAGATGGTCGATCGGCCAGGCGATGAAGCCGAGCAGTAGCGCCCCGACGGTCGATAGCACTCCGATCACTCCGCGTTGCCACACGTTGTCCAGCCAGCGACTGCGGCGCCAGCCGAACGTCGCGCCGACCGCCAGGCCCGCGAGCGTGCCCGCGAGGACCGGGTCTGCCGCGCTCTCCTGGTAATTCGATGCGCTCACGTGGTGCTCCAGGGTTCGCACGATGACGAGCGCGGCCACGATGGTACCTCCTCCGAGCCCGGCGCCGCACGCCAGTGCGCCGAGGCCGATCGCGAGCGGGTCTTTCACAGGTCCACCACCCGGCCCAGCGAATCGAGCGCGGCTTGGGCGACGGCCTCGGACATCGTCGGGTGCGCGTGAATCGCCAGCTCGACCTCTTCCACGGTGTATTCGTTCTCCCGCGCCACGGCCAGCTCATGGATGATCTCGGACGCGTGCCCGCCCACGATGTGGGCGCCCAGGATCTCGCCGTACTTCTTGTCGCGCAGGATCTTCACGAAGCCCTCGGTCTCGCCCGTTCCACGCGCCCGGCCGTTCGCCGAGAACGGGAACCGGCCGGCCACGTACTCGAGCTTCCGCTCCTTGCACTGGTCCTCGGTGAGCCCGATACTGGCCACCTCGGGGTGGCAGTACGTCACGCTGGGCACGTTATCGTACCTGATCGCGTGGGGCTTCTTGCCCGCGACGAGCTCGGTGACATTCACGCCCTCCCGCATTCCCTTGTGCGCGAGCATCGGCGGCCCGGCCACGTCGCCGATGGCGTAATAGCCCGGCGCGGTCGTCTGCAGGCCTGGATCGACTTTGATGAAGCCCCGCTCGGACACCTGGACGCCGCATTCGGCCAGGCCGATGTTCTCCGTATTCACGGCGCGACCCGCCGCCATCAGCACCGCCGCGACCTCGATCTTCCGCGTCGCGCCGTTCGCCTCGACCTCGAGGGTCACCTTGTCCTTAGCGGGCGTCCCCTTCTTCACCTTGGCGCCGGCGATCACCTCGATGCCGCGCTTCTTGTAGCTCTTCGCCAGCGCCTCCGATGCCTCGGCGTCCTCGAGCGGCAAGATCCGCGGCAGCGCTTCGATCAGCGTCACCGTGGTGCCGAAGGCGCTGAAAATGTCGGCGAACTCCATGCCCACGGCGCCGGCGCCGATGATCGCCAGAGTGGCCGGCGCCTTCTCGAGAAACAGCGCTTCGTCCGAGGAGATGACGGTTGTCTTGTTGATCTCTAATCCGATCTGCGGCAGGCCCTTCACGCGCGATCCCGTCGCGATGATTACCGCCTTTCGCGCTTCGTAACTGTCGCTCCCGACCTTCACCTTACGTCCGGGCTGGAGCACACCGCTGCCCTTCACGACCGTGATCTTGTTCTTTTTCATCAGAAACTCGACGCCCTTCGAGTTCTGGTCGCTCACGCGGCGCGAGCGCTGCATGGCGACGCCGTAATCGGTCTTGACAAGCCCCGCGTCGACCCCGAACTCCTTCGCCTCCCGCCGCAGCTTCGCGATGTACGCCGAGTGGAGCAGCGCCTTGGTGGGGATGCAGCCAATGTTGACGCACACCCCGCCAAGCTTGTCCTTCTCGACCACTGCAGTGCTCAAGCCGAGCTGGGCGGCCCGGATGGCGGCGACGTAGCCGGCCGGCCCCCCACCCACGATTATGACGTCAAATTGGTTTGCCAATGGCCGCCCCTCCCCGAATGCGGAGTGTGGAATGCGGAATGCGGAGTGAATGGGCTGGCGTCCAGGCGTGGACTCGGGGTTCGACCCTCGCCCTGACATTCCGCATTCCGCACTCCGCATTCCGCATTTTCACAACAGCATCGCCAGCGGGTTTTCCAGCATCTCCTTCAGAGTCTTCAAGAACGCGGCCCCCGTTGCCCCGTCGATCACCCGGTGGTCGCAGCTCATCGTGATCCGCATGCGTCGGCGCGGCACCACCTGGCCATCCCACACGACCGGCTTCGGCGCGATCGAGCCGACCGCTATGATGCCCGCTTCCGGTGGATTGATCACCGCCGTGAACTGGTCGATGTCGAACATCCCGAGGTTCGAAACGGAGAACGTCGCTCCGGTATATTCGCTCGGCTGGAGCCGGCGGCTGCGCGCCTTGTCGGCGAGCTGCTTCGCTTCCTGCCCGATCTCGAGTAGCGGCTTCAGGTCCGCGTTGCGGATCACGGGCGTGATCAGCCCGTCCTCCACCGCCACCGCCATGCCGAGGTGCACTTCGTTCCAGTAGCGGATGTGGTCCTCCTGGAACCAGGCGTTGCACGCGCGGTGCTTCGTGAGGGCGAGCGCCGTCGCCTTGACGATGATGTCGTTGAAGGAAACCTTGCCCCGGTCGCCGAGCTGCCGGTTGAGCGCGTCCCGCGCCTCGGCGGCCCGCTCCATGTCGACCTCGGTCGTGAGGAAGAAGTGCGGGATGGGGCCGAGTGACGTCGCGAGCCGCTTCGCGATCGTCTTGCGGATCTGGGTGAGGGGAACGTCTTCGTACGCCCCACCCGACCTCGCCGCCACCGGGGAGACGGGAGAAGGGAGAGGTTCGCTCCGCTGCACTGCGGCCGACGCCGCGACGGAGCGTACCTCTCCCTTCTCCCCTCTCCCTGCAGTTTCCAGGTCTCGTCTGACCACCCTGCCGCCCGGACCCGATCCGGTGACGAGCTTTAGATCGACCCCGGCTTCTTTGGCCATGCGCTTTGCCAAGGGCGAAGCCTTCACGTGGGTGGCGTCCGCGCCAGAGACAACTTGAGCGGGGGAGACAGCCACGGGCGCGGAGGTGGTAGCGAGGCCGACGTTTCCCGTTTCCCGTTTCCCGCTTCCCGAAGTCACGGCGGCCGGCGTGGTGACCGGCGAGCTTACATCCTCCCCCGGCGCGGCGATCACCGCGACCACGCTCCCGACCGGCACCGTCTGCCCATCGGTTACCGCGACCTGCCGCAGCACGCCGTCGGCGCGGGCGATCAGATCCATCACGGCCTTGTCCGTCTCGACCTCGGCCAGCGTCTCGCCGACCTTCACGGCGTCGCCTTCCTGCTTGTGCCACTTCACCAGGCGCCCCTCTTCCATCGTCGGGGAGAGCGCTTCCATGAAGACCTTGGCGGCCATGGTCAGTCGAGGTAGAGGACGCGCCGTGCGGCGGCGACGACCTTGTCGGGGCTTGGCTTGGCGAGCCGCTCGAGCTGCCTGTTGTAGGGCATCGGCACGTCGGCCTGCGTCACGCGCAGCACCGGTGCATCGAGATGGTCGAAGGCCTCGCGTTGGATCACGTCCACGACCTGCGCGCCGATGCCGCAGTGCGGCCACCCTTCCTCGACCACGACGGCGCGGTTCGTCTTCGCGACTGACGCGGTGATGGCGGCCTCGTCGAGCGGCCGCAGCGAGCGCAAGTCGACCACCTCCGCCGACACCCCCTCCTGCTCGGCGAGCTGCTCCGCGGCTTTGAGGGCGACCGCGACGGTCTTCGAGTGGCAGATGAGCGTGACGTCCCGCCCCGCCCGCTTCACGTCGGCCCTGCCGATCGGCACGACGTACTCGCCCTCGGGCACCTCCCCCTTGGTGTTGTAGAGCATCTCGCCCTCGAGCACGATGACGGGGTTGTTGTCGCGGATCGCGGACTTGAGCAGGCCCTTGGCGTCCGCGGGCGTCGCCGGCGCCACCACCTTGAGGCCGGGGATGTGACTCAGCCAGCTTTCCCACGCCTGTGAGTGCTGCGCGCCGAGCTGGAGGGCCGCGCCGTTCGGTCCCCGGAACACGATCGGGATGGGGAACTGGCCGCCCGACTCGTACAGCAGCTTCGCCGCCGAGTTGACGATCTGGTCGAGGGCGAGAACCGCGAAGTTCCACGTCATGAACTCGATCACGGGGCGGAGTCCCGCCATCGCCGCCCCCACCCCGATGCCGGCGAACCCGAGCTCGGCGATGGGCGTGTCCACCACGCGTGTCGGCCCGAACTCCTCGAGCAGCCCGCGGCTCACCTTGTAGGCGCCCTGGTACACGCCGACTTCCTCCCCCATGAGGAACACGTTGGCGTCGCGCTGCATCTCCTCCCGCAGCGCCTGGTTCAGCGCGTCGCGATAGGTCAGGGTCGGCATCGCTCAGTCCGCGACCACGTGGGTGGTGAGCTCGCCGGGATCCGGATCGGGGCTTGCGTCGGCGAACTTCACCGCCTCCTCCACCTCCGCGCGCACCTCCGCGTCGAGCGCGTCGAGCCCCGCCTGATCCAGCGCACCGTCTTCCTTGAGCTTGAGCGCCAGCTGGGAGATGGGATCCCGCTTCTTCTGTTCCTCGACCTCGTCCTTGGTGCGATATACGCCGTGCAGCGGGTCGGACATCGAGTGCCCCATGAAGCGGTACGTGCGCACCTCCAGCAGCGTCGGGTGACCACCCTTGCGCGCGCGCTCGACGGCGCGTTGGGTGGCGGCGTACACGGCGAGCGCATCCATGCCGTTCACGAACTCCGCCGCCATGTCGTAGCTGCAGGCGTGCTCCGCGACGTCCGTCACCGCGGCGACGCGCTCGAACGCGGTCCCCATGCCGTAGCGGTTGTTCTCGCAGCAAAAGATCACGGGCAGGTGGTAGACGGAGGCCATGTTGAGCGTCTCGTGGAAGGCGCCGATGTTGACGGCCGCCTCTCCGAAGTAACAGATGCAGACCTGGTTGCCACTCTTGTACTTGATTGCGAAGCCGATCCCCGCTCCGAGCGGGATATGCCCGCCGACGATGCCGTGCCCACCCATGAAACGCTTCTCGGCGTCGAACAGGTGCATCGAGCCGCCCTTGCCCTTCGAGCAGCCAGTCGCTTTTCCGAACAGCTCGGCCATCACCGCGCCCGCCGAGATGCCGCGGACCAACGCCTGGCCGTGCTCACGGTAGGAGCTGATCACGTAATCGTCGTCGCGCAACGCCGCGAGCGAGCCGACCGCCACCGCCTCCTGGCCGATATAGAGGTGGCAGAACCCCCCGATCTTGCCCAGTGCGTAGGCCTCCGCCGCCTTCTCCTCGAAGTGACGGATCAACAGCATCTGTCGCAGCATTCGCCGCTCGAGCTCGGCTTGGGACTGGTCCTTCGGGGCGTGGGCGGTGGCGGTGGTCATGGGGCGGTTGGGGCTAAGAGGCGGCGCTCGCGCGCTCGACCTGCTCCCACGCATGATAGCTCGAGCGCACCAGCGGCCCGGCTTCCACGTGGCGATATCCCAGCTGCATGCCGAGGCGCCGCAGCTCGGCGAACTCGGGCGGCGTGTAATAGCGGGCGATCGGGAGGTGCTGGCTCGAGGGGCGCAGATACTGGCCGAGCGTGAGGATGTCGACGCCCTGGGCGCGCAGGTCGCGCATCGCGCCGAGCAGCTCGTCCCATTCCTCGCCTAGCCCGCAGATGATGCCCGACTTGGTCAGCATGTCGGGATCCAGGTGCTTCACCCGACCCAGCAGCTCGAGGGCGCGCGGATACCGGCCGCCCGGCCGCGCCAGCCGATACAGTCGCTCGATGGTCTCGAGGTTGTGGTTCAGAATGTCGGGCTGCGCGTCGACCACGATCCGGAGCGCCCGCTCGTTGCCCTTGAAGTCGGGGATGAGCACCTCGACCGACGTGTCCGGCGTCCGCTGGCGGATCGCGGCGATGCACGCCGCAAAGACCTCGGCGCCGCCGTGCGGCAGGTCGTCCCGGTCCACGCTCGTGATGACCACATGCTTCAGCTCCATCTGCCGCACCGCCTCGGCGAGACGGGCCGGCTCGCCCGCGTCGAGGGGAGCGGGGGTGCCGTGCGGGACCGCGCAGTACGCGCAGTTCCGGGTGCACACATCGCCCAGGATCATGAAGGTGGCGGCCTTGTGCTCCCAACATTCGCCGACGTTGGGGCAATGCGCCTCCTCGCACACGGTGTGGAGCTCGAGCTCACGCATGAGGTGCTTCACAGCGAGATAGTTCGGGCCCCCCGGGGCGGGGACCTTCAGCCAGGCGGGTTTACGAGCCGTGATCTGGGTGAGCGCGGTGGCCATGAGGCTTGGGGAAGATAGTGAAGCGCGGAAGGCGACAAAAGGTCAAATTTCAACTAGATGGTTGATCGCCCGCCGGCTTGCGATTCTTCAACCGACGCAGCTCCTCTTCCAGCTCCGCCGTCGTGGAGAGCAGGCCGTCCGCGATCTCGGCGATCTCCTCGGCATCCTTCCACTGCCGCTCCAACGCTTCGACCTCCGCCTGCTCGTCCACGGCCATCTCAAGGGCGAGCCGCCGCTCCGGGGCGATGCTGCGGAGCGTCAGCTCCCGCCGGGCGACATCGCGGATGAGCCGATCCGGCCCGCCGGCGCCCTCGACCAGCCGTGCCGCGTCCTCGGCGCGCTCCCGGCCGCGGCGGGCCAGCGCCAGATACGTCAGTCCTTGCCGCAACGCCGCCTGCGCGTCCGCCCCCACCAGCAGCGCGCCCTCCGAGCGACAGGTGGGGCAGCTCAGGACCAGCCCCAGGCCCGCCGTGCTGTCGGGGACAATGCGGGCGTGCGCCATGTGCTTGGCGCGGAGACGCATCAGGCTGCCGCAGCGCTCGCACAACGGTGGCTCGACCAGGCCCACTGTCCGGCGACCGATGATCCCCGTGTACATCGCCCGCGCGATGTTCGGCATGTTCCACACGAACACGCCGACGGATCCACCTGCCGCGACGTTCACCGCCACCGCGAGCCCCACCGTCGCCACCGTGAGCGGAATCACGAACTTGAGCTGCTCGCGCTGGCGCGCCTTGAGCCGTTCACCGTAGCGCCACGTTGCGAACTCGAGCCGCGGCGGCCGGCCCACCCGGACCAGGTCGTACGCCCGCCAGCGGATCAGTGCCACCTGCTCGGTCGCAGCTGCAACGCGCCCCTCCCCCGCGGCGCGGGCAAGCGCCTCGACGTGCTCGAGACGCTCGTCCAGCGGCGCGAGGTTCCAGCGCGTGCATTTGGGACAGATGACCCAGAGCCGGACCTTCCACTCGTCGAACGCGAGACGTCGCCCGACGCCGAGCCCAGAGGGGCCGCCGTCGCCGTCGAGCTTACCGTTGCAGAAAGCGCAGGTCTTGAACATCAGCTGTCAGCGGTCGGCCGTCAGCCGAGTCAGCCGCTCCACCCGAAGCGCCGAGATGTCCACGTCGGTTTCGCCTTTTGTCACGAGATCCGCGATGATCTCACCGGTGAGTGCGGCCAGCAGGATGCCGTTCCGCCCGTGCCCCGTGGCGTACCATAGTCGCTCCACCTCCGGATCGGGGCCGACGATGGGACGGCCATCGGCCGTCACCGGGCGGAGGCCCGCCCACATCCGCTGCACGGCGTGATTGAGCAACGTCGGCAGGAGGCGGACGGCTCCCCGGAACACTTGGGCGAGGCCCTCGTTGGTGACGCGGCAGTCGAAGCCTGCGTGCTCCATCGTCGTGCCGAGCAAGGCGTCCGCGCCGCGGGCGAGCACGTAGCCGCGATCGTGATAGAGGATTGCCGCCGGGGTACCGGCGGGCCAGGCGGTCGCGGCCATCTGCCCGCGCACCGGCTCCACCGGGAGCGGCCGCGGCAGTCCGGCGATCTGCGGTGCCCACACGCCGGCCGCGAGGACGACGTGCTCCGCGGCCGTCGTCCCGGCTTGCGTCGTCACGCCCCGTGTCCGGCCGGTCACCGTTTCGACCATGGTGACCTGTTCCGCGTGCAGCGCGGCTCCCAACCGGCGGGCGTCGGCGAGGCAGGCGCGGGTCAGCGCCTGCGGGTCGACCGCGGCGTCTTCGGGCGCGAACAGGGCGCCGCGACAGTCCGGGGCCGCTCCCGGCCAGCGTTCGCGCACCTCGTCGCCATCCAGCCAGTCGCAGCGCAACCCCGCCTGGCGCTGGCGGGCCACATCCTCCTTAAGTCGATCGGCCGCGGCGTCGTCGAATGCGACCGCCGCGATGCCCGCCCGCCAGAAGGCGATGTCGATGCCCGTCGTTTCCGCCAGCGCGGGAGCCAGGGGCTCGTACAGGTCGCGCGCCCGCACCGAGAAGCCGACGAGCGCGTCGTCGGTCGGCTCGATCTGTGCCGCCAGCATCCCCGCGGACGCCGGGGAGGCTGCGGCGGGGTCGGGCCCGGGCTCGAAGATGGCGACTTGCAGGCCGCGGGCGGCCGCGGCTCTGGCACACGCCGCCCCCACCGCCCCGCCGCCGATGACCGCGACGTCGACGGCCTTCACGCGCTGGCGCTCCCCTGAAACCCGCTGCTACATTCCGACGTACGGCCCGAACGTCGGGCATCACGGAGGAAACCGGCCATGTTCAGGAGTATACTCGGCTTCGCCATCTTCGCCGCATTGGCGTTCGTGGCGCTCAACATCTTCTTCGGTCTGCTCGGCGGCCTCTTCGGCCTCGCCTTGTGGATCCTGAAGCTCGCCGCCATTGGCTTCATTCTCTATTTCGTGTTGCGGCTCGTGAGCCCCAGCACGGCGGACAAGATCCGCGACATGATCAAGGGCCGCCCGGCGGACGCCTAGTCCGCCGGCGGTCGCTCGCGCGCATCGAGCCGTTCCAGTACCGCCCAGCACAACAGGGGGATGAGGATCTCGTGGTGGCCGGTGAGCTGGATGCCGCGGCCCCCCGCGAGTGTCGGACGCTCGACCACGTTCACTCGCGGCCGATAGTGCCGCTGCATGTCGCAATCGCAAGCCGTGAACCCCGTCGGCTTTCCCCCATTCAGGTTGCGCGCGATGGTCAGGGCCTTGAGAAAGACCTCCGGCATCACGACCGCGCTTCCCAGGTTGAGCACGACTCCACCGTCATCGAGCGCCGGTAAGGCGGCCGCGAGTCGCTTGAGATCGCGGTGACTCGTCGCGCCCAGCGCAGCCCCGTCGGCCGTGGGGTGCTGGTGCGTGATGTCCGCCCCCACGGTGGCGTGCACGGTCACGGGGATCCCGCCGGCGGCGGCGGCGAGCAGCACCGACACATCGGGGGCGGCGAGGTTCGCCCGACCCTTCAGGTATTCGGCCAGCGCCTCCCCCATACCGCGACCGGCCCGCGCGCCCTCGGCGACGGCGGCATTCATCTCCCGCCCGGTCTCCTCCGCCATTCCGAACGTGCCGTCCGCCAGCCCTCGGGCGACGTCTTCGCTCGTGCCTCCGTAGGCTGCAAGCTCGAAGTCGTGAATCGCGGCGCTGCCGTTCATCGCGAGGTGCGTGATCACGCCGCGCCGCAGTAGCTCCCGCAGCAGCGGGCCGAGGCCGACCTTGATGACGTGCCCCCCGAGCAGCACGACGACCGCCCGGCGCCCCGCCGCGCGCGCGATTTGGTCGGCGACGTAGCGCAGGTCTTTCGCGGCGAGGATGTCGGGGAGGGAGCGCCAAAAGGCGGCGAAGCTCCGGTCGCGGCCGGGCGGATGGCCGAGGAGGGATGGGTCGACTTTGTTGGGGCGCTGAGCGATGGAGACGGTCTTGAGGCGCGAGAAGTCCGCCTCGCGGTACTCGGTCATGGGTGCCCCGGGGGAGGGTCGGAGTACTCCTTGAGCTTCATCGTGACCTGGCCGAAGGAGAAATTCGACTGCAGCGCGAGCATCATGTGGCGGTCGTCGTCGGACAGCCACATGCGCGCGTCGGCCCGCTCCGCGAAGATGCCGCCGCCGTTGGGGATCCGCGGCCGGATGACGATCGCGTCCCATTTCTTCCCGGCCACGCTCACCCGCTCGCGTTTCAGCACCTCGACGATCACGGGGTTGCGCTCCGGCCGAAAGTAGCGGTCGTAGGTGTAGCGCTTTCCCTTCTCGAGCGGGACGGTGCGAATCCAGTACAGGAACGCCGCGTCGTCGAGCGGCTCGCGCACTGTCGCCACCGTGGTGTCGCGCCCGGCCTCGCGGTAGAACCCGGAGTCGGGGTAGATCTCGAACTTCCGCTCCCACGCCTTTCCCTTCTCCTCCGTCTGGTTCCAGAAGCGGCGCGACCGAAAGTCGCCCCGACCCACCCAGGACTCGAGCTTCTGCTCGATGTGGTACCACAGCGCGCCGCCGCTGATGCTGAACACCAGGTGCACGGTCTCGGTACCGCGGACGGTATCGAGCCCGGCGACCTCCATGGTAGCGGTGCCGACGTTGAACAGGCCGAACTTCGCTTGGTAGACCAGGCGCTCCCCGACGGGGAAGGGGACGGCTGAGGCGACGGCGCCGATCGCGATCGAGGCTGCGCTTCGGCCCGAGTCCGCCCGGGCCGAGTCCCTCCTTGTGCTGTCGGATTGGCCGGTGAGTCCGCCCGCGAGGCACAGCAGCGCGACGACCGAGGTGCGGGCGGCGCGGATGACGGTGCGGGCCCGCCACGCGTCGAGCAGTTGCCGCCACGGCTTCACCCGTGAGGGGCGCTGCACGAGATCGTAGCGCGCCGCGGCCGGGATGGCGTCCACGCGGCGGGCGTGCGGGGCGAGCCGGGCGAGCAGCTCGGCGCTGGCGCACCAGCCGTCGGTCGAGAGCAGGGGCGTCGCGTCGCGCCCGCCGCCCACCCCCAGCGCCTGACGCAGCACGATGAGCCGCAGCGCGCAGAAGCCCGACACGGTGTCCTTGACACCCGGCACGGGGAGCAGCCGCGGCGTCCAGCGGCGCGCGAGCCGCACGGCCCGCGGAGACCGGCCGCGCTCGTCCCGCTGCTCCGCCACGATCAGGTCCGCTCCCGACTCGATCCGCTTCACCATCTCCTCCATGCTCTCGGGCGAGTGCACGAAATCGGCGTGCAGCGTGATGGCGCAGTCACGCTTGGGGCGGTCGGTGCGCTGCAGCGCGAGACGCAGCAGCTCCTCCAGGCTCTTCGCGTACCCCTGCCGCTCCCGGTGCGTCACGACGGTGAGGGGCAGCACCTTCGCGTAGGACGCCAGCACCACGCCCGTGCCGTCGCTCGACCCATCGTCGGCCACGAGCAGCTGATACTCGCGCGGGAAGGCGGTGAAGACCTGCCGCACCTTCCACAGCACGAGCCCGACCGTGCGGGCTTCGTTGTGGGCCGGGACGCAGACGTAGATCATGGCCCTGCAATCTAGACGAGCGAGCGATACACGGCCAAGACGCCGCGGGCCATCGCACCGACGGTGAACTGCCGGGGAAGGGGAAACGGGGACGGGCGAGCCAGTGCCTGCACGACCTTGCCCGCGAGGGCGTCCGCATCCCCAACGGGCACCAGCCATTCGGCGGGTACGATCTCGGGGAGGCCGCCGGCGCGCGTCGCGACGACGGGCTTGCCGAGGGCGAGCGCGTGCAACACGACGCTGCCCAGCCCCTCCTCCCTGGACGACATGACCAGGACGTCGCTCTCGCCGATCAATGCGTCCGCGTGCTCGATCTGGCCGACCAGGTGCACGCGATCGGCGAGCTGGAGCGCGCCGATCTGCGCCTGGAGCCTGCGCCGCTGCTCCCCCATCCCGGCGATCACCCAGTGCAGGTCCGGCCGGAGCGCGCGCGCCGTCTGTGCCGCCCGGACGAGGGTCGCCTGGTCCTTCGCCGGCTCCAGCGCCGCGACGTTGACCGCGATTGGGGTGCCCGGGGGAAGGCCGAGGCGCATGCGCAGACCGAATGGGACCGCGGCCGCCGCGCGCACCTCGTCGGGGTCGATCCCCGAGCGAACGACGCCGATCTCTGCCGGCGGCACCCCGGCGGCGACAAGCGCGGCCTTCACGGCCTCCGAGATCGCCACGATGTAATCGGCTCGGTATAGGGCACTCGCCCGGCGCACGGCGAATACCACCCGACGGGTCGCGATGAGGCGGGGCGCGGCGGCGTCGTGCTTGAGCCAAGCCCCGGCCCACGTTGCGATGCCGAGCGCGTGGCCATCGTGCGCGTGGATGATGGCCGGCTGGAACGCCTTGACATGGA
>WNGQ01002774.1_pt1 | contig 22270 bp, 12 predicted proteins | sample 5407661 | NCBI WGS metagenome assembly WNGQ01 (sample SAMN13153382, study PRJNA577476) | soil metagenome | isolation source: 60 cm soil or saprolite under Garry oak tree replicate 2 | place: USA:California | collected 2016-06-15 | reverse complement strand
GGCAACCCCGGCGTGAACGTCACTACCCCTCCACTCGTCACATACGTCCCCGGAAGCACCGCCCCCGTGTTGTTGTTCCGGATCAACACGCTGCTCCCGTTCACCGTCGTCCCATCCACCAACTCATTGAACGTCAGCACCACCGGGCTCGTCGTCCCCACATTGCTCGCCCCATTCCCCGGACTGATGCTCACTACGCTCGGTCGCACCGTGTCCGCTACTCCCGTCGCTCCCGTCGTAAAGCTGTATACCACCGTCCCCGCCACGTTCCCCGTTACATCCTTCACTCCACTCACCGTCACCGTGTACACCGTGCTCGCCGCCAGCAATCCCGCCGCCGTGAAGTACACCGTCGTCCGGTCTCCGCTTACACTCACGCTCCCGCTCACCGTCGTTCCTCCTCCCGTCACTACCACCGGCTGCTCCAGCCCCACTACCTCCAAAGCTTCATTGAACTGCACTCCCACTCGTGCGTTCACCGCCACTCCCGTCGCTCCGTTCTCCGGCGCCGTCCCCACCACCACCGGCGCCGTCGTGTCCGCTCCCTGTCCCGTGGTGAAGAAGATCGTCCCCCCGTTGATCCCGTTCCCCGCCAGGTCCGTGATCCCACCTCCATTCCACGTCACCCGGTACGTCGTCGACCCCTGCAACGGCCCGCTCCATACCCCGCTCATCCCGTCCGCCGCTGCCACCACCCCCGTCGGCACGATGAATTCTCCATCGTTGCTCCGGAACACCTGCACCGTCCCACTGTTCACCGTCAACCCGTTCACCCGCTCGCTGAACCCCAACCGCACCACCGCATTGACCCCCACCCCTCCCGCATTGTTTACCGGGTCCGTCGCGATCACACTCGGCCTCACAGTATCCGTTCCAGTCCCGGTCACAAATGTCGTGGTTCCCGGATTGGCGAGCTTGTTCCCGGCAAAATCAGAGATTAAGGCCGAAGCCGAAACCGTATATGTAGTACTGCTGGCGAGCGTCGCATTCGGCGTAAAAGCAGCGCTGGTGTTGCCGTTGAAAAGGCTGACTGATCCGGCAACAGGCTGGCCGACTGCCAGGAGCTGTATACCGCTCTGTGCGCTCACAGAACTTATCGGCTCATTGAACTGGAGAATGACTTGCGTGTTCGTAGGTACGTCGATGAGTTGGTCCGGCGGGTTCACGGAGACGAGGCTCGGTGCTGCCGTATCACTCACAAAGCTGGCGGTAAAGCCGAACGTGGCTGGGCTGAGGTTGTTTCCAACGGAGTCGGTGATCTGGCTGCGAAGGAATACGTTCATCCGATGGCCGGCGGGCAGTGGCGAACTGGGGACGAACGAAGCGCTCCGTCCATCAGGATTTACCTGCACAATTCCGGCGAGGAAGACGCCGGTCGAACTGTCTTGCAGCTGGAAATTAGCAGTCGTCAGCGAAGCAGGATCCATCTGCTTGCTGAACAGCGCTGTGGCCACAGCGTTGATAGGGACCCCTGTGGCGTTGTTCTCCGGGTTGATATGCAGCACGGTCGGCGGAGTAAGGTCTCGCGCCACATCCGTGGTGAAGCTGCTCTGGAATTGCGGCGACGTCTGGCCTCCGGCAACATCCTGAACGGCGACCGTATACACCGTCTGGCCAGCCAGGGCCTGAGTGGGAATGAAAGTCAGTGACAGACTGTCACTGGACAGCACAACACTGCCCGCCACGCTGGTTGGGCCTTGCAGCAGACGCAGCGTGCCGCTGACTACGGCGCTGGAAGATACAGGCGAAGCAAAGCGTACAACCACATGTACGTTGGTCGGAACTAATACGCTCTGGTCCGCGGGCTGCACCTGCACAACCTGGGGCAGGGGCGGAACACTTCTGATCTTGAAGGTGACCGCAGCGCTGGTATTGCCGACCGAATCGGCGGCGGTCAGAGACAGCAGATCTCCCACCGAGCCGCCGACATTCACGTTGAAAGATCCATCGTTTGCCGCGGTGGTAGTCACTACAGCATTGGTAACGGTGTTGATGATTCGTACCAGCGCACCCGGTTCTGTGGTTCCGCTCTGGCCGATCACATTCGACAGGCCATTCGACGGCGGGAAGGCCGCAATCAAAGCCGCATTCACAGCAGGAGCCGTACGGTCAACGACGATCACTAAATCGCTCTCCGCCGTTTCCGTCCCAAAACCTACCGCGGTTACAGCGATCGTCTGGTTTCCTTCCGTAGCAGCGGACAAATCCAAGGTGGCCTGGTATGGCGGTGTCGGCACAACGATCGTCTGCGCGCCGAGTTTGAAATCAACATGCTGAACCGGCTCGCTGGCCGAGGCGGCAACAGTCACGCTGTTTCTAAACCTGGCGGTGCTGGCAGGCGAAGTAACCGTGACCGTGAGCTGACGGTTATTGAAGATGACGCCAACCGGGGCGCTGGTCGGCCCCGCATTCCCAGCATTGTCTACGGCCCTGGCGGAGAAGCTGTGTGGCCCTTCACTTAATAGCGTGGTGTTGACCAGATGCTGGAATGAAGGTCCAGTCAGGGAGAGGAGCACGCTGTTGTCAAACAGGACGTCAATCCGGTTTACTCCATTGGCGTCTGTCGCAATGGCTGAAAGAGTGACCAAGCCGCTCACGATCTGGCCTTCTGTTATCCCGGCAAGCTGCGGTACTGATGGTGGCTGAGTATCGACGCTGAAGGTCGAGCTTACGGTCCCGATGTTTCCAGCACGATCGGCGACCGTCGCCGAGACAGCATGCGGACCGTCCGCCAGATTGGCGGCCGGAGTGAACGTAAGCGTACCCGTGGCCACCTGCTGTCCGTCCAGGGAGATGGCCGCGGTCAGCAGGTTGATTCCTGTCAGAGCATCCGTTGCGCTGAATGTGATTGTGGGCCGTGCTGTAGACACAAAACCGCTGTTCGCAGGTGACAGCGAAATCACGGCCGGCGCAATCGTATCGACTGTGTCAAATGTGGATACGAACGGTGCGGTCTGCACGTTTCCGCTCAGGTCCTTCGCTCCATTCACCGTTACGGTGAAGGCGGCGTTTGCAGGCAACGGCGCTGTTGGAGTAAAGACCGCCTGCGTGGAAGTCGTCAGTACGGTGCTTCCCGACACAGGGCCTGCCGGGCCGGTTACTACAATCAAGCTCGTCGGATTGGTGGAGGCTGCCAGCGCTTCACTGAATGTTGCAATGACCGTGCTGGTACCAGGCACTTGAATGGCCCCGTTCGCGGGTGAAATCGAAGCAACCGTCGGCGGGGCCAGGTCCACGGTCTGGAAAGTAGCGGTTGTCGGCTGCTCCGGATGGCGGCCAAAAACATCCGTGACTCCAGTGCCAACGGTGACGGTAATCGAAGAAGAATCCGGCAATGTCCCCGTGAATGTGGCCAGCTTGCCATCGGCGGACAAGCTGCCGGCAAGGCCAAGGCCCACACCGTTCGCCGCGAAAGAGATTCCAGACAACGATTGCAGAGCATCGCTGAAGGCGATCTTGATGCTTTGATTCACTGGCACTCCGGTTGCGCCGTCGGCTGGATCAATGGAGACCACGGCTACCGGAGTGTCATTCAGTACGATGCGCTGGAGATCGACTGTCTGACCATTGGTGTCAATGCTGAAACCTTGCAGCGCAGCCAGCCCAGTGCTTACTGGATCGCTGATGCGAACGCTGAATCCACCCAGCGGAACTCCCTGCGCAACGAAGGTCCCATCGGTCTGCGCCTGCACGACAACCGAGCCTCCACGATTCAGCGTGAGAGTAATGTTGGCCCCGGCAGCGGGTGTAACTCCGTCAGAGCGCAGTACGGTCCCCAGGACAGTGCCGCTCGGTTGCACTTGAATAGTGATATCGGTGTTCTGATTTGGCTGCACGCTGGAGGACGTGGAGCCAAACAACGTGAACACTCCAGACTCCGCACTCAAGCTGGCGGTAAATGTACCAGCCAGCACTTGTGGCAGAGCGAAGCTGCCGTCCGTGCTGCTGTCAATCACAAAGCTGTAGGGGAAGGCGCCAGTACCGTTAATCGATACATGTCCCTGGATCGGATTGCCCAGTGAATCCAGCGTGTGTCCGGTAATCGATCCGATTCCGTTCAGCCGGATGGTGGCCTGGACCGTCGAACCGGACACAACTTCCACACTTGAGCGTGCCTGATCAATGCTGCCCAGCACGGTAACGTCAATGGCAGCGGTACCCGCGGGCACAATGGGGAAAGCGAAGTTACCGCTGGAATCCGTGGTAACCGATTCAGAGCCTCCGCCCAGACCGCCGACACGCACAGTGACCAGCGAAGCCGTAGCTGGATTGACGCCATCGGCTTGCAGCACTTGTCCCTGTAATCCGCCGGAACCGCGCAGTTCGACATCAAGATTGAGCGTGGTTCCTTCGCCCACCAGAGTGGCGGAGTTGCTTCCGGCAAGGAAGCCGTTCTGCAGGCTGGCGTTGGCCACAATGTGGCCTTCCGGCACACCCGAGATCAAATACTTTCCGGTGGAATCCGTGACCGTGGTCGCATGGTAGCTGCCGGAGAAAATATCGACGGTTGCACCGGGTTCAGGAACCTTATTTGTCGTGACAAGCCCGGTTACGGTGCCTAACCCTTCGGCAAAAACGTCCAGCACCAGAGTCTGGCCGTCGGTGGTGATATTCCCGGCGGCAACACCGACTCGCGCTGTCAGAGGATCCTGAGCTTCAAGCCGCACCGGGCCTGCCGGGACAAACGTAAAGCTGAAGGAGCCGGGATCACCGCTGCCATCGGTGGTGAGCTGCCCTAGTTGGCGTCCGCCAGCAAAGAGGCGCACTGTGCCAAACGGGATTGCCGTGATGCGGTCCGGCATCAGGAAGTGGCCTTGCACCGTGCCCGTGGTGGTGAGTTGAACGACAACGTTCACCGTGTCGCCCTGACGCGGCAATACGGAAGACGCTCTGCCGCCACGACCCACAATGTCGGAAGCCTCGATCGTGAACGGCCCCTCGAATACCTGCTGGAAGGTGACCACACCCTGGCTGGAGGGTTGCACGGCGTCTTCCTGCACCGAGTTGGGGAAAGTACTTTCGGTCAACTTGACGAACGCGGTATCCACCGGATGGTTGGCCCCATCAACCACCTCGACCGTAACTGTCCCACGGCCCTTCAGACGGAAATCATGCGCCATGTCCTGGGCGGCGCGGAGGAAGAGTATCTCCCGGACAACTCCGCCACTTACCGGATCGCGCGCAGTTACCGTGTAGCTGCCTTCCGGGAAGATTTTGGCGAAGTGGAAGAAGCTGTTCGCGTCTGTTGTGACGGTGACGTCTGGAAGCGGACCATTGGCGGTTACTTCCACACCAGCGCCGGCGGGTGTAACGCCATCCGGCAGAAATACCTTGCCGGAAAGAACGCCAGAGATGGTATTGACCAACTTGAGGTTGAAATTGACCGTTTGCCCAGGACTGGAGATCGTTCCCTGAGCACCCACCTGCGTGGGGAAGAAGATCTGCGATGCAGTTACGCCAACGCGGCCAACTTTCACGTTGGTGAATTTGAAATTGCCATTCAGGTCGGTTGGGACTTGCTGCGAAGTGCCTTGCACCAGTGAGCAAGAATCTTGATCAAAGATGTTTGAACTCAACGCGATATTCGCGCCGAACGCAGGTGTGGGAATAGCGTCCGGAGTAAGCACATTTCCCGTCACCGTGCCGACGCCGGCAAAACGCAGCACACCAAAGCCCGTGGTGGCATCGGCGACAATCGAAGCGGATCCCTTGGCGACATCGAACGTGCTGGAAACCGCGGTGGCATCAATCTTTCCTACCGGCAAGCCGGTAAACTTCACCACTCCGTCAGCACCGGTGGTTTTCGCGCTGCATCCGCAAGCAAAGGGGCAGTCCGATGTAAGCAACCCGACGCTCTGGCCGGCTACTGGCTTCCCACTGCCATCCAGTACGGTAAACTGCGCCGTTCCCAATCCTGACAAGACAATGTTGACGTTAGGAACGGTTTGACCGGGCAGCGTGAGGGAGAATGTGGTGCTGCCAGACCGCAAACCATCCCGCGTCTCCGCACTAACGGTTTGCGACCCTGGTCTTACCGGCAACCCCGTCAATGAATACGTGCCATCGGTATTGGTAAGTACACCTGTATTACTGCTGAAGACAACCGCTCCCGCCGCAGCCGATCCATCCGGCATGAGGACCTTGCCTGTGACTGTGCCCTGACTGCCGGTATCAGGAATAACAATGGTGATGTTCTGGCCGGTTAAATTCTGATTGGCAACGGCAAATCCGGTTGCGCTTCCAGAATCATTGACTGTCAGCTGGGACGAGATAACGAAGTTACCGGTCGGGACACCGGTAAAGGCAAACAATCCGTTAGCGTCGGTATTGACCACCGCGACCGCGATGGCTGGCTGTCCCGGACCATCAATGATGCTGTAGACCACAGGCCAATTCGGGACCACCGAGGTCACGCCGTCCTGGCGCTTTGCCAATCCTCCGGAAACGTTGAGTTGGCCGCTATCCAGCGTGACATCCACCGTTGTGGTGTTTCCGGCTCGAGGAATATTTCCCGCTGCTCGGCCCAGGCTGTCCCCTTTGCCGGCCTGGACACTTATCGGCCCCACCGTCACACCAGAAACGGTGTAGGTCCCATCGCCCGCGGTTGTGGTTCTGGCGCCGATCTGTGTATCCGTCTGACTCAGGACAACTACCGCTGCGCCCGGTACGGGTTTACCGGTCAAATCACGGACCGTTCCTGTGACCGATCCCCGTCCGAAGACGGCAATGTCCATGATCAAATGCTGGCCAGGAATACGAACGAAGTTGATTAGCTGTCGCAAACCGCCGGTGTTTGGATCCGTGGTGGAAACCTGGAATGGCGCGCCACAAGTATCCTGGTGCACATAGCGGAGTTCATACCTCCCGTCGCCGCTCACCTGGACATTCGATACGCCAACCGGCACCGACTGAGATTCAGTGGGGCAATCCGCCGGTGGGACCGTACTGTATGTGACCACCGCGGTGCTGACCGGCGTACCGTCTGCGCTAAAGACTTTTCCGGAAACCACGGCGCCTGGGTCCTGGATCCTGGACTGCAAAGGCACAGTACCGCCCGGACCGGTTACGCCACGTGCGTCGTTGACGCCACTGGTGGTTACGGTGGTTGGCACATAAGGCCCTTCCGGCTGTTGCATGTTGGCTACAACGATGCGTCCGGAGAGTTGGGGCCTTGCCTGTTGAACCGCATTGGAAGGAACCTGATAGTTCGAAACCAGTTGCGCGCTGTTTCCGTCCACGACGCGATCAAACAGCATGGCCATCTGGACGCCAAGCGCGCTTGCTCCCGGCAGTGTTTCCGGACCAATCACGCTGGCGGAAATAAACTTCGGGCCTTGCGGAGAAATAATGCTGGTGCTGAGCGGCGTCTGCGTGGCGAATGTGCCGTCGTGGTTGGTGTCCTGTTCCAGCACCAGGCGGTCCGGCTGGGCAAAATCCAGCACCACGCGAGCATTCATTCCCGGTAAAACGGCAACGCCGGAAATTTCACCGCGAATGACGCTGCCGTCAGCGTGCGGCATTGTCACCGCGAAATCAACGGTCCCCGGGCCTGTGCCTGTTAGTTGCAGCGTGTACGGGAACGTAGCCGGCGTAGTCAAAAGACCGAGAATCGGTGAAGCATCTACGCTGCCCAGCGGGACCTGGGCAAAACCGGGAATGGCATTGGAAATCTGTGCGGCCGCACCCAGGTTCTGCGCGACGTTGTTATTTCCATCCGTCAAGCTGAACGAAACGGGCGCTGGTGACGTCCCGCTGGCAATGGCAAATGAGATGAAGTCTGGTCCGGACGCGAGCACGTTGCTCAGATCGTTCTGGAAATTCAACGCGCCACCGGAATCCACGATGGATTGCGCCATCGCAGCACCCACGGCCCGCTCGAAACCCTGGCCGGCCTCGGTCGTCCGCAGCAGTTGATCAAAGCCAGGATCAAGAGGGTGTCCGCTGTAGAAATCAGCCAGAAGGTCACGCAGTGCTGACTGCATCGACTCGCCCAACCCGACCCTCAGGCCGGCCTCAGCCAAAGCAAGCGCCTTCTGTACAACCACGGCTTTGTTGGTGCGGATCACGCTCGGTGGGAGCGTGCCGTTGGGTGCGTTCGCGATGCTCCAGCCTTCGCCCAAAACCAGCATGGCGGCATCGACCACGGACTGGGGAAGGTTCTCAACCGACGCTGGCAACACCAGAGTATCGGGTGAAAGCGGCACGCCGCGCTCGCCTACGCCCAGGGTAAATTTCAGATTACCTGTGGAGCCGTCCGTGGTATCAAAGTGCAGGTAGCTCGCTACCACCTGACCGGTGCGCTGGCTCTTGAATAAATAGGTGAGAGTTTTGGCCCCGCCTCCGGCGATGGTGTCGATCGTCTGGGTCTGGTCACTGAGCAGCAAGGCGCCGCTGAGACGGGAAGAATCGATCGTCAACGAAACGGTATTGGCAACCGACTGGCTCAAGTTCTTGATGGTGACGTAGACCTTGAACTGCTCTCCGTTCCTGACAATGGCAGGCACAGCAAAAGTCAGATCGAAGAAGGGATTGCGCACCAGCACTCCGCCTTGCGCAAGTCCGGTGATGTTCACGGGCCCAGTCGCCAGGCCTTCCAACACACCTTGAATATCAAAGCTGATCTGGTGGAAACCTTCTTTTTCTCCACGCAGGATGAATTCGGCTTGTCCCTGGTCTCCGGGGTTCAGCGTGCCCACGTCATCCGCCGTACCCGATTTTCCGTCCGGCCCCACACCGGCGACGGGCTTGATCGGCGGCTCAGGGCCATCTTTTGTATTGGGCAAACTCAACGGATCGTCGGAGGTGCCGGATACGCTATCGTCCCCTGGTGGCAGATTGATCTTGCCGCTGATGCTGTGAACCGAAAGGCCAGAACCACCCGGCGCTCCATTGGCTACAAACAACTGGGCTGAGAAGAACTGCTTGAGGAAACCGATGTCACCGGGAATCACCAGTACACTGGGGATCTTCACTGGCGCCGGATTACCGTTGGGCAGTTTGAGTTGAGCGTCCGGGACCGGATTACCATCAATGCCGATAAGACTCAGCAGAACGGGGACAATGGTCGGTATCGGCACCTGGTCCCTGGTTGGCGGACTGGGAGGAAACAAAGGCTGCGGGATGGGCACGCCTTTCCGGTCGAAAACCACCGGGAAGGAGATCGTGGTCGCATTCGACTCCAGGGCCAGGCCGATCGTGAACTGGAACCCGAGGAAATCGTTGCTATCCAGAACTATGCCCGCTGCTTTGATTTCGTCCAGCGTCAACGGACGCGTAGTTACGGACGTGATCAATACCTGATCGATTACTTTGACTGGAATTGTGGAAGGCGAAACATCAAGCGCGGGAACGTTGTTAACAACGATGCGGAGATTGCTGAGAGTGTAGTCGCCAGCTTCGCTGAGCGGGGGGATCGGCAACAACAACGGATCTACGATTGGCGTGCCGCTGTTGGGGTCGACTAACGGCAGCGTGATCGTGCCGCTCAATCCCGGTCCGGAAAGCTCACCGTGAACTTCAAAGTTGCCGCCCAGGAATTTTGCCACGTCGGCCGAACTCAGAGGGCCGGTTGGAGTGTTAACAACAATTCTTACGCCGGCGGCGGTATTTTTGGGAATGGTTGGATTGGCTGGCTGAACGGTAGCGGAAACTCCCTGTACCTGAAGTTCAAGCTCGCCGAGCTTTCTGAGGGATGTCTGCGGCCAGGCGCAGCTCACCGTCGCCACGACAGTCAGAACTAACACCAAGGCGCGTGAGCGCACCCCCACCTCCCCCGCAGAACTTTCCTGACAACCCTGAGCTGCCGCAACCCGAGACCGCTAAGCCCACAAGTTAGTACTGCAAGCTTGCTATGAACCAACTATCTAATGTTAAAAAGTGTGTCTAGATACTAATGGAGACGTAGCAGTTGTCAATCTAGTTTTTCCCAAAACCGAACTTTTTTCCTGATTTTAACGACCGCCATCGACTTCCTCTTCTTCTCGCAGTCTTTTTACTCATATCTCAACTTTTTGATTCAAAGGGAGTTGTCAAACTGCGGTGATCTCAAACGGCCTCAGAAAAACGGCTTTTCGTATACTGCGCAATACAAATTGCGGGATGATGGTAATTTTCCGTTAGATCGAAAGATGTGAGCTAAATCACGGTTGAGAGTGACCCAAGCTTGTCTCTATGACAAAAGAAACATTTATTTGAAACTCTTAATAAATATTGGGAGCAACAAGTGGATTATCAAAATGTGAAACTAGACGTTTTGTTACCTGACGCATGCATGAAGCCTGGGAAGCCCCTGATGACAGGCCATACGGCGAAAATAACTTACCCTAAGCGCCAAAAAAATTGCGGCAGCCTATCAGAAGGCTGCCGCAACAGGTTATAGATCAATCGCTCTTATTTTTTCGGTGCAGCTTTCTTGGTCGTTGCTTTCTTGGTCGTTGCTTTCTTGGTTGTAGCTGCCTTCGTAGTACCTGCTTTTGTGGTACCCGCCTTCTTTGTGGTCGGAGCTTTCTTTACGGCCGGTTTTCTGGCTCGCTGTCTTTGTTCTTCGCGTCTGGTGGCGACGCCCTTGGGATCGATCAGGTTCAAGGCATCGGCAGCGTTGAATGGGTACTCTTGCTGGGACGTTTGGCCCGTGCTGGGCAACGTCACATCCACGCGACGGCTTTGTGCCAGGGCAAGATCATGAACGCTTCTGGTAAGCACGGCCTTCTGCGCCGAAGTGATCTGTGCGTCCTGTTCAACGGCCCCTTTGATCTTCGCCTGGTCTGCAAGAGGCTCCTGGCCAAGTCCCTGCGTATCAATGCTGCCCGCGGGAACTCCGTTTTCAACCAGGAAGCTCTTGGTACGTTCGACGCGACGGTCAGAAAGCGCCTGATTATACTTCTCGCCTCCACGCAGATCAGCATGGCCTTGCAGCATCAAGCGAGCATCCGGTTTGAATGACAGATAGCGCTTGAAGTCGCCCGCCAAAACAGTCAAGGTCGTTTGCTGGCTTGCGACCAGGCCGCCTGTGGGTTTCGCCGCTGTCGGCTGCGCCGTGGGGAAATAAACGCTGTGCAGTGAAAGTCTGGCTTCCAACTGGATCTGTTCTTTTGGCTTTTGCGCGGTGACATTCACTCTGCTGTCCGCGGTACCGCCGCGGCCGTCATCCACGTGACAGTTCACGGTGTAGCTGCCCGGAGCAACGCCCGCGGTTTCCAACTGTACGCTGGCGCCTGAGCCGGTAATCTGGCCGCCACTCGCCGTATAGCTGTAGGTAAGCGGATCGTTGTCAGGATCGTTGGCCGTTGCGCTGATGTTGGAACGCTGGCCCACTTCCACCGTAGCGGGATTCGCAGTGCAATTAATGGTGGGTGGACGATTGGGACGCGGGTCCACGCGAACGCCGGTTGAAGCGCTGGCTGTGCCGCCCTTGCCATCATCGACCTTCACCGTCATGGTGTAAGAGCCTTCGGCAACGCCATTTGAGTTCCAGCGGACTTCGGCGCCATTGCCTTCAATTGCGCCGCCCGATGCGGACCACGTGTAAGTAAGAGGATCATTGTCAGGATCGCTGGCTTGTGCCTGAACCACTACGCTATCGCCAGAACCAGCAAAGACCTTGGCGGGATTGACTGACGCGCTAACCACTGGCGGATGGTTGGGTGGCGGTGGGGGTGGGCCTCCTCCGCCAAAGCGCAAAACAAGGCCTGAGGTCAGCCGCATGTTGTTCTGCGCGCTGTCAGCACCGTCGGCAAATTTGGTAACTAAATACTCGGCCTGGAGGGTACGCCATGCCACGCGCTTGGTAAGTTTGAGGTCGAGACCGGCGCCAATCGCCAAAGCAAATGCATTACGGGAAACGGCGCCGGGGTTGGGCCCGAAGACTCCCATATTCGGGTCTTCGACTATCCGTGCCGCACCGAACAGGGTGTGCAGAAAGGGCGTCCATCTTTCACTTCTACCGCGAGCAGAGAAACGCGGACCGAAAAGAAAGGTGAACATGTGAGCGCTTGTTCCCGGCGGATGATTCCCGAACCGGTAGAACCCAACATCACCTACCAAACCGAACCAGTGGTTCAAGTTGCCTGTAAGCGAGACGCTCCCACCGTTCACAGGGTAGTTTTTCTGAACAAGGTGACTATCCATGTTGAACCGGATGTATGAATACCCCGCGAAAATTTCAGCTTTCGGCGTTTCCTGATCGATACTGGAAACCGACGGTTTCTTGGCTTGAGGCGGGACCGGAATTCCAGTCTCTAGCGCCGCAGGGGCACTTACGCTCGCATTTACATCGCTTGCTTCGTGCTTCGTCGCGTCATTTGACGCTTTGGCTGCATCCTCTGCAAACCCATACGAAAATAGAAAGGACCCCATCACCGCTATCGCAACAGCTCGCGCCGCGAATTTCATTCTCTCGCCTCCTAAAGTGAGTGCTTCAACACCCGGTGCCATATAATACTAGAGAAGCCCGCCGGGACCGTATCTTGAAGATTGCCCACAAGTATACATGGGCATGCGAATATCATCGGCGAACGCAATAGTTTGCGTCGAATCTCCCTATGGAAGCGAGCCTGCATGCACGATCTGCAAAGTTTCATGACAGACCTGGTGCCGTATTGGCGAACCCTCGGCTTCAAGCTGGTGGAAGTCGAGCCCGGACGCGCCGTGTTCGAAGCCGAGGTCAGACCCGATCTTTTGCAGAACAATGTTTTGCACGGAGGAGTATTCGCCTCCATCGTGGACTCGGCATGCGCGGTTGCTGCAATCGCAAACGTCTACCCTGTCAGTTATGCAACTACGATCAATCTCCAGGTCTCCTACTTGAGACCGTTGATCGCGGGCAGGTTCCGGGCAGAAGGAAAATGTGTGAAGGCAGGCAAGAGCGTGCTGTTCTCTGAAGCCCAGGTGTTTGACCACCAACGAAACCTGGTTTGCAATGGATCGTCTCAACTCCTGGTCATTCCCTGGAAATCCAAACCCCCGTCTTCGGCAGAATAGCCGGTGCTAATTCAAGCAGGAACTTGGGCCGCGCCGCGGATAATGCCGCAGATAATAATAAAGACGGCGGTAACATAGAAAAACCGCGGCGGCCTGCAACCCGGTTGGGCAAACCCAAAATGTAACTACATTCGCTCAGGTATGCGCTACATTTTCTCTGGGGGGTACAGGAACTGCGCAGGATGGTCTTGCTGCACGCTCTCGCAAGCAGCCAGAGCGCTGTAAACCGTTAACTCTAAATGTGTTAAATAAATCTTGCAAAAAAATGCATGCATGCCTATAATAAGTGGTTTCTTGCGACACCGTTGTTGGTTTCCCCCTGAGTTATTGGTTCCTTTTTAGGGCTACATTTTTGAAACCAAAAGCAGCCTTCCGGAATCTAAAAGTTATAAAGGCTATTTAAAAAGCAAGCATTCTTCTATCTAAAAGGCAGGTAGAACCTACTATGGCAAGGAGACGCGGCAATCCTAACTGGGGTAAGCCCGAGCCGATCGGCCCGGTGATCCCCGTTGTCACATCATTTGAGCAGGCGGTTAAAGAGTTTAAGCTCACGCCTGATCAATACATCCGTTCTACTCGTTTGCGCGAGTGGGCACGCCGGAACAAGAACTCCAAGTACATTCCAGAGCCATTGCTGGAAGCGTGGGGATTTGAGATTGAATCCACGCTGTAAGCCCCATCAAGGTTCACGCAAGGGCCGCTTCGGCGGCCTTTTCTTTTTGTGCCCGTTGAAAGTTTGACCTAATCGACGGCCCCGTGCGATATTTCTCTGTCCGCTTTTAACAATCTCTTAACATTACCCCAGGAGCAGCCCCAACAAGATGGTCCGCCTTGTTCCGCGAGACACCAGGTTCTTCGACATGTTCGCCGAAATGGCCAGCAATCTGGGCGAAGGCGCTCGCTTGCTCAAGCAAATGCTGGACGATTTTCAAGATATTGAGGCGCGCGTCCTGCAACTGAAAGACTTCGAGCATCGCGGCGATGAGATGACCCACAACATCCTCACCAAACTCAACCAGACCTTTATCACTCCCTTTGACCGCGAAGATATTTATCGCCTGGCTTCGTCCCTGGATGACGTGCTCGACTTTGTCTACGCGGCCGGCGTACGCCTCACGATGTACAAGATCACCAGTGCTCCCGTAGCTGCTTCAAAGCTGGCTGAGATCGTGGTGAAACAGTCTGACCAACTCACCAACGCCCTGGCCCGGCTGGAAAAGAAACATGCCAACGTGCTGGAAAACTGCGTTGAGATTAACCGCCTGGAAAATGAAGCGGACCAGGTCGCCCGCGCCGCCATTGCCGTGCTCTTCGAAAAAGAAAAAGACCCGATTTCCCTGATCAAGCTCAAAGAACTCTACGAAGTCCTGGAGACCGCGACAGACAAAGCCGAAGACGCCGCCAACGTTCTTGAAGGCGTGGTCTTGAAGAGCGCCTGACCTTGATGGCAATGCCAAAATCCCCTTCCTGCGAGGCAATCTAGGTGCACGCGAGCATAGTGTTGGTTGTTGTAACCATCCTGATCGCGCTTTCGTTTGACTTCATCAATGGCTTTCACGATGCCGCGAACAGTATTGCCACTGTCGTTTCCACGCGCGTACTTTCTCCCAAGCTCGCAGTGATTTGGGCAGCATTCTTTAATTTTGCCGCGGCGGGAATTTTCGGAACGGCGGTGGCAAAAACCATCAGCAGCGGCCTGGTGGATCCCAAACAGGTCACGCAATACGTGATTCTTGCGGCGCTTGCCGGAGCCATCATCTGGGACCTTCTCACCTGGTGGTGGGGACTGCCAACGTCTTCTTCTCATGCTCTGATCGGCGGCCTGGCGGGAGCGGGCATCGCGCGCGCGGGATGGCAGGTGCTGGTGCGCGAACCCAAATTACACTGGCCCATCATCGGCGCAATTCCTGGCCTGGGCGAAAAATGGATGTCGACGCTGATCTTCATTGTGCTTGCGCCGATGATTGGATTGATCCTCGGTCTCGGATTGATGGTCGCAGTCTCATGGATCTTCCGCACCGCCGCGCCGCAGACCGTGGACAAACTGTTTCGCAAGCTGCAACTGCTCTCCGCCGCGGCGTACAGCCTGGGACATGGCGGTAATGACGCGCAGAAGACCATGGGCATCATTGCCGGCGCCTTGATGGCCGGAGGTTATCTGACCCAGGCGCAGTTCTCCAAAGGATGGGGACCGTATAAGTGGTACATCATTCTCGGCGCGAACGCCGCGATCGCCCTGGGCACGTACTTTGGCGGATGGCGCATTGTTCACACGATGGGATCGAAGATAACCAAGCTGCGACCGGTCGGCGGCTTTTGCGCCGAAGGCGCTGGAGCCATCACGTTATTTTTTCTCGCATATCACGGAATTCCGGTAAGCACCACGCATACCATTACCGGAGCAATTGTTGGCGTGGGATCAACCTCTCGTCTTTCTGCCGTACGCTGGGGCGTGGCCAAGCGCATTGTGTGGGCATGGGTCTTGACGATTCCCGCCGCCGCCCTGGTCGCTGCAATCACTTTTTGGGTGATTCGTTTTTTTGTGCCGAACGCCTAGAACCTGCATCGCCAGATTTTACTGGGCCTCGAGAAAGACGATCTGATGGTCGGGACAGCCCAGCGTCAGCTTCTCTTTCAATTTCGGCAGAAGCGCAGTTCCGTGCCGCAACAGGAAGTACGCTGCTCCTACTTCCCTTTCCTGAAGTTCCTTGTTGGGATAGAGCGCGGTGGAAAGTTCATCGGCATGGCGCTGGAGTTCAGTATTTTTGCGCGCTTCGGCGCGAGCGGCCTTGTCTCTTACGCCCTGGAGTTGGTAGCGCATTTTGGATCCTGCGTTTTCGGCAGCGTCCAACAAAGTGCGGTCCAGTTTTTCCAGAGGAGGCTGGATCAGAGCCAGGGCCTTTTCCAGAAGTTCGGCCGCGCCGTCAAAACTCTTTTGGATATCCGGCAGCGCGCGTGCCGCAATAAGTTCCTGGAGTTTCTCCGGCCCACAGAATATTTCCGCCAGATCAAGCTGGTAACGTTCCAGCAATTTGGCCAGCCGAGGTTCGACCAGCGTAGCGGAAATTCTTGGCACAACCGGTGTGACCCTGCCCGCAAGGCGGCGGTAGACCACTTCGATCTGCGCGAAATAAGCAATCTCGGAAGGCCCTCCGATGTAACACAGGGTCGGCAGCAAAAAGTCCTGGATGATCGGACGCAGCAGAACGTTAGCGTTGAAGCGCTCCGGACATCGTTCGGTTTCCGCCAGCAAGTCGGCCGCAGGCAATCTGCGCTCGCCGATCAAAAATTCGCTGCCCTGTTGGCGGACCGGCACTCTGACTCCATCTTGCACATAAAAACACAGCGTATGCGAAGGCGTGACCTTTACCTGCGCGTGATAACCCGCCGCTTCAAGCTCCTGATTGCGCTGGAGCAGGCCCTGGTTGATCTCTTCCGACTTTTCCAGCGCGGCACGAAAGACAGGCTGGGCGATGCGGTGCAGTTCGACGTCCGCCGGGTTCAGGAAGATAACGCCATAGTCGGCAAAAACTTTGGCATAGAACTTCGCAAAGGCCGTCCCGAACCTTTCCCCTTCGCGATAACAAGCTGCCAGCAGTTCACTGATTTCCGACTGGCCAAACAGCCTTTCCACCTCCGCCACGACAGCGCTGATATCGCCATCGAACGCAATCGTCCCGACCGGCGCGCCTTCCGTGTGAGGCACATCGATGCTGAATTTCTGTAGGTGATCGCTGGCGGGAAGGTTTATAAAATTGACTTCGGCCAGATCATGGTCTTCCGTGGCCAGCCAGAACACAGGCACAGAGCCGGTCTTCTCCGCCAGCATCACGGCGGTGAGCGCCTTGAGTATGCAGAATACCGGGCCTCCGAACAAACCCACCTGCTGTCCGGTAACCACCACCGATGCGCCGTCCTGCAACCGCTGAATATTGTCCAAAGTTTTCTGGCCTGCGCCGAACTCACGGTTTTGCCGTTCCAGGACAGTAGCCACGGCCTTGCGGCGGTCGTCGGGATAAACGATTTGTTTGCGCTCGTCCTCCCACCAGTTCGCCGCCAGCGGCGAGCGCGCATAAAAACGGCTGACTTTGTCAAAATGATGAAGGAAATCTTCAAAAAGGCGGGTGGTATGGGGAATGCTCGAAAATGGAAGACACTTGGAATCCAAAGCTACGCTCTCCACTATCTGCATAAGATAATTTGACTCCACCGATGGCCGTAGGATGCAAAAAGTTGAACCGCAACGGCTAAAGCTCAACGACGCGTGATTCTAAATGACACGTGATTCTAAATGATGGATGTGTCCGGCCCGTGAAAGTGGGCGAACCGTGTTGCGCTATACAGGCCTTAAGTGGCGCAAAACGCTTGAATCTAGCAGCGGTGCGCCGGCATCAAATTGGCAGCGCAATTTCTGTGTTCTAATAAGGTAGTAACAGTTCTTTGACATGCGAAAGGACGGCCAAAAGTCCTTTTCCGAATGGGGGCGTCACGGCTTCGACGGAAATGCTTGCGGCCAGGAGGCATACCGGGGCGCATTCCCCCGTAAGTGGTGCAAAAACAATAAATGCTAACTCTAATCAGTTCGCATACGCAGCTTAATTAAATAAGTTGCCGCTCTCCACGGCTTTGCCTACGGGCCGTGTAAGGGCGTCACACAGTGGGCTGGTCCTCTCTGCTAAGCCAGGGCGGGAGGACGAGACATTCGGGCTAGCGGTCGGTTTGCGTTTCTTGTCCGTTCTAAGCGCAAAACGCGAATCTGGCGGGGTAACTCCCGTCGGGTGAACTGGACTAAGTATGTAGGCTCTTGACCAGTAACATTTTCGGACGTGGGTTCAACTCCCACCGCCTCCACCAATTTTCGACATCTTTAGAAGACCGCAGAAAGCATTTCCGCAATGACACCAGAAAAGTTAAAGCGGGCAAATGAGCCAACGAGCGACGATGCAATTACTAGCCAAGAGAGTTATATTGTCGCGCAGCGTGATCTAGGCGAAGTTTTACGTCAACAAAATCAGGACGCTATTGAGGAGTTTCTAAAAGACCCTCTTGCGACCGTTGCTGGAGCTGTCACTGAGTTAATCTCCCATCCAACCGTGTTTGCAAGCGTCGCCGTTCGAGTGGCACATGCAGCGCTTAAAGGAAGGCTCTTTCAACAATTCGCAAATGAGATCAAGGACTTTCAGACAAAAGGCAAGCTTCCCGCGGACTTCTCGGCAAACAAGAACGGATACAACACCTGGGTAGATCTACTAAAGATCATTGACGATGATTGTCCCGATGAGGATCGCCTTGAGGCACTTAAGGCGATGTTTTTTGCAGCCAATGCTGTAAATGCCACCGATGGAGAACACATCGTGGCCTATGAACTGTTTCAGATTGCAAGGACCCTTTCTTCCAATGAGCTGCTAGTGATGATGACTCTTTGGAAGCTCACCAAGTCAGGCCGTCTCGCAGCGGTCGTGCGCGGTAACGCCGATCAATTTTGGCAAGAAGCTACTAAGGTGCTGGGGCATTCAGTCTCAGACTTGGTGGTCTTAGGCTACAGAAATTTACCCGAAAAAAGGCTGGCCGAGAGTTATCAGCTCTCACCACTTGGGTACAAATTCTGCGAAAATATCCAAACATATCGCATCAAACGCAGCGAGTGAATTCGCTGTATCCCCATGATCGCCAATACCGGGCAGAAGCGTGGCCCCCCATTTTCGACGTCCGACTATCCAATTCCTGACTAAGCACCGTATAACGATTCCCGGATCAAGCAACCCCTGGCTTTTCGAGCCACGACTCCGAAGGCGCGAAATTAGACGAGTTTGCTATCATCGCGTGGTATGACGATGATTGCCAAAGTTCAAGAATGGCTCGAAACTCAGGGCTACTCCTTGGAAATGAAAACGGCGTCCGCTTTTCGGGCAGCTCGATTCGAGGTTAGACAATCAACATACTACACGGATGCGGAAACGAAAAAGGCACGCGAGATTGATGTACAGGCAATCGACAGAAGTTTACATGGATTAGTGGACATAAGGTTTATTGTTGAATGCAAATCCGGCGACAAGCCGTGGGTACTTTTTTCTTCACCAGACGCTCTGAACAACTACGACCGGCTGTTTGCATTCGCAGCCATGTCAAAGCACGCCCGAGAATTCTTTTCATTGGAAAGAATTGAGCTGCTTACGAAATATCCTTGGTTTATGAAGGATGGCGTGATTGCTGGCTATTCAATGCGTCAGGCATTCAGCAAAGAAGTGGATTCCGCTTACGCTGCCGTCATGTCTGTGACAAATGCCTGTCATCACCACGTTCACGTTAAAGAAGACAAATCGAGGATTCCGCGCCTGCATTTTGCTTTTCCGTTGATCGTTGTTGACACACCACTTATTCGTTGTTTTTTGGATGAGAACGGTAGAGTGCAACTTCAGGAGGTAGAGGAGGGAGAACTTCTTTTTACTGCACACTTGGGCACTTGCATCCGGATTGTCACCCAACGTTCCCTTCCAGCGTTCGCAACGCAAGCAAAGCATGTGGCAGAGATGCTCATGATTGATCTAAGGGACGAAGAGAAGAAATTCTTTGACGCTATCAAACCAAAGCAGTAACGAGCCCACCCACGCGAGCGCGACCACTTTCTAAATTTCTCTGCGCCCCCGCTCATACTTCCTCTCCGCCAGCGTGAACAGCTTTGAGAGCTTGATGTGATGGGCGTCCGCGATTGCTTGTAGAACTTTGAGGGTGGGATTCTGTATCCCATGCTCGATGCCGTTCATATAGCTCGGACTGCATCCCACGCGGTGGGCAACCTCCTCATAGCCCCAGCCCTTGGCGGTGCGCAAATCGGTCATGGCCGCTCCAAGAGCTGCTTCCTTTGTGCTCGTCTCTCTTTCCAGGTTGCCTGATACGGGTCTGCCCATGCTCCGATAATCGGCTGTTGACCCGTTAAGTTGTCTTCGATATATTAAATATAAGTCCGTTGGTAACTGGCGAATATGAACGTAAGCAAGAGGAACCTTCGTCTGTATCATGGGTTGTATTGGGCCAATCAGGGCCTTTTGCACGCCGTGGATGCTCTACAGGATGCGAAGCTTTCCGGTTCTTTCGCCACTCCCGGTTCTTCGCAACTCAATGACCAGCTCAGGCGTACGCAAAACATGATTGAGGAAACCAGAGAACTGATGAATAGAGTCCTCTCGGAATGGATTCGATCTGATTAGACGGCCTCTCCGGGCAGCACGTATTTTGCTTTGTCCTGGAACGCCATCCGCGATTTGTCATCTCGACCGACGACGAAGGAGCCGTAGCGACTGAGGCAGAGTGGAGAGATCCCGACAATGTTCTCCCTGCCATGCTGATGCAAGGCGTTCTCTTCAAGCTGCCGGGGTGCTATCCTCTGGTTTCCATGCGTGACGGCTTCCACTACAAATTCTGGGTTTACATCCTTTCCAGCCGGTCGGGAACTCCTTACGTGGGTGTCACCGGATTCTTTGACCGCCGCATTTACCAGCACAAGTACGACACCATCGAAGGGTTCACCCAGAAATACCAGTGCCATCGTCTGGTCCATTACGAAAGCTATCAAGACGTGCAGGTGGCCATCGCGCGAGAGAAGCAGGTCAAACGCTGGCGGCGGGAAAAGAAAATTGCCTTGATTGAGAAGTTCAATCCGCGTTGGCAGGAACTGGCCGAGAACTGGGGCCGCGAAATGCGGTTTCGGGGACAGAGCCTGGAGAGAATACCCTGAATCAGCCTCGGCGCCGCAATTTGTTCTCGGGATCTCTCCACTCCCCCTCAGTCCCCTTCGCCAGGGCTCAGGGTCCTTCGTCGTCGGTCGAGATGACAAAGAATGAGTGTGCCGTCATTAGGAAGTGCGAGTGGTTCAGCCTATACCTCCCATTTGCCGGCACGTGGGACCAGCCATACAGTAGTAATCCAAGTTTCGGGGCTACAACCTGTAGAGTTAGAGCTGTTTTTGGCTGACACAAGCGCGTATGCCTGCTTTAGGAACAAATCGAAATGACCGTACGAGTTTGTCGAACCGGCTGTCCGGACAATTGAAGCCTTCGATGGCGGCCGAACGCCTGTTTCCATTGTTCAATACCGCGGTCCACACGTCAGTGCCATCCACCACGCCGCCCACACGCGTTGCGCGCTCCACATGCTCCGCTTTGACGCCCCGCCAGTGCTCGCCGGAAATCTCCTCGGCCTCGGTCGTCTCACCCAGCGGATAGCTTGGCGGCATGACCCACTTGCCCTCTCGACGTTCAAAGCCGGCATCGCTCGCGGCAGTCTCTAAGTCCCCGTTCAGGGTCCGCACCAGGAACGAACACGCTTCCTTTTTGCGCGGACTCGCCACCGCGTACCAGCACGGCACGTCACGATTCGGCGTGCGTGTGATCCTCCAATGCGGCGGAACCGAGAGCGAAAAGCCGCACTTCGCGTTCGTCACGCGCTGTGCAAACAGATTGCTACTGGCTCCCAGCAGAAGGAACAGCAACACTTTGGCGAGGCGCTTTGCCGACATCGCTGCAAGTATACGCATGGGCAAAACCGGAAGCGAACTGACCAACACGGAATGGATCCAATCCGACCAATAGAAAAAGTGGGCGCCCTAACCTTAAGAGCGCCCATCGCTATTTGCTTTAGGAGAGGTTCAAGAATTAGCGCCTAACGAAAGCACTATTTCTGAGCCAAAGCAGAGTTTCATGCGTATTGTCAGGTAGGACGAAAACCTGGAGCGGCTTCCTTTTAAATATCTTGGGGTGAAAAAATCCCGAACAAAACGGCTCTCCGAGATATTTCGCTATTGATTCGCCCGCAGAAATGCGCTACGATGCCCCAAGTCCATACGGGCAAAAGTTCGTTCTTTGAAATTTCGAAATAATTTTTGCGATAAGCGCCTCAGTCCGGAATCCGCAAAAGAGTTCGGGCGTTGGACCGGGGGGGTGTCCGAAAACCCCAAACCTTGGGATCTCTTGGGATGCTTGCCCCTAAACCCTTTGTTTGTTGGGATCACTGGGGGAGGGGGGTAGCCCTGATTCGGGGTACAGACCGGGCAGATGGCTGACAGAATAGTCTCAGGCGCACAAACCGGCGGAACTGTATGAGTTTCCTGGTTTTGCAGCTTAAAGCCCCCGTGCTGATATGAAGCTGGTCTTAATGGCTAGTGTAGTGTCTGCAAAATAACTAAGCAGTCATCGTTGCCGCTTTCTGCGTTTAGGACTGGTGCAGCCGGGCTGGATACGCTCCAAAGTCTGGCGACAGCGAGTGAGCTTTTCCTGAATGGATTCGACGGTCGCGG
>WNGQ01002500.1_pt1 | contig 22298 bp, 18 predicted proteins | sample 5407661 | NCBI WGS metagenome assembly WNGQ01 (sample SAMN13153382, study PRJNA577476) | soil metagenome | isolation source: 60 cm soil or saprolite under Garry oak tree replicate 2 | place: USA:California | collected 2016-06-15 | reverse complement strand
CCTTCTTGTTCACGTCGTCTTTCCAGATCTGCATGGCGAGGAGCGCGGGCTTGCCGTTGGCGGAGAGCCCACCCGTCAGCGCCATGCCGAAGCCGATCTTGATCGGGTCCGCCGCGCGAGCCGTGAACGCCCCCGCGCTCGCGAGCAGCAGCGCCACCACGACGGCCCCTCCAACGGTCCACGCGATCGATCGTCTCCCACGCTGCCTCATCCCTGTCCTCCCTCTCTGCGCGCCTTGTGTCAGCGGCGGGCTCAAACTGCGCCAAGGCCGCAGGATTGTCAAGGCCACCGCGGCCGCGGGGTCGGAGTGATCTCTACAAGACGGGAGGTCGAGCGACCCAGACCGCGCCGACGGCAACGAGCAGCCCGAGGCTCGTATACCACGCATACGTGGCGGCGTCAGCCTCGAAATGGCTGCCCGCTCGCACCACGGACACCTCTGTCACGTACAGGATCTCGCAGGCGCCGTTGCCCGTATCCGAGCGCGTCAGGCTGGTCCGCCGGGTGAAGATCGCCCGGCCGTTCTCCGTCACCGCGTAGTCGACGAGCAGCCCTTGCATCCGCACCTGGTCGCCGATGCGAATGTTCCGGATGCGTCGGGCCACGGTCGCGTCGGCCGGGATGAGGTGGTTATTGGAGATCTTCTCGAGATTGAAGGGTGGGGTGAGTCCCCCGGACCAGCTGAAGGAGCAGGTGAATTCTCCGCTCACGTACTTCATCTTCCGATACGACCCGTTGGTGATCGCCTCCCCCCAGACGACGCAGACGTCCTTGATGTTGCCGGGATCCGCCTTGTGGCCGATGTTGACCAGCGCGTCGCCCCGGTGTTGCGAGACGACCAGCCCCGAAATATCGTAGACGGCCCGGGGCGTGAGCGTGTAGGTATAGCCTTTGATGAGCGTGGTGAACACGGGCCGATCGCTCGCCGCCTGGACGGGCTCGCTCGCCTTGATCGTCTCGTCGATCAGCGAGGCGTCGGGCAGAGGAACATCGCGAAGGGACAGGTAGATCGCCACGCACGAGCACAGCAGGAACGTCATGGCGAGCCCACGCTGGAGAGCTTTCACGTGGGTCGATTATCATGCTCCGCGCATGGAAAGGCCGTCTCTTATGTACGCGATTCGTGCCGGTGCCTGAGATGAGGCGCGCGCTCTGGCGCGGCGGCGGTGTGCTGGCGATGGCGATCGGCCTGATGGCACTCGCCGACTCCCGCTCCCACGCTCAGGGCATCCTCGACTTCGTCTCGTTCGACGGCCACCGTCGGATGCTCGATCGGCGAGGACCGTCGCGGATGCCCGTTCGGAGTCGACGCGGCGGCCGCCTTCATGCCCGCCGGTACCCGCATGTACGCGGTCCGCGGCCACGCGACGGAATTCCGGCTCGCCGCCGTGTGGAGGGATCGCATCTTCCTCTACCAGGCGTGGCGGAACCCCCGCGCGAAGGTCGGGGGCAAGCTCTACGACATCGCCGGCAAGGTACGCGCCATCGACGTCCAGCGCGGCGAGCCGACGCCGGCGGCGCCGGGCACGCCCCTGAGGATCGCATCCGCGCGTGACGTCGAGACGCTCGTCGACATGATCGTCCACAGCCCCGTGCGCCGTCCCCAGGCGCATGCTTTCGGCGAGCCCCGCTACTGGCTCACCTTCTGGCTCACGGACGGCACCACGCTCGGCCGCCCCTACTTCGTCGAGACGAGCGAGTTGATGGGAGGCGTCGTTCTTCCCGGCGAGTTCGCGAGAATTCTCGAGCGCTACCTGGGCGAGTAAGGGACCGGCTCGCCCCTACCTGATCAGCTGGGTTCCGTCGCCGCTAGCGTCCGCTGCCCGTGGCGCCTTTCTGCAACCAGTCGATGACGGCTCCGAAATCAGGATTTTCTGGGTCGTTCGTCGCAGCCGTCCGGTCACGCGTGGGCCCTGCGGGCGCCTGCGCCGTCTCCGGCTGCACGCGGCGGTCCACCCGGCGCGGTGATGTCGACGGTGGGAGCGGCGCCGGCGGTGTGGGTCGTGCCACGGCGGGCGGCGCTACCGCGGGCGTGGTCGCCTCGAGAGGCGAGGCCGCGCGGACCTCGGTGGTGAAGGCATTCGAAGCCGGGCCCGCAGCCGCCGGCATGTTCGCGGCGGCCGCCGCCGGCGGCGCGGGGGACGCGAGGGGGCGAGATGCCGACGGGCCTGAGGCGAGCAGGGCCCAGCCAACGACCGTGGCGATCGATGCGGCCAGCGTGCCGCCTCCCACGATCGCGGCTTTCCGCTTCCACCGTATCGCAGGCGCGCTCGCCCCCTCCCTGAGGGAATTCAGAATGCTCTGGAGCGAGGGCCGCAGCGGCGGGGCCTTGGAGAGGGCGAGCGCGACTACGGAATCCACCGAGACGGGCACGGTACGACGCTGACGGCGCATCGGCGGAGGCGTCTCCGTCAGATGCTTTGCCAGGAGGGTCTCGCGCGTTTCCGCCTGGAAGGGCGGGCGACCGCAGAGCATCTCGTAGAGGATGACGGCGAACGCATAGACGTCCGTCGCCTCGGTCGCGGGAACGCCACGGATCTGCTCGGGTGAGAAGTACTCCGCCGGCGACTCCTCAGCGATAATCTCCCTCATTGCCCACGCGTCGCGCAGACCGATCAGCTCCACGTCCATCAGCTTGACGCTCCCGTCCCCGCGAACCATCACGTTGTGCGGGCGCAGCGCGCCGTGGACGAGGCCGAGCTTGTGCAGTGTCGCCACGGCTCCGCCGAGGTCGAGGGCCATGCGCCGCGCGGCGTCCGCTTCCAGAGGCCCTTCCGACAGGACCTCGCTCAGGCGGCGCCCCTCGGCGAGCTCCATGGCCACGAAGGCGTGGCCGTTCTCGGGCTCGCTGAACTCCAGCACGCGGACCAGCGCCGGATGGGCCGCCGAGGCCACGACGATCGATCCACCCGTAGGGTGTCTCGTCGGCGCCGCATGGGGCGCGCGCGCGACCCCGCGGGGGAGAAACCGGATCGCGACGTCCTGTCCGGTCGTCTCGTCCTCGGCACGAGACACGTTCCCGAAGGCGCCGGCACCCAGGTCGCCGACGATTCGATAGCGGGTCTTTGGCACCACCGTCGGCCGCGTCAGGCTCTCCCTGACCTCCCCGGTCTCGCGGCCTTCGGTCGGGCGAGGGCTTGGCGATTGAGGGCGGTCCGAGCGTAGCCGGCCTTCCGGCTCGGTGCGCTGATGCTCACGCTCGTCGCGAGAGCGACCGGCCCCGGGCCAGCGGGGTAGCGACACGGCTACGACTGAGCTGAGGAGAGATCGCAGCATGGCTATGATTTCCGCGCGTCGTGCGGAACGACGCTCCAGCCCGCCGATGAATGATTCGCTCCCGCCTCCTACATCAATGAGCAATTGTCGGGCGGGGCCATACATGTGAGCATCCCCCGCTAAAGGAGTCAAGGGAAACGCAACCCCCAGCGCAGGGGTCTCCCCGGGTCGGGCCTTACAGCATCTAGCGCGAGATAAGCCGCGCTGCGTCGAAATGGTACAGGCGCGCGGTGTTGGCGCCGACGATCTTGGCCTGCTCGTCCTCCGGCACTCCGGCGAGGATTTCTTCCAAGATCTTCCGGGACTGCGGGAAGGTGGACTCGCTGTGCGGGTAGTCGGAGCCCCACATCATGTTGTCTGGCCCGATCACGTCGCGCAGACGAATGCCGACGCCGTCCTCCTGGAAGCTCAGGAAGACGTTGCGGTGGAAGAAGTCGCTCGGGCGCATGGCGTCCTTGAATCGGTAGAGCGCCTCTTCGTGGCGCTCGCGATACGTGTAGTCCATGGTGGAGAGCAGGTGGGGGGCCCAGGCCAGCTCGAATTCCGCGATGACGAGCTTGAGGTTGGGATAGCGCTCGAAGACACCCGAGAAGATCATGTCGCACATCGACATCGCGGGGTAGAAGGCCTTCGTGGCGCGGCTACTCGCGTCGCGAAGGGTCTTCTGCCCCGCCCCACGAATCTTGCCTTGCCGCCGCGTGGCCGTGTGCAGGGTGAGGGGAAGGTCGAGCCCCTGCGCCGCGGCCCAGAAGGCCTCGTACTCCGGTTGGTCGTAGCGTCGCTCCTCGGGCGGGTATTCCGTGATCATCGCCCCGGCAAAGCCCATCTTGGCGGCGCGCTCCAGCTGCTTGATGCCGTCGGGGATGTCGTCGAGGTTGACCATGGCGATGCCTTTGAGTCGCGCCGGGTCCGCGCGGCAGAACTCGGCGAGCCACTCGTTGTAGGCGCGAAAGATCGCGGACAGGAGCGGGGGATCCGCCACCTTGAAGTAGAACAGGCCCTGCGACGGATACAGCACCTCGCCCGCGATCCCGTCGAGCTGCATGTCCCGGAGGTGCTGCCCGGGGTCATATCCTCCTCGGGGGACGTCTTCGAAACGACCGTGGGAGGAGATGGTCTCGGGCGCCTCGAACCGAGCGCCGGCATTGGAAATGAGCCCGATGCCGGACACGGCCTGCTGCCCTTCCACCACGAGCTGATCGACGCCATCGATCCGCTGCATCCGGGGCGCGCGATCGCGAAAGGCCGCGTCGATGCGGGTCGTCCACAGATCCGGCGGCTCGAACACGTGAGAGTCGGACGAGAGAATGAGCGCGGGTACCATCGGCGCCTCCGTTCTTGCCATCGATGCGAGCTCGTCCGCATCTTAGCAGGCAACCCCCGCGGGAATCCACGCCTCTCCGCAAGAGGATCACGATCCGCACCGGCCCGCCCCGCTCGAGGAGACGAGCACGCGCCCGGTTCGCGGACGCGGTAGAATCGCTCGCGGACACGGGATGGATCTGACCCTGGACGAGGAGGCGAGAATGGCGAGGATCGAGCCCCGGCGGGATCCGGCATGAAGATACGCATCGGCATCGGAGCCGGAGGCGCGACCTCCATGGCAGAGGCGCTGCCCGAGCTCGTCATGGGTCTCGATGAGCTCGGCTTCGACTCCTTGTGGCTCTCGGAAGTGCTGACCGGCCCCGTGCTCGATCCCGTGGTGGGCCTCTCCTGGGCGGCCGCGAGGAATCCGCGCTTGAAGCTCGGGACGACCATGCTGCTGCCGGGACGCAATGTCCTGCGGCTCGCCAAGCAGCTCGCCAGCCTGGACGTGCTGAGCAAGGGACGCCTCCTCGTCACGCTGGTGCCCGGGCTCACCTACGCGCCCGAGCGCGAGGCCATCGGCGTCGACCCCAAGCAGCGCGGTGCCGTCATCGACGAGGCGCTTCCGTTGCTACGGCGCCTGTGGGCCGGCGAGACGGTGAGCCACGACGGCGCGGTCGGCCGCTTCCGTGACGTCAAGCTTTCACCCTTGCCCGTGCAGGAGCCGCTCGAAGTGTGGCTGGGCGGCACGGTGCCGGCCGCCCTCGATCGCTGCGGGCGGTTGTCAGACGGGTGGCTGCCTTCCTTGTGCACGCCCGACGAGGCGGCGGCCGGACGCGTCGTGATCGAAGAGGCGGCGGCGCGGGCCGGCCGCTCGATCAGCGGCGAGCACTTCGGGGTGAGCATCGGGTACGCCGGCGCGCCCATCGACCCCGCCACCGCGCGCACGATGGCCGCCCGCCGTCCCCGGGCGCTCGAGCTGACGCCGGTGGGCCTGCCCGCTCTGCGCAAGCTCGTCGAGCAGTTCATCGCCGTGGGCTTCTCCAAGTTCGTCCTCCGTCCGGTGGTCGCGCCGACGTCGTGGCGCGCCGAGCTCGAGGCCCTCGCCACGGCCGTGGGCGATCTCCAGACCTGAGGAGGCGTCGGCCTTGAGATGGTGCCGGTTTCAATCGGGAAGCAAGATCGCCCATGGCGTCATCGAGAAGAGCACCGTGACCGAAGTCGCGGGAAGCCCTTTCGACGATCACGCTCCAACATCGACGACCTTTCCCCTGAGCCAGGTCAAGCTGCTCGTGCCCGTAATTCCTCCCACCTTCTATGCTGCCGGGGTCAATTACCGGGAGCACGTGACCGAGATGGCCAGCCGACGGGGCGTGAAGCCGGAATTCCCCCCACACGCCGACGTCGGCTACCGCGCCAACAACGCGCTGGTGGCCGCGGACGAGCCCATCGTCATCCCCAGGGACGCGACGGAGCAGGTCCAGTACGAAGGGGAGCTGGTGGCGGTGATCGGGAAGCGATGCAAGCGCGTCTCCGAAGCCGAGGCCCTCGACTACGTCTTCGGCTACACCATCGGCAATGATGTCAGCGAGCGGACCTGGCAGCGCGGCGACCGGACGCTGTGGCGGGGCAAGAACACCGACACCTTCAAGCCCATGGGTCCCTGGATCGTCACCGGGCTCGACCCCGACGATCTCCGCGTCACCATCCGGCTCAATGGCCGGGAGATGTTCTCGTACGCCGTCAAGGATGCCCTCTTCTCCGTGCGCCAGTTCATCAGCCGCATGAGCCAGTACCTGACCCTCTACCCGGGCGACGTGCTGTGGATGGGCACGGACGGCGCCACGGAAAACATGAAGGATGGCGACGTGGTCGAGGTGGAGATCACGGACATCGGCGTGCTGCGCAACCCGGTGGTGAGGGAACGCTAGGAGCTCGGAGGAGCCTTCGCCCCCTTCCGAAGCCTCTCGCCGTCTGTCGCGACCGCCGTGTATAGTTGGTGGGCCGGGCCTGAGCCCGGATCCAGCATGAAGATCGGCTCCGTCGAGATCCCCGAGCTCTGCCGCCTGGCGCCCATGGCCGCCATCAGCAATGCGCCGTTCCGCCTCATCGCCAAGGAATGCGGCAGCGGGCTCACCACCACGGAGGAGATCGACGCCTTCGCCCTCCTGATGGAAACGCCGCGCTCCCACGACATGGCCGCGTATTTCCCCCAGGAGCGCCCGCTTGCCATGCAGCTCCTGGGCAAGGACCCGCAGGCCCTGGTGCGCGCGGCCCTTCGCTGCGAGGAGCTGGGCGCCGACATCGTCGACCTCAACATGGGCTGCCCCATGCCCAAGATCACGAGCAAGGGCAAGGGCGCCGCCCTCATGAAGGACGTGACGGCCACCGCGCGGCTGCTCCGCGCCATGCGCCAGAGCATCGCCGTCCCCTTCACCATCAAGATCCGCGGCGGCTGGGACGACGAGCACCTCAACGCCGTCGAGGTCGCGCGGATGGCCGAGGGGGAAGGCATCGACGCGATCACCGTGCATCCGCGCACGCGCTCGCAGCGCTTCACGGGCAAGGCGCCGTGGACGATCATCGCGGAGGTCGTGCAGGCCGTGCGCATCCCCGTCACGGGCAACGGCGACGTCCACTCCACGGCGGAGGCGCGGCGCATGGTCGCCGAGACGGGCTGCCAGTCCGTGATGATCGGCCGGGGCGCCCTGGGCAGCCCGTGGATCTTCGACGAGGGCTTCGATGTCCTCTCCGCCGAGGGCCAGCGCGCGTACAAGGACCGCGTCATCCGCCGGCACATGGCCCTGCTCCAGGAGCACGCCGGCGAGCGGCAGGCCTTCTCGCAGATGAAGAAGCACCTCGCCTGGTACACGGAAGGGCTCGCCCACGCGACGGACTGCCGCGCGCGCATCTTCCAGACACGGAGCCCCGCCGAGGTCTGGGAGGTCTTCCAGGAATACTGGGAGGCGTCCGTCCGCCCCTCCGAGCCATCGCCGACGCTCGCCTGAGCGCGGCGAGGCCCGGCGCGGCGTCTACTTGCGAACGGACGTGGGCCCGTCCTCCTTGAGAATCTCTCGTCCCTTGGCGAAGATCTGATAGATCACCGCCACGCGGAACAACACCAAGAGCACGCCACGGACGCCACCCTGAAGCTCGACCGGGCATTTCCAGCCGAGGGCGGTCGGGACGTTGAGACCCGGGAGAAGATCGAGGAAGTACCACCCGTAGGCGTCGGTGAGCTGATACAGCAGGTCGTTGGGCCGCGACGCCGCGAACTCGACGAAGTCCAGGCGCTCGAGGGCATACGACACGCCGGCGAAGATGTAGATCCACATCGCCGCCGCCCCGAGCAGGAAGCCGGCCGCGGACAACGGCAGAACCCTTCCTTCCGGATTGCGAAGATCCTTCTTGCGGACCAGTCCGAAGAGCGTCGCCCACACAACCCCCGCCAGGAGCACGAAGACGAGGGCGAGCCAGGGCTGACCCAAGCCGAGCAGCTTTTCCACTCCGGTGCGGATCCCCACGGCCAGGGCGGCCGCGGCACAGAATGTGAGAGCGAATCCAAGAACGTTGAGGCAGAGGTCGCGAGCAGACCTGACAGCCCACTCGCGGACTGTTCTGCCGAGCGTGTACGGGAGCTCGCTCGCCTTCGCCGTCATGCTCACGCCTCCCACCGCGGGTGATCCCGCATCTCAGGACCTCGCGCTGAGCAGGAGGCCGGCGATGGCCGCCAGCCCACCCACGACGGAAAGCACGAAGCCGACGCCGCCCAGTCGATACCAACGGTAAATCCGACGTCGCTCGGCGTCGGTCAGATGCCGGTGCAGCTCCGAGGGCGCAATCCACCACGTGCGCGGCAACTGGACCTTCGGCGAAACCACGCGATAGAGGGCCACGTGATACCAGAATCCGGTCGGAACGCCCACCAGGAGTCCGAAACACATGGTGGCCATGGCGAACACCGTGATGAGGGGTGGCGTCAACACCGTGACGAGCACGCCGACGAGCCCGACCGACACCACGGCGAGCAGGACGAGCGTGATCTCGAGCACGGTCACAGTCTACTCGGCCGGGCCCTCATTTCGCGCATTCGAGAAAAGTGATCGGAGAGTGGTCGAGCAGGGCGTTCCAGAACGGGCGTCCAAAGGCGGCCTCGCCCTCCGGGGAAAGCTGCGGCGAATGCCAGCGAATCTGCCGGAACCCCGCCGACCGGAGCGCCTCCTCGTGCGTCGCCACCTCGAGATGGTAGTTCTCGATGGAGAAGGGCCCGTCCTCGAGATAGAAGGTCCACGTGATCGGCGTGCCCTCGCGCCACTCGCCCGCCGTGGTCGTCTCGAAGCCGTACGGGCGAAACGACGGCGCCGAGCGAAAATCCAGGGCCGGATTCTGGTTGACGGTGACGAAGCGCCCACCCGGGGGCAGGCAGCGCGCGATGCTCGCGCACATGGCACCCAGCTCGGCCCGGTCTCGCGCATAGTTGAGCAGGTAGGCGGCGGCCACGATGTCTGGCTGCGCAGGCAGCCTGAGGTCCCGCCCGTCGCCCACCTCGTAGTCGATGCCGAGGCGATGCTCCCGCTCCTGGGCCCGGGCCAGTTCGATCATGCGCTCCGAGAGATCGACCCCGAGAGCCCTCGCCGCCCCGTGAGCGCGAAGCCGTCGCGTGTAGTACCCGTCGCCGCACGCCACGTCCACCACGGACTTGCCCGACAGATCGCCCAGCAGGTTCATCAACGTGAACGACTCGACATGGGTCCGCCACGGCTGGAGCTTCGCGCGCTTGTATTGCTCGGCGATCGGATCGTAGTCGGTGGTCACGAAAGCCGCCTCCGTCAGTCCTCCCACGCCACCCGATAGCGGCCGCGCGTCTGGCGCAGGAACTCGTTCAGCTCGTCGATGGTCAGGGCCGGCGGGCTCGGATGGCGCGCGGATATCTTGCGCAGGAAATCGAAGTGGTACCGCACGAAGACCCCGAAGTCCCGAGGGTAGGCCGCCTCGTCGACGCCGATGAAGTCCCCCCGCGTGCGGGCTCGAGAGAAGAGGCGACGCCACTCCCGAATCGGCACCACCCCGATCGAATCGACGCCGTGCGAGAAAAGGGTGACGAGCAGCTCGTCAAAAGGGGGCGCTCCGTCGAGATATTCCTCCAGCGCGCGCCACGAGCCCTCGGTATTGAAGACCATCCAGAATGGGACGGACCGAGTGCGAATCGTCCAGTAGGGCTCCATCAGGATGAAGGAGTCGACCACGAGACGATTGTCCGCGGCGCCGAGTCGCGCGTGCCACCAGCGATACAGGTCGGCCACGAGCGGGCTCATGGCCTCCGGCTGCTCGAACACGACGCGCCGGACCCGGTACCCGTGGCGCCGCGCGAAGCCCTCCACGTCCTCCCGCAGCGCGGGCGCGAACCCCCACTCGGCCTCGGGGCTCGTCCCGTCCGCGGGCGGCGGCTCCCATCGTCTTCTCGGCGATCGGTGGTTTCGCAGGTAGGCTTCCACGCGGTCGCCGCCGTGCATCATCTCGTCCGCGGTGGCGCCCCCGAGCGCTCCGAACTGGAAGACGTACCGGTCGCCCCGGCGAGTCGTCGGCCACTGCAGTCCGCATTCCATCACGATGATGGTCCCTCCGGGCGCGAGACGCTCCCGCAGGAAGCGCTCATAGGCCTCGCCCAGGGTCCGCCGCTTGAGGCGGAAGTAGCTCATGCGACGGACCATCAACCGATCCTGCACGGGGTCCTGCATGTGATGAAGCTCGAGGTCGGGGTTCCTTCGCAGCACCGTCTCGGCATGCGGCTCGGCCCAGCGCATCTCCTCCCGTGGCTCGTCCGGGGGAATGCCCGAGCGCCCCACGGGCACGAGAAACGTCTGGGGCAGCCACGGGATGCCGAGGGCGGCCCAGAGATGGACGGCGGCGCCGTTGGACGAGCCGACCACGACGGCCGGGTATTGTCGTGACGGGTACAGGCCGGCCATGAAGGTGGCCACCTCGTCGCCACTCACCGCCGCGAGCTTCCGTGGCGACACCGCCTCCATCCAGCCGCTCACGATATAGACTTGCTCCTGGAGCGACTTGGGCAGGCGGTTGACCGCTGACGCGACCAGCTTCATGAGCGGCGCCCTCGATGGCTGCATCGCGCCGAGGAGGGGGAGACCCTCGCCTCGCAAAGACGCGGCGAGAGCGCGGAGCATGCCGGTGGCGGAATCGAAATCCGCCAGGTACTCGACCTCGTGAGCCATCATCCGCTCACAGGTGCAAGAACGGCCGCAAAGCGGTCACGAATTCCTTGGGCGCCGTGTAGTTGATGGTGTGTCCAAGACCGGGGAGGACCTTCAGCTCCCCCTTTGGGAGTCGGCGGACCACCTCTTCCGCCCACTCCTGAGGAACGAGCGGATCCTTGTCGCCTCGCACGACGAGAGTCGGCGCGGTGATTCCTGGCAGCTTGTCCTCGATGCGATCCTCTATGGCCATTCGTATCGTTGCGCGAATTCTCCGCATCCCCGCCTTCACGTAGTCCACCACGGTAATCCACCCCAGCCCAGTTTTTTCCGACGAAGAATTCTGGAGCAGGCGGCCAAGCTGTTGCCGCACCGTCCGGGCCTTCGGGTCGACCGTCGGGCCCTGAAAGACCAATCGGTCCACGCGATGGGCGTGCCGCAGGGCGAACTCCGCGAGCACCTGGCAGCCGAACGAGTTGGCGACGAGATGCGCGGCGGGGAACCGCATCGCGTCCATCCAGGCCGCCAATGCGTCCGCGAGCTCCGGGAGACGGAGGACGGCTCGGGGCTTGGCGCTGTCGCCATAGCCGGGAAGATCGATCGCGTACACGGGGCACAGCGCGGCGAGCTCGACGGCCGTCGGCACCATGTAACGACTCGAGATGACCATCCCGTGCACGAGTATAACCGGCAGCCCGTGGACGCCCTCGCCGCCGACTCGCGCGTGCATCCGTCCGGCAGCGGTGTCCGTCCAGACACGCTTGAGCTCCATCAGGCTTCCCGAATTCCATGCCCACGGCCGGCTCTTCGAGCGACTTCTCGCCAGGCCGCCCGGTTCGGGCACGTCGACTGCTCGGCGGTCGGATCGTCGTCGGGGGCCACGATGTCTCCTCCCGATCCTCCTGATACAGGCGGGACCGTGACAAAGTCAATCCCACCGTGCGTTGCAAGCCGGCGGTGCCAATGCTACGGTGGGCGACCATGAGCCCCGCATCCACGAGCCCGCTGCCCGTCCGAGAGACACTGGCTTTTGTTCAACGCTGCTGGGAGGAAGACGTCCTTCCCGCGCTCACCCGCTACATCGAGATCCCCGCCAAGTCGCCGGCCTTCGATCCTGACTGGTCGAGCCACGGCCACATCGACCGGGCGGCCGCCCTCATCGAGGAGTGGGGCCGGGGTCGGCCCATCGAGGGCCTCTCGATCGAGACCGTGCGGCTTCCCGGCCGCACGCCCGTGATCCTGATGGAGGTGCCGGGGACCTCGCCCGAGACCATCCTGCTCTACGGTCACTGCGACAAGCAACCGGAGATGATCGGCTGGGGCGAGGGTCTCGGGCCCTGGACGCCCGTCCGACGCGGCGATCGCCTCTACGGCCGCGGCGCCCAGGACGACGGCTACGCGGCCTTCTGCGCGCTCACGGCCATCGAGGCCGTGCAGCGGGCGGGCGCTCCGCATGCGCGCCTCATCGTGCTCATCGAGGGGAGCGAGGAGAGCGGCAGCCCCGATCTCCCCGCCTGCATGGAGGCCCGCGCGGCCAAGATCGGCGAGCCGGATCTCGTGATCTGTCTCGACTCCGGGTGCGGGAACTACGACCAGCTCTGGGGCACGACCTCGCTGCGCGGCGTGATCAGCGCGCTCCTCACCGTGGAGGTGCTGACGGAAGGCGTGCACTCGGGGGCGGCCAGCGGCATCGTGCCGTCGAGCTTTCGCATCGCGCGCCAGCTCCTCTCGCGCGTCGAGGACGAGCGCTCCGGCGCGCTCGTGCGGGATTTCCACGTCGAGGTGCCGCCCGCGCGGGCGGCGGAGGCAAAGGCGGTGGTAGGCGTCCTGACGGGCGAGATGGCCGAGCGCTTTCCCGTCGTCGAGGGCATGCGCTACGCGCAGGACGATCCCGTGGCGCTCCTCCTCGCCAATACCTGGGAGCCCGCCCTGTCCATCACCGGCGCGGCCGGCCTCCCCTCGCCCAGGGACGGCGGCAATGTCCTCCGGCCCTCGACGTCGCTCAAGCTCTCCCTTCGCATCCCGCCCACGCTGGACGCGGCGCGGGCGGCCCGTCGCCTCAAGGAGATTCTCGAGACCGACCCGCCCTACGGCGCCCGCGTGCGCTGCGAGACGTCCACGCCGTCGCCGGGCTGGGACGCGCCCGCCACCGAGCCCTGGCTGCTCGAGGCGGTGCAGGTCGCGTCCGAGCGTCATTTCGGCCGGCCCGCCATGTTCAAGGGGCTGGGCGGCTCCATCCCGTTCATGGCCATGCTGGGCGAGCGCTTCCCGCGCGCGCAGTTCTTCATCACGGGAACGGGCGGCCCGGGGTCCAATGCCCACGGCCCCAACGAGTTCCTGCACGTCCCGTACGCCCAGCGGCTCACCGCGTGCGTGGCCGACCTGATCGCGGCGCACTACCGCGCGCGGCGAGGCGCGTAGGGCGATCGAGTCAGCCGGCGAGCGGAGGCCCGCCCCACCGCTCGCGCATGGCGAACTCCCCCACGGGCTTCCGCTTCAGCTTCGTCACGCGCCGGACGGGGCGGCCGAGCGGCATGACCGCGCACACGGCGACATGCGTGGGCAGGCCCAGCAGCTCCTGGATCTTCGCCTCCTGGGCGACGGCGAGGGTGGTGATGGTGCCGCCGAAGCCCTCATGGCGGGCGGCCATCAAGACATTCCAGGCGAAGGGGTAGATGGACCCGCCGCTGACCACGCCCACGCGCTTCAGCTCCTGGTCCGTGGAAGCGACGACCTTGAGGTCGACGCCGATGACGAGCACCACCGGCGCCTTGGCGATCGACTCCGTCAGATGCGGGGGAGCCGGCGTGCGCTCGATGGTGGCGGCGTCCACGCGCGGAGGATCGATCGTGTTCCACGGATTCTCGCCGTTCTTCGCCTGGGCGGTGTAGCGCTTGGCGGCAATGCCGCTCAGATCGGCGAGGGCGCGCTTGGTGCCGGGATCGCGGACGACGATGACTTTCCACCCCTGGCGGTTGCCGCCGCTGGGGGCGAAGCGCGCATGGTCCAGTATCCTCACCAGGATCTCGTCGGGAAGCGGATCGTCGGTGAACTCCCGCGCGGAAAAGGTGGTACGCATCACCTCGTAGAGCTCCATCAGGGGCCTCCCAGTTGCAGTGTGGTCCGTCGTCGCGGCCGAGCATACGCCAGGCCCGGCCGGTGAGCGAGGCCCGTCAATTTCCTACGAAACCGGTAAGATTTGGCCCCTGGATCGGTAACTTCTTCTAGCTCGCACGAGCGCGTGAATCGCAAGGTGTCGCCATTGCGCCGCGTCGGCTGCGGCACGGCAATTGCCACGGGTTACGCCGTGACCAGACACACCGGACGGGTGGTTCGTCCCGGGATGGTCATCCTGGCCTGCCTCCTGGGCGGATGCGCATTCTCGAGCCAGCTCACGCCCACGCAACCCGCGGGCGTGACCCAGCAGCTCCTGATGCGCTCTCTCGAGCGGGCACTCGCGACGCTGGACATCGGCCGCTTCGCCGATCGGGCCGTGGCGGTGGATCTCTACCAGCAAGCCGGGAACGAGGCCTTCGTGAAAGCCTTCGTCACGGCGTGGCTGGAGGCGCATCGCGTGCGGGTGACGGCCATCCAGCCCGAGCTGAAGCTCCGTGTCTTCGTGTCCGTGCTGGGCACCGACCGGAACGAGAAATTCATCGGGATCCCCGCCATCCAGGCGCCCATCCTCAACGTGCCCACGCCGGAGATCGCTTTCTTCAAGCGGGTACGCAACCGTGGACAGGCCGAGGTGTCGATCTATGCCTTCGACGGGGCGACCGATAAGTTCGTGGAGCGCACCCCGACCGGGGTCGGCCTGGCCAAGCAGGACGACTACACCATTCTGATTCTGATAACGTTCACGGTGAGTGACGCCGACAAGCGCGATCATTGATGGATCGATCGAGCCGGGAGGTGACCATGGCCGATGTGCCTTCTCGCAGGCACTTCTCGATGATCCGCAGCTTTCACCTGGCCGACCTCTTCACCATCGCCAACGGCATCTGCGGCGTGACCGCGATCTTCCAGGCCATGAAGTTCCTCGGCACGCAGGACTCGCGGCACCTGTACCTGGGGGCATTGCTGGTTCCCCTGGCCCTGATCTTCGACGTGCTCGACGGCCGGATCGCCCGCTGGCGGCATGCGGCCTCCCCCATGGGTCGCGAGCTCGACTCCCTCGCCGACGTGATCTCGTTCGGCGTCGCCCCCGCCGCCATCGCCTTTGCGGCCGGGGTCAACACCCGGCTCGATCAGATGATCCTGCTCTTCTTCTCCATGTGCGGGCTGAGCCGGCTCGCGCGCTACAACGTGACCGCGGAGAGCCTGTCGAACGAGCAGGGCAAGGTGGAATACTTCGAGGGCACGCCGATTCCCACCAGCGTGGTGCCGCTCGGCCTGCTCATGCTGGCGTTCTACACTGGCCACCTGAATCGGGTCGAGCTGCTCGGCGTCACGTTCCACGCCATCGCGCTGGTCTTCCTCGCGTCCGGCGCCCTCATGATCAGCAAGACCCTGCGCATCCCCAAGCCCTGAACAGCTCGGAGGCGGGTTCCGCCCCCCTGCCGAAGCCCTAAGCGGGCGCCAGCCCGGCCAGCGTGCGCAGGCGCGGCTTCACGGTCTGCCAGAGGCGGCCGATGTACACGCAGAGCACGATGAGGGCGATGTTCGCCGACCAGTAGAGGATCCAGTTGTTGAAGCGCAGCCCGAGCATCCGATGGATCAGCGTCTCCTCGATGAGCTGGTGGACGAAGTAGAGCACGAGCGCGGTCTGCCCCAGGGTCACCAGCCAGGGCATCTCCCAGCGCCGCACTTCCATGAGCCAGTAGCAGACGGCGAGCAGCCACGCGTCGCCCGCGATGATCAGGAAGGTCGTCACCCCGCGGGGCGTCCAGTAGTGGTTCAGGCCCCAGTCCCGAGGGAAGCCGAAGCGCGGGCTCGTGGGGATCCAGAACTCCCAGGCATCGTAGGCGAGGAGAAAGACGAGCCCTATCACGGCCGCCGTCGCGAAGTATCGCTTCTCCGCCTCTGGCCCGCGGGCCCGGGCCTCGAGCCACCACCAGCCGAGCACGAGCCCGATCAGGGCCGCGCTCAGCCACGGCCAGGGTGGAAAGTCGCCAAAAATCGCGAGGCCAATGATCGGGTGCGCCGCGCACCAGCGCGCGAGGGCCGGGCGCGACCACCCGAACGAGAGATAGACGAGCACGGCCAGGGCGAGCAGCATCCAGCGCGCCCATTGCCGTCGAAGCACCGGCACGAGCGGCCCGAGCACGATGATGCTGAGCCCGATCGTCTGCAGGACTCCCCCATGCCAGAAGCGCTCCTCCGGCGGCACGGGCCCGCGGGGGAGCATGATGACGTTGAGAACGTACCCCGCGACGATGATGCCGATCCCCCGCCGGAAGTACTTGCGCAGATCGCCCAGGAGCCCCTCGCTGTCCCCACGGCGGTAGTACGAGATGGGCAGACAGAATCCCACGAGGAAGAGAAAGATCGAAGCGGGCCAGATGAGGCTGCCGTAGACCAGATGATAGCGGGCCCATCCCATCTGCACGTCCATCCAGTCGCGCGACGTGTGGTTGATGACCATGAGGATGATGGCGACGCCGCGCAGGCCGTCGACGAACTGGAGCCGGCCGATCGACAGCGGGCGTCGGTCAGCGGGGGCCATGGAGAGGGACGCTCACGGCGCCGATCCTGCCAGATCGCCAGCGGGCGGTCAATCGAGCGGCCATGGCTTGCTGTTGTTCTATAAAAATGTCCGCCCCTAACTGTTCAGTGAAAGTGTCCTCCCATGAACCCACGGGAGACACTCACGATGAGCCAGAAGGAAGCCCCGCGCGCGGGGTTGCTCAAAGCCTTGGTGGCGGGACGGGTGACGGGGGTCGAGGTGGGGGCGGCCTTGCATCTGAGCGATCGCCAGGTCCGCCGACTGCGCCGCCGCTTCGAGACGGAGGGGGCCGAGGGGCTGGTGCACCGCAGCCGCGGCCGGCCGTCGCGGCGGCGGCTGGCCCGGCGCTTGCGCCAGCGGGTGGCCGCCCTGCTCACCACCACGTACCGGGACTTCAATGACTGCCATGCCACTGAGAAGCTGCAGGAGATCGAGGGACTGGCGATCAGCCGAGCCACGGTGCATCGGTGGCGCCGAGCCTTGGGCCGGCCGGCCAAACACCGCCGCCGTCCGCGCCAGTATCGAGCCCGGCGCGAGCCCCGGGCCCGCATGGGCGCGCTGGTCCAGCTCGATGCCAGTCCCTTTGATTGGCTCGAGAGCCGGGGACCCGCCATGAGTCTGCACGGGGCCATCGATGACGCCACGAGCACCGTGCTCGCTCTGCATTTCCGTCCCACCGAGGATCTGCATGGCTACACCACCCTGCTCGCGGCCATCGCCACGCACTACGGCCTGCCGCTGGCCTTCTACGGCGACCGCCTCAACGTCTTCCTCCGCAACGACCCGCACTGGACGCTCGAGGAAGAACTGCAGGGGGCCCAGAGCCCGACGCACTTCGGGCAGATGCTGCAGAGCCTGGGCATCGGCTTCATCCCCGCCGGCTCGCCGCAGGCCAAGGGGCGCATCGAGCGCCTGTGGCAAACGCTGCAGGATCGTCTCGTCAGTGAGCTGCGCCTGTGCCACGTCGCCACGCTCGAGGCCGCCAATGCCTTCCTGCCCACCTTCCTCGCCGACTACAACCGGCGCTTCGCGCGGCCCCCGGCCCGCCCGCAGCCGGCCTGGCGGCGGCCGCCCCGCGACCTCGCGCTGCAGCTCGCCTGCCGGTATCACCGCCGCGTCGCTCACGACAACACCGTGCGCCTCGCCCTGCGCTGCGTGCAATTGCCGCCCGGCCCCGGCCGGCGCAGCTGGACAGGCCTGCAGGTCGAGCTCCGGGAACTGCTTGATGGCCGCCTCGTCGTCCTGCACGACGGGCGCGTGCTCCGCAGTGAACCCTCTGGCGAGCCACACTTTGTGCTCCGCCCGCGCCGCACCGCGCGCGGGGCCCGCCGGAGAGCCTCCCAGAAGACCGCGTCCGCCAGGGGGCGCTATGGGGATAGCCGCCAAAACTTCACTTTTTCGCCCTCTACACGCCGCACTCCGCCGTCACGTCCGCCGGCACGCCCGGCGCCCACCCACGCCTGGCGCGCCGGCTTCTCTCGGCACAGTCGCGAACTCCAGCATGCCTGGCGAGCGCGGACATTTTCATTGAACAGTTAACCCGGACATTTTCACTGGACAGCGACATCGAGCGGCCATGGCTCTGCTATGATGCGCCGTCGCGGCTCGCGAAGCCCAGGGCTCGCCAGGGAGAACAATGTCCGACCATACCGTCCCATCCCGGTTCGCGCGGAGCGGATCGACCGTGCGGTTCGAGCACGGCGCCTCGCCGGTGACGCTCACCGTGTGCACGTCACGCATCGTGCGCGTCGAGCTGGCGGACGAACGGGACGCGGCCGGCCCATCCTATGTCGGCCCGCGGAGCTGGGCCGCCGTGCCGTTCGAGATCATCGATGGCGAACGCGTGCGTCTCTCGACCGGCGATCTGCGCGTCGAGGCGGCCACGAGCCCGGTCCGTCTGACCTTTCTCGACGCCGCGGGCGCCTGGCTGCTTCGTGAGCCCGCCCAGGGCGGCATGATCACGGAATCGCTCGGGGACACGCAGCGGCGCGTGCGCGCCTCCTTCGAGTTCTCCGACGAGCAGCACTTCTACGGCCTGGGCCAGGGCGGACTGCAGCTCGACCGGCTCGGGACCGCCCGCCAGCTCTGGAACACGCATATCGGGCACGGGCCGGGGTCGGACATGGGCATCCCGCTCCTGGTATCCAATCGCGGCTACGCGCTCTTCTTCGACAACACGAGCGATGCGATGCTCTCGGTGGGCCGGTCGGATGGCGGAGTCCGGATCACCTACACTGCCGAAGCCGGACGGCTCGTGTGGTACTTCCTCATTGGCCCCGATCTACGTCGAGTCATGCTCGAAGCTGCCGAGCTCCTCGGCCGGCCACCCCTTCCGCCCCGCTGGGCCCTGGGGTTTCTCCAGTCCACGCGCCACTTCGAGGACACGGAGGAGCTGCGCCGCCTCCCTCGCACGATTCGCGAGAAGCGGATCCCCTGCGACGGCCTCATCTACCTCTCGACGTACGGCGAAGCGCAAGGCTGGAATCGCGGCGTGGGGCATCTCGCCTTTCAGCCTGCGCTCTGGCCGGATCCGCCCGCCCTCATCGAGGAGGCGAGGCGGCAGCACTTCGAGATCATCACCCACGAGTACCCCGTGCTCCACGAAGATTCGCCGCTCTTTGCCGAGGCCGAGGCGAGCGGGTATCTGCTCGACGACGGCTACGGCCGATCGAGCGAGGGGCCGCGGCGGGCCGCCAACTATCGCGAGGGCCAGCGCTACCTCGACTTCTCCAATCCGGCCGTCGGCGCCTGGTGGTGGTCGGCCCACCGCGAGCTCGCCACGCTCGGGGTGGCGGGCTGGTGGCTCGACGGCGGCGAGGGGCCGCCCGCGACGGCGAAGCTCCACGCCGGTGATGGCACCCTCCTGCACAACATCTACGACCGCTTCCGCCACGAGGCCTTCGCCCGTGGTGAGGCCGCGGACCGGCCCGACCAGCGCGTCTTCCTGCTGTGCCGCTCGGGGGCGGCGGGGATGCAGCGATTCGGCGCGACGTGCTGGTCGGGCGACATCAACAACGACTTCGCCACGCTCGACGCGCAGATTCCGCTCGGGCTCAATACCGGCCTGTCGGGCGTGCCGTACTGGGGCACGGACGTGGGCGGCTTCTTCCATCCGGTGCCGGAGACGGGCGAGCTCTATGCCCGCTGGTTCCAGCTGGGCGCCTTCAGCCCCATCTTCCGCTCCCACGGCTGGGTGTGGCGCGAGCACGTGCCGTGGGCGCATGGCGCGCAGGTGGAGAAGATCTGCCGCGACTACGCGGAGCTGCGCTACCGGCTTCTGCCCTACACGTACACGCTCGCCTGGCAGGCGCACACGCTCGGCCTCCCGCTCATGCGCCCGCTCGTCCTCAACTATCCCGACGACCCTCGCGTCTGGCAGCTCGGTCACGAGTTCCTCTGGGGCGACGATCTGCTCGTCGCGCCCGTCACGCGCGAGGGCGCCACGGCCTGGTACGACTTCTGGAGCGGCACGCGCCACGAGGGACCGGGCGGGGTCACGCTCGAGGCGCCTCTCGAGCGGCTGCCCCTGCTGGTGCGCGCCGGGTCCATCCTGCCCCTCGGCCCCGTGGTCCAGCACACCCGCGAGCGGCCGCTCGACGAGATCACGCTGCTGATCTACCCGGACGGCGCGTCCAGCTTCGAGCTCTACGAGGACGATGGTCGGTCGAATGCCTATCGCGAAGGCCGTCACGCGCTCACGCGGTTCGAGTGCGTGGCCCGACCGAAGGACGTGACGGTGCGAATCGGAGAGCCCCTCGGCGACCGCTCGGTGGTGCCGGCCGGGCGCCGCTACCTCATCCGGCTACGGATCGACGGAGCGCGGACGGTGACCGTCGAGGGCCACGGACCGTTGCAGAGGCTGAACGGGCCGAGCCAGGACGGCTCGGGCTGGTGGGAGGATGGCCGCGGCTTCATCGTCGTCCGCCCTCCCCGCCAGCCCGCCCTCGCGGTGATGATGTCTAGGACTTGAAGTACCAGGTCTCCGTGTGAGCGACGTGCGGATTGTCGCTGACCGCGCTGTTCCAGAGCCGCTCGGGGATGTTGCCCATATTCGTCTTGATGACCCGCACCCCCTGGGAGGCAGGTGAGCCGCAGACGATTGGAATCATCCACATCTCGTCCAGCGCGATCTTCCACACGTCCTTGGCCATCTTCGTCCGCTCCGCATCCTTCACGCTGAAAGACTTGCGGTACTTGTCCATCAGCTCCCGCATGCGCGCGGGCGGGGTCTTTCCCTGGGCTCCCGCGCTCGCGTACCAGAGGCCGTAGAGCGGCCCCATCGGACTTCCCTCGTCGGCAGGAAAGACGAACGGGAAGTGCCCGTAGATGTTGTCGGCGCCCCACTGGGTCTCGAAGTAGATCTGGTGCTCGTTGGTCTGTACGCGCTTCGTCGCCGCGCCGCGCTCCATCTCCTGGACCTCGCCGCGGATGCCGACCTTCTTCCACTGCTCGGTCATCATCTCGGCAATCTTCGTGAAGGGAAGGAAACCCAGGTACGTGGTCAGGGCCAGGCGCAGCCGGCCCTTGCCATCGGCCCGCAAGCGGTACCCTTCACTGTCCTTCTTGCTGAGCCCGAGCTTGTCGAGCATCTCGTTTGCCTTCTTGACGTCATAGCCCGTATGCAGGGTCTTGTACTCCGGGCCGGGATAATAGAGGGTGCGCTCGCCGGGCGCGGCCGAGCCGGTCTGGCCGAGACCGAGCAGGAAGGTCTCGTTGATCTGGGCGCGGTCAATGCCGTGGGACAGCGCGATCCGGAACTCGCGGCTGCTGAGCCACCTGGCGATCTCCGGATCCTTCTCGTAGCTTTGATTGCAGAAGAGCCCGACATCGGCGCCCTGGTCCGAAGGATCCAGGTAGACGCGGTATCCCCCTTTCTTCTGGTTCTCGAGGAGCACGGGCAGCTTGCTGATGTCGATGTGTCGGGCCTGGGAATCGTACTCGCCCGCGATGGCCCGCAGGTTGATCACCTCCAGGTTCTCCCCGAGGGTCATCCGGATTCGGTCGATGTAGGGGAGCTGGTTGCCGTCGGTGTCGACCCACACGCTGTAGGGATTCCGCTCGAGGATCCACGTGGGCGTGGTCAGCGGGGAGGTCGTCTTCCAGGGCGTCACCACGGGCAGGTCCACGTTGCGGCAGGCGTCGTTGCGATTCTTGAACATGGTCACCCAGCTGTCGAAGTTCAGCTCCGTCACTTTCTTCGCGAGATCATCCTTCGAGGCATACTTCGGATGGAACTGCTTGAGGTAGTGTGCGGGCGCGAACCCGCCGAGGGCGGCGCGTCCCCATCGCGCATGGTGACCGATGCCCCACACCGATGCGAGCACCGTGGGCAGCGCGTAGTACGGCTCGGGCGAGACTAACCGGATGGTGGTGGCGTCGATCTTCTCGATGGCAATGGGCTTGCCGCCGATGGTCATCACGGACAGCGGCGTGGGAACCAGATCCTTGTTGTTGTAGACGTCCTGGAACCAGAAGACGAAGTCATCGGCGGTGAAGGGATGGCCGTCGCTCCACTTCATCCCGCGGCGGAGCTGAAGGGTGGTGATCTTGCCGTCGGGGCTGACCTCCCACGCCTTGGCGATATTCGGCACGAGCTTGGTGCCCGTGTAGTCCCAGTAGAGCAGCTTGTCGTTCTGGGCGACACGATGGCCATTGGAGGTGTCGAAGGGACCGGTGAAACCCCGCCGCCAGGTGCCGCCGTATTTCCCGATCTCGCGCAGCGGCTTGACGACGAGGGGATCCTGGCCGATCCGCTCCTGGACGGGCGGAAGCTTGCCCGCCTTGACCAGCTCCGCGAGCTGGGGAGCTTCCTTGAAGGTCTTGGGGATGAGGGCAGGATC
>WNGQ01001740.1_pt1 | contig 22309 bp, 15 predicted proteins | sample 5407661 | NCBI WGS metagenome assembly WNGQ01 (sample SAMN13153382, study PRJNA577476) | soil metagenome | isolation source: 60 cm soil or saprolite under Garry oak tree replicate 2 | place: USA:California | collected 2016-06-15 | reverse complement strand
TGACGCACTCGCGTTGCATTTTCTTCATCCAATCCCGCACCTTGGGCACGGCGGCGACGTGCGGCACGGCTTGGCTGACTTCAGCGGTGCGAATCTCCTGCTCCGGAAAATAACCGTCCACCAACAAATGGACGTGGTTATCGACGCACTCCATCGAAGTCTTCCATTGCCGGCAAGCCGCCGCCACGGCCTGGGGATCCTGGACATTGACGTTGCGCTTCAGACAGTACCACGCCAGCGTGCGGTACATCGCCCCGGTATCAACCCGCACGAAGCCCAGCGCCTGCGCCACCAATTTCGAGTTGGTGCTCTTGCCGCTGGCGCTGGTGCCATCAATCGCGATGACAATCGGATGTTTGGTTTTCGTCACGCCACGACTCCCGAGAGGTTACAGGGTTACATGAGTTACATCATTACATGAGGAAAGCTCTCTGTGTGGCACGTCCTGCCCCACGGTAACGACGCAGCCATGCAACCATGAAACGGTGTAACCAACTACTCGGCAAATAATTCCTCCAGGTTTAACCGCCTGCCCGTTTTCGCATCACGGATCTCGACGCCAAGCCCGCGCGGCGGCAGCGCCGCCAATTTCTGGAAAAAATTCGGGAATGTCTTCTTCACGCAGGCAGGATTCTTGATTTTTATGCCTGAAACTTTCAACCCCAGAATAGCGAAACACATCGCCATGCGATGGTCGTTGTAAGTTTCAATCTCAGCGCCGTGGAGCTTCCCGCCGGAGGGCAGGATGGCCAGTGTGTCCTCCTGCTCCAAAACTTCCGCGCCGCATTTCGTGAGCTCGGTCCGGAGCGCGGCGACCCGCTCGGACTCCTGAAGGCGAAGGCGTCCCAAGTCAGTTAGTCGGACCATCTGTCCTATGAACGGCGCCAAAACTGCTGCCGTCATGATGCTATCGCCCAGGTCGCGCCGGCGGGAGACCTCACCTGTTTTGGTCACGAACATGCGGTAGGGCACAAGTTCCCTGTCAACCCCACGCCCGGTTGGCGCCGCGCCACCGAAAAGCACTTGTGGGAAACCGGCGTCAATTTGCCATCCGCTGCTCGGCCAGTGGGCCACGCAGACCGTTGTGAGTTCGGAAAGGCTGACGTTTGGCGCGCCTACAGTTGGTTCCCCTATCGCCAACGCTTTCCGCTGGTTTTGGGCGGCCTCACCGGATTGCAGCAGCCATGCTGCGCCCAAAAAATAGCTCCCACTCGATGCGTCCGGCTCGATTTGAAAGGAACCGCCCCTGGACGGGAACGCCTCCACCAAGCCGCGAGTCATGTCCACATAAGGTTGTTCCTGCTCGTTAGCGCCGCTGATCCCGATGCGCCAGCGGCCACTGCGCCGGCACAGCAACAAGGCCGAAGCAAACTGCGAGCTCTCCTCGATGGACACCTCGCATTGGCCCGCCAGCGGCCCGGCCCCGTGAATCAGCGCCGGCAATCGGTCATTGGGCGATTCAATTCTATAGCCCAGTTCGCGCAACGCTTGAAACAGTGCGGCTTGAGGGCGCTCGTGCATCCGTGGCGTGCCGTGCAATCGGTACACTCCCTGTCCCAGGCAAACTAACGCTGACAAAAATCGCGCTGCGGTGCCCGAGTTCCCAACGAAAATTTCCAGCGGCTGCTTCGCCGTGCCGGCATTGGGAATCCTGCCGCCCAACCCCTTGACCGTAATCGTCCGATTGCAGAACTCCAGCGGGTCAGACTCAACCACCACGTTAAAACGCAGCTTCCTTAGGGCTTCGACCATCACCTGCGTGTCCTCGCTCCACAGCGCCCCAAGCAAAGAGGTCTCACCGTCCGCCAACGCTGCAAGGATCAACGCGCGGTTGGTGATGCTCTTTGATCCCGGCACCGTGATCTCCGCGCGCACGGGTTTGGTCAGCGGGACGATTTCGATCACATCGGGAAGCGCCACAACTTATCTCGCAATCACGTTTTCAGCCTTCCCCATCCCCATGAACTTCCCCTTGCGAAAGGGCCGGCAATTCTCCCTCTCCCCTTTCGAAGAGGAGAGGGCCGGGGCGAGGGGCATCTCCCATCTCCCATCTCCCATCTTCCATGCCCGGGTTCATTCCGGCGAATTTGAGGCGGCTTTTCTGGCCCACAGGTCGCGGCGTTGCTTGGCCTGCTCAAAACATTTCGCTATGGCTTCATCGTTTCCCCGCGTCAACGCCCGCCGGAAATCCTTTAAGTCATCCATGAAACTGTCCAGAGCGCGCGTCAGGTTTTCGCGGTTGGCCAATGCGATGTCGCGCCACATCTCCGGCGAACCGGCGGCAATGCGCGTCGTGTCACGAAATCCGTTGGCGCACAGCGCCGCCTGTTGCTTTGGCCGGCGCGGGCCAAGAACGCTGTTGGCCAGCGTCGCCGCCAGCACGTGCGGCAGATGGCTGGAGCGGCTGACTAATTCATCGTGCGCTTCCGGCGTCAACCTCAACAGACGCCCACCAACCGATTTCCATAGCTGCCCCACCCGTCGGACTGCGGCCTGGTCGGATCGTTGCGTAGGCGTGATGACGCACACCGCGTTGAGGAACAAGTCCGCGTGTGCAGCGGCCACACCCATCTTTTCCGCGCCGGCCATCGGATGGCTGCCTACATAATGCCCGCCGGCCTTCGCAATCAACCTCTCTAACTCCCTAACCACGCTGGCCTTGACGCTGCCGACATCGGTTACAATCGCGCCGGGCCCCAGCGCCGGCAGCATCTGTTCAACCAGCGACCGCATCCGGCCAATCGGCGTGCACAGGACGATTAACTCGGCGCCTGCCACCGCCCGATGCAAATCGCGCGTGGCCACATCGACTGCGCCAAGCCTTTGGCATTCACTGATGCTAGCCCTCCGCCGGACAAAGCCGACGACGGAACCAGCCAGGCGGCGCCGCCTGAGTGCCAGCCCCAGTGAGCCGCCCAGCAAGCCGACGCCAACCAACGTGACTCTGTTCCAATCCACGCGCCAAGTCTCGGGTTTCGCGTCCCGGCTTTCAAGTTGCAAGTGGTGCGCTCTGCAACAAATGGGGAGCGCACGCGCCCCCGCGTGCCGGTTTCGACGCCCTCGTCGAAACCATTTTCCCGCCCGGCTCGGCCTTCAACTCGTAGCATCTGCCGCCACTCCGCTCAAACTTTCCAACGCTGCCACCGTTGTGAAATTGAACTTGGCGCCCGTCCACCTTTGAGCCGTTTGACTCAAAACAAAAACTTGATGGGCCTGACGACTTAGTTAGATTCGACACGGTCATGAAGCGCGCGCCAAAACTTTTCCCGCTGTTGCTGTGTCTCGCGGCATTGTCCGTTGACGCAGCCGTCTCCTACTCGCTCGTCGTCACGCCGCCCTCGGTGCGAATCGTCACCTGCCGCAAGGACGCGGACCTCGACACATCAATCGCGGAGTTCAAGCTTTCGCCGAAGTTCATTTACCGTGTAATGGATTTGGGGTCGTTGGTGTGGCTCCGGGCGTCCGGATAGTCGCCGGGACCGGAGCGAATTCATGTTTCGGACGTTGAAAGGAACTTGTGAAACGAAAAGCATCGGCAGTTTGGCGCGGCGATTTGAAGGTCGGCAAGGGCAACATCTCCACTGAAAGCGGTGTGCTCAAGGAAACGCAATACTCCTTTAGCACGCGCTTCGAGAACGGCGTCGGCACCAATCCGGAGGAACTCATCGCCGCAGCACACGCGGGCTGTTTCTCGATGGCGTTCTCGGCGGAACTCGGCAAGGCTGGCATCACCCCTGAGTCCATTTCCACGACAGCGACCGTCACGTTGGAAAAAGCCGACGCTGGTTTCACAGTCACGCAATCGCATCTAGACGTGACGGCGAAAATCCCCGGCGTGGACAAAGCCAAAGCTCTGGAAATCGCAAACGCGGCCAAGGCCGGTTGCCCGATCTCCCGTTTGCTGAAAGCCAGCATCACGATGGACGCGAAACTGGAGACGTAAACGCCGGCATCTTTTCAGTACTCATACCACCCATTCGTCAGGTGAAGGGTGTCCGGGTCCTTAGCTATGTTCCGAGGGAGCTGGCCGCCGGCCTGGTAGAGATAGCCGTGGCGGTAGTTGCCCTCTAGGACGGGGAACACGATCGTGATCGAACCGTCCGGGTTGGTCCAGGCTGATGCGTGCGGGTGCCCACTCACGATTTCCTCCAACGCGCGCTCGTTGCTCGTCAGCAACTGCCGATTGCTCAGCACGCTGGTAACCGCCTGCTCGTAGCCTGCCTTGCCCTCCCGCGCGAACCACTGGCGCCTTCTATCCACCCGCCATCCGGCCGTCCACCAGCTAAACTGCCAAACCCCTAGCAGGGCTGCGGCAAGCGCCAGGTGGCGAAGGCGGTACCGCCTCGCTGAAAGAGCAAATACGATGTTGCCCAGAACGAGCAACGTTCCTACGGCGCAGGCGGCCATGAAAAGGAGGTCGGCAGTCGGGTTCGGCGGGGAAAGTCCGTACCAAACGGAGCATGCCGCGAAGGTCGCCACGTAGCCGATTGTGACGGCGCCCAACAGGCGGCTTCGAAATCCCAATGGTGGCCAGGCACCGGTTTCGCTCGCGCTCCCGTTCATAAGATCATTCGTTTTTTCCCAGCATCACTGTCTCCTGGTCACACGAAGGCTCTTTCGGCGACCCCACCGGCTACTACACCGTATCCCGTCTTCCATGTCACCGCCAACGGGGTTTTGCAGGCTTGTTGCGCGAGCGGCGCTGCGGTATTTTGCGGGCATGAAAACATTGACGGTCGAGGAAGCGGTGGCTGGCTTGGGCCGCTGGGTGGAACGAGCGCTGGCGGGCGAGCAAATTCAAATCCGCAAAGGCGACGGAGTGGTGGAATTGCGCCCGACCAAACCAGCTCAAACTCCGGACGCGGAACAGTTGACCCCACGTGAGGCATTGCGTCTTTTGCGGGAGGAAGTGCGCCTGAGCCCGGACCAGGCTGAGCGTTATCTGCGCGAGGTGCGTGGGGAGCGTCTCGCCGCTGAGGATGAGCGCCCGGCATGATCCACCTCGATACGAATTACCTGATCGGTTTGCCGGTGAAAGGCTCGTCGCAGGCGGTCAAAGTGGACGGTTGGCTGGCAGCCAGCGAGTCGTTGGCTGCCAGCGCGATTGTGTGGGCCGAATTCCTGAACGGTCCGGTTCCTCGCTGATTTCCAGACACGCTCTTAGGGCGATTGAGGGCATTTATGAACTCACCCTGGCCAAACTACGGGACGACGAGACTACGGGACTTCCATCTCCCCTCTCCCCTCTTCCCTCTTCCTTCAACATCCGTGCCATCCGTGAAATCCGTGGTCAATTCAGAGATCAGAGGTCTTGTAGTCCCGTTGTCCTGTAGTCCCTCTCCCGTCCCCCCTCTTCTCTCTTCCATCTCCTTTCTCCGGTTTGAGCCATCCGTGCCATCCGTGAAATCCGTGGTTAGTTCAGAGATCAGAGGTCTTGTAGTCCCGTAGTCCTGTAGTCTCGTCACACCCACTGCGCCGCCTCGCCCACTCGCTCCAAAATCACCTCCGCGATCTGCGGATGGCTGCCCACGCTTGAGGCATACCAAACCAGCTTGCCTTTTCGTTCCGTCGGGTTGCGCCAGGGCGGCTGCCCATTTTGCAGCCGTTGCCGAACGATCCGCTCCGGTTCGCCGAGCATTACCGGAATGTCCTGCTGCGTGTGCATCCCATCGCTGATGAAATACGGCACCACAGCGATGTTCCTGGTTTCGGCCATGCCATAGCACTCGCCCACGCGTGGCTCTTCATCCAGGAAGACGCCGTGAACACAGGCATAAGAGTTTAAGCCTCCAACTCGCTCCACTTGGCGCTCGATGGATTTGCGCGAGTCTTCGTTCTTGTCAGTGCCGTGGCCGGCGATGAACAAAGTTGTCTCTTGGGGCAGGGGCGCGCGCGGGAATGGGAATTTGTCCACAATCTCCCGGGCGCGCGCCAGCACCACAGCGGTCATGGTGTCATGCGTGCCGAGTGGTTTGCAGTAAAATAAAGTTTGCGCGCCGCGCCGCTGCACGCGTGAGAATTCGCCCTGCCCAGTGCGGAAACCCAACTCGCGCGGGATCGCTTCTTCAGCGAAATAACCCTCGCTGATGAAGAGCGGCGCGAGGAACACGTTCGTCATCGTGATGTCTGACAACACTTCCGTCACACGCGGTTCCTGCTTCCAAAAAGCCTCGCGAACCTCGCCGAAAACGCTTCGAGCGCGCAGTTCACCCGCCTGCAGGTAAACCGGCGCGGCCGAACCGGTGTTGCGCGTCGAGCCATGCCCAAGCAATACCAACGCAGCATGGGAAAAGTCTTGCTGGCTCATCACCAACCGTTAGCCCAATACGTGGCCAACGGCAAGCGCGCGAGCCCGGGCGAACCTGCCTCCGCAGATTCCGGGCGCCCCCGCGCGCGAGCCCAGCAAGCCGCATATTCGCCGGCCCAATCCATGCTTAATTCAAAGATCGGAGGTCCCGTAGTCCCGTAGTCCCATAGTCCCGTAGTCCCGTAGTCCTGTAGTCCCGTAGACCCTCGACCTCAGCCGCCCCAGAAAATCCTTGCTGCGCATTGCCCGCGAACAATATCGTGAATTTGTCGCCGATCACTCGCGTCTGTGAATCGTCACATGAAGTTACTTGCCCTGAGTCGCTGCCACTGGCGCCTGGCTGCTCTTCTGGTCGTCCCGCTCCTCGCCCGCGCCGAGCAGCCCCATTGGATTTGGCACGACAACCAGGGCGCCGCCATAAAGCCCGACGAAGTCCGCTACTTCCGAAAAACCTTCCACGTGGATAACCCCCCGACCAAGGCCCTCCTAAGCGTGGCGGCCGATGACGAGGCCATGGTCTATCTCAACGGCAAGCAAGTCGCCCATCCCAGAGATTACCAGAAACCTGCCTTTGAAGACGTCACCGCCGGGATTCGAAAAGGTGAGAATGTGTTCGCCATTCGCGGCGTGAACCTCGAAAGCGACCAAGCCGGCGTCGTCGCGGTGCTCCAACTCAAACTCAGCAAGCAACACAGTGACTTCGTCATCACCGACACGACCTGGCTCAGTTCTGATAAGGACGAGCGCGGCTGGCGGGACCTGGACTTTAACGATGCGGCTTGGACCAGGGCCGTGAGCCGGGGCCACCTCGGCGACCAGCCCTGGGGCGACGTGTTGAAAGCGCCCAAAGCAACGCCGGCAGAATCGCTGACAGTCTTGCCCGGTTTCAAGGTGCAGTTGGTGCATTCCGCTGAGATCGGCGAAGGCTCCTGGATTTGCATGGCCATGGATCCGCGCGGCCGCTTGATCATCTCACCACAAGCTGACAAGCAGCCTTTGTTGCGCTTCACACTGGCCCGCTCCGGCGAACTAACCAAAATTGAAAGCATCCCGGCGCCGGTGCATCAAGCCATGGGTCTGCTCTACGCGCATAATAGCCTATACGTTAACGGCCACGGCCCGAACGGCACAGGGCTTTACCGGCTCGTTGATGCCAACCACAACGATCAGTTCGACACCAACGAAATTCATTTCTTGAAGAAGTTCGAAGGCGAAGGCGAGCACGGCTACCACGCGGTGGTTGAGGGACCGGACAAAATGATCTACGTGATGAACGGCAACCACACCAAGGTGCCTAAAGGCATCGCGCCAAATTCACCGCACAAGAATTACCAGGAGGATTTCCTGCTGCCGCGCCAATGGGACCCCGGCGGCCACGCGGTCGGGATTCTCGCTCCGGGCGGTTACATTGTCCGCACCGATCCGCAGGGCAGGAACTGGAAGCTGCTCCTGGCCGGTTTCCGCAACGCCTACGATTTCGATTTCAGCCCTCAGGGCGAGATGTTTACTTTTGACAGTGACATGGAATGGGACTGGGGCGTGCCGTGGTATCGGCCCACGCGCATCATTCATTGTGTCACCGGCGGCGAATACGGCTGGCGCTCCGGCACCGCCAATTGGCCGGAGTACTACGCGGACAGCTTGCCGCCCGTGGTCAACATCGGCATCGGTTCGCCCACCGGAGTCAAGTTCGGGACCAAGAGCAACTTCCCGCAGAAATATCGCGCGGCCCTGTTCGCCTTGGATTGGTCCTATGGCCGGATCTTTGCCGTCCACCTCAAACCCCAGGGCGCCAGTTACGGAGCCGACTACGAGGTCTTCCTCAAAGGCAAACCGCTCAACCTGACCTCGCTCCAGTTTGGGAAAGATGGCGCGCTGTATTTCATCACCGGCGGGCGCGGCACTCAATCGGGACTTTATCGCGTCAGTTACGTGGGAGGGACTTCCGGCTTGTCCGAAACGGAAACAGAGTCGGAGCGGGACCGGTTCGCTGCCAAAGCCCGACGGCTGCGCCGGCAACTCGAGTTCTATCACGGCAGGAAAGACCCGCGCGCCATCACTCTTGCCTGGCCGCATTTGAACAGCGACGATCCCATCATCCGCCACGCCGCCCGCATCGCCATCGAATGGCAGGATCCCGGGTTGTGGAAAGACCGCGCGCTGACCGAAACCAATGCCAACGCGGGCCTCACCGCCCTGCTGGCTCTGGCCCGCTGCGGCGCCAAAGACACTCAACACGATCTGCTCCTGGCTTTGAACCAATTCCCTTTCGACTCTCTATCGCTCACGCAGAAACTGGCCAAGCTCCGCGTGATCGAATTGAGCTTTAGCCGCCAGGGCAGACCCGACCCGGATCTGGCGAAACTGGCGATCCAAAAGCTCGATCCCCTTTATCCTGCCGACAACGAATTGATCAATCGCGAATTGTCCCAACTGCTGATTTTCCTTGAAGCGCCCCAGGTCGTGGCCAAAACGCTGGCTTTGCTCGACCAGGCCAAAACGCAGGAAGAACAAGCCCATTACATTTTTCATCTGCGCAATTTGCAGACCGGCTGGACGCTCGAGCAGCGCAAGCATTACTTCCAGTGGTTCCGCTTCGCGCAGGAAGCCAGCCAAAGCGAGGTCAGCTATCCGGAGGGTTCACCCTATCTGGTCTGGGCGAATCAGCAAAAGGCCAGTCAACGCCACCCGCCCATTTTGCTCCGCTGGTTTAAGGAAGCCGATCGCGAATACGGCGATGGCGCCAGCTACCCCAAGTATCTCGAGGCCATTCGCGCAGATGCCATTGATGCGTTGTCCGAGCAGGACCGTCTGACCCTGGGCAGCTTGGCCGAAACCAACTCAGTGTCGGCCCTCTACAAGTTGACCAAACCACGGACCTTCATCAGTGACTGGAAGATGTCGGACCTGGATGCGTCCCTCGACCTGGCCTCACACGGGCGCAATTTTCAAAGTGGCAAAGCCGCCTACAACGACGCCCAGTGCATCCTCTGCCATCGTTTGGGCAATGAAGGAGGGTCGGCCGGACCTGAGTTGGCTTCAGCCTCCAGCAAATACACCCGCCGCGACATCCTGGAGTCCATGCTCGAACCCTCAAAGGTCATCTCGGAGCAGTTTCAAAATGTCACCATCATCAAAAAGGACGGCGAGGCCGTGACTGGCCGCATCATGGATGAGAGCGCTCAGCGAATCGTGGTGCAAACTAACCCTCTGGCCCCTGACCGCGAGGAGATTGAGAAAGCCGCCGTCGCCGAACGCCACCCCTCAAAGGTGTCCCCCATGCCCGAAGGGTTATTGAATCAATTCACCAAAGAGGAGATACTGGATCTGCTGGCCTACATCGAAGCCGCCGGCAAAGAGATGGCCGCCAATTTCAAGAAGTGATCTGCTGTGACTCTACTACAGTGTTTGGGTCAAAACCCCTCTGAATTCCCGAAACCCACTTTTATCTCGTCCACCCTCCGGATCAGAATCATTTGAAAAGCCGTGCCGACACTGCTATGTGAGTGTCGGCCTCGTGAAATCATCAACGGCAAGCATTTTGGGCGTCTGTGGGGTTACTGCTTTGGGAATCTGCTCCGGTGCGGCCCAAACACGAAGCACCAGCAAACTTTCCGCACATCTGATTAGCGCTTACACCAGCGGTTCGTCGAACATCGTAGCCGGCCATCCGCGCGTGCTCAAAGTGCTGGGCTTGGACTCCGGCTTTCCTTCCGGAATGGTGCAGGCCATGCGCGATTACAAAGCGCAGACGCCGGACGGCAAAGTGGTGGTTCGCGTATATTCGCCTAGAACCTATTCCCTGGCCGACGACGCCACAGCCAGCGCAGGTGATTTTTGGACGAACATTTTGCTGAAGGGGCTCAATGCGCTTTCGAGCTCCGACCGCGCGCTGATTGATTATTTGGAAGGCCCCAACGAAGGCCAGACGCCGACGTTGGGCTATCCGGGCAGCGCCCCGTCACAGGCCTCGCAATGGTTCAACCAATTCTGGACCAACCTCACGCCCAGAATTGTTGCGGCGGGTTTCAAACCGTGCATCGGCAGCATCGCCGTGGGTAATCCCGGCGGTTCAGTTCCGCAAATGCAGTCCTACCTCGCTGCGTTTGTTCCGGCGCTGCGACAAGCCAAAGCCGCCGGAGGCGCCTGGAGTTATCACGCTTACACCATCGGCTACACCACCGATGTCGGGACCGAGATTTATTACTCCCTTCGCTACCGGCAGTTCTACAGTTATTTCGCCGCGGCATTCCCTGACCTGACCGCGATGCCACTGGTGTTGAGCGAGGGCGGAGTGGATGCTACCGGCGACCCGAGCACGTCGGGTTGGCAGGCGCGCGGTTCCGCGGCCAACTACCAGCGCTGGCTCAATTGGTTTGATCAGCAGCTCCAGCAGGATCCTTATGTCCTGGGCTGCACGCTTTTTGAGAATGGCGATCCAGGCGGCTGGTCTTCTTTCGACCTTGAACCCATCGCGGGCTGGCTGGAATCCTACTTGATCGCGCCGGCCTCGGTGCCGCCCGCGCCCACCGGCGTTTATGCGAGCGTGGGCAACGGAACAGTTTTATTGTCCTGGACCAATGCGCCGCTGAACCCCACGACCTACTCGGTTAAGCGCTCAACCAACGACGGCGGGCCTTATTTGACTATCGCCACCAACCTGACCGCAGGTGTGCAGGCGACAACTTATACCGACACACTGTTTGCGCCGAACACGACCTACTTGTACGTGGTCTCGGCGCTCAATGCGTTCGGAGAGAGTCCGGACTCGGTTCAAGTCAGCGCCCGGCCAACCAATGGTTTGCCGGACGTCATCGTCACCGCGGTGAGCTGGACCCCGGCGAATCTGTTCAACGGAGCGCACGCCATCTTCTCGGCCCGCGTTTTGAACCAAGGCTCGGCTGCCACTCCCTCCGGCACGATCCTGGGCGTAGGCTTCAACGTTGATGGCGCAGGAACCGCAAGCTGGTCGGCCAGCTACACCGCCGCTTTAGCGCCGAATGCTTCGGTGACCCTGGCCGCGGACGGTGGGCCCAGCGGCGTCAATTACTGGAGCGCGTCAGCCGGGGCCCACACGGTCACGGCTACTGTTGATGACATCAATCGCTTTCCAGAGAGCAACGAGAACAATAACGCAACCACAGTCCCCTTCAACGTCTTCGCAGCCGGCTACGCCATAAACAGCGGTGGCGGAGCGGCGGGCTCGTTCGGGGCTGACTCCAATTATGCGGGCAGCACAAACACGTTGTCTGTTACAAACTTGATCGACAGCACCGGTGTCACCAACCCGGCGCCCATGGCTGTCTATCAGAACGAACGCTGGGGCGATTTTGCGTACGCGCTCAATAATCTTGTGCCTGGAAGCAATTACACCGTGCGTTTGCACTTCGCCGAAATTTCCTCTTCGGTCAACCAGCCGGGCGAGCGGCGTTTCAACGTCTCTCTGAATGGAATCCAGGTGCTATCGGACCTGGATGTTTTGGCTGCGGCGGGGGCAAAATTCCGCGCAGTCGTGCGTGAGATTAAGCGGCGGGCGGACACCTCGGGGGCGATCCTGGTCCAGTTCAGCCGTGGCGCGGCGAATGAAGCCGAGTGCAACGGGATCGAGGTCTTTGGTTCCGCTCCGCCGCCGCCACCGCAAATCACCAGCCTTTCGGTTGCTGACCGCGTCGCCTACCTGACCTGGCAAACCTCGCCGGCGACAATTTATCGAGTGCAATACAAGACGGATCTCAACGAGACGAACTGGATCACACTCGGCAGCGACATGATCGCCTCTGGCAACACCCTCTCGGTGAGCAACAACATCAACGCCCTCGCCCGGCAGTTCTATCGGGTGGTGATAGAGAACTAGTGTAGTGTATCGCAATTGGCTGGTGTTATGTTTATTGGCGTTTCTTCCGTAAGCTGATGAATTGCCAAAGAATTCAGCCATAAAATAACTCCAGTCGTTTATGGGACACTACACTAGTACTGTGACAACTAAATCTCGCAACCTGGTAGGGCGCGCCACTCCGTGCGCGCCGCAACCTGCAAGCGATCTACCGAACGGCGCGCACGGAGTGAGGCGCCCTACCCAGCCTCTTGACCATGTATCGAAATCTCTTTGTCGCCGAACTAGCGCTGTTAGGTCGTTTCATCGGTCTAATTCGGCGGTGCTCACAACCATTGCCTAATCTTTTCCTGGTACCTGCTGTAGATGAATCCCAGCACCAGCAGCACGATGCCCAGCGCCATGAAACTCAGAACCCGGTAAAGTGTCTCCAGCTTCCACAAATCGAAAAGGGCCACTCGGCCCAGCGCGCAGGCCAGCACGCCAAGGCCCACCCAGCGATAGGCCCTCTCGCGCAGCACCATGCCGGCCGTAAACAACACCAGCGCGAAAGCCGACCAACTGGCAGTGAGATAAAAGCCGCTGGCGTTCTGGAGCACCCACCGCGACAGAAACAACCATAGGCTCAGTCCGCCGGTTGTGATGATCGCGCCGTGCACCGCCGGTTTAAGGGGGTAGCGATCGGGCAAACGCCGGGCCATTTGCCGCTGTCCGAGCAGAAGTAGAATGACCAGAAGGTTTGGCCAATAGACTGTCGGCGCTTGCAGCAGCGGCAGCCAGAACAGAGCAAGCGCCGTCAGCGTGTAGGCAGCGCTGAACAGCAGAGCCTCCGTGTTCCGCTGCCAGCCCGCCCACAGAAAAACCCATAGCCCCAACAATGCCAACAGCCAAATCCGCTCCCGCGCCGGGATGTATTGGCAGACCCACGAAATTGACATCATCAGTGCGGTCCAGCGGTACAGGCGGGCAATTTGAAGGAGCGGTTGGCTGATTCGTCCGGTGGGATCCGGCTTCCGTTCAAACCAGTTCACCGTGCCAAACGACAGCACGCCCAGCGCGGCAATCGGCGCCAGCGGCAACTGCCAATGCGGCTTTCCCTCCCAAAGTTGCACGGCGAACTGAGCGGCGCTTACCAGCATGAAGATTTGTCCACATGCGGCCAGCAACCAGGCGCGAGTCCACACGCCATAGGCGGTGAGACCGACCGCGAACAAACTCGTCAACGCCAGCCAGATCGGCGCGTCCACTTTCGGGCTGAACCAAAAGTAAAGCACCCCGATGATCGCCAGCGCGTAAAGTCCCTGGCAGAGGATTTCAAATTGCAAGCGCAACTCCAGGACTGTTTGCCGCTGCCACCAATGGCTCAGGACCAGCAACACGAAAATCAGCAGCGCCGGGTCCCACCAGGGCGGCGCCGGTCCTTCTGCCAGCGCGGAGTTGAAGAGCCACACAAGCTGCGCCAGCGCAACGTAGCCCTGTCCGAACAGAGCAATCTCCCGCACGCGCAAGAGATAGATCGAAAAGGTCAGCAGGAGGCCTTCAACGGCAAGCACTGCGGGAAAATTTTGGCGGCTGGTGTTATTGTAAGTAGCCACCAGCCAAATCAGCAGCGCCAGCACCGTGAAGTAACCCGGTTGCGGACGAAGCGTAAATCGGCGTTCAGCCTGCGTCTTGCCGTGGACCAGAAGGGTATTCCACATCATGAGAACTCCCAAACCGATCCCCAGCCAAAGACCGTGTGTGTCGTTCCGTTTCATGCCGTCCATGCCCCAACCAACGGCCAGCGCGGCCGCGACGTAGCCTCCGGCGCGCAGAATCGCGCTCTGCCGCTGCTGGCCAACCATCAGCAGCATCACGCTCTCGGCCGCCAGAATCAGCGCCAGTTCCAACCCGCTGAACTTGGTGATAAAACCTACGGTCACCAGCAAGAGGCCCTGTGTCAGGTAGGAATTCTTCGCCAGCGGCTCTGGACCGAGAAAACGCTTGGCTGCCTCCGCCAGGCCGAGCAGCACCGCGCCGAAGACAAGAGAAAATTTCCAGAAGCCACCCTGATGCGCCTGGTACATCGTCAGCAAGAACATGGTGAAGAACGCCCCATTATTCAGTGTCAGAAATCCCGCGCGGTTTTCCTTTGCAAACTTTTCGTCTTTTGAGAGAAAAACCGCCGCCGTAAAGACGACCCAGTAGCTAATCAAAAACCAGGTTCCGGTCCATAACCCTTCCTGGGGCAACGCCCAGCGCCAATCGTTCCCGTGCAGGAAGCGCCAGAAGGCGTAGGCGGCATAAGTTGCCAGCAGGCTGGCGAAAGAGAGTGTAGCCCAGCGATTCCGCACGAGAAAAAAGACCGCCGCCAGTGTGAGCACCAGGTTGGAGTAAAGCGTGAACAGTCCCACGTCATGAGAGATGATGGCGGTATAATAAGCCAGCAGGACCGCAAAAAGGGCCATCACCTCCGACTGCTTGAGGTCTGCAATCCAGACCATCACTCCTGCCAGGCCCAGCAATAACGCGCCATCAACCCCCGCGTCCGGTATTACCCGCAGATGTTGGAAATGATGGGCGGCGTAAGTTGTGAAATAAGCCGCCGCCAATCCGCCGGCGAAAAGCACCTGGGCATAATTCTTCAGCGATTCTTTCAGCGCTGTGCGTTGCCACCACCAACCGGCGCCAAGCAACAGCGCGCTGGCAAGATACAGAAGAAACACCTTGCCGCCCGGACCAAGCCGGCTGATGTAATTTTGGTAAGCGAGATTTCCGAACAGGACTAACCCCGTCAAAAGCACCACAATGCCGATGCGCACCAGCCAGTAAGTGCCCAGGCGCATTTCGAAAGAACCTGCTGCTTCCGCTCGTCGTGGAGCGGGTGTCTTGACCGCTGCCTCCCTCTGCCGCGAACCAGCAACTTGCGGCAGGACCGGCGGCGCCGGAAATGGCCCAGGCGCGGCGGAGAGGACCGTGGATTGACCACAGTGCGGGCAGGAGATGGTTTGGCCAAGGACGCTGGTCCGGAACTCCAGATGTCCGCCGCAGGACTTGCAGAATCCCTTCAGAAACTTTTCGCTGCCGAGGTCAACCCGCAGCCTTGGCCGCTGGGTCTCCGGCGGAGGCGCTGGCTTTGGTGCGGCGGAAGCGGGTGTGTCGCTGCTCTGGGCTACGACAGGCGCGGGCGTGATCACGGGCGGAATCGGCGGAGGCGGGAGCGGGATCGGAAGCGGTGCCCGCCTTACGGGCTCGGGCGCGCCGTCTTGCCGGGAAAGTTCAATCGGTTTGATACTCGCAGTTGGAGCGTGCGGCACAGGCTTGGGGGCCTCCTGGAGAGGCAGGTTGAGCTGTGCCTCCAGCGTCTTAAGCTCATTGGATAACCGGACCAGCTCTTGTTCCAACAGCGTGTGCCGTTGTTTGAGCCGTTCCAAGTCCGACCGTGCTTGTTCGTTCATGCCACTAGTTGTGCGCCCAGCCGACTACCAATCGGCGATACAGCCGACTACCAGTCGGCGCTACTACCAAGCCTATGGCAGCAGAATTACTCGATAGAACCTTTGCGAGTTGGAACCGATGACATCGGATGCGGCCACGGTGCCATTGGTTGCCGTGATGGCGTTGGCTAAGTTGCTCCAGTTAATGGCGCTCAAATTGGGTTTATACTGCAGTTGATACCTTTGCCCCGTGGCTGCGCTCCAGGTGAGCCTGACCGTGTTATTGCTCTTTGCCACCGTCTGGAACACCGGCGGAGAGACAACCGTGAGCAGCGCGCCGGCGCTCGTGACTGAATCGAGGGCGTTGCTCACCGTCACCGAATAGGTTCCGCTATTGGTCCCGGTTACGTTGGTGAGAACCAGGGTGCGGGTGTCGGAACCGAAGACGGGGCCGCCATCGATCAAATTGGTTCCGTTCTTTAGCCACTGATAGTGCAACGGCGCGCGGCCGAAGGCTGCCACGCTGAACAGGACGTTGGCTCCCAGCAGGGCAGTCTGGTTGGCGGGCTGGCTGGTGATCTGCGGGGAGGAAGTAAAGCTTAGCCGGAAGATCGTGCCCTGGCCGCCCGGGCCACCGGAAGTTGTCGTGCCGTAGAGATTGCCATCGGCTCCTTCCACCACGGTGTCTTTGGGGTGCCCTCCGTCATCGAAGCCATCGAAGCTGACGAGCGTAGCGAGTGTGCCGTCGGGACTGATTCTGAATAATGTCCCGTTGCCGCTTGCGCCGCCGTCGTGGGTGGTGCCATAGAAATTGCCATCGCTACCCTGAATCAGTCCGGCATAAGGATAGGAACCATCAGTATAATTAAGCGGATACAAGGTGCTCAGCAGGCCACTGGTCGTAATCCTGAAAATCGTGCCATAGAACTGATAGCCCTGGATCACGTTGTGTTTTGTGACGCCGTAGAGATTGCCATCGGTTCCTTGAACCAGCGCGCCCACAGGCAGATAACCATCCCTGCCGCCCGTGAATGAGTAAAGAGTGGCCAGATTACCGTCGGGGGTCATCTTGAATACTGTTCCATCTCCATGGGCGCCGCCGCCGCCGGTCAGGCCGTAGAAATATCCATCGGTCCCCTGAACCAGCGCGCCAGCAGCAGAATCGCCATCCGTGCCTCCGGTAAACGAGTAAAGGTTGGTGAGCGCGCCCTCGGGCGTGATCCTGAACAGCCGTCCGAAGTTGTTTGCGCCATAGAAATTGCCATCGCTGCCTTGCACCAGCGCAACCGAAGGCAAGCCGCCATCGCTGTCGCCCGTGAACGAGTAGAGGTTGGAAAGCGTGCCGTCGGGCGTCATCGTGAACACACCGCCTGCCCCAAAGTCCCCGCCGAATTCTGTGGTGCCATAAAACTTCCCGTCCGCGCCCTGTATTGGCGGCGCCAGAGGTTCACTGCCGATGCTCTCGTTGAATGCGGCAAGAGTGGTGAAGGTCCCGTTGGTGGTAATGCTGAACACGGTGCCGCTGAGATGTGCGCCGCCGAACTGGGTCGTGCCATAGAGGGCGCCGTTGGTACCGCGCGCCAGCCCATTGGGGATACGCCCGTCAGTGCCGCCACTAAACCCGTGAAGCGTCGCCATTCTGGTTCCAGCCACAGAAACGGGAATAACGGTCAGCACGGCTCCAGTGCTGGGGACCGAATCGAGAGCATTGCTGACAATGACAGCATAGGTTCCGTTGTTGACTTCGGTTACGCTGCTCAGAGTCAAGACGCTGGTGGCAGAGCCGGAGAGGTTGCCGCCATCGGCTACATTGGTTCCGTTCTTTTGCCAATGGTAGGACAGCGGCAGGTTTCCCAGCGCCGTCACGGTGAACCTCGCGGTGGCTCCCGGTGCCAGCGTCTGGTTGGTTGGCTGTATGACAATCACCGGTGGGGACGATGTGACCTGGAGGACCGCATCAGCGCTGAGCACCGGCCTGAAGGCATTGCTCACCAGCACAGAATAGGTTCCGCTATTAGCCACAGACACATTGGTGATAGCCAGGGTGCGCGTGGCGGCGCCAAGGAGGTTGCCGCCATCGGCTAAATTGGTTGTGTTCTCCCGCCACTGGTAGAACAAGGGCTGGCTGCCGAACACCGCAACGTTGAACAGCACATTGGCTCCCGCGAAGACCGACTGGCTGGCGGGTTGAGTCGTGATTTGCGGCGGCACGTTGGTGATGCTCAGCCGGAAGATCGTACCATGGCCGGCAGCGCCGCCGTTTTGTGTCGTGCCATAGAAATTGCCATCCATGTCCTGCACTAGTGTCGCCCGAGGATTGGCACCATTGAAACCATCGAACCCAGCAAGCGTGGCAACAGTCCCATTGGGCGCCACCCTGAATATCGTGCCATCGTCGTAGGCGCCGCCGTAGGCGGTTGTGCCATAGAAATTGCCGTCGCTGCCCTGAAGCAGCGCCGCAGCAGGACCGCGGCCATCGCTGCCTCCGGTAAAGGAGTAAAGATTGGTCAGCAAACCCTTCGGGGTCATCCTGAATATCGTCCCGCTGCCGTAGCTGCCGCCGCTTGACGTGGCGCCATAGAAATTACCATCGCTGCCTTGCGCCAAGCCGCCGTAAGGAAAAGCGCCATTGGTGAAATTTAGCGAAGCCAAGGTCGTCAGTGTGCCGTTGGTGGTGGTTCTGAACGCTGTGCCATCGCCGTAGGTCCCTCCTTTGTAAGTCGTGCCATAGACCATGCCATCGGCGGCCTGCAGCACGCCGGCGTAAGGGAAAGCGCCGTCTGCGCCGCCGGTGAACGACCAAAGGGTGGTCAGTGTGCCATTGGTGGTTATGCGAAACACCGTGCCATGGCCGTATGCTCCGCCCTGGTATGAGGTCCCATAAAAATTCTCATCCACGCCCAACGCCAGCCCCGCATAAGGCAGGTCGCCATTCGTAATATTCAATGAAATCAAGTTGGTAAAAGCGCCATTCGTCGTGATCCTGAACACGGCGCCGTTGTCGTAAGCGCCACCTTGGAATGTCGTACCGTAGAAACTGGCATCGCGCCCTTGGGCCAGCGCCGCAAACGGATTAGCGCCGTCGTTGCCCCCGGTGAACGAGTAAAGATCCACTAGCGTTCCATCGGCAGACAGTTGAAGCACCGTTCCCGAGGAGTTTGGCCCGCCGTGTTGGGTGGTCCCGTAGAAATTTCCATTTGCGCCCCGCGCCAGCCCGTTAGGGTTGACGCCGTGGTTGCCATCAGCGAACGAATACAGAGTAGCCATCGCAATCCCCGGCGCGGTCACAGAAACAACCGACAGCAACGCGCCGGTGCTCATTGCCGAGCCGAGCGCGTTACTCACCATGACGGAGTAAGTGCCGGCGTTCGCGGGCGAAACGTTGTTGAAGGTCAGGCTGCTGGAACCGGAGCCGGAGATGTTGCCGCCATCAATTACATTGGTTTCGCTCTCCAGCCAGGTGTAGAAGAGAGGTTGGCTTCCAACAGCCGCCACGCTCAGCGTCACTTTCTCTCCCGGCAACGCGATGCGGTTGGTCGGATGTGCGATAATGATCGGGCGCCACGGTACAAGCGTAAGGAATGCGTTGGAACTGGGCACCACTCCGGCGGCGTTGCTCACGATGACCGAATAAGCTCCGACACTAGCCGGCGAGACGTCGCTGACCGTCAATGTGCTGGTGGTGGCGCCGCTAAGGTTGCCGCCATCAGCCAAGTTGGTTAGGTAGCTTCCATTGTCTTGCTGCCATTGGTAGAACAACAACGCGTTGGTGGCGGTTTCCACAGTGAAGGTCGCCGTCATGCCCTCGAAGACCTGCTGGTTGGCAGGTTGTCCGGTGATCACCGGCGTGGTGACTATTGCCAGCGTGAACTGGCGGCCCTGCGCCGAACCTTCGTTGAGATTGGTGAACCACAGCGTAGCGGCGTAACTGCCGGCCGCCAGGTTGCCGGCTGACGCATCAAGGCCCAGCGTCACGATCGTCGCGGGTCCGCCAGGGGTGAGGACGCCGCTGCCGGGTGAGGCAATGAACCAAAGTGAGGTGTTGAGGAGCGTCCAATTCAACGGACCCGTTCCGAAGTTGGTCAGGGAATAGCCCTGTGTTGTGGGAGTGAAGGGACCGCCAGCAGGGCCGTTGGCGGTAAGGCCCTTTGCCGGCGTGATTCGCAATAGGTCGGGCGGCGCCAGCAGCGCAGAAATCAGGTTGCTCCCGTTAGGCGTCCCCCAGCCGGTGCAGAGGTCGTAGCCTAATACGGCCAGGAAATTGCTGCCGCTGCTGCCATTGGTGTTATTGCCGATGGTGATGTCGTGGAATTTGAAGCCATAGCTCAAGCCTTTGCCGATGGTGTAAATCGCCGGGTTAATGAACCCGACACTTGGCTGGCCGCTGGCTGCCGCCTGCTGATTGGCTAGCGCCGTAAAGGCCGCCCATAACGGCGACGAAGCGCTGGTGCCGCCGGTGGTTCCCTGCTCGCCGTTGTTGGCGATGATCCAAATGTTTTCCTCTCCATGGCAGGCTACATCCGGAATGTTCCTCAGGCTGGCCGACCCGTGGTTGGCAGACATGCTAACGCCCCGCTGCCAACTTGGAATGGCGTTGCTGGTGCTGATGCCGCCGCCACTGCCCGGCCAGACGGTTTCTGACAACCATGGCCCGCCTCGGCCACTGGTCGTCAACATTGTGCCACCGACAACGGTGATGAACGGGTCGTCCGACGGCGGCGCTATCTGCCCGACCCACGCTCCCAGGTCGCCCGAGGCCTGGAACATGGACTGTCCTTGCGCAGCGAATTGCAGGAAGATCTGCTCCCTGGTCGAATCTACCGCTTGGCCAAAAGCCCAGGATGAACTCAGTTGTCTGGCCAGATTGTCGGTGGCCATGCGGTTCAAGATATCGTTAGGGAGTCGCCCCTCATAGACGATCACCTTGGCCAATCCCGGCGCCATGGAAATCACCATCTCAATGTCCAGGGCCACCTCGACGTTATTGGCGCCGGCGCTCCCTCTGAAGGTGCCCACCAGCACGTTCGTCAGCGGGACGTTCGGCAGCCCGGTTAGGTTCTCATAGGTGGCGATGTCGCTTGGATAGTAACCATCGAACTCTATCAGCCCTACGGATTGACCGGCGCCATCCAAAACAACGCTTGGAGCGTAAGCGGTCCTGAAATCTCTGCCGAAAAAACCGCCACGTGGTCCGGAGCCGGTTGCGTATGGTGTTGCGCGTGGAGACTTATCCAGGGCGCTTAGGTTAAGGCCCATGGGGCGCGGAAGGCTAAAGTCGTCGAGGCCAGTGATGGCCAACACTGGAACGGCCAGATCCAGCGACGGTTCGGCATCGGGCGCATAGAACAAACGGGCCTCCTTCGGGTGCTGGTAAACCCGCAAATTCACTCGGAAGGTCTTCTCGATAGCCGCCACCGACCCATTCACGTCCAGCAGTGTGCGATTGGGGTGCGTGCCGGTCACCGCCAGGCCATTCGCCTTCGCGAATGCGATGACCGCCTGATAATCGGTGTCTGTCGGTCCAAATCGCTCCGCGAACTGCTCCGGCGTCAGGTACTGATGGTAACCAGGACTTGCTGGGTCGTAAAGCTGCTCCAGCAGTCCGGTGAGCGCGGTGCGGTTGCGCAACGGCAGCGCTATCGCCAGGTCCAGGTGCTTGCTGCTGGCCAGGCGATCCATTGACTGCAACCTCCCTGCTGCGGCAGGTATGTGGCCGTGAAGCACCTGTCTTTCCACTGCTCGGGCAGGCGCCGTCAGCAAGAGGAACTGCGCCGCACAGAAGGCGCTTATTAGGAGTGTTTTGGGGGCTTCTGATTTCATGCTTGGGTGAGTTTAAGACAGCTTCAGGTCAGTCAGCATCAAATATGAACAGAAAAAAGCAGAGAGCAAACACAATACCCCTTCTTGGGGGATGTTGGAGCCGTAAACCCGTAAGGAGGTGCATAAACGTGGGTTGTTTTTGAGTTCCAACCCGTAAGGTAACCCGTAAGGAGGCGTAAGGAAGCCGTAAGTCCCAAGACTGCCCGGCGCCGATCGAAGCGGCCATAATGAGAATTGCTGCAATACCCCATTGCAAATTTTCGTTTCGCCGCGACCTTTTTTGCGGCATGTTGGACTCGAGTTATGGGCAAACGACGTGAGGGGCGCGAGCGCGCTATTCAGTTCTTATTTCAGCACGATTTGAACCCGCCGGAAGATTTGGCCGGGGCGTTGGACCAGTTCTGGGAATCCCAACGCGCCGCCGCGATCGCCGGGGATAAAGCCGTGGCCACTTGGGGCCAGGTCGTGGAACTGCCGCCGCCGACCACCGGTGAGGCCGCCGTGCGTCTGTTTGCCGACCCTTTGATCCGCGGCACGCTCGAACACCGCGATGAAGCGGACGAGGTCATCAAAAAACACGCCAAAAATTGGGAGCTGCACCGCATCGCGGCCGTGGACCGGAACATCCTGCGGCTGGCCATCTATGAGATGCTGCACCGGTTGGACATCCCCCCCGTCGTCAGCATCAATGAAGCCGTTGATATCGCCAAAAAATTTTCAACCCAGGACAGTGGCAAGTTTGTCAACGGCATCCTCGATAAAGTGAAAGGTGAACTGATGCGACCCGCGCGAGTCGTCGAATGAATCGAACGTGTCCAATTTCCATCGGCCAATTTCCAATGGGTTATCTGGTTAGCGGAGCGCGGACATTCTTGTCCGCAGCAACTTCCGAACGCCAGCACCCGCCGATTCCGGGCCGGGTTTTGAGAAATT
>WNGQ01001737.1_pt1 | contig 22314 bp, 22 predicted proteins | sample 5407661 | NCBI WGS metagenome assembly WNGQ01 (sample SAMN13153382, study PRJNA577476) | soil metagenome | isolation source: 60 cm soil or saprolite under Garry oak tree replicate 2 | place: USA:California | collected 2016-06-15 | reverse complement strand
CTGCTGCTCATCTGCGCCTGGTTCACTTGGGGCCCCGGAACCAAGGCGCGCATTGAGGAGGCCAGATAGCCTATTGCAAAAGTAGAATGGAGCGCGGACATTCTTGTCCGCAGCAATGAGCGGTTTCTTAAAATCCCCGAAATGACTGGAGCGCTTGGAATAAACGGAAGATGCTGCGGACAGGAATGTCCGCGCTCCGGGACTTTTGCAACAGACTTCAGCTAGCCGGAATGTCTCACACTGTCTCGAGAACCGCCTCAAGGTGTAGCCGCCGACGTCAGTCGGCGCCAGCTTCCCTTCCTCGGAAATCAGCGCCGACTGACGTCGGCGGCTACGGGGCTTGAGAAAAATTCAGACTAGCTGCCGGCGTCTCATCCGCCAGCCTCTATTTTCGACCCTCCTCCTTTTCTTCTGCTCCTTTGTTCTCCTGGCCGTCGTTTGGCGGTCTCGGTCGTGGCGGCGGCTGGCGCAGTTTTTTGTAAACCCAAGTCTCCAATGGCCGCAGTGGCCGCAGCCATTTGTAATAGCGCGAATAAATCAAGCGGATTCGCACGACGGAAAGAAACATCGTCAACGATGAACGCAGCAGCGACGAAGTCACCTTGGAACCTATCTTGTCGGTCCATTCTGTCGGCACCTCCAGCACCGAGAAACCGGCGTGCTTCAGCGAATAGAGCAGATTCACGTCGAAGGCCAGATCCGCAATGCGCAATGAAGAGTGGATTCTCTCGACCGCAGCCCGCCGCACCACTTTGCACGGGCACTGCGTGTCCTTGATGTGCATCCAAAACAAGGCTTCAACGATTACGTGGAAACAGCGGCTGGTAAACCGGCGCAGCCGGGTTTGGGCCTGGTGTAGCACTGCGCCCGGCAGCCACCGCGAACCAATGACGCAGTCGGCTTTGTCGGTCAGTTTCACCAGGTCGTGAAAAGCCCCGGGGGGCGACGCGCCATCAGCGTCCACATAACCGATTAAGTCGGCAGCCGGGGCCAGTTTGAGCCCCTCGATGAGCGCGCCGCCTTTGCCGATCGGGTCCGGGAAGTCCAGCGCGCTGATGAACGGAAACTCCTGCGCTACGCGTTGCACCACACCAAGCGTGTTGTCTCTGCACCCGTTGAGCACCACGATAAGCTGGAACTTCCCCGAGTAATGTTGTTGAAAATAGCGCCCGTAGTCGCGCAGCACCGGTTCGATGCGGCGCTCTTCGTTATAAGCGGGTATCAGAAGCAGCAGGCTCTGCTCAGTCACGCGGTTTTGATAGCGCCAACTGCGGCGAGTGTCGAGTGATCTGAAAGGCTGAAAAGCTGAAAAGCTGAAAAGCTGTTTCAAATTTCAGCGTTTCAGCGTTTCAGTATTTCAGCGTTTTGTATCGGGGGAACACTCGACCAATCCACTGGCCTCACTTGATGCTCAACTCCCGTTGTATCCCGAACTTTTCCACCCGCTTGCGCAGCGTGGCCCGCGTAATGCCCAGCAACTTCGCCGCATGGACCTGATTGCCTTTGGTCTCTTTGAGGGCCTCAATGACCAATTCGCGTTCCACCACCGGAATGACCTTCAACTTGGGATCGCGCCGAGCCCACTGAAACATCTGTCGCGCAAGCCCCGCCACGTCAGACAGACCGGCCTGGCCGGCTGCCGCCGGAACCGGCGCCCCCGCGGGCAGCGCCGAACTTTGCCCTGTGACTTCAGCCGGCAGATCGCTCAGCAGAATCGCATCGCCTTTGGCCATCACCAGCGCGCGCTCGATGACGTTCTCCAGTTCCCGCACATTGCCGGGCCAGTGATATTTCTCGAGGGTTCTTAACACATGCGGCATCACCGCTTTGGGCGTTTGGCTGTGCTTTTGCGCGTGCTTATTGAGGAAGTAATTGACCAGCAGAGGGATATCTTCGCGCCGGTCGCGCAAGGCCGGAATGTGCACCCGCACCACATTCAGCCGATAAAACAAATCTTCACGGAACTGCCGGGCGGCCACGGCCTGCTCCAGGGGTTTGTTGGTGGCGGCAATGATCCGCACGTCGACCTGGATCGGCGTGTTGCCACCCACTCGTTCGAATGTGCTCGATTGCAACACTCGCAGAATTTTGGTCTGCGTCGCAGGGGTCATGTCGCCGATTTCATCCAGAAAGAGCGTTCCGCCGTTGCATTGCTCGAATTTTCCGATCCGCTGCAACGTCGCGCCGGTAAAAGCCCCGCGCTCGTGGCCGAACAACTCGCTTTCCAAGAGTTGCTCCGGAATCGCGGCGCAGTTGACCGCCAAGAACGGTTGCTGGCTCCGCTGGCCGTGGTGATAAATGGCCCGCGCAACCAGTTCTTTGCCCGTCCCGCTTTCGCCGGTCAGCAGCGCCGTGGCATCCGAGACGGCGAGTTGGCCAATCAGCTTGAAGACTTGCTGCATCGGCTCCGTCCGGCCGACAATGCCCAGTTCGTAATCTTCCTTCTCCAGCAACGGTTGGTAGGACACTACCTGTTTCATGTCCCGCGCCGCTTTGAGGGCGTTGCCGACGATTTCCTTGAGCCTGTCCACGTCGAACGGCTTGAGCAGGTAATCGTAAGCGCCGAGTTTCATCGCCTCGATCGCAGTCTGAGTGGTGCCATAAGCCGTCATCAGGATCACCAGCAGCTTCGAATCCATTTGCCGGATGCGCCGCAGGGTTTCCAGTCCCGTGATCCCGCCCATCCGCACGTCCATGATCACCAGGTCCGGCTTGAGCTTGGGAACCAGCTTCAAGCCCTCCTCGCCGCTGGAAGCCGTGGTCAGCTCAATTTCCGGCGAATCAAATGTCCGCTGGAACGAGTATTGCACGTCGGCTTCGTCGTCAATTAACAGCAATTTGTTCATCGGCAGACTGTAAACCAAACCAGAGCCAAGCTTAGTGAAAAAGCGGTAGCGAGCCAGTCAATTCAGCAACGCCCTGCTCCTCGCGTATGTGGAAAACGCCGCCATTTCCGGCGCACTGAGGCCGCGCAAGCCGGATATTTCCCAGCGCAGAGCGCAGCACAGCCGCAACCAAATGTCGCGAAGCGCATGGAGTGCGTGGAGTTTGCTCCCGCTTTGGGGCGCGGTGGGAGGCCCGAAAGCGCCAGCAAGCTGGCCGCACTCCAGACGCTTCGCGAGGTTCGCCAGCCGAGCGGCACAGCCGCAACCGAATGTCGCGAAGCGCGTGGAGTGCGTGGAGCTTGCTCCTGCTTTGGCGCGCGGTGGGTGGCCCGAAAGCGCCAGCAAGCTGGCCGCACTTCCATACGCTTCGCGAGGTTCGCGGGCCGAGCGGCCCAGCCGGTCCGAACTCCTATTGAAAGGACCGTGGCTTTTCGCCCTGCCGTTGGCTCCCGGTTTCCTCTTACAACTCTTGGGATTCCCGCTGCGCTGAGAAAAATTCGGGCTAAGCTTCTTTGCGGTCTCTAATTCTACGCTCGGCCCAGGTCCGCGCTTCGGCAGGCGTCTTGAGTTCGTCCTGCAATTGTTTCTCGCGTAACTCCGACAGCAGCGCTCCCATCGCCGGGCCGGGCTTCATGCCCAGCGCTATCAGATCGTCTCCTTTCAACAGCGGCGGGCGAATCTCCGGTTGTGTCTCCAGTTGCCGGGCCTGCGCGACCAGAAACCCATGAACATCCAGCCGCCCATGCGAGCCCAGGCAATCCAGCCGGTGCAGTTCCAACTCCAACCCAAAGGTCGGGCGCAGCAACAGCCGCCGCAACGTTGACTTGCGCATCTGCATCGCGTCCTTGAATTGCATGTGGCAGCGCACGGCCTTCGCGATCTCCTCGATTTGTTTGCGCGGAAATCGCAGGCGTTCCAAAATCTGCTCCGCCATCTCCGCGCCAATTCTCTCGTGCTCGTAGAAATGGATGCTGCCAGTGTTGGGATCGGTCGAAGCGGTCACCGGCTTGGCCACGTCGTGGAGCAAGACTGCCCAGGGGAGGGATGAATCCGCGTCCGGCGGCATTTTTTCCAACATCAACAGCAGATGGTTGAACAGACTGCCCTCGGGATGAAAATCCGGCGATTGCTCGCAGGTGATGGCCGCCGCGATCTCAGGCAGCACTTGTTCGAGCAAGCCGCTCTGGCGCAGTAAATCCAGCCCCCGCGCAGCGTGTGGTGGCCGGAACAGCCGGTTCAATTCTTCGCGCACCCGCTCCGCGCTGATGCGCCTAATATCCGCCGCATGGGCTCTCAACGCGGCGAAGGTTTCGGCTTCGATTCGAAAATCGAGCTGCGCCGCCAATCGCACCGCGCGCAGCAAGCGCAAATGATCTTCGCCAAATCGTTCCGCCGGTTGGCCGATGGTTCGGATGGTTTTGGCCCGCAAGTCCCCTTCGCCCCCCACCCAATCGTGCAACTTGGTCTCCACCGGATCGAAAAACAGGCCGTTGACCGTGAAGTCGCGCCGCCTTGCGTCGGCCATCGCATCGCCAAAGCTGATTTGCTCCGGACGCCGGCCATCTTGATAATCGGCTTCCGCCCGAAAAGTGGCCACCTGAAACTGGCGCCCGCCTTCAACCACTAGCATCACACCGAATTTCTGCCCGACTGGAATGGTGCGCTCGAACAGCCTCTCAACCTGCTGCGGCAACGCGGAAGTTGCGATGTCGTAGTCGCCCGGCTCGCGCCCCAGCAAAAAATCCCGGACACAACCGCCGACCCAGAAGGCCTGGAAGCCCGCCTGCTGCAAGCGTCGCACGATTTCTGTCGCTGTATCACGCAACGCGCTGACTGGTGGAACGCTCATTCGAACTCACGATTGATGATTTATGATTTGGGATTTACACTTGGTGCTCTACCTGCTTGTCTATCGTCAATCCTCAATCCCCTTACTCAGAGCGTGTCTCATAATTGTAGGAGCCGACGTGAGGAGGCTCTGATTCTTGGCCAAATCGTCTGAAATTTGAGCCTCCTTACGTCGGCTCCTACAATGGATTTGATTGTTCAAACGCGCTCTCAGTCCTTCCCCCACATCTCCTTCACGCGCTCGACTCCGCGCTTGGCTGCGTCCACCGCCACCTCCGGGCTAAACTCGAACACTTTGATGTGCTCCTTTTTCACCAGCGGGGCCAGCGCCGCAAAGTCTATCGTGCCCGAACCCGGCGCACAGTGGTCGCGCCCCGGAAATTCCACGTCGTGAACATGAAAACCAAACAGGCACTCGCGCAAGGATTCCAAATGCATGGTGTGATGGATGAAACCCAGGTTGTCCTTGATCTGGGCATGGCCGGTGTCGTGCCAGTAAACCAGGTTCGGACTGGCCAACTCCCGAAACAGGAATTGAAAATCACTGTCGAGCGGCAGTTCCTCCAAAGCCTGGCGGTTTTCAACGCCCAGTTTGACCCCGCGCGATTCGGCTTCGGGTAGAATCTTCTTCAAAAGCTCCTTCGTCCGCTCCACGAACGGCTCTTTCTTGGCTTCGCGCTTTTCCGCCAACTCGCTGCAGAGCTTCTGGTATTTTGCGCTCTCCTTTTCGCCGCGAGCGGCCAACTGGAGCAACTTCTTAGTGTAGTCTTTCATTTCAATGCTGCCCAGGTGCAGCACCACCACCGACGCTTTGACCCGTGCAGCCAGTTCAATAGTCTTGAGCGTGTAACGCTGCGCCAGCTCCCGCTCACGCGCCCTCTGCGAGGAGAATTGATAGAGGTTTGGCGCGGCGTAATTGATGCCCATCGGCAGCGGACAGAAATTGTGCAGGCTGGAAATTTTCATCTCCCCTGCCTCCACCGCCTCCAGGATGCCGGGCAGCAGACTGATGCGGGTTCCGTGGCTCAACTCGGCGTAGTCAAAACCCAGCTCCCGGATTTCGCGCAACATGCTGCGGCCCTCGGTGTGCCGATGAGAATTCCAACAGGTGGAGAATGAGTACATCAGAACTGGACTATTGGAGCGCTGGAATGATGGAGCGGCGCAGCCAGCGCTTCAATACGCCAACACTCCGTCACTCCGTTCGCTTAAAGTTTCCAGTGTCAGGAGCGCTGCAATGGATTCCTTCACAGGTCGGCGTAGCGCGCGCTGAGCATCGCCGAGAATCGGGCTGCTTTCTCTTTGCGCCGGCGGCGCTCGCTCGGCTTTTCGAAATGCCGGTGGTTCCGTACCATCTTCAACGTCCCTTCGCGATCGATCTTTTTCTTGAGCCGCCGCAGGACCTTCTCGACTGATTCGCCTTTCTTAAGCTTGATTTCCGTCAATACTTTTCACTTCCTCTCCAAAGACCTTGGGATTCCGCCCGCTTTCATTGCCGGCGCTCCACTTCAGTCAGGAGCAAGAGCCTATTTTTTGGCGCCCAGTTGTCAACCGTCAAAGCGCCCCGCTTCCGCCCGCAGCGAAGGCCAACCCCGCATATTTGCAGCCCGGTGTAGCCGGAAACAGAAGTGGATTTAACCAAGGATGACACCCGCCTTCGCTCGGAGCTACGGCGCGGCGAGCGGGGCGCTTTGCGCTTACCGCTTGGCGCCTTGCGCTTTGCGCTGAACATCCGTGAAATCCGTGGTTAAGGAATTTCTGAGTTAAATGTGGATGCGGGAGCGCGAAAGTCGCTTGTGTTCAGCCCGCGTTTCAGGCCAATGTTGACAATGGGCTTGCCTAGTCAACCTGTCACTTTGACCGTCGAACAACTCGCCGAACTCAATCGCAGCCTCTCCAACATGCGCCACGACATCAACAACCATCTGTCCCTGATTATGGCCGCTGTCGAATTGATCCGCCACAAACCGCAGATGGCCGAGCGTATGTTGACTACCCTGGTCGAGCAGCCGCCCAAAATCACCGAGGCCCTCGCCAAGTTCGCCGCCCATTTCGAGCGGACAATTGGCCCCACCCGTTCCTGAACGCTGATCCACGCCAGCGATTGTCGGGCGCCAGGAAAATGCCTGATGCCAAAACGGAGTATTGGGGTAACGGAGTATTGGATTCTCCCACACTCCAAAACGTGGTCTTTCCTTCTCGGGCGCATCTCGGCACTGCCACCGTAGCGCAGACTGGCAATCTGCTGTGTCGCGGATTGGCAATCCGCCCACCTGCCGAATACCATTCGGAAACCCCGATTCGGAATCGGGGCCGGTCTGCGCTACGACCGGCTGGCACAGCCGTGGCTTTTGACTTTACCCAAAGCCCTTGGGCATATTCCGGGCAATGGAACCAACCGAAGCGGAGCTGATAGCCGCGGTCTTGAAAGGCGATGCCGAAAGCTTCGAACCATTGGTCCAAAAATATTCCCCGCGCGTTTTTGCCACCGCCCGCCGCTACGCCCGTCGAGAAAGCGAGATCGAAGACATCGTTCAGGAAGTCTGGCTCAAGGCCTTTCAGAAATTGAAAAGCTTCCGCGGCGAAGCCCCCTTCGAACATTGGCTCATGCGCCTGGCCGTGCGCACCTGCTACGATTTCCTCCGCGCCCATCAGCGCAATCGCGAAAGCACCTTTTCCGAACTTTCCGAGCCGGAAACCGATTGGCTGGAGCGCTTCGTGAACCATCCGGCAGACGCCGCCGAACACGCCGACGCCGCTCGGCAGTTGATCGAACGTGTGCTGGAGCAGCTTTCCCCGGCCGCCCGTCTCGTGATCACTTTGCTCGAAATTGAGGACCGCCCGGTCAAGGAAATCTCCCGGCTCACCGGTTGGTCGGTGCCGCTGGTGAAAGTGCGCGCCTTCCGCGCCCGGGCTGAGATGCGAAAGATTCTGGCCAACATTGCCAAAGAAAAGTACCTGTAACCGCCCAGCGCCGCTGCCCGTCTGAATATCCGAAGCATCTATGGACCTGGCCGAATTAAATCGAAAGTTGATCGCCGCCGCCCGAGCCCACCCGCCGAGCCAACACGTCCCTTTTGCCTTCGAAAAACGAATCATGGCCCGCCTCACCCGTCCCTTTGAGCCTGATTATCGGGCCCTTTGGGCTCGCGCCCTCTGGCGTGCCGCCGCGCCTTGTGTGGGCATCATGCTGCTCTTCAGTGCCTGGGCCTTTTTCGCCCCGGCCGCCAACACCTCCGGGAGCGACCTTTCTCAGGAACTCGAAAGCACCGTCCTGGCTGCAGTGGAACAAGATTCAACCGCCGATTGGCCCCGGTGAACACTTGGAAAGTCATTCTCGCCGCGCTGGTCATTTTCGGCACCGGCATCGTGACGGGCGGTCTGGTGGTGGAACAGTCTGCGCGCCTGCGCACTCCACCCTCACGGCCCGGTACCGCTGCGGTTCGCCCGGCGCAATCCAGCTCGGCCGGTGGGATGCGGTTGGAGTTCCTGCGGCACATCGAACGGGACCTGAATCTTACCGCTGATCAACGCGAGCGCATCGGCAAACTCATCAGCGAAAGCCAGGAGCGCACCCGCAAGCTGATGGAACCTGTAGCGCCGCAGCTTCGTCAAGAAATGGTTCACACCAAAGAGGCCTTTCGCGCTGTGCTCACGCCGCAACAAGCGGCGCGCTTCGACGAATTGCTGCGGCAACAACAACACCCGCGCGAGCAGCACCATCCGCCACCTTTCCGGGAACGGTTGCCCCAAGCTCCGCCGCAAAGCAACTCTCCACCGCCCGGCGACCTCTAATCCATTCGCCAGGCAAATAAATCTCAGCTTTCATGGTTTTTGTTCTATTAGCGTTTATTAGCGCAGATTAGCGGTTGTGCACCGGGAGCCAGCTCACCGCCGTCTCACGTCGGCCGGCTACGACAGCCCCCGGAAAAATTTCTCCGCCGTCGCGCAGGTGGCGGCGCTCAGTTCATCGAGCCTGCAACCTTTGACCTGCGCCGCGACCTCAGAAATCTCCTTTACATGCGCTGGTTCGCTGCGTTTGCCCCGATACGGCACCGGCGCCAGATAAGGACAATCGGTTTCCAGCATGAACTGGTCCAGAGGTGTGACGGCTAATGTGTCGCGGATGTTCTGGCCGTTCTTGAATGTCAGAATTCCAGTGAAGCTCACCAGCGAACCCAGCGCCAGAATCCGTCGCATCGTCGCCGCGTCGTTTGCGAAACAATGGAACACCCCGCGCACCTGCTCGGCGAACGGCTGCAATTGGGCCAGTGTATCTTCCAGCGAGTCGCGTTGATGGACGACGCAGTTGAGTCCCAACTCAGCGGCCACTTCCAAGTGTTGGCCAAACAGTTCAGCCTGTTTCTGTTTATATCGCTCGTCCTCCGCCGCGCTGCATTCGGTTTTCTGGCTTGGCAGCCGGTGATAATCCAACCCCGTTTCACCTAGCGCCACCACCTTGGGCTGCCGCGCCAATTCTCGCAGGGCAGGCCGCAAATCACTTGGCGCCTCGCTCGCGGAAGAAGGATGCCAGCCCACTACCGCGAACACGTTCGGGTACTGCTCCGCCAGTGCGATCGCCCGCCGGCTGCTGTCCAGATCCGTGCCGATGCTGATGATCTTGGCAATGCCCGCCCCCTGGGCCTGCGCGATGACTCGCTCCAGGTCCTGCTCAAAATCCGGAAAGTCCAGATGCGCGTGTGTGTCATAAAAGATCGTCATGGCGAGCATTAAAATGAATTCGGAGCGCCTCGGCCAGGCTCACCCAAGTTTATGGGAACTCATTCGTGGTGGTTCAGGGTTTCCACGTTGATTTTTTTCAGATCGCTTGTGCCCAATTCGAGCAAGGAGGAGGCGTTATTGTACAAATCCAGGTTCGGCTTGACCATGGGCGCCTTCGCCGCCTGGCGCTGGCGATCGAGTTCCTGAATCGAGAGCACGTCCAGCGCCACCGGATCGCGGCTGAAACGAAGCTGGTTCAACATCGCCGAGTAATGCAGCAATCCACGCTCCCCGCCTTCGTACTGGCAGATCAAGGCGTCAACGATGTTCAACACCACTCGGTCGCTTAATTCATGCAAATTGTAAATGTCCGGCACCGCGGTGGCCAAACGGCTGGCGTCGGATTCGAAACGCACCGTGTTATCCACACTGCCCATCGCCAGGCTGTAGAGATTGCCCGAAACGCCGGCCAGGTTGTGGTTAAGCAGCGGAGTCAAGTTGATGATCCTGGTCATCTCCCGCGTGACCAGTTTGGAGAGGAACGATTTTCGGCCCAGGCCCTCTCCGGTCCTGCCAAATTCCAGGTCGCCCCAAACCAGGTTCCCCAGCAGCGAGCTTTCATAAGGCGCCGCCTTCTCATCGTACCCGGCTTGCGCGCTCCCCGCCACGCGAATGCCGTATCGTTTGGACAACTCGAAAAAACCCGCCAGACGCAAATCAGCCGCCTGCTTGTCCCAGACGATGATCTGTTTGGCCGGCAGCCCGGCAGCCAGCAGGCCTTCGACGACCGCTGCCACCACTGCTGGCCGCGTCCCGCTGTTGGGCCCAGGCGCGGAATAGACCTTGATGCCCACTACTTCCTGCGTGGAAACCAAACTGCGCCACGCCTCCGCAGCCGTAGCCCGGCCCGTCAGGTTGGTAATCGCTCGATTGACCATCGCCGGAATCCGTTCTGGCCGCGCTCGGAAAGCCTCGGTCGCTTGCGGGTCCTGCACGATCACCACCCGAGCGGGCGTGCCGTCGTTGCGAGTGGGTGACTCGCCGGCCTGTGTCCAGGTCGGAGCCGGGGCCAAGAGCAAGGCGCCAAGGGCCAGCACAACTGAAAGTTGATAATTGAAAATTGACAATTGAAAATTGCCCGTTCCTCCGTCGTACGGAAGGGAATAAGACCGCGCGGTTGCCTCCTTCTGGACGGTAGCCCTTCGCCCCTGCGCGATCAGGCGGTTGTGGTCGGTTTGGAGCTCTTTCATTCCGGCCTAGTGCCTTTCTTGACAGGTCAACAGGTCAATGATACCACGACCTGCGATGCGAACCATGAAAAAGCGGCCTGAAACCTGCAGCCCATGCGACTCGTGTAACTTAGCCAACTCATATAACTTATTTGACACCTTCAACTGCTTCAACACCTTCATCAAGTCCATCTGCGGGCTGGCGTTGCTGTTGTTCTTGGCCGGTTGCACGCCGCAGGGAGCGCGGGCATTGCTCCAAGGCAAACGGCTAATGGAGCAGGGCAGGTATTCCCAGGCCGTAGAAAAACTTAAAACCGCCACTGGGTTGCTGGCGACCAACGCACAGGCCTGGAATTATCTGGGTCTGGCTTATCATTATGCCGGCCAGGCTGCCGACGCGCAGAAGGCCTACCAACGAGCGCTGGCATTGAACCGCGATCTGACCGAGGCCCACTATAATCTGGGCTGCCTTTGGCTGGGGCAAAGCAAACTCGACAGCGCCAAAACCGAACTGACCGCCTACACCTTGCGCCGCGCAAATTCCCTTGAAGGTTTCCTCAAACTGGGCACTGCTCAGTTGCGTTCGCACGAGCTGAACGGGGCGGAGAGAACTTTCAATGATGCGTTGCGGCTCAACCCACGCAACCCCGAGGCGTTGAACGACCTGGGGTTGGTCCGGCTCCAGCGCGGTCGGGCCGCGGAGGCCGAGCAGTATTTTAACGCCGCGCAAACGCAGCAACCGGATTATGCGCCGGCCGTGCTCAATGCTGCGCTGGTCGCTCACCAGCATTTGAAAGATCGCCAGCTCGCCTTGCGAAAATATCGCCAGTATCTGGCTCTAAAACCGCCGCCTGAACACTCGGAGGCCGTCCAGGCGCTCGTCCGTCAGCTCGAACAGGACCTGCATCCAGCGCCACGTCCTGCAGCGACCAACACCATTGCTCAGACTAACCTCAATGCGCCCGCACCGCCGGCGACCAACCTCGCCCGAATCGCCCAGGCGCCCAAGCCCGAGCCTGCGACAAACGTCCCGAAATCAGCGGCCACCGTGGCCCCACCCTTGCCGACCAACGTCGAAGTGGTGATGTTGCCCGCGGAACCCGTTTTCAAGCCCGCCCACGACCTTCCCAGTCCCCCCGCCCCAATCCAATCTTCCCTGGCCCAACCTTCGACTGCCACCACATCTCCCCCTGCAACTGCCGGGCAACCTCACGCTGCCAGGGGCGGGTTCTTGGAGCGAATGAACCCACTGAGTTTGTTCCGCAGTGAGGCCAAACCCGCGTCGAAGCCAACACCACTCCCGCCGCTGGCTGACTCCCCGCACCCGGAGCCGGCCCAGGCGCCTGTGAACGATACCGCAGCGGTGACCGAACCCTCGACGCCGCCCAATCCTGCCCCCGCTCGCTACGCCTACAGGTCGCCCCTTAAACCTGTGCCCGGGAATCGGCCTGAGGCCGAGCGCTGGTTCGCCCAGGGCCGGCAGGCCCAGCGGGCGGGCCGCTTGCCCGAAGCCCTCCAGGCCTATCAGATGGCCACGCAACTGGATGCCGCCTATTTCGAGGCCCATTTTGATCTCGGCCTGGCAGCAGCCGATGCTGGCAATCTGCCGGCGGCCTTGGCCGCTTACGAAAATGCGCTGGCCCTCCGGCCTGATTCGTTGGACGCGCGCTACAATTTCGCGCTCGCGCTCAAGCAGGCGAATTACCCGCTCGATGCGGCCAACGAATTCGAAAAAGTCCTGGCGAGTTACCCGAATGAGACCCGGGCCCATCTGGCGCTGGCCAATCTTTATGCCCAGCAGTTGCGCCGGCCGGCCAGAGCGCGGCAGCATTACGTAAAAGTCCTGGAAGGAGATCCCGGGCATCCACAAGCCAGTTTGATTCATTATTGGCTGGTGGCCAATCCCCCGTGACGCGCGTCTTGAGCAACCGGGACATGGGGTTTGTTCTCGCAGGTCGGGCTCATCTTGGCACTGCCACAGTAGCGCAGACTGCCAGTCTGCGCTACAAACCAGCCTCGATCCATATTGGTGGCACTGCCAAAATGTGCCTCGCAGGTTTTGTGGCACAAATCTGGCTGGCAATACCTTCAATGCTAATTGCATACTGCAGACTCGATATGTGCGAACTGAACGGACCCAACCATGAACCTCGATAAACTGCCCTTCAATGGGTTTGATCTCGTGCTGGTCGCCGTCCTGGTGGCCGGCGTCCTCCTCGGCCGCAGACACGGCATGTCTGAAGAATTACTCGGTCTGATTAAATGGCTGACCATCCTTTTCGCCTGCGCCACCCTCTACGAACCGGTAGCAGACCTCTTTGGCCAATTCACCAGCCAATTCAGCCGCCTGACTTGTTTTCTGCTGGCTTATGCGGCGGTGGCCTTGGTTATCCTGGTGGTGTTCGCTGGCCTCAAGCGCGCCTTGGGGGGCAAACTGTTGGGCAGCGACCTTTTTGGCGGGGCCGAGTATTATCTGGGCATGTTCGCGGGCCTGCTGCGCTTTACCTGCATGCTGCTGGTCGCGCTGGCGCTGTTGAACGCGCGCTATTTCAGCCCCGAGGAGGTCAAGGCCAGGGAAGCATTTCAAAACGATGTCTATGGAAGCAATTTCTTTCCTGGCCTGCAGGCAGTCCAATCAATGGTGTTCGAAAGGTCTCTCACCGGCCCTTGGATCAAAGAAGGCCTCGGCCTGCTGCTGATCAAGCCCACGGCGCCGGAGAACAAGCAATTCAAACAGAAGGAATACCAAGTGCCGCAATGAGCATCCGGCAGGAATATTTGAGCGTCGAATGTCGAATGACAAAACCAGCCCGAATTCCGAGACCCCATACTCTGCCGCTCAAGGGCTTTTGTCGGCTTTCGTCATTCGGATTTTCTCCGGCTTTCGTCGTTGGGAGTCTTCGTCCCACTGAGGATGGTGAAGGCTCGAGGTGGCGGTGCGGCGCTTGGCCCTGATCTCATGCCTGGCCTGTTTTCTTCTGCTACCCTCGAACAAGTCCGTGCCGCCAGTGACATCGTGGATGTCATCGGGTCCTACCTGCCCCTCAAACGCGCTGGCGCCAACTTCGTCGCCCTTTGCCCGTTTCACAAAGAAAAAACCCCAAGCTTCAACGTCAATCCCCACCTCCAGATCTTCCATTGCTTCGGCTGCCACAAAGGCGGCGACGTCTTCGCTTTCGTCAAGTCTTACGAAAGCGTTGATTTCCCTGAAGCAGTGCGCCGATTGGCTGACCGCGCGCGAATTCCACTGGAGCAGGAGAAAAGCGCCGACGGCCAGCAGTCGCGGCATCTCAAGGAAACTCTTCTCCAGATCCACGAGCAAATCACCCAACGCTGGCAGAGTGCCCTGGCAAATGAAGCCGCCGGCCAAACCGCTCGCGAGTACCTGGCCCGGCGCGGTGTGTCCAGTGACGCGGTGAAGTTGTTCCGCCTTGGTTGTGCCCCGGAGCTTTGGGACGACACCGTCAACTGGGCCAAAAGCAAGGGCCACCAACTGGCCCTGGTGGAAAAGGCGGGCCTAATCCTGCGCAAAGAGGGCAGTGACAACTATTACGATCGGTTTCGTGGCCGGCTGATATTCCCCATATGCGATGAGCAGGCACGGGTCATCGGTTTCAGTGGCCGCGTCCTCACTGGCGATGAGAAAACCGCCAAATACGTCAACTCGCCGGAAACGCCTATTTTCACCAAAAGCAAAGTGTTCTTCGGCCTGGACAAATCCAAACGCGCGTTGCTCGACGCCGGTTATGCCGTCGTGTGCGAAGGCCAGCTCGACCTCATCGCCTGCTTCATGGCCGGCGTGCAGAACGTCGTCGCGCCCCAAGGCACGGCTCTGACCGCTGACCATGCCCGCATTCTTAAGCGCTACGTTGAGGAGGTCGTGCTCTGTTTTGATCCCGACGAAGCGGGCCAGGAGGCCGCCGTCCGCGCGCTCGATAGTCTCCTGGCCGCCGGTTTGGCGGTGCGCGTGGCCGTGGTTCCGGCCCCACACGACCCGGACAGCTTCATCCAGGCCTCTGGAGGCGCCGCTTTCAAGCAACTCATCGAGCGGGCCGAAGGGTTCTTCGATTATTACCTCAACCGCCTTTGCGCTACCAACCAGGTCGCCACGGACAAGGGCCGATTGGCGGTGTTGGGCGGCATGGCTGAGGCCGTTCACAAGACCAGCAACGTCGTGCTGATCGATAAGTACGCCCAAAAGACTGCCCTGCGCCTGGGCGTTTCACCCGATGCGGTGCGGGTCGAGTTCGGGAAACTCGGCCGAAAGCCCTCTCGCTTGCCAACTGAACCCGCTGCTGAGGAGCCGGGCACAACGCGCCCGGCACTGACGACGCAGGAGTTTTGTTTACTCAAGTTCTTGCTGGAAACCGATGACCACGTTGATTGGCTGGTTGCCAACCTGGACCTGAATTGGATACCCGCCTCACAAGTGCGCGCGGTAGTTTCCCGGCGTCTCCAGCTTCACAGCTCCCGAACCTGGGAGGGGCTTAACACCTTTCTGACGTCGTTTGATGACACCCTTCAGCAGATCATCACAGAGGCTTTAACCAAACCATTAGTCACCAACACCGATGGGCTGAAGGTTCCGCGCCAACGATCGCTCCCGAATCCTTTTGCGCAACTCCAAAGCGTCGTGCGTGACCTGCGGAATAACTTTATTGACGGCCAAATCTCTTCCTTGCTGCTGCGGATGGGTGACCTGGCAATCTCGGAAGAAGACCGCAATGAAGCCGCTCGTCTGCAACAAACCCTGCTACGCGCGAAACGGCAAGAATTGTCTCCGCGGGCCTGAAAACGGCCAGCAAAGAACGTGACAGGTTTCGGTTGACCCGCCGCCCGCCGGTTTCTTACCGTCTCAAATCAAACGCCCAAGCCATTGACTCAACCACGAAAGGACATAGCATGAAGACCTATACATGGATGCTCACCTCGATGGCGGCCCTTACCCTGGCCCTGTCTGGTTGCAGCAAGAAAACCAGTGTTGATACGGCCCCGTTGGAAAAGAGTTTCCAATCCGCCGAGCCCGCCACCCGCAGCAGCGCCGACCAAGCAGTCGCAGCCGTCAAATCTGCCGACTACGCCAGCGCCCTTGCCCAGCTCCAAACCCTCGCCAGGAACGCTAAGCTAACGCCCGAACAACAGCAGGCCATCAAAGACGTGATGGCCCAGGTCCAGAAGGCCATCACCGACGCGGCGACCAAAGCTGTCGGCGACGCCGGGAAATCGCTTGACGACGCCAAGAAAGCGTTGCCCAAGTAAACGGGTGCTCCGCGAAACGTCACGTCGGTGCGGAATCCGCCACCAACGCCCTTATCCGGCACCATCAACGATTTGACAGAGGACCGGCTGCAGCTTCTGGCCGGTCCGTTCCTCGTATTGGCGCGCTATGGTGGTCATAAAGCTTTCCGCCTGATGGTAGGCCACCAGGTTGACCGTCGCCCCGCCGAAACCGCCGCCAGTCATGCGCGCGCCCAGACATCCGGGATGGGCGCGGGCCAATTCCACCAGCAAGTCCAACTCGCCAGTGCTGTTCTTGAGCCAATCGCGTGAGCTTTCGTGGCTCTGATACATGTACTGCCCCAATTGCCGGTGGTCGTCCTGGCGTAGCGCACGTTCAGCGGCCGCCACGCGCTGGATTTCGCCCACCACATGATACGCGCATTCGTATTCGCGCGCTGTGAGTTTGGATTGGTGCGCCTTCAAAAATTTCAGGTCCACCGAGCGCAGGGCCCTGGCGCCGAGCTTGCCCGCAGCCGACTCGCAAATCTGGCGCAACTCTCTGTACTGGCCGCTCACCAGCGCATGGTTCACTCCCGAATCGCAAAAAACCACAGTCTCCCCAATTATCGGGGCGTGTTCGACGGACAGGAACCGGAAGTCGAGGTTCATCACATGCCAGGCCTTCCCGAAGAGCGAAGACATTTGGTCCAGCAACCCCGACGGCACGCCGACGAATTGGTTTTCCGCAGCCTGACATAGCCTGGCCAAGCTCATTTTCTCAGCCGGCTCCAGCGGCGGCAGTTGGCCTTTGGCGTCGCGCTTCGGCGGGACCGTTGCGCCGCTTTCCGTCAGCGCGAACGGATAGAGCCGGCGAACGGTCAGCGTCGTGGCGACTTCCAGCGCGCCAGAACTACCCATGCCGATGCCCGCGGGAATGTCGCCGTCAATCGCGGCGGTGAAGCCGCTGAAATTCACCCCGTGCTTGCGCAGTTGATGCAGCACGCCTTTGACGTAATCAGCCCACGGAGCGGCGGGATTCTTTTTCAAGTCGCTCATCCAAAACAGCTCCCGTTGCGGAAACGCCGCGGACACCAGTTCTATTTTGCCGTCGGATCTCGGCGCCGAGGCGACCTGGATGTATTTGTTGACGGCCACCGACATGACCAGGCCCTGGTTGTAATCGGTGTGGTTGCCCAGCAACTCCAGCCGGCCCGGCGCCTGCACCACGTGGGCGGGCGTGTAACCGAAATGGCGTTTGAACAGGCCTTGAGCGTCGGGCATGGGTCAGCCGTTAAACCGGTCAGTTGGGGTCGTTAAATTCACTGAGGTGAAATCCTTCCCTTCATGCAACGACCATTCATCCGTGAGGCAGACAATCCTGTCTGCATAGTCCGTGAGTCAAAATCGTTCCCTTCCTGCAATGACGATTCATCCCGCAGCAACTGTTCCAGCCCACGAGGGCGGGCAGATGCACATGGCCATAGCTACCGACTGAACCTGTCCAACCTTTCGTTTGTGTCTCAGTCCAGGCGCGGGGGCACATTCCATTCATCAGAGTGAAGCAGACAATCCTGTCTGCTTTCAGCCCAAGCGCGGTGGGACATTTCCCTCCTCGGCTTTCCTGGCGGAACGGAGAATTTGAATACTCGTCGCCAGCGCCCACAACCAGCCGGCCAAGAAAACCCCGATGCCGAGCAGCGGCCACCGCAGGACCAACCACATCTGACTCAGCGCCTCAAGCGGGTCGGTCTGCGGTTGGTCGAAACGCCGCCAGTTCGCAAGGTACCAGAGGATAAAGCGCAGACCAAAAAGAGCAGTGAGTGCCAGCCCACCCGTGGCCAGAGCAAGTTGCCCATAACCTGAAACCCGCCCCGCCATCAGCGAACCAGCGCCAGGCAACGTCAGGTTGGTGGTCAGACAGCCCCAGGCGGTCTGGCCGCTAAGCGGCTGGCGCGGTCCGAGTGCCAAAGAGATCTTCATAGGCATACATCAGCGCGCCGAGAGCGAAGGGCAAGTTGAGCAAGAGAATAAATTTGGCCAAAAGCACCAGCGGGATGCTGGTTTTGGCCAATTTCAAAGCCGTCTGAATTATTCGCCCAAAATCCGGTCCGCCCGACTCCATCATCTCTTGTATCGCGGAAAACATCGCGACCGAGATTTTTATCTCCGCGAACACGTACATCAAAATCACCGGCAGAAAAGCCAGGACCACCAGCCCAAACATCTCAAACCAGACCCGCGTGACCACCTTCCGGCTCAACTCCATCGCCGACCAGAATTCCAACCGTTTGTCGGCCACCAACGGGATGCCAAAGATCCAGGCAACCCATAGATAGATTCCAGGCAATAAACAGAACAGGAAGCCTATCGCGCTCAGTAGCGAGCTGACCACTCCCGCCAGCATCAGTTGCACGAAGGCCAAACTGAATCCGGCGAAGGCGTCGCCAACCGCTGCCGGTTGTCCTCGAATTCGGTTCAGCAAAATCAGATACAACCCGCCGTAGAGCACCCCGCGAATGACCCAATAAACCAGTCCGGCCAATGGGAGGAAGTGGCAGATGATAGCAATGAACCACACCAGAAAGGTCGCCCCGAAAAACAGCCCGAAGTTGGCCCTCAACAGGTCCCAGGAACACCCCAGGCAACGGCCAATCTGAACCTCCGAGGCGCGGGCCAGTATTTGCTCGCTCCAAACCCCGACGCTGGCCGCTGGCACCGCCGCGCCGGATACCGGGAACTGCCCTGCCTGCACCCGGAGCGCGTCGGCGAATTCGGGGTAAGTGGCCAGCGGCCTCCAATCGTTGCTGCCTTCGATTCGGACGCCGCTTTGTCCATTGAGACGGCCTTCCACAATCCACCGGCGCACCTCCTCAGCGGTGACTGGCCCGTACTCCTTCTGGTCTCCGCCGATGATTTTATACGTCGCCATTTTGGTTGGCCCAGGTCGAAAGTGCTTGTAGGCGATTGCCCCTTCGGACGCAAGCCCAGAGCGCGTCTTGATATTGTAGGAGCCGACGTAAGGAGGCTCTGAATCTTGGCCAAATCCTCTGAAATTTGAGCCTCCTCACGTCGGCTCCTACAACGGATTTGATTTTTCAAACGCGCTTTTGGAGCGCGTCTGAAAAACCGTAATCGCCGACCTGAGCAGGCGGACCAGGGCGTAATGCTGGCCAGAAATCCGCCCCTGGCCGGCTACGAGAACGTGCTCACGGATTGAGAACTGCGGCTCAGCGCCCCGCCGATTTTTTGACGCCGCGCGGGCAGAAGACTTTCTCAAGGTCTTTCGTTGGAACCGCCCGTGGCGCGAGTAAACTTCACACCATATCCCCGAAGATTTTTATCCACGGATTTCAAGGATGGCACGGATATAAGAAATCCGTGTTATCCGTGTCATCCGTGGTTAAAACGGGCGGCCCTGAGAAGCAACGCCGTCAGGCTATGGCCCCAGCCAGGCCAGGCACTCGAAAGGTAGGTTGCGCAGGACCCCGAAAAGCAGCATCACCACTAACGCACTCCACAACCATGCCGGGCGAATCGCAATTGCCGCCGGTTGGTTCTTGAGCAGCCGCAGAGCGCATCTGCCGCCCAGCCAGCACGCCGCAGGCAACGAGAGCACCAGCAACGCGTTGAAACAAAAAGCCGCCGCCAGGTTGCCATGCAACAACTCATGCAGCGCGCGCAAGGAGCCGCAGCCCGGGCAGTTTAGCCCGGTCAAAGCGTGGAACTGGCAGACCGGGTAGAAGGGGCTGTCGCTGGGGTTGAACCGGAACAAGACCAATGCGGTCACCGCCACCGCAGCGGTCACTGCCATCGCAGCCGCCAATCGCCGGGGCCGCAGCTCCGAAAGTTTCGGCGGCACGCTGTCCGCGTTTGAATTCATAGCGCGTGGCCGCGACGCGCCGCCACTCAGCGAAAGACAGCCTTGACTTCAGGTTTTGACAGCACGACCAGCGACCAAATGCCAATCGGCAAACCCACCAGGCAACAGGCCGACACGCACGGGATCATCGCGACGATGCTGGCCGCCATGCACAGGCCGTAGTTCTCCATCTTCCGCATCTTGATTCCGCCGGCCAGAATCACTGCGCCCCCAATCAGGCCAATCAAACCAAGGATCACACCCATGGTGCCTGTCATGGATAAAATCATTTTCTCATACGGACTCCCGCTCAGATTGCCTTGAAGCTTATTCATCCCGACTCCTGCAGCCATAAGTGCCGCGCGTCCCAGGCTCAGCACCAGGTTGAGGGCACCCGTGATAATCAGACCGATGGCCGGGCCATTAACTTGATTGGGCGCTGCCGCCAACGGCGCCGCCGTCCCTGGCAAGGTGGGCGGAGTGCTTGGCCCTGCGGCACCCAATTCCGGAAAGTCCGAAAGCAACTTCCACTCGCTCGTGCCTTCGGCCAGCACTTTGGTTTGCGCGTTGGCGCGGCCCTCGGCTATCCACTGCCGCAGTTGCTCTGCCGTAATCGGTCCGTATTGCTTGCCGTCTGCTCCGATGATGGAATAAGTGGCCATAAGGATTAGTTCTTAGAGGAAGACAGTTAAGTCGAACAAGATCAAGATGAAAAAATGTTTGCGGTAGCCGGTCAGTAACGGCGGCGGTAAGGACGCTTTCCACAGCGTCCCACTTTCGAAACCCGGACAGGGAGAGATCAGGGACGCTGTGGAAAGTGTCCTTACCGGCATATCGCCGGTTTGCTGCATCCGGTTTCGTTTTAGGCGTTCCTGAGTTGTTTCTGAATCCATCGTGGATCGCGCCTGCAATCCAGAACGCGCCACACCTGGACCTCATCGCCCGTGACTCGGTAATAAACGGCATAGGGAAAACGACGAGACAACATCCGAAAAAAGCCCAGATATTTCCGGTGGATGCCGGCGTAGAGGTGTAAGGACTCAATGTCGGCCGAAAGGCTGTCCAGAAAATACCACCACTCCCCGCGACCGCCGCTCGTAGAATCTGAATCCCGACAGCAGATCAGCCTCTGCCAGGTCGAGAATGCGCAACTTCATGCCACCCGGGTGGCTTTTCGCCGAAGCCTACGTCTTGCCACTTGCCAATCCGAAAACTCAGCTTTGTCCTCTCGGACGAGTCGCTCCGTCTCACGCAGGGCCACCCCATGCCGACCGGGGGAGGCCACCTCGGCCTCATCTCGACTTAGATCAGCCCAAAGTGCTTCCATCGCCCGCAGCTTATCCTCACGAGACATGCGCTTGATCGCTAATGTGATTCCCACGTCAATAATCTGGAGCATCAAATGCCCCCCAGCAAGGCCAAACCGCCGGAGAGAATGCGCTCCGGCTGGAACGACCACATTCCAATTCTCTCTCACCGTCCGACCTGTCCTCCGAAAGTTTGGCGAAGGAGTACTGCCCAGCCGGGCGGCGGTTCGCTGCAGCGCACTTTCGCAAGCTGCCGTATCATAACAGCAACGCTGCCAGACTGAAATAAAACAGCAACGTGAATGCGTCAGTGAACGCCAGCGTCACCGGCCCGGCTGCAATCTTCGGGTCGAGTTTCAGCGCGTGGAGAAGCGCCGGAACGCTCAGACCGAAAAAGCACGCCGCGCACATTGCCAGTAAGATGCTCGCGCCGATGGCCAAGCCCGCCAGCGCAGCGCCTCGCCACAGCCACACAATCAGACCCACCGCCGCGCCACAAGCCGCGCCCAGCAATACTGCCGTGCCTGCCTCGCGGCGAAACGCTCGCGCATACCACCCAAATGTGGGCTGCGTCGCGCGCAACGCCTGAATCGTGACCGTCATGGACTGAATACTCACACTCTCGCCCAGGCCCAACACCATCGTCAGAAAAAATGCCAACACCAGGCTCTTGGCCAGCGTGACCTCATAGGCGCTTGCCAGCAGCGCGCAAATCGTCCCGCTGCCAATCGTCGCCAGCAGCCACGGAAACCGGAATCGAAACGCCCGCACCGGCGACGCATCCCGCAGCTGCGAGACGCGAAAACCGATGCGCTCGAACAACTCATCTGTGGCTTGGCGCTCGGCAATATCGAACGCCTCCTCGGTCAGCAAGCCGACATCCACCACGCCGACAATCCGCCGCTGCTCATCCACCACCGGGAACGCCAGAAACTTGTGCATGACAAACGCCTCGCATGCCTCCAGCACCGTCGCCGTCTGCGGAATGGCAACTACGCGGGCAATCATCACGTCCGATACGCGCTGCTGCAATGGTGCGGTCAACAAGCGACGGGTGGGCAAGACCCCCACCAGCCGGTCGTCCGCATCCACCACGTAAAAATAGACAATTTTCTCGCCGACGCCCCGCTCCCGGATGGCGTCCAAAGCCTGCTGGACAGTGAAGTCCTCGCGCAACGTCGCCGCGTCCTTGCGGGCAACCGCCACGACTGGCTGTTGGAGATGTTCTGGTTCATGTGTCATCC
>WNGQ01005225.1_pt1 | contig 22325 bp, 21 predicted proteins | sample 5407661 | NCBI WGS metagenome assembly WNGQ01 (sample SAMN13153382, study PRJNA577476) | soil metagenome | isolation source: 60 cm soil or saprolite under Garry oak tree replicate 2 | place: USA:California | collected 2016-06-15 | reverse complement strand
GACTACTCGGCCCTGCGGTCCACGCGCTGTCGCGCCGCGCCGGCGGCAGGCTAAGTTAGAGCCATGGGCTTGAAGATCGTACAGGTGGACGCGTTCGCCGACCGGGCGTTCCGCGGCAACCCGGCCGCCGTGTGCATCCTGCCCGCCGCCCGGGGCGAGCCCTGGATGCAGGACGTGGCGCGCGAGATGAACCTCGCGGAAACGGCGTTTCTCCATCCCGAGAACGGTGATTACCGGCTCCGCTGGTTCACTCCCGCCGTTGAGGTCGCCCTGTGCGGTCACGCCACGCTCGCGAGCGCCCATGTGCTGTGGGAAGAGGGCTACCTCCCCGCGGAGCGCGAGGCGCGCTTCCACACCCAGAGCGGCGTGCTCACGGCGCGGCGGACGGGCGACTGGATCGAGCTCGATTTCCCCGCTACGCCACCGGCGCCCGCGCCGGCGCCTGCGGGCCTCGCCGCCGCGCTCCGCGCCGGCACCCGCTGGGTGGGCCGATCCAAGTTCGACTATCTGGTGGAGCTCGACAGCGAGGCTGCCGTGCGCGGCCTCAAGCCGGATCTGGCGGCGCTCGAGCGTGTGGACGCCCGCGGCGTCATCGTGACGAGCCGCGCCACGACGCCGGGCTTCGACTTCGTGTCGCGTTTCTTCGCGCCGCAAAGCGGCGTGCCCGAGGATCCCGTAACCGGCTCCGCTCACTGCGCCCTCGCGCCCTTCTGGAGCGAGCGGTTGCGCAAGACCGAGCTGACCGGTTACCAGGCCTCGGCGCGCGGGGGCGTGGTTCGCGCCCGGCTCGCGGGCGACCGCGTGGTGCTCGGGGGCCAGGCCATCACCGTGCTGCGGGGAGAGCTCGTGCCGTGCGAGCAGTGACCTTCGCGTGCCCGGGCTCCCCGGCCGACGCGGCTGCCCGGCTCGAGGCGGCGATCGACGCGCGCCCCTGGAACGCGGCCGGGATGGACGGCTGGATTCGCGGGGGCGGCGCGGTGCTCTATTACCGCGACGCCGCCCGCTACCGCGCGCTGTTCCGCCGCACGTTCGTCGGGCAGTTCCGCCAGCGGGGCGACGCCACCGTGCTCGAGGGCCGGTTCGGGATGACGTTCCTCGCCAGGCTGCTCCTGCCCGTGTGGCTCGCCCCCGCTGCCGTGTGCTTCGTCCTGGCCCTCGTGCCCACCCGGCTCGAGCCCCAGACGCCGGCCCCCAAGGTCGTGCTGCTGCTGCTGGGTACCTTGCTGGGCGTCCTCGCGTTCGGCCGCTTCGCGCTCGAGTGGTGGGGGCGGCCGGGCGACGCCGACGCCATCGCTCAGGCTATCCGCGCCGCGCTCCACGCGGGCAACCGCGTCTGACCGCGCGATCGAGCCGCCTCGCCGGCTACCTGTTCGCCCTCGCGGCCGGGGCCGTGTGGGGCACCACGGGCCCGCTCTCGACGGCGCTGTACCGAGCCGGCGAGGCGATCACGGGGATCGGCTTCTGGCGCCTCGTGCTCGGTCTCGCCGGCCTGCTCGTGTACGGCCTGTTCCGGCCGCAGCTGTTCCGGATCGATCGGCGCGCCTGGCTGCTCGTCGGACTCGGCGGCGGTGTGCTGGTGGCGCTGTTCGAGGTGGCGTATCAGTTCGGAATCGCCGGCACGGGGGTCGCCGGGGCGGCGGCGCTGCTCTACGTCGCGCCGGTCCTCGTCGCGATCCTCGCCAAGCCGCTCCTGGGCGAACGGCTCACCACCCTGCGTCTGGTCCTCGCCCTCGTCGTGATGGCAGGGGCGGCGCTCACGGTGCAGGGGGGGAGTCACGGCGCGGGCGCCGCCGCCATTCCGCTGCCGAGCCTGATCCAGGGCGTCGCCGGCGGCCTGCTCGCCATGCTGTCGTACGCGGGCACCACGTTGCTGGCCCGCTACGCGGTGCCGCGCTATGGCGCGCTCCAGGTGCTGTTCCTCGAGATCGTCGGCGGGGTCGTCGTGCTCGGCGTGGTGTTGCCGCTCAGCGGACACGCGCCGCTGCCGCCGCACACGGCGGGCGCCTGGATCTACGTGCTGCTCCTGTCGCTCGGCTCCGTGCTCGCCGCGAACTTCCTGTTCTTCGCCGCCGTCAAGCGGATCGACGCCGCACCCACGGCGGTCGCCGCGACGATCGAGCCCGTGGTGGGCACCCTGCTCGCGCTGATCCTGTTCAACCAGCGGCTATCGCCGCTCGGCTGGCTGGGGCTCACCATGGTCGTGGGCGGCGTGGCCACGGGGTATCTCCAGGAAGCGAAGCCCGCCCCCACCGAATAGGAGGACGTACCAGCAATGCTCGCCCTCGCGCTCGTGCTGGCCGCGCTGCAGCAGCCGGCCGCCGCTCCGGCCACCCTGCCGCCCCAGGTAGGCGACACGTCGCCCTTCCGGCGGCTCGTGCTCCCCGCCCCGAGCCTGCTGCGCGCGGGCTCCGGCGCGCCGGGCCCGCGCTACTGGCAGCAGCGCGCCGATTACACCATCCGCGCGTCGCTCGACACCGCGACCCACACCATCGCGGGGGCGGAGACGATCCGCTACGCCAACAACTCTCCCGACACGCTGCATTACCTCTGGCTCCAGCTCGACCAGAACATCTACAAGGCGTCCAGCCGCGGCGCGTTTCTCAATCCGACGGACGCGCGCTTCGCGGGCCGCGGCTTCGAGGGGGGATACACCATCGAGTACATCCGGGCCGTGCGGCGCGCCGGGCAGGCGGCGGGACGCATCCCGCTCGCGACGCAGCTGAACGGCACCATGATGCGCGCCGAGCTCGACCGGCCGCTCGCACCCGGCGGGCGGGCGGAGCTCGAGCTCGCGTACCGCTTCGAAGTGCCGGAGCACGGGTCCGATCGCTTAGGGCGGGAGCAGCTCCCGGGGGGCTGGCTGTACGAGATCGCGCAGTGGTACCCGCGCGTAGCCGTGTACGACGACGTGCGCGGCTGGAACACGGAGCAGTACCTCGGCCAGGGCGAGTTCTATCTCGAGTACGGTGACTTCGACGTCGCCATCACCGTGCCGCGCGGCTTCCTGGTCGCCGCGACCGGGACCCTCGTCGACCCCCTCGAGGTGCTCACGGCGGGAGAGCGCGCCCGCCTGGCCCGCGCGCTGCGATCGGACACGACGGTGGCCATCGTCGCGAAGGGGGAGGTCGGGCAGGCGTCGACCCGCCCCGCCGGCACGAGCCCGACACTGACCTGGCGCTTCACCGCGAAGAACGTGCGCGACGTCGCCTGGGCCGCGGCCGCCAACTTCACCTGGGACGCGAGCGGCTACGACGGCGTCCTGATCCAGTCGTTCTACCCACCGGAAGCGAACTCCGACTGGGCGCGCTCCACGGAGTACGCCCGTCACTCGATCAAGCACTACTCGGAAAAGTGGTTCCGCTACCCCTACCCGACCGCGATCAACGTGGCGGGGCCGGTGGGCGGCATGGAGTATCCGATGATCGTGTTCTGTGGCCGGCGCGCCGGGGACCGCGGCCTGTTCGGCGTGACCACCCACGAGCTCGGTCACGAGTGGTTCCCGATGGTCGTCGGGTCCAACGAGCGGCTGTACGCGTGGATGGACGAGGGGTTCAACACCTTCATCAACATCTACTCGGGACTGGCGTTCTATCATGACGCCGCCCCTCAGGGACGCGGCGTGGCCGCCCAGTGGGCGCAATTCGCCGCGAGCGGCCAGGACGAGCCGCCCATCCTGCCCGCCGATCGCGTCGCCCCCCGGCTGCTAGGCCAGATCGAGTACAACAAGCCCGCCACCGGCCTGTATCTCCTGCGCCAACACATTCTCGCCGACACCGCCCGGTTCGATGCCGCGTTCCGCGCCTACATCGGGCGCTGGGCGTACAAACACCCCACGCCGGCCGATTTCTTCCGCTCCATGGAAGACGGGCTGGGCGAGGACCTCTCCTGGTTCTGGCGGGGGTGGTTCTACCGCACCGACGTCGTGGACCAGGCCGTCGATTCGGTGCGCGCACGCACGGACTCGACCGGCACTATGGCCGACGTGTTCCTCTCGAGCCTCGGTGGCCTGCCGATGCCGGTGGACCTGCGGATCAGCTACGCCAACGGCGCGGCGGACGACGTCCGGCTCCCGGTGGAGATCTGGTTCCAGGGGAGCCGCTACGTCTACGAGCGGAAGGTGCCGGCGGAGGTGGTGAAGGTGGAGATCGATCCGGGGCAGAATCTGCCGGATGTGCGGCGGGGCAACAACGCGTGGCAGAAACCAGCGGGTCAGTAGCCAGACGACAGGGCAGTCGTCAGACGCCAAGCCGCAAGCGGTCACCAGTGCTCAGAATTCAAGGTTATGCCTCTGATCTCTGTTCGTCTGTCAAACCGCTTGGGGCTTGGCGTCTGACAACTTTACTGAACGCTGTTTACCTCGCGCTTCCTAGCCACCAACTCGAGGACCACCAGGAGCACGCCCCCCCACACCAGCCCCGGCAGCTCGCGGAGATCCCGCCCGTAGTGCATCCAGAGCCAGCGCGCGATGACCCCGCACCACAGCCCTCCGGCGAACCACGCGACCAGGCGCACAGCCGGTCCCACGCCGCTGCGGATTCCGGGCAGCATGAGCAGGACCCGATCCATGTAATGCCCCAGAAACGTGAAGCAGAACGCCACCGTGAACGCGTCGACGTAGTCCGACAGCAACGAGGCGTGGCGCGGCAACACCCCGAGCAGCACGAGGCCGAGCACCAGGGCGAGCGTGGTCGTGCGGGTCAGGGTCTTGAAGAAGGGCTCGCCCATCAGCGGGCTCCCGTCAGCGATTGCGGCCTCAGATACTGATCGAGCCAGTCGAGCACGGTGCCCCACCACAGGCGGCGGTTGCGGGGCTTGAGCACCCAGTGTCCCTCGTCGGGGAAGTACAGGAACTTGGCGGGAACGCCCAGCCGCTTGGCCGCGGTGAACGCCTGGTAGCCCTCCGACAGGTCCACGCGGTAATCGAGCTGCGAGTGCACGATCAGGATCGGCGTCTTCCAGTTGCGCACGAAGTTCAGCGGCGACCATTTCTCGTAGAGCGCCCGGCTGGCATACGGGGGGCCGAACTCCCAATCCACGAACCACAGCTCCTCGGTGGTCCCCGCCATGCTCGCCGGGTTGAACACGCCGTCGTGCGCGACGAGGGTCTTGAACCGGTTGGTGTGGCCGGCGATCCAGTACACCATGTACCCGCCGTACGACGCCCCGGCGGCGCCCATGCGCGTGGAATCGACGTAGGGTAGCCGCGTCAGCACATCCAGCCCTTTCATGACGTCTTCGTAGGGGTAGTCGCCCCAGTGCTGCGACACGGCGTCGGTGAACTTCTGTCCGTAACCGGTCGAGCCGTGGCGGTTCACGGCCGCCACGACATAGCCACGCGCGGCGAACATCTGGTAATTCCAGCGCGCGTGCCACAGGTCGAGCCACGCGGTCTGGGGGCCGCCGTGCAGCAGGTAGACGAGCGGGTATTTCTTCGACGGATCGAAGCCCGGCGGTTTCAGAATCCAGCCGTACACGGAGTCTCCGAGCGCGCCCCGGAAGCCGAACTCCTCCAACGGCGACAGCGCGAGCCCGGCCACGGCAGCGTCGCTATGGTGCGATAATTGCCGTCCTGCCACCCACAGCTCCGCCGGATGCGTGGCGCTCTGATGGAGGTAGGCGAGCGTCTTGCCATCGGGCGCGACGCCGACGCCGCTGTTCACGCCGGAGCCCCCGATGACGAGGGACCGACGGAACGAGGGCAGGTCGATCCGATAGATGTTCTCGCGCCCGCGCTCCTCCACCCCCGCGTACATGCACTTGGAATCGGGACACCAGGTATACGAGCCGACCGACAGCGTCCACCCGGCGGTGGCCTCGACCGTCCGCCCTTCCGTCCGTGCGCCCGACCGCCCGACCAGCATCAACCGCTCTCGATCCGCCTCGAACCCCGGTCGCTCCATCGAGAGGTACGCGAGCCATTGCCCGTCGGGGGAATAGCGCGGCGTATTGTCGGCCCCCTTGCCGGTCGTGAGGGCGCGCATCGCCGAGCCGTCTGCGCCCATGAGATGCACGTCGACGTTGGTATTGTCGGCAACGCTCGAGTCGCCATGCAGCGCGACCGCGATTTCTTTGCCGTCCGGCGCGACGGCGACGTCGCCGTCGCCGGACGTGGCGATCGTGGGAACATCGTGATCCACGGGGGTGAGATCCCGAGCGCTCGCGTCGGCGAGCGAGACGAGGAACAGGTGCTGGCGCTTGCCGGCCCGCCAGTCGTCCCAGTGGCGCCACATCAGCTCCGTCCAGATACGGGCCTCGGTGGCGTATTCCCCGTTGCGGCGGTCGATCTCCTGGTCAGCCGGCCACTTGATGTCGCTCGTGACCAGCACGCCCGTCCCGTCGGGCAGCCACACCGGGTCGGACACGCCGTCCGCGAGGCTCGAGACCCGGCGTGCCTCTCCCCCGGCTCCGCCCATGCTCAGGAGCCAGAGCTGCGCCCCGCTCTCGCGGGTCGAAACGAAGGCGAGCGTGCGGCCGTCGGGCGACCAGCGGGGCTGGCGATCCGAGCCGGGGCCGGCGGTGAGCTGGCGCGACGTCCCGCTCGCGACGTCCGCCAGCCAGATGCGCGTCGTGCCGCGGTTCTCTTTCAGCGAGTAGTGCGTCACGGTGTAGGCGACCCACTTGCCGTCGGGCGAGAGCTGCGGGTCGCCGACGCTCGGGAGCGCGAGATAGTCCTCGATGGTCATCGCGCGCTGCTGGGCCGAGAGGCCGGGAAACGGGAAACGGGAAAGAAGAAACGTCAGGCATCCAAGCACGACCAAGAGCCGCTTCGTCATATGCCTCCCCTGGACGTCTAGACGTCTAGACGCCTAGACGTCTAGTAGTCCGGGTGGGTGAGGATGGCCTTGACGAGATCGTCGAAGACCTTCGACTCGGGCGTCACGGCGCCGCTGGCATCGGTGTGCACGTTCCAGGCGCACAGCTCGTTCAGGGCCGTGGCCTCCTCGTAGGTGAGATGTAACCGGTAGCCCTCCCCGTCCCCCGCCCGGCTGGCGCCGTCGAGCACCTTCGTGAGCACGTCGGGCAAGTGGCGCGCGCCGCGCACCGCGTCGTATTGCGCCCGGCTGACCGTGAGATCCATGAGTCCTTGCCAACGCGCGAGTCGGGGGCGAAATCTCCTGCCGTCGCCCCGTCCACGCAAGGAAGGTCGATGCCGCGCACCGAGTTCATCGCGACCGGGTTTTCCGTCCCCGAGCGGGTCGTCACCAACGACGATCTCTCCCGCATGATGGAGACCTCCGACGAGTGGATCGCCCAACGCTCGGGGATCCGGACGCGCCATTGGGTGTCGGAGGGCGAGACCGGGGTGTCGCTGGCCCGCGCGGCGACGTGCCGCGCGCTCGACCAGGCGGGGATGCGGGCCGCTGACCTGGACTGCATCGTCTACTGCACGTGCACGCCGGATCATTTCGAGCCCGGCAACGGCGTGTTTCTCGCGCGCGAGCTCGGCCTCACCGCCGTGCCCGCGATCGATGTGCGCAACCAGTGCTCGGGGTTCGTGTACGGGCTGTCGGTGGCCGACGCCTGGATCCGCACCGGCCAGTACCGCCGGGTGCTGCTGGTGGGGGCGGAGGTGCACTCGCGCGGGCTCGACCGCACGACCCGCGGGCGCGACACGGCGGTCCTGTTCGGGGACGGCGCCGGCGTGGCGATCCTCGGCCCCACCGACGACGCGCGGCGCGGCGTGCTCACGACGCACCTCTACGCCGACGGCCGGCACGCCGAGAAGCTGTGGGTGGACGCGCCGGGCCTGGCGCACGATCCGTTCATCAGCGAAGCGCTGATCCGCGAGGGCAGGCACCGCGCCGTGATGGACGGGCGCGACGTGTTCAAGTACGCGTCGGTGCTCATGCCGCAGTCGGTCGCGACCGCCCTGAAGGCCAACGGCCTCACCCCCGCGGACGTGAAGCTCCTGGTGCCGCACCAGGCGAATCTGCGGATCATCGAGATGGTACAGAAAGCGGCCGGCTTGCGGAGCGATCAGGTGTACGTGAACATCCAGAAGTACGGCAACACGACCGCCGCGTCCATTCCGATTGCGCTGCACGAGGCGTTGGACGAGGGGCGCCTCGCGCGGGGCGACCTGCTCGTCCTCACCGCGTTCGGCTCGGGCTTCACTTGGGCGAGCGCGGCGATCCGCTGGTGACTACCTGACGTCCTGCCCCCACACGTCCCGGTAGACGATCGGTCCCTCGTTCAGGGCCTTGATGCCCGCCTCGATCTGCGCCTTGTCGCCCACCACCACGATGTCGAAGTGATCGGGATCGATGTACTGGCGGGCGGCGCGCTGCACGTCGGCGGCCGTGACCCCGCCGACGCGCTCGATGTAGCGGTCGTAATAGTCGAGCGGCAGGCCGTACCCGAGGACGTCGCGGAACCGCGCCGCGGCCCCGCCCGTCGTCTCGAAATCTCCCGGTAGCCCGAGCGTGACGTACGCCTTGGCCTTGGCGAGCTCTGCGTCCGGCACGGGCTCGTCGCGGATGCGGCGCAGCTCCTTCAGGAACTCGACCAGCGAGCTGTCGGTCTTGGCGGTCACGACGGACGCGAGCGCGACGAACGCGCCCGCCAGGCGACGTGCCGCGAACTGCGAGAACGCCCCGTAGGTATAGCCGTGGGTCTCGCGCAAATTCTGGTTCAAGCGCGACGTGAACGCGCCGCCCAGGATGGTGTTGAGCACTTCCAGCGCGTACCAGTCGGGCGTGGAGCGCGCCGGTCCGACGTGGCCGATCCGGATCACCGATTGCGCCGCGCCCGGTTTGTCGATCAGATAGACGGCCCGCGCCGCCGGGGCCGGCGCACTTCCCGCCGCGAGGCCGGGTACCTCGCCCTGCGGCCACGCGCCGAACCGCGCGGCCACGAGCCCGCGCGCCTGAGCCAGTGTGATGTCGCCGACCATCAGTACGCGGGCGGCGTTGGGCCGGTAGTAGGCGCGATAAAACCCCGCGACGCGATCGCGCGTCAGCGCCGCGGTGGCCGCGTCGGTGCCGTTCAACGGATGCCCGTACGGATGATCGGGCCCGTACACGATCGCCGGGAACGCGACGTTGGCTACGGCGACGGGCTCGTCACGCTGCTGCACCAGCTGCGCGCCCCGCAGCTCGCGTTGCCGGGCGACCTCCGAGTCGGGAAAGGTGGGTCGCAGCACCACGTCGGCGAGCAGGTCGAGCGCCGCCTCGAGCCGCCGCCGCGGCACGTGCAACGACGCCACCGCACCGTCCAGGGTTGCCGTCGTGTTGAGTTGCGCCCCGAGGAACGCCGTTTCGTCCGCCACGTCGAGCGCGCCGCGCGTCCCCGCGCCCTGCTGCAGCATCAGCGCCGTGAAGGTCGCGAGCCCGGGCAGGTCCGCCGGATCGCGCGCCGCACCGGCATCGACGAGCACCTGCACGTCCACCACCGGCACCTTGTGCATCTCCACCACGGCGAGCGTCAGGCCGTTGGGGAGGGTGACGGTCTGGATCTCGGGCAGCTTGAGGGCCGGAGCGGGCGGAAGCGTGGGCGGCTTGGAGCGATCGACCTGGGCGGTCAGCCGCGCGGAGGCCAGGGCCGCGAGCACCATCGCCGCGGCGCAGCGGAGCGGATGAACTGGGCTTCGAACGTGTTGCGGGCCCGTTCGACTTCCCGCGCCGTCGGACCCTGGTCCGCCAGCTTGCGCAGCTCCTCGTCGACCACCCGCTGCAGCTCGCCCAGCTCGTGGCCGGGACGGGCGGTGGCGAAGATCTCGAACTTGCCGTCGATGCGAGTGCCGTCCTGAAACGCCACGACGTCGGTCGCGATCTGCATGTCGTACACCAGGCGCCGGTACAGCCGCGACGAGCGGCCGCCGGCCAGCACGTTCGCGACCACATCGAGCGTTGCGTCGTCGTCCGCGAACGCCTTCACCGTGTGCCAGGCGTCGTACACGCGCGGCAGCTGCACGCGATCCTCGAGCACGGCGGGGACGTCCGCGCCCAGGTGAACAGGGGGTGGCGGCGTGCGGGTCACGGCGGGGCCGCGCGGGATGTCGCCGAAATACCGCTCCACCAGCGCGCGGGCGTCGCGCGGGGCGATGTCCCCCGCGATTGCGATAGTCGCGTTGTTGGGGGTGTAGTAGGTCTGGAAGAACCGTCGCACGTCATCGAGCGTGGCGGCCTGCAAATCCTTCATCGACCCGATCACCGGCCAATGGTACGGGTGGGTCGCCGGATACAGCCGGTCGAGAATATTCTCTTCCGCGAGCCCGTAGGGACGGTTCTCATAGCTCTGGCGCCGCTCGTTCTGCACCACCCCCCGCTGGAGGTCGACCTTGTCGGCGGTGATCTCGGGCAGCAGGAACCCCAGCCGGTCCGAGTCGAGGTACAGCATGAGGGGCAGGGCGTTGGCCGGCCCGTCTTCGTAGTAGTTCGTGCGGTCTTCCGTGGTCGAGCCGTTGTTGTCGGCCCCCGCCGCCTCCAGCAGTCGGTCGAACTCGCCCGTGGGGACGTGCTCGGAGCCCATGAACATGATGTGCTCGAACAGATGGGCGAACCCCGTGCGGCCGGCCCGTTCGTCGGACGAGCCGACGTGGTACCAGGTGTTCACCGCCACCACCGGCACCGAATGGTCCTCGTGCAACAGCACCTGCAGGCCGTTGGGAAGCGTGAACGTCGTGTAGGGAACTCGGAGCGTCTGGGCGGAGAGCCGATCGACCGGGGCGGCGGACCAGACGCCGAGCAGGACCGCCGCGGCGCACCACATGCGGGGCATCATTACTCCTCAGATTCGTGATTCCACCGGACGGTTGCACGTCCGCGGGGAGCCGTTGGGCACGCCGGAGATTGCGGTGGAAACTCCGCTGTCGCAAGTTGCGTAGGGCGCGCGACCGGGGAAGGGGGGGGCGACATGCTGGGCTTGCTGATCGGAGCGGTAGCGTTGGGTGGCGGGTTCGTGGGTGCACGAGACTTCGTGCGCCGCCGGCTGCGCTTCGTCGACGCCGTGCGCCGCCCGGCGGCGCCGCTCGTGGCGGGACTGGCGGCGACCGCGGTCGTCCTGCCTATCGCCGCCCTCCCGATCATCACCGTCGGGACCGCGGTGGCGTTCGGCGTCGGGGTCGCCGGTGGGGTGGTGAGCGGGCGGCGCGAGCCCCCCCCCGCCTAGACGACCCTCAATCCCGCCTCCGGCGCCGTCGCCTCGGGCCGGGCGGATACGGCCCGCAACGCGCGCACCGCGCTCTTCGCGAACGTCTTGCCTGCGCCTTTCTCCACTTCCTCGAGCGCGCTCCATTTGGGAAAGGCCGGACGCACCGGCGTCGCCATCTGCAGGGTCTCGAACGCGTCCGCCACCGCGAGGATCTTCACCGTGGTCGGGAGCGGCAGCGCCTCGATGTCCCAATCCTCGCCCACGATCTCGTAATAGTGCCCGTACTCCCCGATGATCACAGCGGCGCCGCGCATGGCGCGCGCCACCGTCACCGACGAATCCGTCACCGAGCGGGACAGGAGCCGCAGCAGCCGTTGATCGCGCGTTCCCACTTCGTGCAGTAACGCCGCCACGCGCAGGTCCTCCACGTCCTCCTCGGGGAGGTTCAGCTCGCGCCCGATCGCGGCCGCGACGTCCGCCACCCGGTTCGAGTGGCCTTGCTGGTTCCGCTCCGTGGATTCGATGTGATAGGTCAGGAGCTCGAGGGTCGCCAGATAGGCGTTCTTCACCTCGGCGAGGCGCGCCTGACGCTGCTCGGCGAGCCCGCCCACGACGTACCCCGTGAGGATGAGGAATCCCGCCCACGGCGCGAGCGCAAGCAGCGCGTCGCCGTACAGCCCGGGGAGCATGTCGAGACCCTGCACGTCCTGCCAGTACAACACGAGACCGACCACGAACACTCCGGCCGTCACCGCGAAGCGCCGGCCGCCATAGAAACCGGCCAGGATCATGGGCAGGTAATAGAAGCTGAGAAACGCGAACTTCTGTTCCACGAGGTAGTGAATCGCGACCATCGCGAGCACGAGCAGCAACACGAACGTCTGCTCGAAGTAGCGGAAGAAGAGCAGCTTCGCGCGCTCCAGCGGACGCGGTTGAGCCACGAGCGACCTCGCTGTTGTGCGGTGTCCAGCGGACGTGCAAACCAAACTGAGGCAACAGCCTCGCCGACGCAATAGGGCAGCCCGGTTTCCTGGGTGGCTGGACCCCGAGGGCCGCCGCCCATCACCGGGCGCCCGGCCCCCTCCCCGTCTCCTCCGGCGACGCACGCTGCTCGTACCCGCGACACGCGAGTACCGGGAGCGGCGGATACCGGGGGAAGGTCGGATCGGTGTCGGCGCGGCCGCACCGGAAGAAGGTGGAGCCGCGCCGATTGCTGACCGTTCGCACCCAGCGGCAGGAGAGACAGAGACCGACGGAATCACGCTCGGCCATCGCTTTTGCAATATCGCGACCCGTCCGGATCGCGGCTATCGCGGGGCACGCTCAATGGATCGTGATGTTGCCCCCGATCAAGGTTTTAGGCGGCTCGTTCGAGTAGGTGTCAGTCATAATCCCGAACTTATCCATCGCCCCGGACTGGCCGCAGTCGTCGACGTCAACGGTCAACGATTCATTGGTCGTGCCTGTAGACCGGATGACCGTGGCCGTGCCGAGGATCGTGGCGTGTGTATTCGGACCGCAAGTCCCCGCGCCGATGAACAGCTTGCTGAAGGATGTGGCCTTTATGCGTACGTCAGCGGGCTTGTCGTTGTACTCCAGGTTCCCCGTTGGCATCGCACCACCTGGCGCCTGCTGCACCACGAGGCCGAAGTTGGCTTGCGACTTGGGGTCGGCCAAGCTCGGAATCAGAGCGGGCAGGGACAAGAGCACACCGTCCACGGCGAAGACTGGGTCTCCGTCGACCTGGCCCCCGCCAGTCACCTTTCCCGGAGTAGACGCTAGGCCACCGACGCATGCGCCGTTAGGGGCGGGCGCGCTCAGCCAGGGGGTGAAGTCTACGTTGGGGCTAACCTTGGCGCCCACGCCTGGGCCAACTGGCCCGGGGCCGTTCGGGTCGCCCCACCAATTACAAGTGCCGTCGAGCGGCCCGCCGCTGAGCAGCGGATCAACGGCGATGCCGTAATTGACGATCGTGACGTCAAGGTTGTTCTCGTTAACGTGTCCCGTCGAGAAGGAGGTGTTTTCGGATTCGAACCAGACGGCAATCGTATTCCCGGAGGGCACTGGGACCAGGTTGCTGATGGAGTTACCCCGGACAACAACACCGGGCGTGTTCGCCTCCAATCCGATTGCATGAACCCATCCGCTGCCGCCATTCAAGGTGCTAATCGTATTGTTCCGGATCTCCAGGCCTGAGTTCATTGTGGAGCCATTCCCGTTGTTGATCGAAATCCCGTAGGCTCCTCGGGACAGGCTCGTGATGTTGGTAATCGAGTTCCCTGCGATCAATATGCCCGTGCTTGCATTGGGCGAGTTGGAGTCGCCGATATGGACACCTTTCGCAGACCTGGGGCTTCCAACATTTCGTATGTCGTTCCCGAGGATCTGGACGTTATCCGGTCCGTTCTCGAGATAGACTGCCTGAGCAGTCCCGTTAACGGATACATCGGTGGTGTTGATCACATCCATAAAGTTGTTGGTGATCAAAGCACCACTGCCGGCCGTCTTGACGTCGATCCCAATGGCGGCCCCCGTCGTAACGGGGTTCCTCAACGTAAAACCGTCGACGTGCACATCCGCGGCGTTGACTGTGATGACGGGATTGGCGCCGATGGGATTCGCGCCGTTCACTGTCGATTCGAGGGGGCCGCCGGACACACGCCCGGCGACTGGATTGCCTGCCTGAGCGCCGTTGAGGGTGAGAGGTCTGGCGATCGATACGTTCTCGACGTACGAGCCCGGGGCCACGTCGATCGTGATGCAACCGGGGTCGTTGACCGCAGCCTGAATCGTCAGATAATCCACCGGAACGTTGCAGGTCGGGCCTCCTATGGCCGCCTCCACACGGGGCCCTCCCGCGGTCGGCGTGTCCGTCCGCTCGCATGCGCCGAGTAAATACCCGATCGCGGGAAAGGCCAGCACCGCGCAAGTCCTACGGACGAGCTGCATCGGTCTGCTCCTTTGGGAAAAACGCTGGTGGGTGGGGTGCACACGACTCCCGAACAAGACGAGCGTGGCTTAGTCGCAACGGTGAGCACTTGCATGAGCAGTGTAGCTCGGACGGTTGTTGCCGACGCGCGGCATGCAAACCTGGTGCCGCGCGAGCGCTACGGATTACGTTCGCGTATTACGGGTTGGGGAACGCCGTCACCGAGGCTCGCCGTGGTGCAACCGCGCAACGCGAATCAGGAGTTGCGAGATGTTCACGTGGTGCGGAGGCGCAGCAGACTACCTCTTCGCCGCCACCTGCTCGGCGGCCCGGAGCACGCGCAGGACGTTGAGCCCCGCCAGCTTCCTCACGTCCGCCTCGCTCCATCGCCGCCGCAACAGCTCGGCGATCAGGTCGGGAAACTTGGAGACATCCTCGAGTCCGACCGGCACCTCGGTGATGCCGTCGAAGTCGGAGCCGAGTCCCACGTGGTCAACGCCGGCGACCGCGCGGATGTGCTCGATGTGATCCGCGACTTGCGCCAGCGTCGCTTGCGGCGCGCGCGCCGCCCACACTTTGGTCGATTCCGCGATGCTGGTCGTTTCCACGCCAGCGGCCCGCAGCGCCCGGGCGCGAGCCTCCATGCTGTCCTCGTACACGCGCACCGCCTCGGACACAAAGCCGGGGTTGAAATTCACCATGACGATGCCGCCGTTCGACTGCACCAGCCGGAGAATGGAATCCGGCACGTCGCGTGCATGGCCCGTGAGCGCGCGGGCCGACGAGTGCGAGAACATCACCGGGGCGCGCGTCGTGTGGAGCGCGTCCGACATCGTGGCATCGTTGACGTGGGACAGGTCCACCACGATCCCGAGGCGATTCATCTCGTGCACCACGTCCCGCCCGAAGGTCGAGAGACCGCGGCGCGCGCTGTCGGTGGACGCCGTCGCCCAGGACAGGCTTCGCCAGTGCGTGAGGGTGATGTAGCGGACGCCGAGCGCCGCGAACATCCGCAGGGCGCCGAGGGAATTCTCGATGGCGTGTCCCCCCTCGATGCCGATCAGGCACGAGATTTTCCCCGCCTTGAAGTTCCGCTCGACGTCCGCCGCCCGATAGGCCATCGCGAGGTCGCGCGGATACTTCGCACACAGCTGCTTGATCAGGTCGATCTGCTCCAGCGCGTACACCGCCGGATGCGGCCCCGAGTCCATCGTCGTGACGGGCACATACGCCGCCCAGAATTGCGCCCCTACACCGCCTGCGCGGAGCTTCGGGATGTCGGTCATGAGCTTCGGCTGCCGCACGGCGAAGTCCACCGAGTCGACCCCGCCGCGCGCCCGGATGGCGTCCGGGATGTCGTTGTGGCCGTCGATCAAGGGGACGGTCTTGAGGATGCGGAGCGCCTGGGCGCGGAAATCCTGGGCGGTCAAACGGTCCGGCGGAGCGGCGGTCACGAGGAACGTGAGACCCAGCAGCTGACAGACCGCGCGCATGGACACCTTCACGCTTGGGGAGCGCGAAAGCTGGCGCCCCACCACGCGGTTATCAAGATTACGTTTCGGATCCATGTCGCCTCCTGACGCCAAGGCGAAGATCGCGCTCGACGTGAACGGCGACCCCGTCGAGGTGGCCTTCGCACCGCACAAGACGCTGCTCGAGGTGCTGCGCGAGGACTTGAGCCTCACGGGCACCAAGCACGGCTGCGAGCTGGGCGAGTGCGGCACGTGTACCGTGCTCGTCGACGACACGCCGGTGCTCTCCTGCCTGGTGCTCGGCCTCGCCTGTGCGGGACGGCGCGTACGGACGGTCGAAGGAATGGCCAGCGGCGGCAAGCTGCACCCGCTACAGGACGCCTTCGCGGAGCTCGGCGCGGCGCAATGCGGCTATTGCACCCCGGCGTTCCTGCTCGCCGCCGAGGCCCTGCTCGCCCGGAACCCCCGCCCCGCCCGGGAGGACATCAAGCACGCGCTGGCGGGCAACCTCTGCCGCTGCACGGGCTACATCAAGATCTACGAGGCCGTTGAGCTGGCGGCGGCCCGCATGCGCGGCGAGCGGGCCGAGCCGGCACCGGAGAGCTTGTATGGCATCCGGTAAGCGCGCCCTTCGCGTGGTCGGGAAAGCGCTCCGGAAGGTCGATGCGACCGCGAAAGTCACCGGCACGACGAGGTTCGCCGACGATCTCTTCCTGCCCCGAATGCTGTACGCCAAGCTGCTCCGCAGTCCCCACGCCCACGCTCGCATCGTCTCCATCGACTCCTCGCCCGCAGCCGGGCTCGTGGGCGTGAAGGGCGTGCTCACCGGCAAGGATCTGCCCATCGCCTTCGGCATTCTCCCGGTGAGCCAGGACGAGCATGCGCTGGCGCTCGACAAGGTCCGTTTCGTGGGCGATCCCGTGGCGGCCGTCGCCGCGACCACCGAGGAGGCGGCCGCCGCCGCGCTCGCCGGCATCGCCGTTCGCTACGAGCCGCTGCGCCCGGTCACCGATGCCGGGGACGCCCTCGCCCACCCCGAACCCCGTATCCACGACTACGGCGACCAGGGGAACCTGCACAAGCTGATCCACCTCGAGTTCGGCGACGTGGAGGAGGCGTTCCGGGACGCCGACTTGGTGCGCGAGGACACGTTCTTCTTCGAGGGCAGCACGCACCTCCCGATGGAACAGCACGCGGCCGTGGCCGACTGGTCGGCGGACGGGAAGCTCACGCTGTGGAGCTCCACCCAGACGCCCCACTACGTCCACCGCGCCCTCGCCCAGGTGCTCGAGCTCTCGCCTGCCCGCATCCGCGTGATCGCCTGCCCCAACGGGGGCGGGTTCGGTGGCAAGAGCGACCCCTTCAGCCACGAGATCGTCGCGGCGAAGCTGGCGATGGTCACGGGCCGGCCCGTGAAAATCACGCTCACTCGCGAGGAGGTGTTCTACTGCCACCGCGGACGCCACCCGACGCTGATGTGGGTCAAGACGGGAGTGAAAAAAGACGGCGCCATCACCGGCATGCACTTCCGGTCGCTGCTCGACGGCGGCGGATACGGGTCCTACGGGGTGGCGAGCACGTACTACACCGGCGCGTTGCAAACCGTCACGTATCACGTTCCACGTTACAAGTTCCAAGGCGCACGAGCATTCACGAACAAGCCTCCGTGTGGACCGAAACGGGGCCACGGCACACCGCAGCCGCGCTTCGCGCTCGAGGTCCACCTCGACAAGATCGCCGAGCAGCTGGAGCTCGATCCCGCCGAGCTGCGCCTCAACCACCTCGTCCCACCCAACTCGCTCACCGCCAACTGGCTGCGCGTCGGCACGATGGGACTGGGGCGCTGCATCGAGAAGGTGGTCCAGGGCTCGGGCTGGAAGGACAGGTTCAAGAAACTGCCCCTCGGAAAGGGGATCGGCCTCGCGTGCTCGTCCTACATCACGGGCGCGGGGCTGCCGATCTATTGGAATGCGATGCCGCATTCCGGCGTGCAGCTCAAATGCGACCGTGGCGGCGGGGTGACGGTGTTCTGCGGCTCGACAGAGATCGGGCAGGGCTCGGACTCGATCCTCGCCGCGATCGTGGCCGAGGTGTTGGGGATCGATCCCCTGGACGTCGCCGTCGTCACGGGCGACACCGACCTCACACCCGTGGACCTGGGGAGCTATTCGAGTCGCGTCACCCTGATGACGGGGAACGCGGCGATCCAGGCGGCCGAGCGCGCGCGCGACGTGATCGTGCGCCATGCGGCCGCGAAGCTCGAGGTGCCGGTGGAGCGCATCGCCTGCACCGACGGACGCGTGTTCGATGTCGAGCGTCCCGAGCGCGCGCTGGCGTTCGCCGACGCGGTGCGGCTCGCGGAAGCGGCCGGGGGGACCGTGGGAACCGTCGGCTCCTACACGCCGCCGCCGTCGCCCGGGAAATACCGCGGCGCGGGCGTCGGCCCGTCGCCCGCGTACTCCTACAGCGCCTGCGTGGCGGAGGTCGACGTGGACCCGGCCACGGGCATCGTGCGCGTCCCCAAGATCTGGATCGCGCACGACGTGGGGCGGGCCATCAACGCCGCGACCGTGATGGGCCAGATCGAAGGCTCCGTGTACATGGGTCTGGGCGAGGCACTGATGGAGGAGATGGCGTACCGGGGAAACCGCAACGTCGTGCACAAGATTCCCAGCCTGCTCGAGTACAAGAGCCCCACCACGCTCGAGATGTGCGACGTCGTGACCTACGTGATCGAGGACCCCGATCCCAATGGCCCGTTCGGCGCCAAGGAGTGCGGCCAGGGTCCGTTGCTCCCGGTCCCCCCCGCCGTGGCGAACGCGGTGTACGATGCCGTCGGCGTCCGCATCGACGAGGTACCGATCACACCGGAAAAGGTGTTCAAGGCCCTGCGAGCGAAAGCCAAAGGAGAAGAGGGACGGGTCGGGCCCAAGACTTTCCCCGAGATTCCCTGGCCCGAGCCGATCCGGGTGGCGACGCCATGGGAAGGCGGTGACGGACGAGCGGTCCCACTGACCCCGGGCGCAAGCCCGGGGAAGACCGAGTCTCGCAAACCCCGGGCTCGCGCCCGGGGTCAGTAAGCACCGATGCTCAGACTTCCGTCGTTCACCTACCTGCAACCACGCACGCTCCAAGAAGCACTCGCGATGAAAGCGGACGCGGGCCCCGAAGGGATGTACGTGGCCGGCGGCACCGACCTGTATCCCAACATGAAGCGCCGGCATCAGGAGCCGCGGACCGTGATCTCGCTGATGGGGATCCGCGAACTCACGGGATGCGAGATACGAGATGCGGGATGCGCGGTTGGGGCGTGCATGACGTTGAGCAATCTGATAGCGCATCAGACCATGCGTCAGCATTACGACACTGTCGCGCATGCGGCTGAGCTCGTGAGCACTCCGCTGCTCCGCAACATGGGGACGCTGGGTGGGAATCTGTGTCTCGACACGCGCTGCAACTACTACAATCAGACATACGAGTGGCGCCAGGCGATCGACTTCTGTATGAAGAAGGACGGGCACATCTGCTGGGTGGCGCCTTCGTCCCCGCGCTGTTGGGCCGTCAGTTCGTCCGACGTCGCCCCGGTGATGGTGGCGCTGGGTGCCGACTACCTGCTCGTCGGCCCCCCGCCCGGCGGCGAGCGGGTCGTGCCGGCCGCACGCTTCTATCACAACGACGGCATCAACTACCTGACGAAGCAGCCCGACGAGATCCTGAGCGCCGTGCGCCTGCCGCGGCCGGACGGTTGGGACGCGGTGTATCACAAGCTGCGCCGTCGCGACGCGTTCGACTTCCCCGTGCTCGGCGTGGCAGCGTGGGTGAAGTGGCAGACGGGAAACGGGAAACGGGAAACGGGAAAGGTGGCGGAGGCGCGCATCGTGCTGGGCGGCGTGGCGAGCTGGCCGCAGGAAGTCCCGGAGGCGGGCGCGGCGCTCGTCGGCACGGACCTGTCGGACGAGGGCGTAGCGGCCGCCGCCGACGCGGCGTATCGACCCGCAAAACCCATGGACAACACAGACTTCGATCTGTCGTGGCGCAAGCAAATGACGCGTGTATACGTGACGCGGGCGCTGGTCGAGCTGCGCCGGCGCCGCGCGGCGCGCTGACCTCTAACCCGGAGTCCCGATGGAAGAGCTGAGTCCCCTCGAGCCGTCCCTCGCTCCGACGCACAACCTCGTAGCGGAGCGTCTGTTCCGCGCCCGCATCGTGATTCTCACGGGCGAGATCACCCAGCGCGTCGCGGCGAACGTGACGGCCCAGCTCCTGGCCCTGGCCGGCGAATCGAGCGACGATATCACGGTGTTCATCAACTCCCAGGGCGGGCACGTGGAAGCGGGCGACACGATCCACGACCTCGTGCGGTTCCTGAGCCCGCGCGTCAAGATGGTGGGCACGGGGTGGGTAGCGAGCATCGCGGCCCTGATCTTCGTCGCGGTGCCGCGCGAAGACCGCTACTGCCTCCCCAACACGCGCTTCCTGCTGCACCAGCCGGCCGGCGGGTCGGGCGGCTCCGCCAGCGACATCGAGATCGAAGCGCGCGAGATCCTCAAGATGCGCGATCGGCTGAACCGCGTCTTCGCACAACAGACCGGGCAACCGCTCGAGCGCATCGAGGAGGACACGCGCCGCAACTTCTGGCTCTCGGCCGAGGAAGCCCGTCGCTACGGCCTGGTCGGGCGGGTCATCGAGCACCAGGCCGAGCTCGGAGCAGCCCAATGACCCGGCGATCGCATCGATTCGTGACGGCGGGCTTCGTCGTGGCGCTGGCGGCGTGTGCCCGCTCCGCGGCCCCGGCGAGCTTCCGCATCCGCTTCGAGACCAGCGCCGGCCCGTTCGTCATGGAAGTGACGCGCGCCTGGGCACCGCACGGGTCCGATCGCCTGTACAACCTGGTGCGGCAGGGGTTCTACGACGGAACGCGTTTCTTCCGCGTCGTACCGGGGTTCGTCGTCCAATTCGGCCTGAGCGGCGATCCGGCCGTGTCGGCCCGCTGGCGGCCTGCCACCATCCCGGACGATCCGGTCTCACAACACAACACCCGCGGCACGCTGACCTTCGCCACGGCGGGCCCGAACACCCGCACCACCCAGCTGTTCATCAACTACCGGGACAACAGTCGCCTGGACGGCATGGGGTTCGCGCCGCTGGGTCGCGTGGTCGAGGGCATGGACGTGGTGGATCGCATCTATGCGGGGTACGGCGAGCAGCCGCAGCAGGGCCGGATCGAGGCGGAGGGGAACGCGTACCTCGCGGCCCAGTTCCCCCGCCTCGATTCCATCACGCGCGCGACGATCGTCGCGCCCTAGGCCGACGTCTTCGCGTCCCCCAGGGCCTCGACCTCGCCCCGCATCCGGTCGAGCAGCTCCACCAGCGTGTGTCGGGTGGCATCATCTCGCGCCTTCCAGCCGGCGCGGTACACGGCGCGCACCAGCCGTGCCGCGGCGCGGTTCACTTCGATCATGCCACCGCCCAACGTGCGATCCACGGCGTCGCGCACCCGCTCGAAGATGTCGTCCACCACGTCGCGGTGCTCTTCGAGAAACCGGCTTCCCGCGTCGGTGATTTCGTACACTTTCTTGCCGTCGACCTCCTTCGCGCTCACCAGCCCTTCGTCCTCGAGCCACTGCAGCGTGGGGTAGACGGTGCCGGGCGAGGGGGAGTAGCACCCGTGCAGCCGCTCTTCCAGCTCTTTCATCACTTCGTAGCCGTGGCGTGGCTTGTCCTTGAGGAGCTTGAGGATCACGTATTTCATGTCACCCGATTCGAACCACTGGCGGCGCCGCCCGCGCGGCCCCCCCCAGAAGAACGCCCGGGGGCCGAAGCCGAAGGCGAAGCCATCCCAGCCGAACTGTCGCGCCATTGTCTCCTCGCGTATGTGCGATGTAACGTCAAGATATACCGTCACGATATATCGCGTCAATAGATCGTAACACCGCTCACAGCGATCCCGTCGCCCGTCGCACAAGTTCTAAGGCCGCATGAACTTGTGCAGGGAGAGCGGGGTGCTACATTTGGAGCCCGCGCTAACCCCTATTTCCTTTAGCCCGCGCGCCCGGAAGGAGCTTCGATGTCCGTGCAGGTGACCCCCCACCCCGCTTGGGTGGCCGACCTGGATGCTACGCTGGATCCCCGTCGTGAGGCTATCCTGGATACGCGCGTGATCGTGCACGCGTCGGAGAACGAGCTGATCGACGGCAAGATCCAGAACTTCCTGGTGGGCTTCTACCCGATCATCCGTGACTTTCCCCAGTGGCTGCAGGTGTTGCTGGACCGTTCGCCGGAGGACGGCAAGTCGTTCTTCCGGGACAACATCCGCGTCGAGAAGCGACACGACGCCATGTGGCGCGCCATGGGAGATGGCTTTAACGTCCCGAAAGAGCGGTTCCAGGTGCCCGAGCCGATGAACCCGGAAGTGAAGGAATTTCACGCCTATCTGACCGAGATGTGCCGCGGCGCGACGTTCGGCGCGGCGGTGTCGGCGACCAACTACGCGGTGGAAGGCGTGGCGCAGAAGATCTCCGAGAAGGCGCTGCGGGGGCTTGCCAAGAACGAGAAGATCGGACCGCGCGGGCGGTGGTGGCTCGAAGAGCACGCCAAGTACGACGACGAGCATCCCATTCATGCGCTGGAGATCATCAAGGGCTGCGTGAAGCGCGGTGAGGCGCCGCGCGGCGTGACCGAGTCGGCGGTCAAGAGCCTCGACCTGATGAAGGACGCCATGGTGGCCTCGTACGACTCATGACCAAGGGCCGGCGCGCTACGCCCGCGCGCGGGTTGCGGTCTCCCGTGCCGTCGTCCAAAACCACGCCCAATCGCCCGCTTGATTCGCAGCG
>WNGQ01001835.1_pt1 | contig 22327 bp, 23 predicted proteins | sample 5407661 | NCBI WGS metagenome assembly WNGQ01 (sample SAMN13153382, study PRJNA577476) | soil metagenome | isolation source: 60 cm soil or saprolite under Garry oak tree replicate 2 | place: USA:California | collected 2016-06-15 | reverse complement strand
GGTCGAACTGCATGCCTTCGACGATCTCGACTTCGGTGTCGAGCGCTTTGGCTTCCTCGACCGTGATCACGCCTTCGTTGCCGGCCTTCTGCATCGCCTCGGCGATCATCTTGCCGATCTTGGTGTCTCCGTTCGCCGCGAGCGTGCCGACCTGGGCGACCTCGGCGGACGAGCCGACCTTCTTGGCGCGCTTCTCGATATCCTTCACCACCGCGCTCACCGCGATGTCGATGCCGCGCTTGAGGTCCATCGGGTTCATGCCGGCGGCCACCGACTTGGCGCCCTCCCGGACGATCGCTTGCGCGAGCACGGTCGCGGTGGTGGTGCCGTCGCCGGCAATATCGTTGGTCTTCTGGGCGACCTCGCGCACCATCTGGGCGCCCATGTTCTCGAACTTGTCCTCGAGCTCGATTTCCTTCGCCACCGTCACGCCGTCCTTGGTGATGCGGGGCGCGCCGAAGCTCTTGTCGAGCACGACGTTGCGGCCCTTGGGGCCGAGCGTCACCTTCACGGCGTTGGCCAGGATGTCGACGCCGCGCAGCATCTTTTCGCGCGCGTCGCCGGCAAACCGTACGTCTTTGGCAGCCATTTCAAGTCACTCCATTCGTGTCTGATGTGATTTTCCAGTGGTCCTCATCCTGAGGAGGGCCGCAACGGCGCGTCGCGAAGGATGAGGTGTCCCGTGCTTTCGTCCCTTCGAGACGCGGGCTTCGCCCGGTCCTGGGGACGAGACTCGACGTCAGGCGATCACGCCCATGATGTCGGACTCCTTCATGATCAGAAGGTCCTCGCCGTCGAGCTTGACTTCGGTGCCGGACCATTTGCCGAACAGGACCCGGTCGCCGGCCTTGACGTCGGGCTTGATGATCTTGCCGGCCTCGTCGCGGCCGCCGGGTCCCACCGCAATGACTTCACCCTGCGACGGCTTCTCCTGGGCGGTGTCGGGGATGATGATGCCGCCCTTCGATTTTTCCTCGGCATCGATACGTTTCACGACCACGCGGTCGTGCAGAGGACGGAACTTGGTCTTGGCCATGAGGTCTCCTCACAAGGCGCTGGCAAGGCTTTAACTGTTTGATCGATAAGCTCGATCTGTGAGAGTGTTAGCACTCCATATCGACGAGTGCCAACCGCTGGCGCGGACATAGGGGCTGGCGCAGAGGCTGTCAAGCATGGGAGCGGTCGGCACTCGCGCCGCCGATCAGCGCCCGAGGAACTCGACCGCCCGCTCGCCATCGCCGAGGTCTATATGGCGCTTCCGCGCGCCGCCAGAGTCCAGCGAGACCGTCAAGGTTGAACTTGGCGTGGGGAGTGAGGCCGAAACCAGCGGCGTCCATGCCGCCGCTTATGCGCCTACGCCGCGCCTCCACGCCTCAACATCAAGGTCGATCCGCCGGTGCGGGCCCGTGCAAGGGGGCAGGGCAGGGAACCACGGCCGCGCCCGGCTGCCTAACATCTGCCTTGGGCGGGCCTTACCCTGACACCAAAGTTGCCGGGATCTCACGGATTCCGTTGGGGGCGATGCCGTCTCGTTAACCACGCGACTGGTAGAAGGAGATTAAGTCTGTCCGCGGCTGCGGTGTCTTGCGACGCCGCAGGCATGAGTAAGGGAAGATCGTCGATGGGGAATCGCAACTTCGGTTGGCCGCTGGTTGCCGTCGCGCTGTCCGCGCTGGCGCTTTCGGCCTGCAGCACAACGCCCTCCCCGCAGGTCGCGGCCTCGGCGCCGCCGGAGCCTGAAATTCCGGCGCGCGTGCGGCCCACCGAGATCGTCGGCCGTTGGGGATACGCCGCCTATCACAAGCCGGAAGATCGCACGCGCACCGAGGCCAATGCCCGCGGCCAGTGCAAGCAGCCCTACGTGATCGGCCAGGGGGCCAACGGCGGCGTCATGATGTATCTCGCCGATTCCAGCCAGCTGCAGGAGCTTCGCCTCAAGGGCAGCTCGGCCGGCAAGGATTACATCGGCCCGCCCGGCCGCACGCCCGGCGTGCAGGATCGTGAAATCCTCTCCTTCGATGGCCGCGTGATGATCCTCAAATACGTCGATCCCGAGGTTGATGGACGCTACGGAACCGGCATCTTCGTGCGTTGCGCCCCACGGGCGGCGCAGGCGAGCGCTGCGACCTCGCGCTGATCGCTGATCCGAGCCCGATCGAGCGCCAGCTCTTGCGCAGCCCGAACGGCACACGACGTCTTGGCTGGTGCGCGCAGCGCAAGGACGCGCCGTCATGACACGGCGCGGCCTGCTCGCCACGCCGCTTGCCGCGTGGGAGCGTGACGGGCTCAAGGCTGCCCTGGTCAAGGCCGGGCTGCCGGCCGACGATGTCGGCGATGCGCGCTTGTTGTTCTGGCGCTTCGAGACGACCGACATTCCGGTCGGCTTCGGCGGGCTTGAAATTCACGGCAGCGATGCGCTCTTGCGTTCGCTGGTGACGCTGCCGCCGCTGCGCCAGATCGGCATGGGAGCCGCGATGGTGGCCGTGCTCGAGACCGAGGCGCGCGCGCTCAAATGCCGCGCGATCTATCTCCTGACCGCGTCGGATGCGAATTTCTTCGGCCGGCTCGGTTATGCGCCCTGCGCGCGCAGCGACGTGCCGGAAGCGATCCGCGCCAGCCGACAATTTGCCGAATTCTGCGCGCCCACCGCGGCCGCGATGGTCAAGCGCATCGGCTAGATCGACCTTGGCGCGAGCCGTGCTAGGGTCGTGCGCCTGCCATGCCCCCACTGCCCGATGTCATCGTCGGCCCATGGCGCGCCGTCCTCGTGCTCGGCGTCACCGAGATTCTGGCTTGGGGCGCGATCTTCTATCCGCCGGTCTTGACCGTGCCGCTGATCGCTCACGAGCGCGGCTGGTCGATGACTTTTGCCATGGGCGGCTTTTCGCTCGCGTTGCTCACGGCGGGGCTGGTTTCGCCGCGCGTCGGAAAGTTGATCGACCGGCACGGCGGACATCGCGTCATGCCGATCGGCTCGCTGCTTGCCGCGCTCGGTCTCGCTTCGATCGTCTATGCCGATCATCCCGCCGCCTATCTCGCGGTCTGGCTGCTGCTCGGCGTCGCCACCGCTGCGACCCTTTACGATCCGGCCTTTGCCACGCTCGGTCGTATCTTCGGCGCCGCCGCGCGGCGGCCGATCACGGCGCTCACCCTTGCGGGCGGCTTCGCCTCGACGGTGAGCTGGCCCGCGACCCATGTTTTGCTCGAGGCGGTGGGATGGCGCGGCACCTATCTCGTCTACGCCGCGTTGCTTGCTTTGGTCGCGGCGCCACTGCACGCCTTCGCGTTGCCGCGCACGCGCGCCGACGTCGCGGCCCCGTCCGACCAATCGCTGCAAGCGCCGAGCGCCGTCCTGCCGCCGACGGGTTGGCCTTTCCTGCTGGTGGCGGCGGCGTTCGCGGCTTACGCCTTCGTGCCGTCGGGCCTGTCCGCGCATCTGCTCGCGATCTTCGGCCGCGCCGGCATCGATGCGGCGACGGTGGTGGCGATCGGGGCGCTGTTCGGGCCCGCGCAGGTCGCGGCGCGCATTTGCGAGCTCATGTTCGCGCGCAGCATCCATCCGCTCTCCATCGCGCGCTTCGCGGTCGCGCTCCTGCTCGCGGCGTTCGCGCTCATGGCGCTGTTCGGACTCACCGCGGCGGTGGCTGCGAGTTTCGCGGTGATGTTCGGAATGGCGAATGGCCTCCTCACCATCGCGCGCGGGGCGGTGCCGCTCGCGCTGTTCGGCGCGGCCGGCTACGGCCATCTCGTGGGCCGTATCGGGGGGCCTTACCTGGTGATGCAGGCGATCGCGCCGCTCGCGCTCGCGTTCGTCGCGGAGCGCAGCTGCGACGCAGCGGTGCTCGCCGTGACCGCGGCATTTGCGACGATAGCGTTTATCGCCTTTACAGCCGTGCGCCGGCCAAAGGCGCTTCCCGGCAAAGCGCGATCCCGCTCGCCCTAGCAGAGGCGCGTGAAACAGAAAACGACGTGCTCGCGCGGGCGCCGCCGCCATCGGCAAACACGTCTCCTCGCGCTGCATGCGCTGCGCAACGAGGAGGTCATCGATCCCTACGGTCGGGGCAAGATCGGCACCAAGGTGATCGTGACCCGCCTATGAGCGCGGGCGTGCGCTCACTGGTCACTATCGTCGTCGCCGCCATCGAAGCCGCCGTCGTCGAGGTCATCCTCACCCTGATCGTCTTGCGTATCCTCGCTGCGATCGTCGTCGAGCAGGCCATGGCCGCGGCTGGCGCTGTCGTCGCCGGACGAGGATGCCCGTCCGATGTCGTCGAGGCCGGCCTGGCGGGACAGTTCGCCGCCGGCGCTGCCGCCCCAAGGGGATGATCCGCCTGCGGCGGAGCCCGGATCGAAGGCCGCATGCGCACCCTGCTGGTAACCCATCATGGAGCGAATGCCGCTCAGCAGCAGCGAGCCGCCGATCACGCCGGCCGCGGCTGCGGCGGCGGTGCCGAGAAACGAGCCGCCCGGCGCCATCGGCGCTCCGCCCGGCGCGGCCGACATCGGCTGCGTTGCCTGGGTTCCGCTCTGCCAGGCGGGCGACATGGGCGCCGCCTCGCCCGGCCGGACCGAGGGCACCGAGCCGCGACCCTCGCGCTTGCCGAAAAAGCTCTCGCGTACCCCGCCGAGAAAGCTCGTATCGCGCGGCGCTGTCTCGGCTGCCGATGCGCCCTCGAGCTCACGGATGCGGGCGTCGGCCCGTTTGAGGGCTTCGTCCTGCACCAGCACGGTCTGGACCAACGCATAGGCGGCGTTGGGGGCTTGCCGCAGGCCATCCCTGATCAGGCGTTCGGCCTCGGGATCGCGCTGGGCGTCCTCCAGCGTGGCCAGGCGGTCGAACAGTTCGATGACGAGATTGCGTTCCTCTGGGGTCATTGGTCGCCTCCTTCCTCCCTGACGACGCCAGTTCATGTAGGCAACGCCCGTGAAAGCGGAATGACCAGCATTCACAAAAAGATTTCGGTGGTTTTTCCTCGCCCGACCAATGGGATGGACAAGCGGGCGGCGATCACGCCAAGGCCACGCCGTGGCGCGCGAGCACGGCCGGAAAGGTGTCGCCGGCGAAGAAGGCATATTCCCGCTCTCGCAGCGTCGTCAGGGGATCGAGGCGCTGCAACTCGGCGTCGACGAAGCCGGGATGACACATGACCACGCTGCCGTCGGGCAGCGCCTCGAGGAAGCGCGGGAATAACGCCGCGAAATCTGCCGCGTCGTCGAATTCATAGGTGCCGGCGAAGGCCGGATTGGTGCGCAGCCCCAGCGCCGCGGCACGGCGGCGGAATCGGTAGCTCAAAATGTCGAGCACCAGCCCCTTGCGGTCGGCAAGTCTTTGCGCGAACGGCGCCACCCGCCCGCATTGGCGCAGCCACGCATTCGGCGCGGTCCTCGTCGCGACGGCGAATAGAGCGTCGCTGATCTGGGGGAAGATGTGCACGTGGTGATGGCCATCGATGAAGTCCGGTGCGCGGCCGAAGCTATCGATGAAGCAGTCAAGCTGGCGGGTGATTTCAGCTGCCAGCGCGTCGGGCTCGAGCTGGTGCATGAGGGCGCGGCCCGCCATCGCCGCGAGCGGCAGGAAGGCGCCTTCCCGCAGCGGCTTGAAGCTCTTGCTCAGCGGCCGAAAGGGGGCGGTGAGCGTAAGATGCAGGCCGATCGCCACGCGCGGCGCGGTCGAATTGAGCACACCGAGCGCGGCCGCCTCCGAGCGGTGAAAGCTCGGCGCGACCACCAGCGCGGAGGTGGCATTGAGGCGTCGGCGCACGACGAGATCGCGGATCGCGCTGCTGACGGCGAGGGAAATTCCGTAGTCGTCGGCGCACAGCCAGATGCGGCGGCGCTCCGACCCCCCGACCGCGGCCGCGTCTAACCTGCCTGTATTCTCCGCACCCACGTCGACCCCATTCTGACATCGGCCGTGAACGGCACGGCGTTGCAGGCCCGGCAAAGCGTCCTAGCCGAGTTGATCGTCATACGCAGGCGAGGGCCAATGAATTTTCGCCTTGGCGGCGTTCATTCCGCGGCCGAGCGCGCCGGCGGACCGCCGACGGCGTCCGCGTTCTCGGCCGTCTTGAGCGTGTGCTCGGCCACGAAATAGACCGGCCGTGCTTTGAGTTCCGACAGGATCTTGCCGATATATTCGCCCATGATCCCGATCATGATCAGTTGCACGCCGCCGAGCACCATCAAGCCCACGATCACCGAGGGATAGCCCGGGACCGACTCGCCGAAGACGAAGGTCTCGAGCAGGATTTGCACGCCGAAGATGAATGCCGCGGCCGCGAGCAGAAGGCCGAGCAGGCTTGCGAGCCGCAGCGGCGCGACCGAGAACGACGTCAGGCCTTCGATCGACAGCGCCATCAGCGAATATAGGTTCCACGTCGTGCGGCCGTGGATGCGCTCGGCCGGTTCGTAGTCGACCCGGATCTGACGGAATCCGATCCAGCTCGCGAGCCCCTTGAAGAATCGGTTGCGCTCGGGGAGCTGCTTGAGCGCCGCGGCCGCGCGCGGCGACAACAGGCGGAAGTCGCCCGCGTCCTCGGGGATTTTTTGCCGCGCGCCCCAGTTGATCAGGGCATAGAACGTCTTGACCCCGACACGGCGCAGCCACGGCTCGCGCGCGCGGTGCGCCTTGGCGGTGTAGATGACGTCGTAGCCGTCGTCGAGCCAATAGCCCACGAGCTTCTCCACCAGCGCCGGCGGATGCTGTCCGTCGCCGTCCATGAACAGCACGGCGCCCAGCCGGGCATGATCGAGGCCGGCGAGAAGCGCCGCCTCCTTGCCGAAATTGCGCGAGAGGGAGATGACCTGGATGTCGAGGTTTTCGGCAGGAAGTTCGCGCGCGGCGGTGAGCGTCGCGTCGCGGCTGCCGTCGTCCACATAGACCGCCTCGGTCGTTAGCCCCCGCCCCGCCTTGAGCGCGCGGGCGACTTCGACGATGCGGGCGTGAAGGGTCGCGAGATTGTTGGCCTCGTTGAACAGGGGAACCACGATCGACAGGCCGGTGTCCGCCCAGCTGCGCGGCCGCGCGGACGCGCCGGCGCCGCTCGCTCGGGTCATCGCATCGCCTGCCATCGACCGCGCCTTTCGAGTCCTTTCCCCGCCGCGGACGGGTTATAGCCCAAAGCATGGGCCGCTGTCGCGCGAGGCGGGATGGGCGGGGGAGCCTCGGCGTGGCGGTCCGGACGTGCTAAGCGGGGCCCCGCCATGAGGCTACCCACGCCACTCGACCGTCTTCAAGAGCGCCTCGCTCGGGCCTGGCACGAGCGGGCGGTTACGCTCAAGGCGGCGAGTTTCGCCATGGTCGGCGTGGTCAATACGCTCGTCGATTATGGGGTTTTCCTCGCCGGTTATTACCTTCTCAAGCTGCCGCTGCTCGCAGCCCAAGTGCTTGCCTGGGTGGTCGCGGTCTCCGGCTCGTATGTGCTCAATTGCTACATCACCTTTGCTGCCGAATCTGGAAGGCAGCTGCGCTGGCGCGCCTATGGCGCGTTCGTGGCCTCGGGCATCGCGGGATTCATCGCCAACACGACCGTCCTTTTGCTGGCGAGGTTGTGGGTGCCGATCCCGGTGGCAAAGCTCTTCGCGATCGCCGGAAGTTTCGCGGTCAATTTCTTCCTCTCCCATTTCGTCGTATTCAGGTCGCGCGCAGGGGCAAAACGGTCGACCGAATGACGCAGGAAGCGACTCTCTATCATTGCCATGCCCGCGCAGGATGAGCCCAGGGCCGGAGGCGGCGTATGCGCGACGACGAAAACCTCACCGCGGAACGCCCGACCTTCGTCACCCATCTCGAATGTTCGGCGACCGGCGCGCGCTATGCGGCGGACGAGCTGCACAATCTGTCGCGCGAGCGCAAGCCTCTGCTCGTGCGCTACGATCTCGCCGGCGTCAAGAAGGCGTTGAGCAAGGAGGCGCTGGCGCGCCGCCCGCGCGATCTCTGGCGCTATCGCGAGCTCTTGCCGGTGCGTCGCGCGCGCGACATCGTCAGCCTGGGCGAGCCGGTCACGCCGATCATGGCGATGCCGAGGCTCGCCAAGACCCTCAAGGCAACCGAGATCCTGGTCAAGGACGAAAGCCGGCTGCCGACCGGCTCTTTCAAGGCGCGCGGGCTTGCGATGGCGGTGTCGATGGCGAAGGCGCTCCGCGTCGCCCACATGGCCATGCCCACCAACGGCAATGCCGGTGCGGCGCTCGCCGCCTATGCCAGCCGCGCCGGCATCAAGACCACGGTGTTCTGCCCCGAGGACACGCCGGAGGTGAATGTGCGCGAGATCGCGCTGCAGGGCGCCACCGTCTACCGGGTCAACGGCCTGATCGATGATTGCGGCAAGATCGTCGCCGAGTGCGCCGCAAAAGTCGGCTGGTTTGACACCTCGACGCTCAAGGAGCCGTATCGGATCGAGGGCAAGAAGACCATGGGCCTCGAGCTCGCCGAGCAGCTCGGCTGGGAGGTGCCGGACGTGATCCTCTATCCGACCGGCGGCGGCACCGGCCTCATCGGCATGTGGAAGGCGTTCGCCGAACTCGAAGCGATCGGCTTCCTCGGCACCAAGCGCCCGCGCATGGTGGCGGTGCAGGCGGCTGGCTGCGCTCCCATCGTGCGCGCCTACGACGCGGGCGAGGAGCACGCGCCGCGCTGGCAGGACGCCCATACCATTGCGTCGGGCATCCGGGTGCCGCAGGCGATCGGCGACTTTCTCATCTTGCGAGCGGTGCGCGAGAGCGGCGGCTTCGCGATCGCGGTGGCCGACGACGCGATTACCGCGGCGATCGACGAGGTCGCGCGCGCGGAAGGCGTCCTGCTGTGCCCGGAGGGCGCCGCAACCTATGCGGCGCTCAAACAAGGTCTCGCCGACGGGCGAATTCGCCGCGAGGAGCGGGCCATGCTTTTCAATTGTGCCACCGGTCTCAAATATCCGCTACCGCCGGTCCACCGCACGCTCGACCGCTCGAAGCCGATCGACTTCGCCGCGCTGTGATGAAGACGAAAATCGCGAAGCGGAGCAGCATCAAGCCAAGCGACGAGGCGAACCGGATGGCGGAATGCCGCGTTGCGCGCTCGCGCGCCATTCATGACGGCGGTCCAAGCCCCGCCTCGAGCTTGGCGTAAAGCGGATCGGCGCGAGCAAAGACATAGTCGAGGTCCGCGACCACGACGTTCTCGGCGCCCTTGTCCCGCAGCAGCGTTGCCAGGGCATGGACGTGGTTCGGCGGACAGTGCAGCGTAAGCATGCCCGAGGAAGTCGGCCCGCCGAACGGCGTCTCGACCCCGAAGCGTTGCCTCGCCTCGGCAATGAGCGTGTCGTCGCAGCGGGCAAAGCGGGTGCGCACCTCGCGGAACGCGCGCGCGCGCGTCTGCGCCGCGATGCGATCGAGCACGCTGCGCGCGGTCGCGCGCTCGGCCGCGCCCCAGTTGGCCGCGCGCGCCGCGATCAGGTTCGCTTGCGAGCGCAGGATCACGCCGTCGTCGATCACCTTGAGGCCGTTGGCGGCGAGCGTCGCGCCCGTGGTCGTGATGTCGACGATGAGCTCGGCGGTGCCGGCCGCCGGCGCGGCCTCGGTCGCGCCCGAGCTTTCCACGATGCGGTAATCGGTGACGCCGTGGCTGGAAAAGAAATCGCGCGTGAGATTCACGTATTTGGTCGCGACGCGCATCTTGCGCTCGTGCTTGAGGCGGAACGCGATCGCGACGTCGTCGAGATCGGCCATGCCGTGCACGTCGATCCACGCCTGCGGCACGGCCACCGCCACGTTGGCGTGACCGAAGCCGAGGGGGTCGACGAAGACGACGCGCCGATCCGCGTCGGGTATTTTCTCGCGCACCAGGTCTTCCCCGGTGACGCCGAGATGCACCGCGCCCTGCGCCAAGAGGTCGACGACTTCGGCAGCCGAGAGATACGCCACCTCGACGCCGGGCAGGTTGGCGATGGTGCCGCGGTAGTCGCGCGCGCCGCGCGGCTTGACCAGCTCGAGTCCGACGCGCGCAAAGAAGGCTTCCATGTTCGCCTGCAGCCGGCCTTTCGCCGGCACGGCGAGGACGAACGGCGCGCTCATGATGTGCTCCGCAACGCCGCCAGCCGCTCGATCCACACCGCAAATCCGACCGCGGCGATCGCACGGGCGCTGCCGAGCCGCGTGAGCAAGCCGTCATAGCGGCCGCCCGCCACCAGCGGGCCGACCGCGCGCCCGAGCGGGTCGTGCAGCTCGAACACGAAACCGGTGTAATAGTCGAGGCCGCGGCCGAAGCCGGTCGAGAAGCGAATGCGGGAGACGTCGACGCCGCGCGCGGCAAGCAAGGCGGTGCGGCTCTCGAAGGCGTCGAGCGCGGCGTCGAGCGCGATCTTACCCTCGCGTGCAAACGCGCGCAGCTTGGCCGCGGCCTGGCCGGGATCGCCGGCGATGGCGAGGAATTTTTCGATCAGCGCGCGCGTCTCGCGCGGCAGCGAGGTCTGCGCGCCGAGCGCGGCCTGCTCGAGGAAATGCTCGGCGATTTCGCCCACCGAGCGTCCGCCGACCGCGGTGATGCCCGCAATCGACAAGAGGTCGGTGACGAGCGCGTGCGCCCCCTTGGGGTCGGAGCCGGCGAGCGCGGCGAGCACGCCTTGATATTCGGAGCGCGCATTCGAAGCGCCGATGGTGAGCCGATCGAGATCGTGCGCCAGCGACGTCTTGTGGTTGAAGTCCTTGATCAGGCGCCGCTTCCAGGCGGGCGCGAGATCGAGCGCCGCCACCAGGGCGGAAAACAGGGCGACGTCGCCCATGCGGATGTCCGGCGCGCCGAGGCCGTAATGCGCCGTCGCGTCGAGCCCGAGCGCCAGCATTTCAGCATCCGCCGCCGCCGTGTCGGGGCGGCCGAAGGATTCGATGCCGGCCTGCAGGAATTCGCCGCCGCCCTCGGCGCGATGGCGGAAGACCGGACCGAGATAGCAAAAGCCTCGCGGTTTGCCGGTGGCGGGCGAGGCGAGATAGTCGCGCGAGACCGGAATGGTGAGGTCGGGGCGCAGGCACAGCTCGCGTCCCTGCGGATCGGTCGTGAGATACATACGCTTGCGGATGTCCTCGCCGGAGAGGTCGAGGAACGGCTCCGCCGGCTGCAGAATCGCCGGCTCCACCCGCGCATAGCCCGCGCGCTCGAACGACGCGATGAGCGCGTCGGGCGCGGTGCTCGTCGGGATTACTCTGGCGCTCGTCATGGCGCGGCCGCAGTCGGTTAAACCGGTGGCGGCGGCGCTTTAGCATGCTTGGGGGGTGAATTCGATGCCAAACCGAGGGCGCGCTTAACGCCGTTCTCGGGCTGTTTTTCGGGTCGCGGGCGCTAGTGTGGTGGATTTGAAGTTCCTACCAGTATCCAGCGAGCTCTCATAGGACCTTCAAATCCAAAAACCACACTAGAGTCATAAGTTTGCTAGTGTCCCTTTGATTCCGAAGTTCGCACGCGAGTGTGCCGCAAGCACTTGCGAACTTCGGAATCGGGACACTAGCGCCAGTCCCCGAGCACCGCCCCCACCAGCGCAAGCGCCGCCACCGCGGCGGTATCGGCGCGCAGCGTGCGGGGCCCGAGCGCAAGCCTAACCGCGTTCGGCAATTTCAGCAGCGCGGCGCGTTCGTCCGCCGCGAAGCCGCCCTCCGGACCGATGAGGACGGCGAGCGCCATCGCCTGCGCACCGCGGGCGCTGCGGGCCTGCGCGAGCGCGGCAACCGGGTCCTTCACCTGCGCCTCCTCGTCGCAGAACACGAGCAGGCGGGCGGGATCGAGCTCGGCGATCATCCGCTCCAAGGTCAGCGGCGCGCGGATTTCGGGTAGCGTCAGGATGCCGCACTGCTCGGCGGCCTCGATGGCGTTGGCGCGCAAGCGCTCGAGGTTGACGCGGGCAACCTGGGCGTGCCGGGTGAGGATCGGCTGCAGGCGGGACGCGCCCATCTCGACCGCCTTCTGCGCCATGTAGTCGAGGCGCGCATGTTTGAGCGGCGCGAACAGGTAATGCAGATCGAGCGCGCCGGTCTGCGGCCGGGTGCGCTTGCCGATGGCGAGCGTTAGCCGGCGTTTTCCCGTGCCTGCGAGCGCGCCCCGCCATTCGCCGTCGCGGCCGTTGAATACCAGCACGCCATCGCCGGTTTTCAGCCGCAGCACGTTGCCGAGGTAACTGGCCTGCGACGCATCGAGCGCGATGCTCGCCCCCTCGTCGATGGGGACGTCGACGTAAAGGCGGGGGGTGCGGACATCGCAGCGGGGCATGGGCCAGGGGGCTGGTGATCGGTCGCTATAATCGGTGGTTGCAGTCCGGACTTGAGAAATCAGAAAGCGGAAGGCCGGTAAATGACGGTTGTGCTCGCGTTTGCCCGGCTTGCGACGTCAGACGACCGAGGACCGACCTCGCGGGGTCCCCGTTCTGCCGTGTTATCGCCGGATTCAAGAGGCTGTTAATGTCTCGGCCGCAGGATCGAACGGGGGTCGAATCGGGCGGCCGGGGGAACACCGTCATGACGCTCAGTCGGGCTCTTCCATTGGCGTTGGCGCTCGCCGTCATGCCGCTTTGGCCGGCGGCGGCGCAGTTTGGGGATATGCCGGGCATGCCCGGCTCACCGGGCATGTCCCCGGCACCCGGAACGTCCCCCGGTATGTCGGGAGGGGCGTTCAGCGCGCCGCAGGCGCCGCCCCCCGCCTGCCAGCAGCTCCTGAGCAATCGGGATGAGGTCACCAAGCACGGCAAGGCGCTGCAGGCGGCCGGCCAGAAGAAGGCGCCCCCCGACGAATTATGCAAGCTTTTCAAGGCCTACCTCACGGTCGAAACCAAGATGCTCAAGGGCTTGCAAGAGCACAGTGCAACCTGCGGCGTTCCCGCTGAGATCATCAAGCAAGTCAAGGAAGGCCACGGCAAGGCCTCGGAGATGGGCAAGAAGGTCTGCGACGTGGCGGCGCAGGGACCGCGCCAGGCCGGCCCAACCCTGAGCGATGCCCTCGGCACGACGCCGCTGGTGCCGAACGCTTCGGCCACCAAGAAGGGGTCGTCCACCTTCGACACGCTCACCGGCAGCCCGCTGTCGCCGCAATGACCCGCGGCGCGGGTCGCGTCGCCGATTCGACCGGCAATTGGGTCGACGGCGTCGCCCCCGCCTGGGCGCGCCCCTATCTGCGGCTGGCGCGCCTCGACCGGCCGATCGGCTCCTGGCTCCTGTTGACGCCGTGCTGGTGGTCCGTCGCCCTTGCCGCCGTGCACGCCCGCAGCCAAGTCAATGTCTGGCACGTCCTTTTGTTTTTCGTCGGCGCCTTCGCCATGCGCGGGGCGGGCTGCACCTGGAACGACATCGTCGATCGCGACCTTGACGCACGGGTCGAGCGCACGCGCTCGCGGCCGATCCCCTCGGGCCAGGTGACGGTCGCGTCCGCCGCCGCCTTTCTCGCGCTGCAGGCGTTGGTCGGGCTTGCGGTTCTGCTGCAGTTCAATCGCTTCACGATCTATGTGGGCTTCGCATCGCTCGCCGTGGTCGCGGTCTATCCTTTCATGAAGCGGATCACCTACTGGCCGCAAATCGTGCTCGGGCTCGCCTTCTCCTGGGGCGCGCTGATGGGCTGGCCGGCGACGTTCGCGCGGCTCGATCCGCCCGCGTTCCTGCTCTATGCCGGCGCGATCTCCTGGGTGATCGGCTATGACACCATCTACGCCCACCAGGACCGCGAGGACGACGCGCTGATCGGCATCAAGTCGACGGCGCTGCTTTTCCGCGAGCGTACCAAGCCCATGCTCGCGCTGTTCTACGCGCTCGCTGTCGCGCTGATCGCGTTGGCCGGCTGGAGCGCGGGCGCGGGGCTCGTCTTCGCGCTCGGGCTCCTCGCCTTCGCCGCGCACCTCGCCTGGCAGATTGCCCGCCTCGACGTCGACGATCCTCTCAACTGCCTCTTGGTATTCAAGTCGAACCGCGATGCCGGGCTGATCCTGTTCGCGGGGCTCGTGCTCGATGCGGCGGCGCGCCACGTGCTTTGAGGAACTTTGCCGCCATCGCCGCGTTCAGCGCCACTCATCCTTGTAGAGGAGACCGCGATGTTGCAGGGCGGATGCTTTTGCGGGCGGATTCGTTACGAGGTGGCGGGCCGCCCGTTCCACGAAACGAATTGCCATTGCTCCATCTGCCGGCGCACCACCGGCGCGCCATTTGTCGCCTGGTTCAGCGTAACGCCGTCCGAGTTTCGAGTCGTGGAGGGTCAGCCGTCGCGCTTCCGGTCGAGCAGCAAGGGAACCCGCAGCTTCTGTCCCCATTGCGGCACCCAGCTGACGTTTCAATCCGATGATTATCCGGATGAGATCGATATCACGACCTGCAGCCTTGATCGTCCCGAAGCGGTGCCTCCGCGCGACCACACGCATACAAGCAGCAAGGTGAAATGGATTGAGCTGACCGACGGGTTGGCACAATACGCGCAGGCGCGACCGAGCGCCTAGTGCAAGCGGCAAGGTGAAGCAAAATCCAACGCGGCCTTCGTTGGGTTGCAGATAATGGGTTTCGCTGGCGCTCAACCCCTCCTCAAGCGCTAGCGAGGACTACATCGCATATCCGCGCGCTGCGCTGGCGCCCTGCGCGAGCGCGGGCCAGGCGGCCGGCGAGCGCGCGCGGGCCGCGGCCTCGGCCGCCGGCAGGCTCACGTCCCAGTCGCGGGCGATGAAGCGGCAGGCGCTGATGCCGTCGGATTGGGGCGAGGCGAGCCACACCACCGGCGTGCCCATGATCTCAGGGTCGAGCAGGAAGGGAGGGCGCGGCTTGCCGGGCGGGAAGAAACCGGGCGTATCGGTGGGTCCGCCCGGCACCAGGATGTTCACGGTGACGCCCGTGCCTTCGAGGTCCTTGGCGAAGCTCACGCAACTCGCCTCCAGCGCAGCCTTGGAGGCGCCGTAAGCGGACAGTCCGGCCGCCAGCATGGTGTCGAAGCTCGTCGTCACGGTGATGATGCGTCCCCAGCCCCGCTTGATCATGGGTTCGGCCGCGAACCGCGCCATCAGGAATGCGCCGATCGCGTTGATCGCGACGATGCGTTGCCAGCCTTCCGCGTCCGCTTCGAAGAACTTGATGCGGGCCTCCTTGTGCGCGGCCGCCGTGGACATGCTGATGCCGGCACAATTGACCAGGATATCGAGCGCGCCGAAGGTCCCGACCACCTGGTGAACGGCATGCCGGCAATCCGCGATCTTGGACACATCGGCGACGGCGCCGAGGAACTTTTCGGCAAAGACCGCTTCCGCGGCGAGGCGATCGAGACCGGCGGCATCGACATCGACGCCCGCGATCTTGGCGCCGGCAGCCGCGAGCGCCCGTGCCATCACGCGTCCCATGCCGTTCGCCGCTCCGGTGACGACGGCCACGCGGCCCGCAAGCAATTGCGTTTCTGCCATGACGCGGTGCCTCCCGCGCGGACCATGGCAAATCGCCACAAACGATTCAATCGCGCGCAATTCCCCCATGCACGTTGCACGGACGATCGCGCGGATGTTAGCTCTCGGGGCCGAGAACATCCGCGCCGGGAGAGAACCATGTGGCGTGCAAGATTCGCGGCCGCATCGCTCGCGGTCATCATCGCAACGTCGGCGGCCTTAGAGCTTGCTCGCGCCGAGGACGAGCTCAAGATCGCGGTCGGCGGGCGCGGCATTGGCGAAACCTTCGTCACCGAGGTCGGCTACAAGGCCGGCCTGTTCAACCGGCACAACCTCGCCCTCGACATTTTCTATACCGATGGCGGCGGCGAGACCCAGCAGGCGGTGATCTCGAACAGCGCGCAGGTCGGCATCGCTTCGGGCTTCCTCGGCGCGATCGGGGTATTCGCCAAAGGCGCACCGGTGCGGATCGTCGGCGGCTCGTATACCGGCGGCGCCCAAGTGTTCTGGTACGTGCCAGCGGACTCGCCGATCAGGACGCCACAGGACCTCGCGGGCAAGACCGTCGCCTATTCCAACAACGGCTCCTCCACCCATGCCGGCGCGCTCGCGCTGCAGAAGCACTACAACATCAAGTTCAAGCCGACGCCGACCGGCAATGCCGCCGCGACCATGACCGCCACCATGACCGGACAGGTCGACGTGGGCTGGGCAGGCGCGCCGTTCGGCGTCGCCGAGCTCGAAGCCGGCAAGACCCGGCTGATCATGAAATCGTCGGATGCGCCGGACTTCGACAAGCAGACCAGCCGCGTCATCATCGCCAATGCCGACGCGCTCAAGGCGCGCCCCGACGTGTTCGCGCGCTTCATGCGCGGCTATCGCGACTCGCTCGCGTGGATCTATTCGACGCCCGATGGGCTTGCGGCCTATGCGGCCTTCGCGAAGCTGTCGGAGGCGACGGCCAAGCGCGCATTGCAGGAATTTCTGCCGCCTGCCGCGGTCGATCCCGATCGTATCTCCGGGATTGAGGAGGTGATGGCCGATGCGGTCGCCTTCAAATTCATCACCGCGCCGCTGACCAAGGACGAGCTCGCCGAGCTCATTCAGATCCCCGAACGGCGGCGGTGACGCCGCGTCTCAGCCAGCAAATCGGCAAATTCGAAACGCGGCGGACGGCAGAAGGGGTCGAGCCGCGCGCCGCGGCTCGACCCCGGAGTTAGGTCCCTGCTGGTTGTTTGACGCCTCAAAACTTACATTCTCCCCGCCGGGCACCCCGGTTTGTTTCGCTGCGCCGGGGTTTTGTCGCCGACCGTTGCTGCAAACATGCCCCAAACAAGTCGGAATCCGCTTAATGTTCCTGGTTAATCCGAGGTATCACCGCATCGAATGCGACTCATGCTTGACGAGTCCTTGCCGCGTGCCCGCAAACCTCGGTAACCGGTGCTCGACCGTAGATTCGAGGCGTAGTTCCTCCTCATGTCCCCACTCCTCGACCAATCCGCGTTGACCGATCTCGCCGAACGGCTGGTCGCAGCCGCCCGCCGGGCCGGCGCGGACGCCGCCGACGCGCTTGCCGTGCGTTCGGTCTCCCTTGCGGTCGAGGTGCGCGAGGGCGCGGTCGAGGAATCCGAGCGCTCCGAAGGCGACGACGTGGGGCTGCGCGCGTTCGTCGGCCGCCGCCAAGCGGTGGTGTCGACCAACGACGTAAAGGCCGACGTCACAGCGCTCGCCGAGCGCGCGGTCGCCATGGCAAAGGCGGCGCCCGAAGATCCGTTCGCGGGCCTCGCCGATCCCGCGCGCCTCGCGCGCGATGTTCCCGACCTCGATTTGCTCGATCCGGATCTTCCGACCGTCACGGAGTTGGAAGAGCGCGCGCAACGCGCCGAGCGTGCGGGGCTTGCGGTCAAGGGCGTCACCAAATCGGGCGGCGCCTCGGCCTCGGCCGGCATCGGCGGTATGGTGCTGGTGACGAGCCACGGCTTCCGCGGCGCCTATCTCAGTTCGGGCCAGAGCGTATCGATGACGGCGATCGCCGGCGAGGGCACCGCGATGGAGCGCGACTACGACTATTCCTCCACGCTCCACGGCGCCGACCTCGATCCGCCGGAGAAGGTCGGACGCACGGCCGGCGAGCGCACGGTCGAGCGGCTCAATCCGCGCAAGGTGAAGAGCAAACGCGTGCCGGTCGTGTTCGACCGGCGGGTCGCGGGCTCGCTCGTCGGCCATCTCGCCAGCGCCATCAATGGTGCTGCGGTGGCGCGCAAGACGAGCTTCCTCAAGGACCGGCTCGGCGAGCGGCTGTTCCGGCCGGGCATTCACGTGCTCGACGATCCGCTGCGTCGACGCGGCTTGCGCTCGCGCCCCTTCGACGCCGAGGGTGTTGCAACGGAGCGTCTCGCCGTGGTCGAGGACGGCGTGCTGGCGTCGTGGTTCCTCGACTCCGCGACCGCGCGCGAGCTCGGTCTTGCCAGCACCGGCCATGCCCAGCGCGGCATATCCTCGACGCCCGCGCCCGGACCGAGCAACCTGCATCTCGCCGCCGGCAGCGACACCCCGGAAGCATTGATGGCGGACATCGCCGAGGGCTTCTACGTCACCGATCTCATCGGGGTGGGCGTCAACCAGGTGACCGGCGACTACAGCCGCGGCGCGTCCGGATTCTGGATCGAGAACGGCAAACGCAGCTACCCCGTGAGCGAGGTGACGATCGCCGGCAACCTGATCGACATGTTCCAGGCACTCTCGCCCGCGAACGATCTGGAGTTCCGGTTCGGCACCAATGCGCCGAGCGTGCGTGTGGAGGGCCTCACCGTTGCCGGCCGATGACCTCGATCGCGTCTTGGTGCGTGATCGTCTCGCCGCAGCCGTGCGCGAAGCCGGTGCGCTGGCGCTGGACATGTTTCGCGGTCGCCCCGCGAGCTGGATCAAGGGCGCCTCCTCGCCGGTGAGCGAGGCCGATCTTGCCGTCGATGCGCTGCTGCGGGAGCGTCTTCTCACCATCCGCGACGCCGGCTGGCTATCGGAGGAAACGGAGGACGATCCGGCGCGATTGCAGCGCGCCGAGGTGTGGGTGGTCGACCCGATCGACGGCACGCGCGCCTATCTCGCGGGCCTTGCGGATTGGGTGATTGCCGCGGCGCTGGTACGCGCGGGCCGCCCGCAGATTGCGGCGCTTTACGCACCGGTGAGCGACGAGTTGTTCCTGGCCGTCGCCGGCGGCGGCGCCACCCTCAACGGGGCGCCGATCATGGCCAGCACGGGCGATCACTTGGCGGGCGCGACGTTTTCCGGCGCCAAGCGGCGGCTGGAGAGCCTTGCGGCGGTCGAGCCGCGCATCGCGACGGTGCCGAGAATTCCCTCGCTCGCCTTGCGGCTCGCGCGCGTGGCGACCGGCGCGCTCGACGGCACCTTCGCCGCCGCCAACAGCCATGATTGGGACCTTGCGGGGGCCGATCTTTTGGTGCACGAAGCCGGCGGGCTGGTCACGACTTTGACGGGGGAATCGTTGATCTACAATCGGCCCGATCCGGTTCATGGCGCGCTCGTGGCTGCCGGGCGCGCCCGTCACGCGCTGTTGCTCGGCCTCATTCGCGATCGGCTTGCCGAGTTTGCGTGATCGAATTGGTAGCGGTTCGCGCCATGCCGCAAACCGCCCCGGCTATCGGGTCGACGCGTTTTCGAGGGCGAACCGGGATCCACTTCGCCAAGGCTATGGTTCCGGTCGACGGGGATCGAGGAATGCAACCTATGTCGGATCAGGTCCAGCACGGACAATTGCTGCATCTCGTCTTCGGTGGCGAGCTCGCCGATTTGGACAACGTCGAATTCAGAGATCTCGACAAGCTGGACATTGTCGGCATTTATCCCAACTACGCCGCCGCTTATGTTGCCTGGAAGGCAAAAGCCCAGCAGACCGTCGATAACGCCCATATGCGCTACTTCATCGTGCATTTGCACCGCTTGCTCGATCCGCAAACGGATCAGCGCGCCAAGCGCTGACGTCAATCCTCCCCGATGTCGTGGGTCAAGCGTCTTGTGGGCTCGCGCCCGTTCCAGAAGACCACCGGGGTCGTGGCGGCCGAATACCTTCGTCTGGTATGGAATACCACCCGGTTCGTGTTCGAGCCGGAAGGCATCTACGAGCAGGTCGACCGCGACGCGCCGGTGATCATCGCCATGTGGCACGGGCAGCATTTCCTGGCGCCTTTCGTGCGACGCGCGCAGGATCGCGCCAAGGTGCTGGTCTCGCGCCATCGCGACGGCGAGATCAATGCGCTTGCCGTGGAGCGGCTCGGCATCGGCGCCATTCGGGGCTCCGGCCATCACGGCGGCGGGTTCATCGGCAAGGGCGGGGTGAGCGCCTTCAAGGAGATGCAGAGCGCGCTGGAGCAGGGCTACAACGTCGCGCTCACCGCCGACATCCCCAAGGTCGCGCGGGTCGCCGGTCTCGGCATCGTCAAGCTCGCGAGCGCATCCGGCCGGCCGATCTATCCGATCGCGATCGCGACCAGGCGCCGCGTGGAGCTCAATAACTGGGACCACACGGCCGTCAATCTGCCGTTCGGCCGCGGCGGCGGGGTCGCCGGCGAGCCGCTGCGCGTGCCGGCCGACGCCGACGGCGCCGCGCTCGAAGCCGCGCGACGCGCGCTCGAGGCCGCGCTCAACGCCGCCACCGCGCGCGCCTATGCTATCGCCGATCGGCCGCGGGAGGACGGCGGTCGTGGCTGACGGCTTGCCGCTGACGCTGCACGCCTATCGGCTGCTGACGGCGGCAGCGACGCCGCTCGCGCCGGCGCTCATCTCGCATCGGCTCAAGCACGGCAAGGAGCTCGCGGCGCGCCTCAACGAACGTTACGGCGAAAGCGAGGTCGCCCGCCCGGTCGGGCCGCTGGTGTGGGTCCACGGCGCCAGCGTCGGCGAGCTGCTGTCCGTCATTCCGCTGATCGAACGCATCAGCGAAAGAGAATTCGGTGTGTTGTGCACGTCGGGCACCGTCACCTCGGCCAATCTCGCCGAACAACGCTTGCCCAAGGGCGTGATCCACCAATTCGTGATTCTCGACACGCCGCGCTTCGTCAAGCGCTTCATCGACCATTGGCAGCCCGATCTCGCGCTCTTCGTTGAGTCGGATCTCTGGCCCAACTTGATCGTGACGAGCGCCGAGCGCGGCATTCCCTTGATCCTGATCAACGGCCGCATCTCGGAGCGCTCGTTCAATCGCTGGCGGCGCGTTCCCGGCACGATCGCCGCGCTGCTGCGCTGCTTCGACCTCTGCCTCGCGCAATCGGCCGCCCACGCCGCGCGTTACCGCGAGCTCGGCGCGCCGCACGTCACCACCACCGGCAATCTCAAGTTCGACGTGCCGGAGCCGCCCGCCGACCCCGCCGGCCTGGCGGTCCTGCGGACGGCGGTCGGCGGGCGCACCGTCATCGCCGGGGCCTCGACCCATGCCGGCGAAGAAACGATGTTGATCGAGGCGCACCGGCGGCTGCGCGGGTCTTTCCCCCGGCTGCTCACGGTCGTCGCGCCGCGTCATCCCGACCGCGGCGCCGCGATCCTCGAGATCGCGCATGCCGCCGGTCTCGAGGCGGCGCTGCGCTCGCGCGGGGAATTGCCGCGCGCGGACACTGACGTCTATGTCGCCGACACGCTGGGCGAGCTCGGTCTGATCTACCGGCTCGCGCCGATCGTGTTCGTCGGCGGCTCGCTCGCTACTCATGGCGGCCAGAATCCGATCGAGCCGATCAAGCTGGGCGCGGCGGTTCTGCACGGCCCGAACGTTTGGAACTTCGCGGAAATCTATGCCGCGCTCGACGAGGCGCATGGCGCCGAAGAGGTGAGCGACGCGGAGGGCCTCGCGCTGCGGGCGGGCGCCTGGCTCGAGGACGCGCACGCCCGCGCGGCGGTGATCGCCGCCGCGCGCGAGACCGTGGCCACGCTCGCTGGCGGCCTCGAGCGCACGCTCGCCGCGCTCGAACCCTATCTCATGCAGATTCGCCTCGAATACCGCGAGTCCCATGCGTGAGCCGTCGTTCTGGTGGGACGAGGCCTCCCTCGCGTCCGCCCTGCTCGCGCCGCTGGCGGCGATCTACGGCGCGGTGGCGCGCGCGCGCCTGGGCGGACACGGCCGCCGTGCCGGCGCGCCGGTGGTCTGCATCGGCAATTTCACCGTCGGCGGCGCCGGCAAGACGGACGAGCCGCTGCTGCTCGCGCGCACGGCGCCGACCATCGTGGCGCGGGACCGCGTCAAGGGCGCCGGCATAGCCGCCGGCGCGAGCGTCATCGTCATGGACGACGGGTTCCACAATCCATCGCTCGCCAAGGACTTTTCGGTGCTCGTGGTCGACGCCCGGCGCGGCATCGGCAATGGCCGAGTCATCCCGGCCGGCCCGCTGCGGGCGCCGCTCGACGCGCAGCTCGCGCGCGCCCACGCGCTGGTGGTGGTCGGGACGTCGTCGCGCGCCGCAGCCGTCGCGGCGGCCGCGCGCGCGCGCAACATTCCGGTTTTGCCGGCGCGCTTGCGCCCCGACGCGGGCTTCATCGCGGGGCTCGGCGGCAGCCGCGTGCTCGCCTTTGCCGGCATCGGCGATCCGGAGAAATTTTTCTTAACCCTTGCCGATGCCGGCGTTTCGGTTGCCGCGACGCGAAGCTTCCCCGACCATCACCGCTACACGGGCGCCGAGGCGAGGGCGCTCTGCGAGGAGGCCGACCGCGCGGGCCTGGTGCTGGTGACGACGGAAAAGGATCTCGCGCGGCTTGGCGGCGACGACGAGGCGAGAGAGCTTGCCGCTCACGCCCGCGCGCTGCCGGTCAGGCTCGCCTTCGAGGACGAGGAACGGTTCAAATCGCTGTTGCTGGAGCGACTGGCCGCGGCGCGCACAAGGGGGAGGGGAGCACAGCGAGTGCGCGGCGTGTTTACGCATCAAGCACAAATGAAAACGCGCTAGCGTCCCGTGTCCTCGGTT
>WNGQ01001733.1_pt1 | contig 22339 bp, 19 predicted proteins | sample 5407661 | NCBI WGS metagenome assembly WNGQ01 (sample SAMN13153382, study PRJNA577476) | soil metagenome | isolation source: 60 cm soil or saprolite under Garry oak tree replicate 2 | place: USA:California | collected 2016-06-15 | reverse complement strand
CCGGGCCCAAGCGGGGATTAGGACCTATGAAAATTGTTATGGCGATTATTAAGCCATTCAAGCTCGAAGAAGTCCGTGATGCCCTGACCGCCATTGGCGTTCATGGTCTCACGGTGACTGAAGTTAAGGGATATGGCCGCCAGAAGGGCCATACTGAAATTTATCGCGGGGCTGAATACGCGGTGAGCTTCCTGCCCAAGATCAAGATCGAAGTGGCCATCCCGGCCGATCAGGTCGACAAAACCATCGACGCCATCACGTCGGCGGCAAAGACCGGGCAGATCGGCGACGGCAAGATCTTCGTCATCAATCTCGACCACGCGGTTCGCATCCGCACCGGCGAGGCGGATGCGGCGGCACTCTGATTTCGCGCTCACCCATACACCACTCAGGAGTTATAGAAATGACGTTTAAGCGTCCCACCAGCGCGGGATGGGCAACCCTCGCCATCGCAGGGCTCTGTGCCGTAGGCTTCGTCGATGCTGCGCTCGCCCAAGCGGCGGCCCCGGCAGCAGATGCGGCCGCCGCGGCGCCCGCTGCCGCTGCCCCGGTTCCCAACAAGGGCGACGTCGCCTGGATGCTGGCATCCAGCGCGCTCGTTCTGATGATGTCGATCCCCGGTCTTGCCCTGTTCTACGGCGGTCTGGTTCGCACCAAGAACATGGCTTCCGTGCTGACGCAGGTCTTCGCGATCGTTTCCATGATCGGCGTGACCTGGACCCTCTACGGTTACTCGATGGCGTTCACCGACGGCGGTAGCATGACGCCGTGGGTCGGCGGATTTACCAAGGCCTTCCTGCACGGGGTCGATGCCAACTCGACCGCGGCAACCTTTTCCAACGGTGTCGTGATTCCGGAACTCGCCTACTTCGTGTTCCAGATGACGTTCGCGATGATTACGCCTGCCCTGATCGTCGGCGCCTTCGCCGAGCGAATCAAGTTCTCCGCCGTGATGCTGTTCATCCTGTTGTGGTCGACCTTCATCTATTACCCGATCGCGCATTGGGTCTGGTATGTGGCGGCTCCCGATGACGTCGCCGCGGCTGCCAAGGCACTCGCGGCTGCGACCGATGCTGCGGCAAAGACGGCGGCACAGGCCAAACTCGACGAAGTCACCGGCGCCGTCGGCTGGCTCGCCGGAGCCGGCGCTCTCGACTTCGCTGGCGGGACGGTCGTGCATATCAATGCCGGCATCGCTGGCCTGGTCGGCGCCCTGATCATCGGCAAGCGCACCGGTTACGGCAAGGACCTGATGGCTCCGCACTCCCTGACCATGACCATGATCGGCGCCTCGCTGCTCTGGGTCGGCTGGTTCGGCTTCAACGCCGGGTCGAATCTGGAAGCCAACGGCACCACGGCGCTGGCCTTCGTCAACACCATGGTGGCCACCGCGGGTGCGGCGCTGTCCTGGCTGCTCTCCGAATGGATCGTCAAGGGCAAGCCGTCGCTGCTCGGCATCTGCTCCGGCGCGGTCGCGGGTCTAGTGGCGGTCACGCCGGCATCGGGCTTCGCCGGCCCGATCGGTGCGCTGGTGCTGGGCCTGGTCGTCTCGCCGGTCTGCCTGTTCTTCGTCTCCACGGTGAAGAATGCGCTCGGCTATGACGACGCGCTCGACGTGTTCGGCGTCCACTGCATCGGCGGAATCATCGGTGCGCTGGGCACCGGCATTCTGGTCAATCCCGCGCTCGGTGGCGTCGGCATCACCGACTACACCAACATCACCGGCAACAATGCCGGCACCTACGATCTCGCCGGTCAGATGATCTCGCAAGGCAAAGCCGTTCTCGCCACGCTGGTCTGGTCCGGTGTCGGTTCGGCGATCCTCTACAAGGTCGTCGACGTGATCATCGGCCTGCGTCCGCCGGTCGAGCAGGAACGCGAAGGTCTCGACATCTCCGACCACGGCGAGCGCGCCTACAACATGTGATTCCTCCCGGGGCGCGGGCTTTCGAGACCGCGCCCACAACTTCGGTTTGGGCACATACCCGGCAATGCCCCGACCGTTGAGGGGCTCCAGCGCAAGTTGGAGCCCCTTTCTTTTTGTCCCGAAAGCCCAATAAGATCGCCGCCACGCAGGTCGGCTCGGCAGGCGGAGCGAACAGAAAACAGGGAGAAACGCCATGAAGCTGGAAGGTGGATGCTATTGCGGCGCGGTGCGCTATGTGGCCGAAGGCGAGCCGATGATGAAGGCGCAATGCCATTGCCGCGAATGCCAATACATAACGGGAGGCTCGCCCAACATGTTCGTGCTGATGCCACCCGGCGGCTTCAAATATACCAAGGGCGCGCCGAAGCAGTTTGCCCGCAGCGATCTGGACAAACCGGTAACGCGGGAGTTCTGCGCCGAATGCGGCACGCACATGGTGACCCGGCCGCAAGCCGTGCCAGCGGTGGTGATCAAGGTCGGCACACTCGATGACCCGAGCCTGTTTGGCCAGCCGCAGATCGCGATCTTCACCATCGACAAGCAGGTCTTCCACCACATCCCGGAGGGTTTGCCGACCTTCGAACGACTGCCGCAACGATAAGCACCACCTCGTCCTCAAGCTCCGGGCAACCCGAAAGGGTTTTCTCCAGTTGGAATCAGCGATGGGCCAAACCATAGCTCACTTCGTTTTCACGCCTTCGGGCGCGGGCTGCCTGGTTCAGGCGTTACGGAAGGCTGGCCGAGACGACCAGGTCATCGCCTGCTTCGACGATTTGAGTTTCGGGCCGATCGATCCTGCTGATCCGTCCGTGCGCGCGGAATGGGTTGAGAAAGAACTCGGCCGGACCGGCTGGAATGAAGTCAGCTCCCGGTCGGAACGATTGTGGGACGAGACTCGTTTCCCCAGCAATAGAAAGGTCGCGTGGCTGTCGCGCCGATCCGCGATGGAGTATGCCGGCTTCCTCCAGTGGCTGTGGCGGCTCGGCGACGCACCATGCGAGGTGGTTGATCTGACCGACGTCAAGATTTCCTATCCTCCGGAGCACGGCCCACCCCGACCGTCGGCTTTGGCCATGACTCTTGGCATGCTTCATCCCGAGACGATACGTTACAACAAGCTCTGGGATTTGGCCGAGCCGCTGCAAATGACCGCGCGGGATCGACATCTCGACCTCTGGCGACAGCTTCGTTCAGAGAACGCGCCGCTGCGCGCTATCGATGGCGACCAGCTTGTGTCTGCGCCAATTTCGTTTTTCGATTCGGTGTTGATGTCCGGTGTAACGGACAATTGGCAGAAGGTGACGCGGGTGGTCGGTCAGGCGTTGGTCGCCCGAATGGACGATAATATCATTCAGCCTGGCGATCTTTTCCTGGCCGCACGTGTCAACGCCTTGGTCGAGAACGGTCTTCTCGAAATTCGGGGCGAATCCGCCCTGGAAATGCACCTCAGCGAGGTAAGACTACCGAAGGCGCAATAATGCGCCGGGCGAAACAAATGGGAGATCGCCATGAACCTGGAGGGCGGATGCTGTTGCGGCGCGGTGCGCCATGAGGTCGAGGGCGAGCCGATGATGAAGGCGCAATGCCATTGTCGCGAATGCCAATACATTACAGGCGGCTCCCCCAACATGTTCGTGCTGATGCCTCCCGGCGGCTTCAAATATACAAGGGCACGCCGAAGCAGTTTGCCCGCAGCGATCTCGACAAGCCGGTAACGCGGGAGTTCTGCGCCGAATGCGGCACGCACATAATGAATCGGGCGCAATCCGTGCCCGCCGTGGTAATCAAAGGTCGGCACACTCGATGACCCGAGCCTGTTCGGCCAGCCGCAGTTGGCAATCAACACGATCGACAAGCAGGTCTTCCACCACATCCCGGAGGGTTTGCCGAGCTTCGAACGGCTGCCGCAACGATAGGAATCCGACTGCCGCAAGTCTCACAGATTTTCTGGGCCAAAGCCCCGCAAGATCACTCCTGGCGTCGATGGTTAATCGCGTCTTAACCTCGCCCTATCTATGGTGTTTCGAGCCGCCCGGCTCTGGTCCGAACGGACATCTGGCGGCTGACGAAGTGCTGGCGCTTAACCTATGGCAATGACCGTTTCATCCCGCACGCCCGAAAGTGCCAGCCAACAGCAGGGCGAGCGCTCGCCGTTCGCGCGGCTGGCCGAGCTGTTGGCGCCCCACAAGCCCGGCAAGCCCTTGATTGCGCTGTCGCTCGGCGAACCGCAGCATCCGGTCCCCGGCTTTGTCGGCCCGGTCCTTGCCCGGCATATTGCCGATTTCGGCCGTTACCCGATCGCCAAGGGGATCGAGCCGTTCCGCAAGGCGGTCGCCGCCTGGCTCGGAACGCGCTTCAACCTGACGCGGGCGATCGACCCCGAGAGCGAAATCCTGGTCCTGAACGGCAGCCGCGAGGGCCTGTTTTTCGCGGCGCTGACCGCCATCCGCCATGTCGGCGAGCGCCGGGGAAGGCCGGCGATCCTGGTGCCCAATCCGTTTTACCCGGCATACGGCGCGGGCGCCCGGGCAGCGGATTGCGAAACCATCTATCTGCCGACGACCCCGGCCAATGGATTCCTGCCCGACCTCGATGCGCTCGACCAGGCGACGCTGGCGCGAACCGTGGCGATCTACATCGCGTCGCCCGCCAACCCGCAAGGCGCGGTCGCGAGCCCCGACTATTTCAGGCGGCTCAAGACTTTGGCGGATCGATTCGGGTTCATGATTTTCAGCGACGAGTGCTATTCGGAAATCTACACTGGGCGCGCACCGGGCAGTGCGCTGGAATGCGCCGGCGCCGACTTCAGCAACGTCGTGGCGTTCCAGTCGCTCTCCAAGCGTTCGAACCTGCCGGGCATGCGGGTTGGCTTCGCGGCCGGCGACCGGAAATTCCTCAGCCTGTTTCATGAACTGCGCAATGTCGCGGCCCCGCAGGTGCCGGTGCCGCTGCAGCACGTCGCGGTCGCCGCCTATGGTGACGAGGTGCATGTCGAGGAAAACCGCAGGCTTTACCGAATCAAATTCGATCTCGCCGACCAGATCCTCGGCAACCGCTTCGGTTATCGCCGTCCCGATGGCGGATTCTGCGTCTGGCTCGACGTGTCGTCGCATGGCGGCGACGAGGCGGCGACGGTGAAACTCTATCGGGAGGCCGGCGTACGGGTGGTTCCGGGAAGTTATCTGGCGCGGCAACAGCCCGACGGCTTCAATCCCGGCGCTGGCTATATTCGCCTCGCATTGGTATCGGACAGCGAATCGACGGCCGAGGCTCTGCACCGGCTGGTCGAAGTTCTGGATTAATCGCAAAGGCTCTTGGCGTATGCCGGCGATCGAACGTGTCATTCCCCTGGCCGGCCACCTGCCGGCAGCGATTCGCGACGGCCTGGTGCGCCGGTTTCGCGAACTGGCCGGACTCGGCTTGATCGCATTTGCCGGCACGGCCGCGGCGGCATTGATGACCTGGTCGGTGCAGGATCCGAGCCTGAGCCACGCCACCGCGCGGCCGATCCGCAACATTGTCGGTTATCCCGGAGCGATCGGCGCCGACCTCTTGATGCAGATCCTCGGTCTTGGCGCGATCATGCTGATTCTCCCCCTCGCTGCGCGGGGCTGGCGGATGCTGACGCATCGGAATTTCGATCGTCAGGCGTTGCGGCTTGGCTGCTGGATATTGTGCACCGTGATCGCGGCCGGATTTGCGAGCTGCTGGCCGCGCAATGGTGCCTGGCCGCTGCCGACCGGACTTGGCGGGGTCGTCGGCGACGCGCTGGTGCGCGTGCCCGCGATGGTGTTCGGCCCGCCCGGCATGGTCTATCGCCTGGTCCTCGGCCTCGTGCTCTGCACGGCCATGGTCGCGACCTTCCTGATCGCGAGCGGGATGGGCTCGCGTCAGCAGGACGAAGAGCTGTCGGCGATCGAGGATGACGACGCTCCGTTCCCGGAAGAGGACGAAGACGACAAGGGTTCGGTCTCGCTCGGATGGATGTTTCATGCGGCCATGAGTGCGAAGGCGCGGCTTGCGTGGTTACTCAGCAGACTCTACCGCGCGCTCGTCGCAAGCGCACCGGAAGCCCGCCGCGCATCCTTCGAACGTCACGAGCCCAATCTCGGCGGCCGCGCTGCGCCGAGCCTGGCGCCGGAGGCGGATGAGGATTTCGAGGACGACGACGAAGAGGACGAACCCGCCGCCCGCGCGCCGCGCAAGAAGCCCGCCCCACGCACGCCGTCGCGCAAATCGGCCGAAAAGTATGAACTGCCGGCGGTTTCGATGCTGTCGGCGCCGAAGGCGAGCGATCGGCAGCCGCTGAGCAAGAGCGAGCTCGAGACAAACTCGCGCGCGCTGGAGGGCGTGCTGCAGGATTTCGGCGTCCGCGGCGAGATCGTCAAGGCTCATCCGGGACCGGTAGTCACGCTGTACGAACTCGAGCCGGCGCCAGGCATCAAGTCCTCGCGCGTCATCGGGCTTGCCGACGATATCGCGCGCTCGATGAGCGCGCTCTCGGCGCGCGTCGCCGTCGTTCCCGGCCGCAACGCGATCGGCATCGAATTGCCGAACGCCCACCGCGAGAAAGTCTATCTGCGCGAACTGTTGGTGGCGAAGGAGTGTACCGAGTCGGTCGCCAAGCTGCCGCTCTGCCTCGGCAAGAATATCGGCGGCGAGTCCATCATCGTCGATCTCGCACGCATGCCGCATCTCTTGATCGCCGGCACCACCGGCTCCGGCAAATCGGTCGCCATCAACACCATGATCCTCAGCCTGGTCTACCGGCTGCGCCCCGATCAATGCCGGCTGATCATGGTCGATCCGAAGATGCTCGAACTCTCCGTCTATGACGGGATTCCGCATTTGCTGACCCCGGTCGTGACCGACCCGAAGAAGGCCGTCGTCGCGCTGAAATGGGCGGTGCGCGAGATGGAAGAGCGCTACAAGAGGATGGCCAAGCTCGGCGTGCGCAACATCGACGGTTACAACTTGCGGCTCGCAGAAGCGAAGGCCAAGGGAGAAGACCTCGCCCGCACGGTGCATACCGGCTTCGACAAGGAAACCGGCAAGGCGATCTATGAGGAAGAGAAGCTCGATCTCGAGCCGCTGCCCTATATCGTCATCATCGTCGACGAAATGGCCGACCTGATGATGGTCGCCGGCAAGGATATCGAAGGCGCGGTCCAGCGCCTGGCGCAGATGGCGCGCGCGGCCGGCCTCCACGTGGTCCTCGCGACCCAGCGTCCTTCGGTCGACGTCATCACCGGCACCATCAAGGCGAATTTCCCGACCCGCATTTCGTTCCAGGTCACCTCGAAGATCGACAGCCGCACCATTCTCGGCGAAATGGGCGCCGAGCAGTTGCTCGGCCAGGGTGACATGCTCTACATGGCGGGCGGTGGACGCATCAGCCGCGTGCACGGACCCTTTGTCTCCGATGAGGAAGTTGAAAAGGTTGTGCGCCACCTGAAGACGCAGGGCGCGCCGGAATATCTCGAAGCCGTCACGGCGGAAGAGCCGACCGATGAAGACGGCGCGGTGTTCGATGCCACCGGTATGGGCGGCGATGGTGGTGGAGACTTATTCTCGCAGGCGGTTGCGATCGTCAAACGCGATCGCAAGGCCTCCACCAGCTACATCCAGCGGCGGCTGCAAATCGGCTACAACCGTGCCGCGTCATTGATGGAACGGATGGAACTCGAAGGCATCGTCGGTCAGGCCAACCACGCCGGAAAACGCGAAATTCTGGTTCCTGAGGAAGAAGGCGGATTTTGAGCAGTCCCTCCAGGGGGCAGAATGCCAAACGAACTTTTCACAGAAAAACGATACCTCTTCTTGCCCAAATCAAGGTAAATAAGCGCAAGGCCACTAGGACGACGTTTTGAACAGAAATCCGAAATTCGCCGCCGAGCAACGGCTTTCCCGCGGCGCACATGCCGCGTTGGCGCTGCTGATCGCAGCATCCTTGTTTGGCGTCGGCAGTCCCGCAGCCGCGCAGACCGTTCCGATCCCGAAGCCGGCGCCCAAGGGCCGAGACGGCGCGATGAGCGCGATGGACGCGCAGCGAGGTCCGCTTACAACCGGCGCGACACAGAGCCTGCCACCCAACCCGGTGATCCCCGATCCGCACCGCAATTTGCCGGCCAACATTTTCGCGACTTTCGACGCCAATCAGAAGGCGCAGGCCGCACGTGTCAGCGCCACGCTCTCGTCGCTGCAGAGCCTGATCGGTAATTTCGTCCAGGTCGGTCCCGACGGCACCAAGACCACGGGCGACTTCTACATCCAGAAGCCCGGCAAGATGCGTTTCGAATATGACGCGCCGAACCCGATTGCCATTGTCGCCGACGGCCAGACGCTGGTCGTTCGCGACCGCAAGCTCGCGACCCAGGACATCTATCCGCTGTCCCAGACGCCGTTGCGTTTTCTGCTGTCGGACCGCATCGACCTGTTGAAGGACACCAACGTCGTCGCCGTCACTGCGGACGATCTCTATATCAGCGTCACGATCGAGGAAAAGCAGGCGCTGATCGGCACCAGCCGCTTGATGCTGATGGTCGGCGTCAAGGACGGCCAGCTCAAGCAATGGACGGTGACCGATCCACAAGGCTTCGACACCACAGTCGCGGTCTATAATCTGGATTCCTCGAAGAAGATCGATCCGAGCCTGTTCAAGATCGACTTCACCAACTACCTGGTGCCGTCTCCAGGCTAATTCTATCGGCGCTTCGAACGGGTCGCGTGAATGCGCCACCGATGACGAGCTCCGCGCAGCAATCCAGAGGATTCCGTTCGAAGGACGTGCCGCGCCGCTTGCGCTGCTCGCTCGGACGCGAAAAAGTGCCGCATGCGTCTCTCCCTGGCAACTTGGAACATCAATTCGGTGCGGCTGCGCATCGATATCGTCGCCAAATTCATCAAATCGGTGCGGCCGGATGTTCTGTGCCTGCAGGAGACCAAATGCATCGATGACGCATTCCCGCTGAAGCGCTTCAGGCGACTGGGCTACGAGCATGTCGCGCTCAACGGGCAGAAAGGTTATCACGGCGTCGCCATCATCTCGAGGCTTCCATTTGACGCGACCGACATTCGCACCTTCTGCGACAAGCTGGATTCGCGCCACATCTCGGTCTCGTTCCGGGCTGGCGCCCAGCTTGCAAAGCCGCTGGTGCTGCACAATTTCTACGTTCCCGCCGGCGGCGACATCCCGGACCCTGCGCTGAACCCGAAATTCGAACACAAGCTCCGCTTTCTCGACGAGATGAAGGCCTGCGAGCCGCTGCATCCGCGCGGCGACGATCGGCACATCCTGGTCGGCGATCTCAACGTGGCGCCGCATGAGAACGACGTCTGGTCGCACAAGCAGCTCCTGAAGGTCGTGTCACACACTCCGATCGAGTGCGAGAAGCTGCTCGCGGCGCAGGCGCATGGCGAGTGGTTCGATGTGGCGCGCGAACGCGTGCCGCTGTCGGAAAAGGTCTATACGTGGTGGAGCTACCGGGCCGCCGACTGGACCGCAGGCGATCGCGGACGGCGGCTCGACCACATCTGGGTGTCGCGCGCGCTGAAGGATGCGGTGAGCGATTTCCGGATCTTGCGTGATGCCCGCGGCTGGGAGCGCCCGTCCGACCATGTCCCGGTGACGGTCACGTTGGACGTGTGAACCTCTACGGCCAGGCGGCGCGCCGCGATCAAATGCTGAGTTTCGCGCCCGCCATCAGGATGCTGCTGGCGATCTGGCTGGTGCGGCTGGCGAATTCGTCACGAAGCCTTCGCGCCGCCTCCGGATCGCTTTCGAGAACGCGCTGAAACAGACTGCGGGCAATGCGGATCACCGAAGAATATTCCAGCGCGGTCGCATTTGAAGGTCGCCGCATCGCCACGACCAGCGCGAGTTCACCGATCAGCGCGCCTGCCCCAACGATCGTTTCGGCGCCGGCGCCGTCGTCGACGCGAAACGTGCCGCGTTGAACCACAAATCCGCAGTCGGCTTCCTCGCCTAGCGCGAAGAGAAGATCGCCGCGCGGAACGTTGCGCAGTTCGGACCCGATCGCGAGCATGCGCAAGGGTTCCTTCCCCAGCAAACGCAGGGTAGGGACTCGCTCCAGCAACGCGATGTCATCTTCGATCGACATTGAGAACCGGATCGGGACGCGATGTTACGGCGAATCGACGCGTCCCGAATCGTATCACGGCACGAGCTTGTAGCCACCGGCCTCCGTGACAAGGATCTCGGGATTGGCTGCGTCTCGCTCGATCTTCTGGCGCAGCCGGTAAATATGGGTTTCCAGGGTGTGCGTCGTGACGCCCGAATTGTAGCCCCAGACCTCCTGCAGCAGGGTCTCGCGCGAAACCGGCAGCTGGCCGGCGCGATACAAAAAGCGCAGGATCGCGGTCTCTTTCTCGGTGAGCCGGACCTTCTTGGCATTGGCGGCGGTCAGCATTTTCGAACCGGGCCGGAAGCTGTAGGGCCCGACCGAAAACACCGCATCCTCGCTCGCTTCATGCTGGCGAAGCTGGGCCCGGATCCGGGCCAGCAGCACCGCAAAACGAAAGGGCTTGGCGACATAGTCGTTGGCGCCGGACTCAAGCCCGAGGATCGTATCCGAATCGGTGTCGTGGCCGGTCAGCATGATGATCGGAGCCTTGAAACCACCCTTGCGCAAGGAGCGTACGACCTCGCGACCATCGGTGTCCGGCAAGCCGACATCCATCAGGACAAGGTCAGGCGAATTTGCTTTCGCGGCGGTGGCTCCCTTGGCGCCGGTGTCGACGGCTGAAGCCTCGAATTCGTCGTGCAGCGATAATTGTTCCACCAAGGTGTCACGCAGATCGGTATCGTCATCCACGATCAGGATCTTGCGGGCATTGGCCATGATCAATCCTCTTGAGCGCGCAGCGGGGAACCGAATAGCCCATGGAAGACCCCCGAGCGTACACGGTTACGTGTTGAAGTAAGGGCCTGCGACGAATTCGCAAGCCGAAAGGTAGTTTATTACGGATCCCCGGGCATTTGCATGGTTGTGCCCAGATGGCATCAATAGACCATCTAACGACAAAGAGGCAAATGGCAGGCGAGCTACTCCCATGCAGAAGCGTATTATTTCAAATAGTTACAGGGGAACCTCGGGAGATCGGCCGCTCTCGAGGGTGCAAATCCACGCCTGCGCCGGAAATCCGTGCCGGGGCTGGCTCACGGCCGGCGGCCGCACCATCCCGGTCGCGCTCGGCCGCGGCGGCATCCTCGCCAACAAGCGTGAGGGCGATGGCGGCACACCCATGGGGACGTTCCGGCCGCGCCGGCTGTGGTGGCGCGCCGACCGCCATCCCCGGCCCAGGACTTCCTTGACCGTCCGCACCATCGGTCCGGACGATGCCTGGTGCGAGGACCCGAATGACCGGCACTACAATCGGCCCGTGCGGCTCGACCGCGACCGTAGCGGAGACCGCCTGAAACGCGACGATCATCTCTACGATTTCATCGTCGAGATCGACCACAACACCGTCCCACGGGTCGCCGGTCGCGGCAGCGCGGTGTTCCTGCATTTGGCGCGCGCCAATTTCGCACCGACCGCCGGCTGCGTCGCGATGACAAAATCCGCCATGCTGCGGCTGCTGGAAAGTCTCGGCCCGCAAACCAGGATCGTCATCGGCTGACGGGTACCGCCGGTTCCGCCGTCGTCTTCGAAACGACGACAGGAGAGCAATCACCGATGCCCGAAGATCGCCGAGCCGACGCGGATATGGGTGGCGCCGAACTGAATCGCGATCGCAAAGTCGGCGCTCATTCCCATCGACAAATTCCTCAGGCCGTTGCGCGCTGCGATCTTCGCGGTCAACGCAAAATGCGGCGCGGGCGCATCGTTGACCGGCGGAATGCACATCAGTCCCGAAATGGCGAGCCCGTAAGTGTCGCGACAGCTTGCGATGAAGGCATCCGCCTCGCTTGGTGCGATGCCCGCCTTCTGCGGCTCCTCGCCGGTATTGATCTGGACGAAAAGATCGGGACGTCTCTTTTGGGAATCGATTTCCTTGGCTAACGCCTGGCAAATGCTCGGTCGATCGATCGAATGAATGGCGTCGAACAGCGCGACGGCCTCCTTCGCCTTGTTGGATTGCAGGGGTCCGATCAAGTGCAGGGCCAGGCCGGGGTAAGCCGACATTAACCCTGGCCACTTTGCCTTGGCCTCCTGGACGCGGTTCTCGCCGAATACGCGCTGGCCGGCCTCGATGACCGGCACAATAATCTCGGCGCCGAAGGTTTTGGAGACCGCGATCAGCGTGACCGACGCGCGGTCGCGGCGAGCCTGCGCGCAAGCCGCCGCGATCTCGCGTTCCGCCGTTGCGAGTGCGTTTGGTAAAGACGAGGTTGCTTCCGCTGAAGTTTCGAATCCCATATCGCCGATCCCCGTGGTTCTACGGGATTAGTGCCAATTTTACCCAGTTCGGGAAAGTCTTGTTGAACCCTTCCCCTTACCCTTCACGTCGGGGGGTACGGGGAACCAAGATGTCGAGCATCAGTTTCAACCGCAACAGAGCCAAACTCAAGAAGCTTCTGGGAATCCGGGCCCGGCTTGCTCTGCTGGCGCTGATTCTGGTGGCGCCGCTGATGCTGGAGCGCGTTCGCTGGCTCGAAGATACGCGATCGAAGCAGATCGCGCTCGCCTCGGCGGAACTCTCCAATCTCGCAAGGCACAGCGCCGACGCCCAGCGCGAGGTGATTTCTTCGGTCGAGACGCTGTTGAAATCGGCGGCCTTCATCCGCGCCTCCGCGGGCGGCGTCGGCCGCAGTTGCGACATGCTCCGCGCCAGCCTGCCGCTCAATCTGCCCTGGATCCGCAACGTGATGATTGCCGGCAAGGATGGCCGGATTCAGTGCTCGACCAACAACCTTTATGTCGGACTTGATCTGAGCGAGCGGCCTTACTTCAGGGATGCGCAGACGCGCCGCGACTTCGTCTTTAGTGATTTCCTGCCCGGCCCCAATACCAACCCCATCGTGATGGCGGCCTATCCGGTGGCGGCGATCAGTGACGACACCGAGGCGGTCATCCTCGCCAGCGTCAATCTCGACTGGATGTCGAAGATCATGAGCCGTCTCGGCGGTCGGTCCGGCGTTTCCGCGGTCCTCGTCGACAGCGCAGGCGTCGTGTTGGCAGCTCCCGCGGATCAGGCCGGCATGATCGGGCGCTCCCTGGATATCTCGCAGCTGTCGTCTTCCGTCGCCGAGACCGCGATGAACTCCGACGAGGCGGAGGGCACGCTCTCCGCGGTCGCGGCGGACGGGTCGAAGCGCGCGGTCAGCTTCGCGCGGATCGCCGGAACCGGCACGCGTCTGATCGTCAGCATCGATGAGCCGCGCGTGACCGCGCCGTTCGACCGCGAGATCTACACCGCCTATCTGCAACTTGGATTCGTCAGCCTGTTCGTCCTTCTGGGTGCGCTGTTCGCCGCCGAGAAACTGATCATCAAGCCGATCAACGTGCTGGCCGCGATGGCCAAACGTTTCGGCCAGGGCGATCTATCGGCCCGCGCCACGCGCAGCCGGCTGCCGGCCGAATTCGTTCCCCTCGCGCGAGCGCTGAACGCGATGGCAGCCCAACTCGGCCAGCGTGAACGCGAGCTGGTCGCCACCAACGACCGGCTCACCGTCATTGCATCGATCGACATGCTGTCGGGTCTTGCCAACCGGCGCGGCTTCCAGAGCCGGCTCGACTACGAATGGATGAAGGCCCAGCAGTGCGACCGCGAGGTATCGTTGCTGATGATCGATGTCGATCATTTCAAGCTCTACAATGACACCTATGGTCATCCCGAGGGCGATGCCTGCCTGTCCCGGCTCGGCGAGACCTTGTCGGGGATCGCCGACGAGACGATGGGGTTTGCCGGCCGCTACGGCGGCGAGGAGTTCTGTCTGCTGTTGCCCAACACGGCCGTCGCGCGGGCCTGCGAGATCGGCGAGATGGTCCGCATGGCCGTACTTGAACTTGAATTGCCGCATGCGACCTCCAGCCACCAACGCGTCACGGTGTCCGTCGGTGTCGCCTGCGCCAGACCTCATTACAGCCAGAACTGCGGCGACCTGATCGAGGCCGCCGACGCCGCCCTGTATGCCGCCAAGCACCGCGGCCGCAACACCGTGGTCGAGCACGGTTTCGTGCGGATCGTGGATGGCGGCGACAGCGGGATCGCGATCGCGGGGTGAGGGCGGGTTCGCAGTCGATTTGGCCTGTCCAGCCCGTTGACCCATCGCCGCCTTTTGTGGCCTAGTCCGCCGTCCTCAAAGGACGCGCGAATCCACGAAAAGCCCAAGCGATTCCATGATTTCTGAACGCTATAACGCCCGCGAATCCGAGCCGCGCTGGCAGCGCCAGTGGGACGAAAAGGCGATTTTCGCCTCGAAAAACGACGATCCGCGGCCAAAATATTATGTGCTGGAGATGTTCCCCTATCCCTCCGGGCGCATCCATATCGGGCATGTCCGTAACTATACGCTCGGCGACGTGCTGGCCCGCTTCATGCGCGCCAAGGGTTATAACGTGCTGCACCCGATGGGCTGGGATGCGTTCGGCCTTCCGGCCGAGAACGCCGCGATCGAACGCAAGGTCGCGCCCAAAGCGTGGACCTACGACAACATCGCCGCGATGAGGAAGCAGCTGCGCTCGATCGGGCTGTCGCTCGACTGGTCCAGGGAGTTCGCGACCTGCGATCCCGCCTATTACAAGCATCAGCAGAAGATGTTTCTGGACTTCTTGCGCGCAGGCCTCGCCGAGCGCGAAAAGCGCAAGATCAACTGGGATCCGGTCGACATGACCGTGCTCGCCAATGAGCAGGTGATCGACGGCCGCGGCTGGCGCTCCGGCGCCGTCGTCGAGCAGCGCGAGATGAACCAGTGGGTCTTCAAGATCACGAAATACGCGCAGGAACTGCTGGACGCGCTCGATACGCTGGACCGCTGGCCCGACAAGGTGCGGCTGATGCAGCGCAACTGGATCGGACGGTCCGAGGGCTTGCTGATCAGGTTTGCGCTGGACCCCGCCACGGCGCCCGATGGCGAAACCGAGCTGAAGATATTCACCACGCGCCCGGACACGCTGTTCGGAGCGAAATTCATGGCGATCGCGGCCGACCATCCGCTGGCGATCGCGGCGGCGGCGAAGAATCCGAAGCTTGCGGAGTTCATCGCCGAGACCAAACGCATCGGCACCGCGCAGGAGATCATCGATACCGCGGAGAAGCAGGGTTTTGATACCGGCATCCGGGCGATCCACCCGTTCGACGAGGGCTGGAAGCTGCCGGTCTATGTCGCCAATTTCGTGCTGATGGAATACGGCACCGGAGCGATCTTCGGCTGTCCGGCGCACGATCAGCGCGACCTCGACTTCGTCAACAAATATGACCTCGGCAACACGCCGGTGGTCTGCCCGCCGGATGTCGACCCCAAGACCTTCGTGATTACGGACACCGCCTATGACGGCGATGGCCGCATGATCAATTCGGCCTTCCTCAATGGCATGACCATCGAACAAGCCAAGGAAGAGGTCGCCAAGCGCCTGGAGCGCGAGATGCGCACCCTCCCTAACTCTCCCCCGCAAGCGGGGGAGGGAAGGGTGGCGGCCGTCGCGGAGCGGCAGGTGAATTTCCGGCTGCGCGATTGGGGCATTTCGCGCCAGCGCTATTGGGGCTGCCCGATCCCGGTGATCCATTGTCCCAAATGCGATGTGGTGCCGGTGCCGGACACAGACCTGCCGGTAAGACTGCCGGAGGATGCGACCTTCGACAGGCCGGGCAACGCGCTCGATCATCACCCGACCTGGAAACACGTCAGCTGCCCGCAATGCGGCGGCAAGGCCGAGCGCGAAACCGACACCATGGACACCTTCGTGGATTCGTCCTGGTATTTTGCGCGCTTCACCGATCCCTGGAACGACGCGGCGCCGACCACACGCGCCATCGTCGATCGGCTGATGCCAGTCGACTGGTATATCGGCGGCGTCGAGCACGCGATCTTGCATCTGCTGTATGCGCGGTTCTTCACTCGCGCCATGAAGGCGACGGGTCACATCGCTTTTGATGAGCCGTTTGCCGGCCAATACACACAAGGCATGGTCGTCCACGAAACGTACAAGAGGGCGGACGGAACCTGGGCCGCGCCCGCCGAGGTCAAGATCGAGGTTGGCGCCAACGGGCGCCGCGCCAGCCTGCTTGAAACCGGCGAGGATGTGACGATCGGCCCGATCGAGAAGATGTCGAAGTCGCGGCGCAACACGGTCGACCCCGACGACATCATCTCGAGCTACGGCGCCGACGTCGCGCGCTGGTTCATGCTGTCGGATTCGCCGCCCGATCGCGACGTGATCTGGAGCGATGAGCGCGTGCAGGGCGCCTCGCGGTTCGTGCAGCGGCTGTGGCGGCTGGTGAACGAGGCGGCCGAGATCGGCAAGAGCGCGCCGGCGGCGCGGCCGGCAGCCTTCGGCGCTGATGCGTTGGCGCTGCGCAAGGCGGCCCATGGCGCGGTCGACAAGGTGTCGGGCGGCATCGAGCGGCTGCACTTCAATGTCTGCCTCGCCCATATCAGGGAGTTCGCCAATGCACTGGCGGACCTGCTGACGACGGATGGAAAGCAAACGCCGGACCTTGCACCGGATGTGGCCTGGGCGGTCCGCGAGGCTGGGCTCATCCTCGTTCAGCTCTTCGCACCCATGATGCCGCATTTGGCCGAGGAATGCTGGCAGGTGCTGGGCGAGCCCGGACTGGTCTCGGAGGCGGATTGGCCCCAAATCGAACGTGATTTGCTGGTGAAGGATACGGTGACGCTCGTCGTTCAGGTCAACGGCAAGAAGCGGGGCGAGGTCACCATACCAAGTACCGCGCAGAATCCGGAAATTGAGGCTGCCGTTTTGGCGCTCGATGCGGTAAAATTGACCTTGGGCGACAGGGCCGCCCGCAAGGTGATCATAGTTCCCATGAGGATCGTGAATGTTGTTGGCTAGGACCCGCATCGCCGCCCGGCTTTTGGCCGTCGCCGCCCTCGCGGCGCTGACGGCCGGCTGCTTTCAGCCGATGTATGCCGAACACTCCGATGGCACGCCGGCCTTGCGCGACAAGCTGCTCGGCGTGGAACTCCCGCCGGTCGACAAACCCAATGCGTCGCCCGAGGCGCGGATTGGGGTCGAGGTTCGCAACGCGCTGGCGTTCAAGCTTTACGGAAACGCCACCGGCACGTCGCCGACCCATAAGCTCGTGCTCCGGTTCCAGACCTCCCGTTCGTCGCTTCTGGTCGATCCCAACACCGGTCTGCCGACCAGCGAAAACCTCGGCATCGACGCCCAGTACAATTTGATCGAGATCGCGTCGAACAAGCCGGTCATGAGCGGGACGACGTTCTCCCGCGTGACCTATGACATGCCGGGCTCCTATCAGCGCTTTGCCCGCACCCGCGCGCTGCGCGACGCCGAAGACCGCGCCGCCCAGGAGATCGCGGAAAATATCCAGACAAGGCTCGCCTCCTACTTCTTTGCCGGCACCTGATTTGGTCGCGCTTCGCGGAAGGGACATCGACACCTTTCTGGCCCGGCCGGATTCCGGTCGCCCCATCATCCTGCTTTACGGTCCGGACGCGGGCCTCGTGCGCGAGCGCGCCGAGGCGCTGCTGGTGTCCGCGGTCGACGATCCCAATGATCCTTTCTCGCTGGTGAAACTCGATGGCGACGAGCTTGCCGCCGAGCCGTCGCGCCTGGTCGACGAGGCCCTGACCGTGCCGCTGTTCGGCGGTCGCCGGGCCATCCGCGTCCGCGCCGGCTCGCGCAATTTCGCGGGCGGCGTCGACACCCTTGCCGAGATGCCCTTGAAGGAATGCCGCATCGTCATCGAAGCCGGCGACCTTCGCCCCGAATCGCCGTTGCGCAAGGCCTGCGAACGCGCCAAGACGGCGGTGGCGATCGGCTGCTACCCGGATGGCGAGCGCGATCTCGCGAAACTGATCGATGACGAACTGCGCATCGCAAAGCTTCGGATCGCGCCGGACGCCCGCGCCGCGCTCACCGATCTGCTCGGTGGCGACCGCCAGGCCTCACGCAACGAACTGCGCAAGCTGACGCTGTTCGCTCACGGCGAAGGCGAAGTGACGCTCGACCATGTCGTGGCAGTCGTCGCCGATGCGTCCGAGTTGAAGCTTGATCCGATCGTCGATGGCGCCTTTGCCGGAAAGCCGGAACTGGTCGAAACCGAATTTGCCAAGGCGATGATCGCCGGCACCTATCCCGGTGTGATCATCTCGGCGGCGCAGCGCCAGGCGGCATGGCTGCACAAATCCGCGCTGGCACTGGCCGACGGAACTCCGGTTTCGATGTTGCTCGAGGGCGGGTTCCCGCGGCTGCATTTCTCCAGAAAGCCAAGCGTCGAAATCGCCTTGCGCAATTTCACCGCGCCGAGGCTGCTTGCGATCATCGATCAGCTGGCGCTCGCGGCGCTGGAGATGCGCAAGCAATCTGCGCTGGGAGCCGCAATCGCCCAGCGCACCCTCATGTCCATCGCGGTCAACGCGAAACGAAGGGGATAGGTCGCGAACCGGTTCCCTCGCTCCGCTTGCGGAAAGGGAGAGGTTCGGTCAGGCGCTCCGCGCCAGCCGCCGCATGACTTCGTCGAGCTGTTCCAGATTGCGGTAGTTGATCTGGACCGTTCCGCCGGGGTCGCGGTGGTTGACGGTCACAGCAAGACCGAGCGCGTCGCTGACCCGCTTCTCGAGCGCGACCGTATCCGGATCCTTCGTCTTGCCGCCGCGCGCCTTCTGCGGCTTGCGCGCCGGCACCCCCTCGACATGGGCGAGCTCCTCGGCCTGGCGCACGTTGAGCCCCTCCTCGACGATCCGCTTGGCGGCCGCAAGCGGATCCGGCACGCCGATCAGGGCGCGCGCATGGCCGGCCGATAACTGGCCGAGCGCGATATAGCCCTGCACCTCGGCAGGCAGCTTGGTCAGCCGCATCGTGTTGGCGACATGGCTGCGGCTCTTGCCGACGATCCGGGCAATGTCTTCCTGGCTGCGTTTGAACTCGTTGGCGAGCGCGTGGTAGCCCTGCGCCTCCTCCATCGCGTTGAGATTTTCGCGCTGCACATTTTCGATGATCGCGATCTCGAGCGCGTCGGAATCGCTGACATCGACCGGCACGATCGGCACCTCGTGCAGGCCGGCAGCCTGCGAGGCGCGCCAGCGCCGTTCGCCGGCAATGATCTCATAGCGGTCCTGCGCGCCCTTCACCGGCCGCACCACGATCGGCTGGATCACGCCATGCTGCTTGATCGATTCCGCGAGTTCCCCGAGCTCGGCCTCGGAAAAGGTGCGCCGCGGATTGCGCGGATTGGGTTTCAGGAACTCGATCGGCACCTTGCGCTGGGCGCGGGGCCGATCGACATGCGCGGCTTCGCCGCCGACATCGCCGATCAGACTTGCCAGACCGCGGCCCAGTCGCGAACGCACTTCATCGGCCATCGCCAGCTCCCTTGGATTCACTCGCACGCTCCGGAATTAGAATCTGAAGGTTTTCGTTGGAAGGTGATCGACGGGCGGACACGGACGCAGCCTGCGCCATGCCGGCCATCGCATCGGATCGCAGGGATCGGCGGGCGCGCTGTGTCTTGCCCACCCCGACGTCCTCGCCTCAGTTCGTCCGCAGTTCGCGCTCGCGCTGGATCACTTCCGTCGCAAGTTTCAGGTAGGCGTCGCTGCCAACGCATTTGAGGTCGTACACCAGGACCGGCTTGCCATAGGACGGAGCTTCCGAGATGCGGACGTTGCGCGGGATCATGGTGTTGTAGACTTTCGATCCCATGAATTGCCGCACATCGGCGACGACCTGGTTCGACAGATTGTTCCGCGAGTCGAACATGGTCAGCACGATGCCGTGGATCGTCAGGCTCGGATTGAGCGTGGAGCGCACCTGTTCCACCGTCTGCAACAATTGCGACAGACCTTCGAGCGCGAAGAACTCGCACTGCAGCGGCACCAGGATCGAGTCCGACGCGGCCATGGCGTTGACTGTCAGAAGGTTGAGCGAGGGCGGACAATCGACCAGCACATAGGTGTAATCAGTGTCCGGCTCGGCGTTGGTGTTCAGCGCGGCGATCGCATCGCGCAGGCGGAACGCGCGCCCTGGCGTCTTGCCGAGCTCGAGCTCGAGACCGGAGAGGTCCATGGTCGAGGAGGCGATGTGCAGCCTTGGCACCGCTGTCGGCACGATGGCCTCGCGCAGGTTCGCCTCGCCGATCAGCACGTCATAGGTCGAGCAGTTGCGATTGCGGCGGTCGATGCCAAGACCGGTGGACGCGTTGCCCTGCGGATCGAGATCGACGATCAAGACTCGCTCCCCGATGGCGGCCAGCGCGGTCCCGAGGTTGATGGCGGTCGTCGTCTTGCCGACGCCCCCCTTCTGATTGGCAAGCGCCAGAATGCGCGGCCGCGTCTCCGGAGCTGGCGCTCTATCCTCTTGATAAACCTGATCAATTACGGTCATGCGCAGTCGCCATTTGCTGTCCGCGGATTAGATGCGCCGTTCGATCTGATCGAGTTCGACGATCCAGCCATGTCCGCCAGTGCGGCTGGAATGAAGACGAGGTGTGATATTCCAATATTTGGTAGCGTCGGTCAATTCGGCATCTACATCTTGGCCTTTGAGAAACAAGGCTTTTGCGCCCTTTTTCACCAGCGGTTCCGCAAAGCCGATGAGCTGATGTAGCGGAGCCAGTGCCCGCGCGGTGACGCAATCGATTCGTCCCTCTGTTCTATCCACAGTATCCCCGATGTCTGCCAGATGCACGATCCCAGGTGACGACGTCACCCGAATTGCTTCGCGCAGGAAGGCTGCCTTCTTGGCATTACGTTCGACGAGGTGGACGGCCGCGCCGTTCTTATCCGCCAGGGCGCATGCCAGGACCACACCGGGAAAGCCGCCCCCACTGCCGAGGTCGACCCATGTCGTGGCCGAGGGCGCGAGATCGAGAAGCTGCAGCGAGTCGGCGATATGCCTGGTCCAGAGATGCGGGATCGTCGATGGTGCGACCAGGTTCGTCTTCGCCTGCCAAGCCAGAAGCAATTCGATGTAGCGGTCGAGCCTCGCTTCTGTTTCACGTGAAACAGGTGTGACCTTCAACGCTGCAGCCTTGTCGGCGAGGTCCGATCTCGTGTCTTCCGGCATGGCCTTTTCGGCTTTGGTGGATCGATGTTGTTTCACATGAAACAGCTTGTCCTAGAGCCTTGTCCTAAAGCCTGGCCACCGACGTCTTGCGGCGCTCCTCGCGGCGCAGATACGCCGCCAGGATTCCGAGCGCGGCCGGTGTCATGCCATCGATCCGGCCCGCCTGCCCCACGGTCCAAGGCCGGGCTGCTTCCAGCTTGGCGCGCACTTCGTTGGAAAGTCCGGGCACCTGGTTGTAGTCGACATCGCTCAGGATCAGACCTTCGTCACGACGGAATGCTTCGACATCCGCGGTCTGGCGCTTGACGTAAACATCGTACTTCGCGTCGATCTCAAGATGCCCTGCGATCACTGGGTCAATGGCTGACAGCTCCGGCCAGATCGACCGGACCTCGCTCCAGCCAATCTCCGGATATGCGAGAAGCTCGAAGGCCGAGCGGCGCTGGCCGTCCCGGTTCAGGGCTAAGCCAAACCGGGCGGCTTCGTTGGGCGTGAGGGTCAGCGATTTCGCCAGCGACTTCGCAGCATTCAGGTCGGCCATCTTGGCGGCATGCCGCTGGGCGCGAACATGGCCCACGCAGCCAAGCGCGATGCCCTTCTCGGTGAGCCGCTGATCGGCGTTGTCGGCCCGGAGCGTCAGGCGATACTCGGCCCTCGAGGTGAACATGCGGTACGGCTCGGTGATGCCGCGCGTGACGAGATCGTCGATCATGACTCCGAGATAGCCGTCGGCGCGATCGAACACGATCGGGTCAGCCTGCCCCGCTGTCAGTGCCGCGTTGATGCCAGCGACGATTCCTTGCGCCGCCGCCTCTTCATAGCCAGTCGTCCCGTTGATCTGGCCGGCCAGGTAGAGGCCGGGCAAACGCCTGGTCTGCAAGGTCGGATCAAGTTCGCGGGGATCGACATGGTCGTATTCGATTGCATATCCCGGCCGGATCATCCGCGTCCGCTCGAGGCCTGGAATGGTCGCGAGGATCGCGAGCTGGACCTCCTCCGGCAGCGAGGTCGAGATCCCGTTCGGGTACACGGTGTCGTCGTCGAGGCCTTCCGGCTCCAGAAAGATTTGATGACCGTCGCGGTCGCCGAAGCGCACGATCTTGTCCTCGACCGAAGGACAGTACCTTGGCCCGGTGCTCTTGATCTGTCCGGAGTACATCGGCGAGCGATGCACGTTGGCCCGGATGACGTCGTGGGTCGCGGGCGTCGTGCGGGTGATGCCGCACTGAATCTGCGG
>WNGQ01001732.1_pt1 | contig 22342 bp, 15 predicted proteins | sample 5407661 | NCBI WGS metagenome assembly WNGQ01 (sample SAMN13153382, study PRJNA577476) | soil metagenome | isolation source: 60 cm soil or saprolite under Garry oak tree replicate 2 | place: USA:California | collected 2016-06-15 | reverse complement strand
CAGTAGCGCTAGTCCGGTCAGGATCACGTTTATAATAAGTCTTTTGCTGATTATAGCTGCCCATGGCAGAAATATACCCTTTCTGGTTGTCACACCGCTTGCACCTTGAGTTGAGGGAGCGACCTGATTGGAGGTAGTCGAAGGTTGCAGCGCGTACAGCGCTCTAGATTGTTGGAAGGCGATCTGCTCTAACTCCTGTTTGACGATGGCCATGCTTGCAGGTCTTTTGCGCGTATCTAAGTCAAGCATATGCGCGACGAGTGCCTCGAGTTCAGCGGGAAGGGATGCATGAGTTGCTCGTAACGCTGCCATGCGGAAGGGATTTTCCGAGGGATCATTTCCCGTCAAGAGTTGATGGAGTGTAACGCCGAGGCTGTAAATGTCGGACTGCTGGGTCGTCTGTGCCTTGCCATACTGCTCAGGTGCAGCATAGCCGGGGGAGCCAAGGGCGATAGTATCTCTGGCTTGCCCCGGTTTAAGGTGACGGGCCGTGCCAAAGTCGATCAGGTAGAGATGGCCCCGAGGAGTGCGCATGATGTTAGCCGGCTTGACATCACGAAAGATGATCGCTGGTTGGCGCGTGTGGAGGTAATCCAGCACGGTACAAAGCTGGATAGCTATGTCCAGCACGGTGTGCAGAGGGAGGCAGCCATCTCGCGTTTTTTGTAGATACTCTTCTAACGTTTCTCCCTCAATGAAATCCATCACAAGGTACCAATGCTGCGGGTCGGTGAAGTGATTATAGAGCTGAGGCAGGTTGGGGTGCGTTAACCCGGATAAGAGCATAACCTCACGATTGAAGGTATCGGTTGCTTCAATCACTTCCTGCGGTTTGAGGCCTTGGAGATTGATTTCCTTGATAGCGACCAGCCGGTCGCCTGATTGGGTGTCTTTTGCCTTGTAGACGGCTCCAAAGCCGCCCGTACCTACCTGACCGATTATGAGATAGCGCAGATTGAGGAGAGAACCTGGGATAAGAGGACCAGTACTGGGATGAAGCTCTGGTTGTGCTGTCTCTGCAAGCAAAGGCTTACCGCAGGCGAAGCAGTTTTCTGTGCCTGTCCGATTGGCTGGATTAGCCGCGCCGCATTTTTCACAGAAAAGATGGGTAGTTTCCATGTGCTCTCATCCCTATGGCTGTTAATACAAGCAAGGATATGGCGATGAATCGGCCTCCGAAGCTGGGCGAGGACTGCCTTCATCGTTCCCCGAACGCGGCTGCCATCGCCCCTACAATGGACGGGCTTCGCCACAAGCAAAGATATGGCAATGAATCGGCCTCCGAAGCTGGGCGAGGACAAGCCATCGCCCCTACAATGGACGGGCTTCGCCAGACGATGGATGCGTAAGGCGCCTACTATAAGCCGCTTGCACCTATCCTGCTTAGTACAAAGGTATATACGAAGTAGGGGGCTTATTCATCACAGGGTTTGCCACACTTGCACGGTGTGATCAACGCCGGCGGAGGCGAGACGCGTACCATCAGGAGACCAGGTTACAGCGATCACATAGCCATGGTGACCGAGGTAGGTGCAAAGGGAGTTTCGTGTAATGGCGTCCCAAACCTGCACGGTCTTATCGTTGCCACCGGAGGCGATACGCCTGCTGTCTGGCGACCAGGCTACGGTATTCATGCTAAAGGAAGGATTACGATTGATAAAGCCTAATCTGCCATTGGTCGCATCCCAGATCTGCATCGTCTTATCACTGCTCGTGGAGGCAACACGCCTGCCATCGGGCGACCAGGCTACGGATGTTATTTTTTGGGAATGGCCCGGGTAGATATAGATACTGCGATTAGAGGAAAAAAGATTCGCAAAAAAATTAGCCTTGCTATCTTTTGCATACTCCCACACATGTACAGCATGGCTGCCAGAAGCAAGACGCCTGCCATCAGGCGACCAGGCCAGGGCAGAAACAGGAAAAGAATGTCCCCGATAGGAGAAAAGAGTGCGACCAATGCTGACATCCCATACCAGTACCGTTTTATCCATGCTGGCCGAGGCGATGTGGACGCTATAAGGTGACCAGGCCACGGCAGTAACCTTATTTGCGTGTCCACCGAAGGTGAAGAGAGGTTTATTTGTAGCTACATCCCACACCTGTACTGTACCATCATCACTGGCTGAGGCGATGCGAGTGTTATCAGGTGACCATGTGACCGCGTTGACCCGGTCAGAATGGCCGCGATAGACCTGCATATTATTCCCGTTGGCCGCATCCCATATGCGTACCGTCTTATCATAGCTGGCTGAGGCGAGTCGTTTGCCATCAGGCGACCAGGCCACGGCAGTCACGCGGCTGCTATGGCCGGAACAGATATAGAGTGTATTTTTTTGAGGTCGCGGTAGATTAGATTGTCTCGGTCGCGAGGCCGGTGGGACCAGTGGGGCCTGTGGGGCCTGAGGTGGCAATGGCGGTAAGGCGCCCGCCTGCGAGGGAAAGAGAGCTCCTTGAGGGTATCCTTGTGCTGGCCCTGTTCCCACGGCCCTGTAGCCAGGCGGAAGGGTAGATGGCAAAGGGTTCGTCCGCGCGGCAGTATAGGAAGTAGCAATTTGTTGTAGTTTTTGCTTGACGTCGGCTACCCTGGCAGGTCTTTTGCTGATGTCGATCTCTAACATTTGCATAAGCAGCGTTTCGAGGTCAGCCAGCACCGGGTGTAATCGCAGCGGTGCGAAGTGGAATGGAGTATCTGAGGGGTCGTTTCCGGTCAGCAGCTGGTGGAGTGTGGCACCCAGGCTGTAGATGTCGGCGCGGGGAGTGGTCTGCATCTTGCCATACTGTTCCGGCGCCGCATAACCGGATGAACCCAGCGCGGCAGTATCTTTGGCCTGGCCTGGTTTGAAGTGGCGAGCAATACCGAAGTCAATCAAGAAGATATGGTCGCCAGTGGTCAACATGACGTTGGCGGGTTTGAGGTCGCGGAAGATAATCGATGGCTGGCGCGTGTGCAGGTAGTCGAGCACAGAGCAGAGTTGTATGCCGATATTGAGTACCTTCTCAATTGGCAGCTTGCCTCCCATTTTGTTCAGATACGTTTCCAGAGTTTCGCCCTCGATGTAATCCATTACGAGGTACCAGCGGCCGGCATCGTTAAATTGTTCATAGATGCGCGGCAGGTTGGGATGGGTCAGGCCGGCGAGGAGGAAGGCTTCGCGTTTGAAAGCTTCGATGGCTTCGCTGAGTTCTCGTGAGGTCAGGCTGCTCTGGCTCATTTCTTTGATGGCCAGCAGTCGATTGCCAAACTGGGTATCCGCGGCTTTATAGACGGCCCCAAAGCCTCCTTTACCTATCTGGCTGAGGATGCGATAGCGCTGCTTGAGCATGTGTTGCTGTGTGAGCAGCCCGGTGAGGGTGCGGCTAATTGCTCCCATAGCAGCATTATGCAGCGGGCGTCCGCAGGCGGAGCAAAACGCTGCCTGCGCCCGGTTGGCCGCGCCACAGGTATCACAGAAGACGGTTGAAGAAAGTGCCATGCGTCCTGTTTTCTAAGTCTCTAAGATCGGGTGTGTTATTTTCTGTACATTAGTACAAAAGTACGTATTCTGTCAAGAGGGTTTTGAAGGGGTAGTGAGACGCTTTTCGAGATGGTAAACACGCTCGTAAAGCATCTTTTTTGTTCGTAGGCGTTCGATCGTAATCGCTCATGATCGCCGGTTTTGCTGTCAATTTAGCAAATGAGCACCACATTTCCATAGGCTTGATGAGTAGGTTTATGAGGTGAGTTCGAGTGGTCGTAAGGGTGTAATTAAGCTACAAATGGCAAGCCAGTATCTTTGCGAATTGTGTGAGACGTTCGGCAATCTCATTACTTCGCCCATCCAGGGTTTGCGTCTGGTTGGAACAGGCAGTTGAAATTCGATGCATTCCTATGTTGGCTTGGTTCCGCATGTGGTGAGATAGTATTGGACAGCGCAAAAGGTCTCCTGGGCAATCTCGTCTAAGGTGCGTGCATACAAAACAGCCACCTCTTCCTCAGTGATCAAACCACTCTTTATAAGGAAAGGCTGTACCAGAAACAGTCCCGTTCTCAAGTTCTCAAACATCACGGTATGTGCTGGTGTTCCTCCTGAGTAGTTGAGTACTGCTGCCTGCTGGTGCATGTTCACGAAGCCTGCTTGTCTGAACAGGTGCATTTGTACGGCCGTGACTCCCATCGCGTCACTTTCAAACGCGAAGCCATGTCCCGCCTGGCGCATAGCCGACACAATCAGGTGATTGTAGTGATTGAGTGACGCGCTCGTCGTCACTCCCGTATTTTCAAATTCGGTGGTGCAGAGGATCCCACCGGGTCGGAGCAGTCGAAAGTACTCAGACATCACTCCTGGCCAGGAGGCGGCCGTCAACCAAGAAGTCGTATAGCGTGCGTGGATCAGATCATAAGACGCATCTGGAAAGGCCAGTGGTGCGCGAGCATCCATGACGAGGAAGGTGGCGTTGACCAGCTGCTGTGCGTGGGCCTGATAACCGGCGTAGTTGACCATCGACTGACTACTATCGATGCCGATGGCTCGGAGATGAGGAAACTGCTGCGTCACTGTCAGCACCCATTCTCCTGGACCACAACCGATATCCAGAACGGTTTGGATGTCTGATGGGTCAATCGGCGTGGGAAGGAGCCCCACAGCTTGTGTGACGATTCTCGCTTGTTTCATTAGGCGTGCGATTTCAGCGGCATTTTCCGCGTCCAGATGATAACTGGAAGCATCTGAAGACGGAGCGTGTTTAGAGAGAGACATACGCCTGTTTCCTTTCTTCCCCTCAATCGGTCCGTAAAGAGCTTTTATGTTAATGTGAACACAGCACTCTATTGTACCACGTTTATGAGAGTGCTCACTTTGCTCTTGTCGAGTAGCTTCCTGAGGGGCTTGGCGCTGTTTGTTTCGTACTATTTTGTCTACTAATGTCTACCATTTTCGCTGATTTTCTATCAATTATGCTATCAGTTATGCTGTCAGCTTTTTCTTCTTGGCTACTCGTTTATGGCTTGTTGGGGCTTCAAATGGCAAAGCCATGAGAGTGGCAATGCTCTACAGGGTTTGGTTTATGGAATGTTCCATTGTTCAATCGGGCCATTGAGGGCCTCATCTAGGTCCGTTTCTGCTTTTCCAAACTTGAGCGCCTGTTGGTGAAGGTAGCGTTTGATGTTCTGGATATGTTCCAGACGTCGATGATGCCCTTGGACTCTTGATAATCTCGCGGCTTCTATGGCGAGTGGTTCCCCGCTGTCGATTTCACCCCCGTAGATGAAGGCTTCTGCACGCACTATCATAAGCAATATCTTGTTGTTTGGTGTTTTTGGGAGTGTGGCTTTGGTACGTTTGACATACTCTAATGCTTTTTGTGCCTGGCCTAGAGCTGCGTAGCTTTTGGCGTACTCTTCATAGATCGTGCCGAGATTGTAGTGCCCATGAATGCTGTTCTTTGCTGGATCGATGGTGGAAGCGAGGTCTTCTGCTTCCGCCATCGCACGCTCAAAACTATGCATATCTTTCTTGAGGAGAGATGCACGCCCCAATAATTGCAAACCGTTTCCTCTTGCTGCTGTGTTGGCTTGGGGGGTGGTATCGCGTGCTGCCTCAAGGTAGGTGATAGCTTTTGAGAGGTCTCCGAGTCGGCGGTACATGTCTCCTTGGTAGGTGAGAGCAATACTGAGCATGGTTTGATCGTGAATGATGCGTGCGACAGATTCCATTTCATGATAGTAGTGAATGGCCAGGGGTACTTCACTTGTTCTTGCGTTCATTGATGCCACGTAGCCTGCTGCCTGGTAAGCGTGGGCTAAAGAGCGTAAAAGGGCATAATCTTCTGTGACTATCTGCGTATTGATATCTCGCACCAGCTTTTCGATGATGGTGCGAGCCTCTATTACACGTACTTCGTTCATGAGAGATCAGACATGTTCAATGATTTCCTCGATGTGTTGCGGGGTTTTGGGAATGTAGACTGATGCAGCCAGACCTAATCGCTCTGGCTCAATGCCTAATATATCAGCAATACGCCGGAGTTCTTGAACGTTGTTGACTGGGCGCTCATTTTCCCATGTGCGGAGAGTGCGAGGTTCTACCTCAAGATCGTAGGCGAGTTGTTCTTGCGTGAGGCCGTGTTCTTTGCGGTAGTCTTTGAGGACCTGACTGAGAAGTGATGGGCTGGTCTTTGGTTCTGCCATAGCCGTATTTTTTTCCTGTTTTGTCATTATTGCATTGTTAGGATAGCCATTTTTCATGCCTGTAAAGTTGAGTCATTATCATCGGGCACACTTTCAATAAGATCAGAAGCATCAACCTCTAATGCTTTTGCTAACTTATCAAGAGTGACTGTAGACAAAGGACGATAAGGATTTCTATAAATCAATCGAATAGTATTATAGACAAGGCCAGATCGTTTTGCCAATTGCCGCATACTAACCCCTTTTGCTTTGGCAACTTCTGCAACTTTCAAACGTATCATCGCGCTACTGCTCTCGCTTTGCTAATATCCGGCTAATTGTAGCAGTTCTTTTGCCGTTGACAGAGCTATCATTTTGAAAGTAGTATCTTTATAAAAGGACTACTTTTATAAAATCAGTTTATGCGCGTAAGGAAAAAGAAGGTCTTGCGCCAGCAACAATTAGAACCATGCATGCTGTCTTGCACAATGCATTGTCTCATGCTGTAAGCATCAATCTTGTTGGTCGTAATGTTTGTGATGTGGTGAAACGACCGCGCCTGGTGAGGCATGAGAGACATCCTCTAACTGTAGAGCAAGCACAAAAGTTGTTGCGATATGTGCAAGGTCGTAGCTTGGAAGGGCTTATTACGGTGGCTTTAGCGACGGGAATGCGGCGAGGTGAATTGCTCGGGCTTCGTTGGCAGGATGTTAACTTTGACACAAGGGGTCTTCAAGTACAGCGTACTATTAGTCGTCAGAGAAAGAGAGGTATTGTTGAGTCTGAGCCGAAAACATCCAGGGGGAGGCGAAACATCATTTTGCCTCCTTTTGCTATTGATGTGCTCAAGCAGCATCGTACACGTCAGTTAGAGGCTCGGCTGAAGGTAGGGCCAGCATGGGAAGAAAGTAACTTTGTGTTCTGCAATGGACATGGAGGGTTTCTAGAGCCCAGCCAGCTTCATATGATGTTTCGGAGTCTTCTTGAGGATGCAGGTCTTCCCCAGATACGGTTTCATGATCTCAGGCATAGTGCGGCGACTATCATGCTGAGCATGGGGGTGCATCCGAAAGTGGTGCAAGAGCTTCTAGGGCATAGTAGTATCAGCATGACCTTGGACACGTATTCGCACATGCTTCCATCAATGCAGCAGGAGGCAATGGATAAGCTTAATGGTCTGTTTGATCTTGACAGGTTGGATGATGAGGATGTTAGAGGTGGTCAGACTAACTAACTCGTTTTGAGTATTTTGCAGTTCTTCCGTGCTTGCATCGATTTGGAGGTTATGAAAAGCATGGAAGAACTGGAACTTGGCGTGATTTGCAGGTTGTGCCATTTGTCAGAATGATTGACTCTCCCCCGCATTAAGTGAGCCTGCTTGCTTAATGCAGGCTCCAATACGCCAATTCAGTGTAGGTGAAAAATGACGGGTTCCAAGTTCAATTGACTGTCATTTTTGTAGTGGAGAAGCAGGTATGGGAAGAGGCAACATAAGAGGTTACCCTTCCGTGTCTACGTTCCCAATTTCAATCCAGCCGACTCTAGCCAATGAGAACCGGATCATACACCTGTACTTCTCCTCCCAAGAGAGAGACTCCCCCAGTAGCGAAATTAGGTATATCGCTCACCACGGCCTGACCCTCAGGTGATTGCAAAGCCGTCTGTAGAGTTCCCATGTCCTCAAAATAGAGGTTGGCGATCAAGTAATAGGGGGATGATTCCTTCGGATTGAGCGATGTCGGTTTGGCGGTAGTAAAGCCTTTGATCCCCAGTAACTTTTTGACCAGAGGAATATGAACAGTCTGATAGTGCTCATCAAACGCAGTGGGATCCTGCGGATGATTATACAATGCAGTGACTTGGATCATGCTATCTTCTCCTTAAACAACCATAGCCGTACTCATTAATACACGTTTCAGCAAGATAAAAGTAGACGTTCCTACTTTTATCTAGAAGAGCTTCAAGTGAAATACCTGAAATACTCCCAGTCGGGTTTTGTCCAATTGTTACGAAGCGATGGAGAACGTCTTCCATTTCTAGCAAGCAGGCTCATTTAAAGTGAGGGTGAGCCGAATGATTGGCTGCTTTGTGCCAAAAGGTTGGCCACACGTTGATAGAGAATGTATATCTGCTATATGGTATGATGTATCCCCCCGCTAAGATCGAGCTGAATGGCTTCTAGTACTCCACACGTTTTAATAGCCTCCATTACACCTCGTGTGAGTTGATGCATCTGATAGTATAAGGCTTTCTGATTTGCAAGCTGAAGCTGGGTGGTAAGTTCTAGTAGCTTTCTTTGATCTGGACTCCTGTCCTTATCAAAATGGCCTCCACCAAGCTTGTTTCGTACAAGATCGATAAAGTGGCGGTGTGATATAGGTTTCCTATCTACAAAAAAAGATTCCTCTTGCCAGAATGCTTCGAGAGTTGTCCATTTGAATCCAAAGAGACTATCAGATCCAAATGAGGATTTTTGAAAGTAAATCGGAGCATTGTCAAGCACCACACTACTGTATTTACGCTCAGCATCACTTTTGCCATAGAACCATAGCTGGATACCATAAGCTTCACAAACATCCCTTATCATAGGATGTGTATCTAGAAACCAACGATATAAAATGATCGACGCATCAAAAAAATCATCATACTCCATAAGCGGTTTTTGGGAGAATCTTTGCAGCTTTTTTATATCAGAGTCCAGCTTGATTAACTGTTCGGAGTTAGGCAACGAAACCTGTCCAATCAGCGGTAAATTAGTAGGATTCGTAGAAGCTTTCTTCAAGCCTTTTGTAGCTTGCTTGGTATACCACCGATTAAATATAGCCACATTAGCAAGACGACCTACATAGTAGCCTTTACGTTGACCATCTAAGTTCCATCCCCCCATGATTAATGGTTGCACGAGATCGGAAAAGCGAATTGGCCTATCTTGCTTCGTATAGTGAATCTGTAGCTCATTATCCACCCATGGTTGCAGCTCAAAGAATGCAAGTAAATTGCTCCTGGGATCAGCAGTACAAACCAGTCGCTTAGCTCTAGACACAGATGTATCAACATAACCAGCTAGCGCTTTACCATCATCATCCCTTAGCATCATTTCAACACGATTAGGAATACCATTGACGTGCAATCGAATCCTGAAGGCTGTTCCATCAGTTACACCACTTCCCAATAGGATCTGTTCATCAAAGGAATCCGATTGAATATCAAGGAGGAAGCATAAGCCTTCCTCTATCCGACTTCCAAAATCACCCATTGTATGGCCATATATATATCCATCGCGGGTCAGGAAAACACTTCCGCCTTCGTCGCCTACAATGGGTGGTTGTCCCATTAACACTTGTCCTTCATTACTAAATGATGATCCAGCAAATGGTGAGTTCATAACATCCCCTGCTACATTTATGGACTGTAAGAGATGTGTAGAAGTCTACACCCTTATTAATCCCATGTCAAAGAACAAACCGGCAACCGACAGTGTTTCTTCCTTTAAAAAGGGTTCGCTAACGGTATCTTCTGTCAACTCGTTTTCAGCTGAGTGGTGCGCTATGGCGCATGACGTTTCAAATGTGAGGAAGGGTCCAATTCACCTATCGAAAACAGTGCAAGGGTGAAAAACTTGTTTTGCTGTCAAAACGGCTGTCAAACACAATTTGGTAGCGGGCAAAATGAGAGGGTAAGCGCTCTAGAAGGGGTTTGATCGGTGAAAATTCTTAGGATGAGGGCAAAAGTACGTAATCTGTCAAGAGCCTAGGCTGTTATGCTACTGGTTCTATGTCTTTAAAGGGAAAGGGAGAAGGCGTGGGTGCATCTCATTGTCCTATCAGTGAGGCGAAAAAACAATGGCAGTCGTACATTTTATACAACATGATGTTATAATACGGATATGCGTACAAGATATTTTTAAGATGAGGGGACTGCTGGTATTATGGCGAAAAAGATTCTAATCATGGATGACGACCCGACCATTGCTGATCTACTGACAGAGGCTCTGGCAGATGAGGGCTATGAAACGTATATGACGACGCAGAGCCTGCGTTTTTATGATGCTGTACGTGAACACCAACCCGATCTCATCTTGCTTGACCTGATGATGCCCTATCTGGATGGACGTGATGAACTACAGCTCATGGCTATGGGTGTAGAGCAACAGATACCGGTGATCGTGGTGACGGCTTTTTTGGGAGCGGGGAACGAGGAGGCGGAGTTTCGCAAGGCCGGCGTTGTCCATATCGTGTATAAACCGTTCGACCTGGACAAGCTTGTAGATCTGGTGAAAACGACCATTGGCGGGCCGGAGGAAAGATGAGCGCAAGCATGCGGGTCGCCCTGGATGCTATGGGAGGCGATCGTGCTCCAGGCGAGATTGTTTTGGGCGCTGTAGAGGCTGCTCGTGAATATGGCCTGGGGGTGTACCTGGTCGGACCCGAGGATGCCATTCAAGCGGAACTTGCCAGGCACAATACGCAGGGTCTTGATCTACCGATTGTCCACACTGACGAAGTCATCCCTATGGATGAGCATAACCCGGCGAAAGCTGTACGCCAGAAGAAAAACTCCTCGATGGTACGCGCTCTTGAGTTGGTCAAAGATGATTCTGCCGTAGGAGCCGTCTCTGCCGGCAATAGTGGGGCCATGATGGCTGCCTCTCTCTTTATTCTCAAACGCATTCAAGGGGTAGAACGGCCGGCCCTGGGAGGTCTCCTTCCTACAAAAGACGGCGCGTGCATGGTCATCGATTTGGGGGCCAACACAGATTGCAAGCCCGAGTACCTGCAGCAGTTTGCCCTGATGGGTTCCATCTATATGCAGCGTATATTACATCTAAATTCCCCAAGAGTTGCGCTGCTCGCTAATGGGGAAGAAGAGGGCAAGGGGAATCTACAGGTGCAGGAGGCACATCAATTATTGAAAGCCAATGCTCCGACGTTGGGAGTGAATTTCATTGGCAATGTCGAGGGACGCGATATTTTTGCCGGAACGGTTGATGTGGTGGTCTGCGATGGCTTTGTGGGCAACGTGGTATTAAAGGTGAGCGAGGGCTTATCCGAAACGCTGCTGGGCATGATTCGCGCCGAGATGACGAGATCTCTTCCTAATAAGCTCGCAGCGGCCGTATTGCGTTCAGATTTGCGTAAAATGGGCAAACGGCTGGACTATGCTGAGTACGGCGGTTTGCCGCTTTTGGGCATCAATGGTACGGCCATAATCTCGCATGGTCGCTCGAATGCAAAAGCCATCAAGAACGCGCTGCGCGTAGCCCGTCAAACAACCGAGACCGGTGTGGCACCGGCCATTGCTGAGGGGCTGGCGAAGTTAGGAACAGGGGAGAGAGCCAAGACGGGTACGAGTTGAGTCTCAGAGAGACGTCATGCTGTCTACAAGCACAGGGGAGAACTGTGCGACTCTTTCGGGCAAAGGACAGACGCGCTGGGGCAAGGTGAAATTTGGACGGGTATCGAGCAGGTGCAAAAAGGCACGTACAACAGTCGGGTCAAAGCTGGTTGCTGACCCATGCAACAGCCGCTCGCGTGCCACTGCCTCCGAGAGTGCAGCTTTGTAAGCTCGCTGCGACGTCAAAACATCATAGACATCTGCCACGGACAAAATGCGTGCGCTCAGTGGAATCTCTTCTCCATGTAGACCTGTCGGGTAGCCGCGACCATTCCACGCCTCATGATGATAGAGCACGGTCTCCACGTAAAAGGGGTGCACATCGCAGCCAATAAGGATACGCGCTCCTATCACCGGATGACGCTGCATCGTTCGCCGTTCATCTTCGGATAGCGCTCCCGATTTGTTCAGAATATCATTGGCAATCCATGTTTTGCCCAGATCATGGACCAATGCGGCCAGGGCCAGGTCATGTGCCTTGCGCCTGCTCCAACCAAGGTAACGAGCCAGGCGTTGGGCATAGGTTGCCACTCTGCGTGAGTGCTCATAAGTTACAATGTCACGCTCTTGAATACTTCTGGCAAACGAAAGGAGTATCCCTCTCGTTTCTCGCCATCTATCAAAGTGTGCTGCTACCGCCACTTCACTTCCTCCCTTTCTCTCCTTCTGTGAGTGTCTTCGAATGATCTTTCATTCAGGTGTGCCTCATTGCACGATGCTTCATTAATCGTACATCCCATACTTATTATTTTTCAGGCTCATCAATGCGAGCAGATGCTATAGTAATATGTATACGTAAAATCCGTCTATGCACCGCACATAATCGGTACTTTTGTATCATCCGCCCGTTTTCTGCCTCCCCGGTTATTCCTGGTTATCCTAGCTATTCCCCAAATAGTCCCTTTTCGAGGCCGGTTCGTTTGTAATCTGCACCGTTTGTGATAGACTCCTCTTGATAATAAAAAATTGGCCACTGGGAGTAGCAACGAAAGGAGCAGTGGCGGGTACCTTGATTACTTACTACCTGCCTGATATATATACGCATGACAGAGGAAAAAGTGGAAGATCTCTTTGAGGAACAGGACTCGTCCGGCAACCAACAGCAGGGTCGTGATGATATCATCACCATCATCTTGACCACTGACAATCATCTTGGCTCCACAACCTTTGGCCAACAACTATCGCCAACGCTGCCAGCATGGAAACGTGAAAAACACCAGCAGCGGCTGCGTCACGCCTTTCAACAGGCAACAGATTTTGCTATAGGACAAGGGGTTGACCTTTTTGTGCAAGCGGGTGATCTTTTTGACAGTACCAATCCGAGTGAACGAGACCGCAGCTTTGTCGCCGCCCGCCTGGCGCAACTCCGGCAGGCAGGCATTCGCACCTTCGCCGTGGGAGGCATTCATGATACGCCTGCCCAAAGGTACTCGACTACAACTACCTCCGGGGCTCTTGAGGATGCCAGCATGCCCGCTCCTCAAATCAGCTATGCTCGCTTAGGAGCTCTCCACTACTTTGCTCCGGACGCAGGTCTTGAACTTGAACCTGTCATGATCAAGGTACGCAACGTGCTCGTTGGTATCTGTGGTCTTGGTGTCCTGGCAGGTCAGGAAGGCAATCCATTAACGCGTTTTTCCGTACAGAGTGATATTGAGCGCGCATCCATAACGTTCCTTATTTTACATGCACCTATTGAAGGCCTATCCCAGCCTGACACCCACGCCCAGGTCAGCCGCAGCAGTATCGAGAATCAGTCAGCGTTCCGCTACATCCTGGCTGGCTATCATCATAACCACCGTCATTTGCGCATTGGCCAGTGCGATGTCATTGTTGCTGGAGCAACACAGCATAGCGACTTTCAACATCTGGAACGCGCCGAGGGGCAAGAAGAGCCAAAAGAGCCAGGGTTTGTCTTCCTGGGACTTGCCAGCGACGGCATCCGGTGGTGTGAGCACATCAGCGTTGATGCTCTCAAGCTCCAGCGCCTGGTAATACACACATCCGAACTCTGGTCAAGTGACGCAGACGCAGCTGCGACAACCCCTACGGGCGCGATAAATCTGGCCCCTACGGAGATTATTCTTGAGAGGCTGGGCCCTTTTTGCAGCCAGGATACCATGGTGCAACTGCGACTCGAAGGGCAACTGACTCGTAACCAGTACCATCAACTTGATCTCAACCGGTTACGTCGCTATGGTGAAGAACACTGTTTTGCGCTGGTCATCGATGATAGCGGCCTTGACATCTTACCGGCAGTCATCCTGAGTACATCCCTTGATGATGAAACGCAACGCACCTCTGGACCGCCTGTAGGGGTGGAAGCGGAAGCGGGGACGACGTTGGAGGCAGGAACCCGGGAGGGAACGCTGTCTGAGGGACAGGTCACGCTTGAGCGCTTTTCTCCTCGCGAAGAACTGGTAGCCCTGGCGGATGAATGGATAGCCGCTACAAATGATGAGCAGGAGAAAAAAGCTTTGCGCGCTACCAAAGAAGAGCTACTTGCAGCCCTGGACAAGACGGGAGCTCGATTTACTCTGCCTTCTCAGCTGGAAATGGCCCCTGGGGAGTCTCGTGATCCAGGGATAGTGGGCAGGGACGCTGTCTGAGAAACAGGAAACCAATTGCCATGTTGAATGGAGTGAACTTATGATTACACTTAAACATTTAACCGTTGAACGTTTCAGGCTCTTGCGTGAGATAAATTTGCACTTCCCGCAACGTGGCAGCATCCTTATTGAGGGCCCAAATGAAGCTGGCAAGACTGCCCTGCTTGAAAGTATCTATTTTGCTCTCTATGGAGAGGCTCTGACACCGCTTGTCTCAAATCATCATAAGCGCACGCTGGATGACCTGGTGCTCTACGGTGCATCACAAGCGAAGGTAAGCCTTACGCTCTCGATTGGAGCCAGCGAACTCTCGATCACTCGCAGCATCGAGCGGCAGGCTGGTGGCGCTGGTGGCGCGGAGCAGCAAGTAAGCGTAGAGGTGAGCAGAGCGGGCATGCCTGCCGGGGAACCGATCACTCATCTTACCGCGGCCAATGAATACATCATCACCGAACTAGGGCACATCGATGGCGAAACCCTCCGCAACTCCTGCTTCATCGAGCAAAAGGGCCTGAATCGCCTGGAAGAGTTGCCAGGCCACGAACGCGAAGTCACCATACGAAGACTATTAGGGTTGGAAAAACTGCTCAGCCTGACCGAGCAGTTCAAGCTTACGCCCGACGATGAGGGCAAGCTCCTCGAAAGCATCCAGCGTCTCAAGCTCGCCGAAATACAGGCCCGTATCCCTGAACTCAGCCAGCAATTGGGGGAGGTCGAAACCGCCCTTGATGCCGTCACCGTCTCTGAAGATCTGGCGGAGAGCAGCCAGCAAGAAGCAGACATTGCAGAACAACACCTCTCGCTTGAACAACTGCACACCAAACGTACTGGACTCAAGGCACGTCTGGGTCGCATCCAGCACTTGCAGAAGGCGGATACCATCCTTGGCGAGATCATCGTCGCCTACGATGCTATCGCCGAAGCCCGGCGTGAACTTCCTGAACTTGACCGGCAGATTGCTGAACTCGACCGCAGTGAGCGCGAAGAGTTACCAGCGCTAGAGAAACGTGTCAATGACCTGGTCGATCTCACCCGCACGTTTGGCACGCTTGAGCGCATGTCAAACGATCTGCTTACTATCGTCAGCACTATCAAACAACTCGAACAAGAACGCAAACAATACCAGGAACTGCAAGGTCATAATGACGAACTTGACGAACAGATTATTCGTGCACGCCTACCAGTAGACCAGGCACAGCAAGCCTTGCACGAGCTAGAAGAACGGCGGCGCACTGGTCGTCCTCAATTAGAGGCCCGTCTAGAGCGCTTGCAGAAACTGCGTGAGCGTCTTGCCGACCTTCAACAGGCAGAAGAAGCTTATATTCAACGGGTAAATCACCCGGAAGTGATTGTAGAGAAGAACGCACAGTTCAACAAAATAAAGCACGACCTGCAAGAAGCTGAACAGCAACTGGAGCAGCTCAAGACTGAAGCGGACCAGGCAGAGCAAGAGGCTGACGGCCTGGAAAAGGACTGGCGCAAACTCAGTCTTGCGCGCCAACTTGAAGAATGGCAACGCCTGAAAGAACTATCTCAAGACCAGGCGGAAGCAGAGCAACAGGTAATGGCTGCCTACCAGAAACAGGAACGCTTAACCTTCGCCGCCGTAGAAGCCCGCCAGGCATCCAATAAGTGGTTGATCATCGTTATTGGCGCCGCTGCACTTGGAGTGATCGTAGGTATTGCCGCCCTCTTTTCCGCCCCTCTTGCAGGTCCTGGTGGGCAGGTAATCCTCAGCCTGCTCGCACTGGTCTCTCTCGCTCTCGCTGGCTGGGGCTGGTTCAAGTATACCAGGGCCCATCAAGACGCACAGCAGGCTCACCAGCACATGCAAGAAGCTATCAGCCAGGTTGGCAAAGTAGTTGCCGCACGCGAAGCAGTCATACGTCCGGGAAGTTATCTATCCTCCAGGCAGGGTTTACCTGTCTCCCAGGTAGGATTCCGTGAAGGCCTTGCCCAGGTCGAGCAGGAAATTCTCGCTCTTGGCGGCACCGTACCTCGCTCTCGCGAAGAAGCCGAGCACCTCCTTCGTTCCATAGAGGTAGGAACTCTCGGGTCACCTATCGTGCAACAGGATATAGGTGAAACCCTCGCCGCTATGCAGCAGCGCCTGGCCGAACAACGCGATGCCGCGCGAGCTGCCGGGTCCCGGGTGAACCCGGCTTTGGAAACAGTAGCCGCACTTCGCCAGGAACAGCAACGTTTAGAGGAGCAGCGCAAGAAGGAAGGGCTTGAAATACCCGCCTCCAACGACGCTGATCGCCCTTCCAGTTCAGGAGGGAAGGAGGGCTGGGACGACTTTGAGGCCATATTCCGCAAAGAACGTATAGCTATCGAGGACAGGCAGCACGAAATTGCCACCCGTGCCGGCGAGGAGGGACTACCCATCCCCACCTTTTTCGTTACCTATCCTCCAGATAGGGTTTCCCTTCGTCTCCCCTTGCCCGGCGACACTCGTCTCCCCTTGCCCGGCGACACTCGTCTCCCCTTGCCCGACGACAATGCCCGCGAACAAGATGTAGAACCCAATCCCCTATCTCCCATCACGCCATCCCGTTACGCCAGCCTGGAAATTGCCCTGGCAGACACCATCCGGGCTACGGAACAAGAAATTGCTTCCCTGGATGGCAAATTCGATGACGCAGGCGAACTTGCCTCCCAGCTCAAAAACTACCAGGACGTACTTGACGTTCTCTTAGCGCGCAAGCGTGAAATGGCAGAACGCCGCGAACGCTTCCGGTTCGAGAACCCGGATCACCAGCTCGACCGTGCACGCGAACAGCAGCATGCCTTGCGCACTGCCCTGCAAAGTTTACAAGACTCTTTGCGCCAGCGCGTGAAATCCCTCGGTGTAACTTTTGGCCAGACCGCTGTCAGCAACGCTGAAGCCGGTGTACGTAAACAACTCGAAACCCTCCATTTTACCCTGGGCGCCCGCGTTGAACTGGAGAGTCGCCATGCCAGATTCGCTGCCGTCCTCAAAGATCGTCAGGACTCGCTTTCCGACCAGTATAACCAACTCGCCAAACTCAGTGCCTCTCTCGGCAGTTGGATCGTCCCTCCCAATCCTTTTGCCGAAACGCTGGCTGCACTGCGCACTCGTTGCCAGCAAGAGGTCACCGACGCCAATCAGAGTCGCATCCTGCACGAACTTGAGCAGTTGCAACTGCAGGAAAATGCCTCCCAGGCCAAAATAGCCCTTTGCCAACAAGAAATCGAAAATGTGCAGGAACGCATCGCCGGCATGCTCGTACAGCACAACCGCCCATCGGCCAAAGGCTACAGCGCCGCCGACATCATCGCCGTCTGGCCCCTCGTTGGCAATTATACTCCCCACGACCGCAGCCGCCTCACGCAGGAACGCGCCTCCCTCGGACAAGAACTGCAGCAACTTGAACAGCAAGAGTTAGCACTGAGTACACAACTGCAGGCCGGTAGCCAGAAGCTTGACATCGAACAAGCTCGCCTCTGCCAGGAACAGCAAGAACATAGCTACCAGACTAAAAAGTATGGTAGCCTCCTCCTCAGCGCCGTCATCGAACGTTTGCCGCGCAAAATATTGCCACGCACCGAATACTACCTGCAGCACATCCTCCCCATACTTACCTCGGGCCGCTACCACGAAGTTCGCCTTTACCTGAACGGGCCATTCCAGCTGCGCGTCTGGGACCAGGCAGCCTCCGCCTACATTTCCACCTCCACCCTTTCCGCCAGTGCAGCTGACCAGCTCTCCCTGGCCCTACGCCTGGCTTTTGCCATCGCTACCCTCCCTCGCGACCTCGCTGCTGCCCCCGGCTTCCTCATTCTCGACGAACCACTCAGCTACTTTGACCGCGCCCGCACCCAGGCCCTCGTTGACGTTATTACTGGCCCCACACTCAGCCAGCACTTTGAACAAATTCTCCTCGTTTCCCACAGCAATGCCCTCGACCCTGGCATGTTCCCCTACCACCTCTGCCTCGACGGCGGCCTCATCGTCAGCAGCAACCTGCCCGTCCTGCCTCCACCTCAGCAAGTGGAAGCAGATGGCTACAGCAGGGACAATAGTGATGACGAAGGTGAACTCACGGAGCATAGAGTTCCTGTTGTTCCGGTTATTTCTTCAGGCCCGGTAACTCCCCTACCGGCCTCGATTGCAGTGGAATCGTAAATGCTCTCGTTGTATGGACTTCGATCAAAAAGTGCCAGGGGAAAGAGCCCCACACATTGGTGCTATAAGTAGCATGGCGCACGTGAGCATAACTTGTTTGGTACGTTGTATCAAATGAGAGCGATTAACAATATTCTTCCATTTCTCTTGACTCTGAACCATTGTTCTATTATCCTAAATACAGAGATTTGTGCCGGAGGAAAATCATGGGTGTTGACTTTGCACATCTGCACGTCCATACTGAGTATTCCTTGTTAGATGGTTTTAGCCATATTAAGAAACTTGTCCAACAAACAAAAGCTCTTGGGATGGATCATCTTGCTATTACAGACCATGGAGCAATGTATGGCGCCATCGAGTTTTATAAGGTATGTAAGGCAGGAGGTATCAATCCAATTCTCGGTCTTGAAGCATACTTGACCGAGAACATGCACGATCACTCCAAGCGATTTAGTGATGATTATCATCACCTGCTCCTCCTGGCAAAAAATAATACCGGTTATTACAACTTGCTAAAGTTAACGACGATCGCACATACAGAAGGATGGCACCTCAGACCCCGCGTCGATAAAGGGGTTTTGGAAAAGTACGCAGATGGTTTAATTGTCACCTCTTCCTGCCTCTCGGGCGAAATTCCCAAATTGCTGCTTGCAGAAAAAACGGAAGAGGCCTACAAAACAGCGAGCTGGTATCAGGATGTGTTCGGACCCGAGAACTTCTATCTAGAGATCCAGGAACATCACGGCACCTTTGATGATGGTCAACCTTCGCCCCAGGGTAAACTCAATCAAATGCTTTACCGGATGCACAAAGAGATGCACATCCCGTTGGTAGCGACCAATGACCTTCACTACATTGAGTCTTCAGATGCGGATTCACATGACATACTCCTCTGTGTACAAACTGGTAAAAGGCGAGACGAAAAAAAGCGCATGAAGTTTGATAGTACTCTGTATTATTTAAAAAGCCCGTCGGAAATGTCTGAATTATTCGCTGATTTGCCCGACGCGCTGACCAATAGCGTGCGTATCGCCGAGCAGTGCAGTGTTAACCCGCTGGCCTACAAGGCGCAACTTCCCAACTATACCATTCCCCCAGAATATGCTTCGCAGAAAGACTATCTGCTGGCTCTGTGTGCAGAGGGCGTCAAAGAACGCTTTGGTGAGATGACCGAAAGCATTACGAAGCAGCTCGAGTATGAGATCAATATGATTGGAGATAAAGGCTTCTTGCCCTATTTCCTGATCGAGTGGGATTTTGTGAACTATGCACGTTCGCAGGGCATTCGTTGTTCTGCGCGCGGTTCGGCTGCCGGCAGTCTGATGGCTTACAGTCTGGGGATCACCAACGTCGATCCCATACGTTACCAGCTACCCTTTGAACGCTTCTTCAATACTGAGCGCGCGGACATGCCTGATATTGACATGGACTTTCCGGATGATCGCCGTGAAGAAGTGATCGAGTACGTGACGCGCAAGTACGGCGAAGACTGTGTGGCACAGATGGTAACGTTTAACACGATGGCGGCCAAAGCCTCTATCAAGGACGTGGCGCGTGTCATGGGTGAGCAGGAAATAGGCGACCGTATCACCCGTCTCATTCCCACAGGCCCGAACGTCACGCTCCAGAGGTCGCTGGATGCTGTCAAAGAGTTAAACGACCTGTATAAGGAAAACCGTGTCGCACAGGAGGTCATCGACCAGGCTTTGAAGTTGGAAGGATCGGTGCGCTCAACCGGAATCCACGCGGCCGGTGTGATTGTGGCCAATGAAGGGCTGGAACATTTTGTGCCGCTGCAACTACGCGATCCCAAGGACCCCAAAAAAGGACGCATCACACAGTATGAACAAGCGCATCTCGAAGAATTAGGTTTAATTAAGTTTGACTTTTTAGGACTATCTAACCTGACCATCCTGGATAACACGCTCAAATATATCAAACAAGCGCGTGATGAGAATGTGGTGCTGGAAAAAATACCACTTGACGTGGTGCCAGAAAATGATGAGCAGAACGCGAAACGCAAAAAGGCGTTCGACCTGTTGGCAAGCGGTGAGACGACGGGTATCTTCCAACTTGAGGGTGCGAAGATGACCGAGTACATCAAACAGCTCAAGCCAACCTGTGTCGAGGACGTGATGGCGATGATCGCGCTTTACCGGCCCGGACCGATGGATAGCATTCCCGACTTCATTGACGCCAAGCATGGACGCAAGAAAATCAAGTATCTCGATCCGCGCCTGGAAGAATGGCTGGCTGAGTCCTACGGCGTGATTGTATACCAGGATCAGGTATTATTCATCGGCGTCAATCTGGCTGGCTTCTCCTGGGGCAAAGTCAATAAATTCCGTAAGGCCCTCAGCAAAAAGAAGATGGACGAGGTCGAAGGGTACAAGGGAGACTTTATCGAGGGCTGCGTGAAAAATGGGGTGAAGCGGGACGTAGCCGAACAGCTCTTCACGCTGGTTCTTCCGTTCGGCGGCTACGGTTTTAATAAAGCGCACGCTGCCAGTTATGCCGTCGTCGCCTTCTACACGGCCTATCTCAAAGCCAACTATACGGCAGAGTTCATGGCCGCGACCATGACCACGGAGACCGCGGATGCCAGGAAGATCTCCAATGCCATCGCCGAGTGCAAGCGGATGGGTGTCGAAGTGCTGGGACCTGATGTCAATAAGAGCGAGAGGGGCTTCACTGTGGAAGATGGAGGTGTGCGCTTCGGTTTGCTCGCCATCAAGGGCATTGGTGAGGGCCCGATTAGCGAGATTGTACGGGCACGTACCAATGGTGGACTCTTCAAGTCACTGGCCGATTTCTGTACGCGAGTTGATCCCAAATTCGTCGGCAAAGGGGCTATTGAGACGCTTATTAAAGCTGGAGCGATGGATTCGCTTGGTCCCCGCCACCAACTTCTGCCATCGGTAGAGGCGGCCATGAAATGGGGCAAGAACGAGCGTGACACCAAAGAACGCGGTTTGGTCAGCCTCTTTGGCGATATGGAAGAGGTCGAGAACGCCTTTGATTTTATACTGAACTCGAACGCTAAAGAGATTGAGCGTAATCAATTGCTTCAATGGGAAAAAGAACTCATCGGCGTCTACATTGTGAAGCATCCCCTGGCTTACCTTAGTGACTTCCTCAAAGAACGCACGACTCATACGACGGCTCAAATTACTGAAGAACTCGATAAACAGAAGGTGGCGGTGGGAGGCAACATCACCGAAGCACGCCGTATCACCACTAAAAAAGGTGATACCATGTGCGTGTTCAAGCTGGAGGATATGTATGGCTCGATCAATGTGACAGTTTTTCCCCGGCTTTATGAGGAGAAACCTGATTTATGGGTTGACGACAATAAGGTGATTGTGCGCGGCGAAGTGCAGGTGCGCCGTGATGAGCCGGGTATTCTGTGTAATAGCGCTGAAAAGATAGAATCGGCTGAGGAAGAGATCAATCGCAAACAATACCAGGTCTGGATTAAGTTGCAACTGAGCGGCTCGGACGAGAGATCTGTCTCCGATGATACGATGCGAGTGCAGGATATTTGGAATTGTATCCGCGATCAGCCAGGACGTGACCACTATGATCTCTTAGTGGCCAATGGAGAGTGGGAAGTACTGCTGACCCCAAGAAATAATACAATGGATTACTCAGAGAAAACACGTCGTAAACTGGAAGAAATACTGGGGAACTGGGGTACGGTGGAGGTGGCGTTAGTGGAACGATAGTAATAACCCTCTGTGGTATGATTATCGAGACAAGACGCATCACCACTAAAAAAGACGATACCATGTGCGTGATAAAATAGGTAAAGGGCAGTCGAGGCAAAATTGATAGAACGATAAAACTTATAACCATTTTCATACGTAGGAATTGAGAACTATCTTTATTACAATGGGCAAGCTTTTTCCCGGCGCTACAGAAAAGGCATACAAGAGTGAATTTTGAACATAGAGGGCCATTGCCCGGTGCTCAGGGGCCCGATGCAAATAATCGTCGTCCCACCTCTGAGCTATGGGGGCAATGGGAGCCAGACGAGGAGGA
>WNGQ01007242.1_pt1 | contig 22344 bp, 8 predicted proteins | sample 5407661 | NCBI WGS metagenome assembly WNGQ01 (sample SAMN13153382, study PRJNA577476) | soil metagenome | isolation source: 60 cm soil or saprolite under Garry oak tree replicate 2 | place: USA:California | collected 2016-06-15 | reverse complement strand
TTCGCGTTCCCGAAGGTCGGGGTTTCAGGATCGTAGCTTCCGGTTGCGTTGAATAGTATGCTCTGTCCTTGCACCGGTGAGGCCGGAGACCAGGTGAATGCTGCAACTGGTCCAAGCTTTCCTTCGAAATTGTTCTGGAAGTAGCCGTCAGAGGTAGTGACTGTGGTAAATTTATTCCCTAGGACGAGACGGGTCCAGTCGCCGGCTGTCGCTCCCCCGCCTTCTGCCGGGCAACAGGTTCCCGCTGCAAACACAAACGGGCTGGCCCCCACTCCCTTGATATTGAACGTGAGATATGCTAGTACACCGTTCCCGGAGACGGTGCCGTTGCCAGTCCCGCTCGCCAGGTTAACTACGCCCGCTCTGATCGTGCCAGCGGTCGAGTTGTCTAGTGTGCCGCGGGGGTTGTCTATGAAGGCATTGTTGAACATTGTTCCCGGTGGACTGCCGGCAACACCGACGTTGTAGCTCGAAAGAGTCAGGTTGGTCGGATCATAGAACAATGAGAATTCGTATGCATTGAACAATGGAGCATTAGTCACGTTAACGTCAACAGTCACCTGAGTGCCGGGCGCGAGGTAGTTACTGCCGCCCAAGGCAGAGCAGAGAGGGTTAGCCACTGTCATATTTGCTGCTAGGCAATTATCATTCCATATTCCCACATTAGGCGTGGTAGGTGATGGTTGTCCGGAAACTCTTGCGTGCGGTAGCTGCGCGATTAGTTCAAGAGACAATAGGACGAGAAATATTGCCACGGTTCTTTTCAATGATTCAAACACTGTTAATTTATTGGTTGTACGAAGAGGCCGTGAACTGAGTGTTCCTTAAAAGTTTATGCGCAAAACTCCAGCCGAATAGAATTTGGAGTGCGAAGAAATGAAGACGTACAGGTCTAGGATTCTTGGCTTCTTCTAGAGCGAAATCGTCGCTCTTCCGAACTTGATTGAGATAGGTCGAGGAAGAATCAGCATAGCAAGCGTGCTTCCCCGCCACCCAAACTTCAGTGACCACTATCGGCTGCTCTGGGTCGCAGTTCTTCGGCGTCGGAGCAAGAGAAGCCCGGCCAGTCCTGCCACGACAGCTGCGGCGATCACACCTCCAATTTCCAGATATAACATCGACGCGTTACCGCCTCCGCCGCCTGCTGGAATGGTCAGCGTCTGGGTTGATGTTGTCGAATGACCGGCCGAATCTGTGACCGTCAACGTTACAGTATAAGAGCCACTTGCGCTGTATGAGTGACTGGGAGAAGCACCGGTTCCTGTGGAGCCATCTCCGAAGTCCCAGCTAAAACTGTAGGGTCCTTGACCACCTGAAGCTGTCGCTGCGAAAGACACTGACTGCGCCACCGTAACTGAGCTAGGCGTGAAGCTAAAACTTCCAGTTAGTGGAATCACCGTAACAGGCAGACTGTAGAACCCAGCCTCCGTAACTTTGGAGAGTGCTTGGCCCGAACTCTCTTGGGCCAAGACAGTAATCGTATAGGTTCCGGCAGAGCTGTAGGCGTGCGTCGTTGAGAAGGCTCCACTCCGCGATGGCACTAGCTGCTGACTTCCATCGCCGAAAATGATCGTATAGTTGAACTGAGTCGATCGAGCAGCTCCAGGATAATTCGGATCGTAGGCAATTACGACATTGAAAGAAACCGTCTGCCCTACCCCCGTAGTTGAAGAGGCGTTGGTTGTGACTGCTACAGTGAAGACTTGCGGGGTGCCGGTAACGTTCAGTCGGAAATAGCCTTTCACAGTTGTTGGAGAGGTTGGAATCTGTGATAGCCCCGTATCAGTAATGTCAACCTCTCCTGCGTAGACCCCGGCAAAGTGGTACGTGACGGTCACGTTGTTGTTCTGAACGGAAGTAGTCGTCGTTCTGGGGTTGGGATTCGAGCAGATGAGATTTGAAGGGTAGCAGAGGTTCTTCCATGTAACACCGACCTGACCTGTTGAACCTGTGTAGGGCGGGATACCTCCGAGCCATTTGGCCTGGAGTGTGCCGGCGGAGCCCACCGTGAGTGGTCCAAGGGATGAAACGACAGGGGCGGCTAAAGGCAGACGCCGGGTCGCCTCTGCGACGTGACCAAGCGAGTCGTTGACGATAAGCGTGACACGATAAACCTGCAGAGTTAGAGAAGGAGCGGTGATAGTTATGGTGCTGCCTGCAGCTTCTATTGTCGCGGGGGGCGTCGAAGGATCAGGATAACCTTGACTACTATCGGTGTCCCACTTGTAGGTCAAGGCTCCTGTACAGCCAGGGCAGGATGCTTGGGCTGTGAGAGTCAGCGGGGCGCTTGGAACCTCAGGGTTTGGAGTATAGGTCCAGTTAACCTCGTAGCCGAGAGCTGTTCCGGCAAATAGGTCCGGAATGTTTGAGCTTGTAAAGCTTCCCTGGATCGTCTCGTGAGGTAAAGCGTTTGGACTAGCGCTAACGTCAATAATCTTGTCGCTGGAAACTGTTAGACTGGTCGCGCCAATGCCTACAACATCGAACCGCATTCGAAACAACGTCACGTTTCCGCTCAATGTAGCCGTCGGAGAGGGCGGGGAGAGAATAGTTTGTGAAAGTTCTGCCATCCCCGCAGAATTATCGATTACAGTAATAGACGTAAAGGAGTTTACGCCGTAGAACGGGAGGCCTGTCTCGTCGAACTCGACCGCGTATAGAACATTTGGATTCCAAGACACGGTCACATCGAATCCGCTGATAGCGGAGCTGCCGCCTTGAATGTAGACGATGTCAGCGGTGAATCCTCCTCCTTGGAATTGACAGCATGATGCTCCGATGCTGGTTGGACTGTCCGAAACGAGCGGTGTTAGATATGTTCCGCCGCCGGGTTCACCGCCTGCAGAAATGTCCGGACCTCCTGCCCAAGAGCAGCTTGGGTCGAGAGTAGATGCACCAGCATTCCCCGTACTTTGCGCACCGTCGGGATTGGGATATCTTGTAGCGTTGTATACCGCCTCATTGCTTCCATATCCACAGTCGATTCCCAGAAGCCCACCTACCTCTATCGTGTGAATTATTTGGCCGCTGCTTTCACCGAAGGGATCAGACACAGTGAGCTGTACGCTTACCGTGAACGAGGCATGAACCACGTGGATTGTGGTGGATGTCGCCGGAGTCGCTTGCGTCGGTTTCGTCGTCGTCGAAACCGTTGTGGTATTCGTGCCCCCATCACCATAATTCCATCTGAAGGTGAAATTCCATGTCCCAGCGAGAGTTTGAGTTCCGTTGCTTACGGTCGCTGTGAACTGAATGCGATCTCCAAAGGTGGCAGTCGATGGGAACGAAAAATCGGCTGTGAGCAAACCTCGGACTACTAGCGCTGTCTGTGCCGACCCAGAGTCCGTCCCACCATTATCGCTCACTGCAAACTTCACAGTGAAGCTCCCAGCAGTCGCGTATGCGTGTGTAGTTGAAGCTGTTCCCATGTTCCCTGTAGCGTTAGTGTAAGTCGAAGTAACGTTTGCTGATCCGTCGCCGAAGGCCCACGAGTAAGTGTAGAGCCCGCCGCCACCAGTCCAGTTTTCGCTGAAGGTTATCGTCTGGTTGATTGTTGGACGAGGATTTGAGGGCATGTATGCTATGGGGGCGACTGCGATCTTGGAGGCATGGGCCAGCCCGAGGCTCAACGGCGAGGACAAACCAATTGCGACTAATAGAATCAGGGCGAGAGATTTGAGTATAGATCTTTTGCCTAGCGGTAATTGCATACGTGCTGACCTCTGAGTCGTTGTCTATAAGGGAATGGCTGGTCTAATTACAGTTTCGGCGATACCCGAGCTATTCCATAATCAATCCCCCCCGGGTCTTTTGGTTGAGACAAAATTTGTCCTATTGGACATTCAACGCATATTCGGATGCGCCACAGGACAAGTATGAGCTGGCTCTCACGCAGAGCCTGCTTACTGCTTATTCGAAAATATTCTCTCCAATGTCCATGGAATGGTCGTCTTGCTTTTTGACCAAAAAATCAGAACATGTGAGAGTTCTTTGAGATCTTTGCTAGTCTTTGACGACGATAACGCCGCTAATTGTTGTTATGCGAATGTAGATAGGTGAACTTATCGTAGCTGTGAACGTGCACGAGTAGGTTGTGCGTCCCGGTCCGCTCGCAGTTGTCTGCGTGCATGTAACCGTGAATGTCCCCGAAGTGGCTGTTACAGTTGTGGCCGCTGGTCCGACTGTGTCGATTGTCAGTGTTGTTGGACTCGTTTGCTTAGTCGCCAGATACGTGATTCCACTCGAGCTGAATCGGTTGATGGTCGGGTCCAGCCCAACTGCTGAGCTCAGGCTTAGCGGGTCTGTTGCGCCGACGTGATTATAGAGAGCAATAGTGCTGATTACTCCAACATCCACGCACTGGAGAGTGCCCGTGCCGGGTCCGCCAGTCGCCGAGCATGTCGTCGTCGAGCTGAACAGTGGATGCGCCCAGTATGGGTCGTACTGTTTGAAGTGCAACGCAGCATCGGAAATGTCGGCGATGGTAACGATACCTTGGTTGAACTTGTCGGCCCATGCGAACTTCTGATATCTGCTACCCTGGTTCGCGACAGGCCCTCGATCATAGTTCGGGTTTGCTGTAAGGAGCAGGGTTCCGCCGAGAGTGTTCGACTGCCCTGAAGGGATACCGCTCGCTGTCTGACTGCAAGTACCCCCGGGGGTGCCGGCCGGGAGACCACTCGGGGCGCCGGGGAGAGCTAGGCATTCGTAGGGTCCGCTGCCAATCATGAGTCCTGTTGCCATGGGGTCGAAGTTCGGGTTAGCGCATTGCGAGACTTGTAGAGTGGTAACGGGAGGTTCAGGAGCGCCCACTGGCCAGAAGCAGGCTGCGGCCCAGGCGTGGTGGGGGAGTATGGGGATCAGCCCGACTAGGTCGTCGTAGAATGGTCCGGAAAGGGTGAGTTTCACTTGGACAGTCGAGGGATTGATGGCGGTAGCGCTTGCGATATTGATCACGTTTGGCTGGAGCAGGGCTGCCGGAATATCTCTGTAGGTGAGCAAGCTGAAAACCACATCGTCAGCGGTGACTGGGGTTCCATCATGGAACTGGAGATCTGGCCGCAGATGCCAGATCTGGGTTGTGGTGCCTAAGACGCATCCTTGTCCGGGGCTACAGGAGGTCTCGGCCGGGTTGAATATGGATGTGTGGCTAGTAACCATCCAGTTGCTGAGTTGAATGGTCGGCCCGCCTGTGTTAGGATTTAGAATAAGCATCGAATCCCAGATCATATCGATCACATCAAAGTCCCAGACTGATGTTGCCGTGTATGGACTGAAACTATCACTGTCCTGGGACTGACCGCGCCGAAGCGTATGCGAGTTTCCTCCGCCACAAGCGAAAGCCGAGTTAGCAGGCGTGTAGTTGGGGTTACAGTGAGCGTTGAGAAGGGTTGAGAAGGCTCCTGTAGTTCCCGCTTGCCAGCCTGTTCCTAACCCGTTTACTAGGCTCCCCTGGCTGGTTAACGTGTTTCCAAAGTTCAGACTATTCAGGGAAATGAAACGTTGGAGCAGATTGTAGACTGGGTTTGCAGAGACCCCCAGCGTAGAGACGTAGCTGGCGTTCTGGAAAATATTGATAGCGTGGAGGAACGTGTCTGCGAACTCTCCCGCGTTCGTATATGCGTCAAGCTTGGGATCGCAAGCGACGTCGTAATTGGATATGACTAGAGCCTGAACGCCGCCGCAGTAGTTGCTGGCGAACTGGCTGTTGAATGTGCTGTACTCGTTGTCAGGGTTGATGCTGAAGCTCTCGCCTCCAGTGTACAGATTCCATGTCTGAGCGTTCACGCCATCAGCAAAGATGATGTCGCTTATCTCGCTGAAGCCATAGTAGATGTTGCCAGTACATCCACTCCCTGGCGACTTGAACCCAAGGTTTACAGCGCATGGGGCCGATCCTGCGGGATTGCCTCCTCCGGGATTGGCACCGCGGTTCGCTGTCCCGAACAGGAAGTTCAGGCCGTCCTCGACAATCGTGCCGAAGGCTCTCCTCGGTGGATGGGTTCGGATATAGAAGATGATCTGAGCACCACTAGCGGGCAAAAGAAGGTGCGGATACGATGAAGGTATCGCGGTGCCCTGGGCCGCGGCTGCGACCTGAGTGCAAGTAGCGCCGCTCGGCGTCAGCGAGAAGCCTGCTGCTTTGAACAAGTCACAAGCAGCACGAATATCCTGCTCACTCGGATAGCCATTGTCAGCAAGCACGGCCGAGCCATCAGCAGCCCACCAGACCCCTGTGGATCCGATGGCGCCCTCGTTCAACGTGTATGCGTCGACTGGGTTGCAGTTAGCTGCAAAGAACGAGTCCTGAGCTGCAAGCGTTGGACATTCTGCTTTCAGAATATCTGTTGGCAGTGGAACCTTCGGCAGGCCGGGCACGCCGCTACAGAAGCCTGACCCGAAGCCTTGGGGTCGGGCCGCGTAGATGTCAGTGCACTGAGCCTGTCCTTGGAGCGTTGAGCTGAGTATGAACTGGTTCTTGTCCAGAAGATGACGGAAAGCCTGGCGAATGTAGATGCCGGCCTGAGTGTACATCTGGGTGCTCGCGCTATTCCAGTTACTGAAGAAATCGGCACTGCTTGTTGACGCGCTGGCGATATTGATCTCGCAGGAGGTCGTCGCCCCGCTGGGGCAGTTCGCATATGCGGAGTTGCTCAGAAGATATTTTCCAGCAACTACACACGGGAAGCTGTAGAGACCATGCTTACCTGTGCCGCCTACGGTTGTGGTCCCGCCGAGCAGGCCCCCGCTCAGCACTTGTGTCAGTGTCATATTGTTGACGTCGAATAGAGCGTCGATAGCGCTAGTCTCCTGATTGTGTAGCTGCACGGTTATAGAACCCAAACCCACTGAGCAGGCTGAGGTGCTTGATCCCTGAGTAACGTGGACAGAAAGCGTAGTCCTAGGCTGTAACTGGTTCACGCCTAAGAAGGCCCGATCGTGATTGATATCGAGCTGGAAGAGCCCAAAGTTGGTGCTGGGAGCACTACAATAGAAGTCAGGGTGGAGACTAGGATCACACAAGCTCCCGGGTTGAATGTTTATTCCGCTGTCAGACGCGAACAGCGGCCAGTCAGTAATATCAAGGCCACCGGACCCGCCTGTGGCAAATGCATTGAACATAGTGGAAAAATCTGAATAGTACTGGAAAACGACCTGGTCGACCTCTGGTCCGAACGGAAGAAAGGTAGTAGGAGTATTCGGGTCCTGGTTGAAAGCATGAACGAGACTGATCCCAGAGAAAGAGCTAGGGAGCGTCATCGATAGGCCTATGGTTAGGACTACTGCCAAGGGCAGCGTTCGGGATATCCTATCGGGCAAAGTCGACTCTCGGCCTCTACTATCTCAGGTCTATTCGTGGATGGATCCCGAGAACATTTAGAACTATCGGAATCTGGCTATAGTGAGCCCGCCAAAGACTTCCCTTGGTTACTTCAGATGTCTGGGAACATGACAGGTTTCTGGGCAACTGTCTGGATCGAAACTCTTTCCGTGTCTCTCGTTGTCCTCTCAGACGCTCTTGTGATAATATAAGGCGCAAGTAGAGAGATCGTCGATCCCAACACTCCCGTCGTTGTTGAGATCAGCGTTCGGGTTCCAGTTGGGTGATCCCGGCGTCGAATGGTAAGCTAGCGCGATTATGGACAGGTCGCTTATGTTTACGGTACCGTCTCGGTTTACATCGCCTGGCGGCGAAACTCGTACGGGGTAGACTCCAATCGTGTCATCGCCCTGGTTTATCGTATTCTCACCCGTAACCGGGGTTAGACTCGCCGTCAGTGTATAACGTCCCCAGTTTGGCATGACTGTCTGCCATGTAAATGGTACTCCAACTACTTGACCCAGGTTTAGCGTTAGGCCGACGGTGTCGACTGCAGTGCCGTTGAGCTTCAAGGTTAAGGTCGTACTCTCTGGATAATCGCCGTAGTTGACGACCGTGACGTTTGTGTAGAGCTTGTCGCCGGACTCGATTATCGCAGGGGTGAAGGATAAGTTACGTACGCCCACATCATGGATGTTGTTGATCTGGTCGGAGGTGCTGTAGAATACTTGCTCAGTGGTGGCTCCCTGGTTCTGCCAGAATACCCAGATTCTGTGGTCGGCCATCTGCGCGGCAACTGGGCTCTGGTCGGTTCCAGCGGAGAATGCGACGGGCGCGCTCCATCCTACACCATTGTTCACGGAGCTTGTGTCGAAGATTTGTTCCGAGGTTAACGATGAGCTTTGGAAGAAAACCCACAGCGTGCCGTCGCGTGATTGGATAATGGATGGATGATCATCTTCGTTGCCACTCGATGAGTAGAGCGGTGTTTTCGCTGACCATGCGTTCACGGGAATGCCGCCTGAAGGAAGTGGAGACAGCGTTGCATCGGTTGTAGTATAGTAGAGGCTGAGATTTGTGGTGTCATTTGATGAGAATACGATCCACAACCGTCCGTCTTTGGTCTGGGCTAGGGACGGGCTTCGCTGCTGAAGATTGGGCGTGGAGGCGGCTGGTAGTTGGAAGTCGGCAGACCAACTTGTACCATCATAGTACTTGTAGTAGATGCTCTGCGCACCGTTCGCGGACTGCCGGGTCCAGGCCACCCATATCCGCCCATCATAGTCTTGGATCGCTGAGGGAGTTCTATCCGACATGACGGTTGATGATAACTGTATGGGGCCGGTGGTTGGGTACGGGTTTGAGACGGCGTCCGTATACATCCTATAGAATAGTTGTTGATGGCCAGTCCGGTTCGAAGACCAGACCATCATCATCGTGTTGTTCGAGAGCGGAACCAAGTAACTGTCCAGGTTGACTCCGGCATTGCTCGTGGCCTGCTGCTTTACTGACCAAGATGCGCCATTCCAGATCTTGAAGTAAATGTCCGGATTGACAGATGTTCCTATCGGGTGCTCCTCCCAGGCCAACCAAGTCCGTCCAAGAGGATCAACCGCGGTGGCAGGGTAGAGAGGAATGACAGCTGATGGAGCGCTTCCCGCTATGACGGGTTCACCCGGATCGTACACGCCGTTGCCGTTGGTGTCATAAGCTACAGTCTCTCCTAACGACCAGACGCCGTTTCCATCGGAATCGACATATTTGATTCCAGAATCAGTTCTGAGGACAGTCCCGTTGGGAGGAGCTGATCCGTAGACCATCGGGTCGCCGGTAATGTACAGTCCATTGCTCTCAGCGTTGTAGGCCACAGGGTCCCCTTGCCGCCAGGCTCCGCTGCCCGGCGCGCCGTTCGCTATGACAGGTTCGCCGATCTCGTAGAGGCCGTCACTGTTCGAGTCGTATACACCCATCTCGCCGGGGTCCCAGGCGAGGTTCTTGTTAGAATCTACTATCCTGACTTTTGCATCTGTCTTTAACGCAACCCCAAAGCTGGGTTTGGCTCCTGCGATGACGGGTTCTCCGAGGACCGTCCCAGCCGAAGGGATGGCTCCGACTATTACGGGTTCACCTGTTCCGTAGAGGTTGTTGTTGTTTGTGTCATAGACTACTGCGTCGGCCGGGTCCCATGCAAACGTGCCTTTGGCGTCGACTAATTTTAGCTTCGTGTCGAACTTGACTTTTGTTCCGACCGGGGGGACTGTTCCGGCTATGACTGGGTCGCTGAGCATGGTTCCCTGGGCGGGCGTTGGACCGGCGATAATCGTGTCTCCTGTGTCATAGATGTTGTCGAGGTTCGCATCGTAGACCACAGTCTCTCCAGAGCTCCAGCGGCCGGTTCTTCCGGCGTCGACAAATCTGAAATGTTTCTCCGCGGAGATTGCAACTCCACAGGCGGGAGCGGTTCCCGCGATTAGGGTATCAATTCCGCACTCGTAAACTCCATTGTTTCCGCTGTCATAGATTACTGGTTTGCTGGGGTCCCAGACTCCGTTGCCGTTGCTGTCCCAGAACTTGATGTGGACATCTACGCTGGCGTTGTAGTAGCCTTTGCCGTATACGTCGTAGACGACCGTCTCGCCAGGGTCCCAGACATTGTTGCTGTTGGTGTCCCAAAACGCGATTCGAAAGTCTGTGTTCAACGGGGTCGATGGATCCGGAGTCGCCCTGACTATGACCGGTTCAGCAGAATCATAGAGCCCGTTGTTGTTGGAATCATAGACGACGGCCTCGCCTGTATTCCATACGCCGTTTCTGTTGGAATCGACGAATCTAATCTTCGAGTCGATCTTGAGAGTTGTCCCGACAGCTGGACCGGTTCCGTTCAGCACGGGATCGCCAGTCCGAAATGTCCCGGTGTTGTTAACATCGTAGACAACCGTCTCGCCATTATTCCAGACATTGTTGCTGTTAGAGTCAACGTACTTGATGTGCGGGTCTATCGTCGCGTTATAGTAGCTTTGAATCGACGAGGAGAATCATAGCTAATGGTGGCGGGGATCCTCCTACAACAGGCTCTCCAGCATCATAGAGACCGTTACCGTTGCTGTCATAGACTACCGGCTCGCCGTTGCTCCAGGCTCCCTGGCCGTTGACGTCGACAAACTTGATCTTGAAGTCTGTCTTCAACGATGCCCCGACGGTAGGGCTTCCTGAGATCAGAGAGTCATATGGCTCGTAGATGCTATTGTTTTTTGCATCATAGACAACGGCTTCGCCAGGGTCCCACACATTGTTTCCGTTGGCGTCCACGTATTTTATGTGCGAATCTGTCTTCAGCGCTGTTCCTGTTGCGGGTGCAGCGTCCAAGAATCTGACCTTGGGGTCGCTGGAGAGGTTCGTGCCCATTGGTACTTGGGTTGGGCTAGAGAAGTTCAACGCTCTTGCTTGGGGGATGCTGCTCGTGAGAAGGGTTGCTAGAACGATGGTGAGAATGAGTATTCTGGAATAGATTTTGCGCATGTGTGGCGACATGGCTCTTACTGTCCGCTGACCGTAGAATAAAAAAAGGAAGAATTGGGAGGGGGTTCGGGTTCTGTTAGGCCTTGACCTTGAAGCTGAGTCCTTGTACCGTGGCGCCGGGTGCGCAAGATGTTGGAAGCGGGCATCGTAGCAGTGTGACGAATATCTGGTAGTTTCCTGTAATGCCGCCGTTGTTTCCGCCGATGTCAAAGCTTCCTGTGACGGTCGTGGAGTTGCCTGGGAACATGAAGTTGATGGTGGACTGGACTGTGTACGTGTTGGATGCAGGGTCGACTATGGTGAAGATAACTCCACCCCAGCCGGCACTAGGAGCGGTCGCGCTTAGCATTAGGAATCCTTGAAGGTCAATCGTGGTCTGTCCTTTTCGGAGAAAGCGCACGTGCTCTCCGGGTGCTGGAGAAGCGTTGGGAGACACGAAGGCTACGGGTGGCGGGGAGAGGAATGTTCCGTTCACAACGGTGACGGGGACTGGCATTGCACCACCGTTTACCAGAGATATGATCTGGGGGTTGACGATGATGAGGTCAGATGGGAATGGTCCCAGAGATTGTAATGTGACTTGCATTACTGGGCCGTCCATGTTGACTGTGGTGCCGCCGAGGAGAGCTGCTGCGCACTCAGCCTGACCGGCGCTGTTGTCGATCGACTGGGTCACTACGAAGACGCTGGAGGAAGGCACTGTGCTGAAGAGTGTGGGCGAGCCGACGCAGTTTATAGACACGGCGCTGAGAGCGAGAATGTCCCAGCTCAATATGACATCATAGCCGATGAGGTTCGAGACTCCGCTAACGCTGACGGATACAGTGAATGTTCCGCCGGGGTCAGCGGCGTTGAAGGCTGGGTCTACGAACACTGTAGCGTTTGACTGTGCGTGGACTAGAGGAGTAGCTTCCGGGACGACTGCGAGGACGCTGAACATTATCATGAGCATTGGTGCTAGTGTTTTCTTGTTCATCATTTCGTTATCCTAAGACGGGTTCACTGATCAAGAAATATAAGACTTCCGGGGGCTGAGGCCTCTATCAATAGCTTGAGGATTCCGGAGATACACATAGAGTACCGGAAGCCATAGTGGAATGCACAATATTCAAGGCGGATCGACACTATTACCCGATTGAGGGGACCCCTCCTACGAGGGGGAGCACAAAACCTATCCGGCCCGCTAGTCAATGGGCCGGAACGGCAGGTGCGACCCGTGAAGCGCTCGGTTCATCCTCGACCCGCCCACATTCGCGCAGTTGTCATCGTAGCCCTATCGCTTGCCATCGTCCTTCCATTCATACCCTCAACAGCGAGGGCAAACCCTGGGACGAAATCCGTGCCGGCCGAGTTTGCAACAATCCAGGGAGCCGTCAACGCCTCAAACCCCGGCGACACAATCATCGTCGCGCCAGGGACGTACAATGAAAGTGTCGTGGTGGAAAAGAGCCTCACGCTGCTAGGACAGAGCAGCGGAACGACGATCATAGACGCCCGGTCTCGAGGACCGGGAATAAACATCACAGGGACGAGCGCTGTTACAATCTCTGGCTTTACGATTCGCGACACGGACTTTCTCGACAGCGGAATACTGGTAGCCTCCTCTACCAACGTCACCATAGAAAACAACATTGTTGAAGCATCGACCCAGAGCAATGGAACCTATCTCGTTGACTCCAACAGTGTAATAATCAAAGCCAACAACTTCACGGGAAATCTCTGGGGAATAAATATTCAAGGAGGGTTCGGCAACCTCGTCCAAGACAATAATTCCACAAGGAATAGTATAGGCGTCGGAATATTCGCCTCCACAGGCAACAAAATTGTTGACAACGATTTCCGATACGAACAGACGGGAGTAGATGTCAACTACGGGTCGACGGGAAATATTCTTGCGCGAAACGATATCTCCAACGATACCTTCGGCATCCGGATACAATCCTCGAGCATTAACCTGATACGCGAGAACAACATTGACTTCAACAACCAACAGGCTTCAAGCGTCGGGGTATACTTGAACGGTGCCAGGGCCAATCTCATCTATTACAACAACATACGCAGCAACTCCATCCAAATGGCAGGCTCGAGCGCGGGCGACGTCACGGGAAATACTTGGAACGATGGGGCGGCCAAACCACATGGAAACTACTGGAGCGACTATACTGGTATCGACAGCGACATGGACGGGGTAGGCGATACACTGACTCCGTGGCCGTGTCCCACCGGTGGAAGCCCTTGTTCCTATTTTGGTCCGCCGGGGGTGGATTCGTATCCATTGATGAGCCCTCGGAAGCCTTCGGCGCTGCCCGTGACGGCACTAGGGTTCCTCGCGAGCAGCTGTCCCGGGACGACAGGCTTGCAAGTTAGGTTCTCAGGATCTGTTGGCGGAGCGCCTGCACCCTACATATACGACTGGAACTTCGGCGATGGAAGTACGGGAACGGGACAAGAGACCTCTCATACCTATACCGCCCATGGAGCGTTCTTCGCAACTCTCACAGCAACGAATTCCACTGCGAACACGAACGGAACCGATCTTGTTCCAGTAACGGTCTTCTCAGGAAGCGTCCAGTTACATGTCACCGATCAAGACTCGAAACCCCTCGGGCAGGCGAACGTCACGTCGTTAGTCCAGCCACCTGGAGAGGCTGGCTTCAGAATATTCACCGATAGCCAGGGACTGGGGACTGTTGCGTGTCTTGCGCCCGGAGGATACAGGGTCGAAATCTCTCGCGCCGGTTACAATTCTCAGACTATTGCCTTTTCGATTGCCGATGCAACCCTGAATGTCTCTGTCGCTCTCGTGAACATCAATCCTCTCCCTCCACGGAACGGCTCTCTCTACTGGGTGATCTACGGAGTCGTCGGGGTGGGAGTGGCTACAGGGCTCGGAGTCTACTACTTCTACCGATCTAGGCGAAGGTCTCCGCCGAAGCGCTAGCCAAGGCTACATCACGCATCACGAAGACGAATTTATCTTCGAGGAGACGGAGGGATCGGACGCGGGAGTGCTCACGAAAAACGTGACCTTCTGCGCCGGACGAGGAGAGCAAGGACTAGCAGTAACAGGAGAAACACGACCGTGGCTCCCGTCAGTGTGACAGGATCAAGTCCTGATGCCTGCTCAGTGTTTTCAGTGATGATTATCTGCCGTGCAGAGGAATACTCATCGCCATTGTTGTTGATGACGTTGAGCCTGACGGTGTACGTTCCGGGAGTCGAGTATGTGTGCGAGACCGGGTTGGCGGTTGCGCTGCTTCCGTCCCCAAAGTCCCAGTGCAGGGTGTACGGTGGAGAGCTGCACCATACCGCTACTGCGGATAGAACAATCTGGGTCCCTACTGTTGCTGACAGGGGATAGCTGAAGCTCGCTATCAGGTCGGGCAGTGGAGAGGTTGCAGTTGCGACATGTATTGCACCTGCAGCTTGCTGTCCTGGTTGAATAGGTGAAAACGAATATGTCTGCGAAGATCCTGTAATTGTCAGTGTGAAGTTTAGGTTGTACTGGTAACGACCAGACCCTGTCGCGTTCAGGACCCCGATGATCGTAAGCGGATAGGATCCGGCAGGCGCCGTCCGGTTTGTGTTTATCGTTAGAGTGGAAGTGAAACTCCGCCCGACAATTGTGGAGTTGAGTGAGCCGGACCTTGGATTGAAAGCGTAGAGACTGGCCGCGTACAACGGGTAGACGTAGTTGCTCAGCGTAAAGTTGACCGTCCCGTACCCTGCGGAATTAACGAGTGTGACGTTGACGAGTGTGGACACGCTCTGGCCCGGAGGCGCGGCGGCTGAAGGCGGTGTAGCATGCATCCTATACGGGGGCCGATTGTCGAGGCTTCCATTGACGATGTCGAATGGTAAGAGTACGCCGCATCCGTTTGAAAACCCGATGAGCTGAGAGGAGTTCTGCTCGATGCTGATCGGTGTGACGCCTCTGCCGACGACTAGAAACTGGACCCGGAAGAGTGTTACGGGGATGTTTTGGAATGATGACGTGTCTGGCTCATGTGTGGGTCCGAGAACTGCAAGCGCGAGTCTGGCTGTTCCTGCTGGATTGTTGGCTGTTCTCGCATCGACGAACGTGTCGTTGCTGGGTAGGTCGAAGATGCAGCCGTCGCTGGCGCTGCAGTCCGGAGACGAGTAGAACAGGTTCTCAACCTTCAGTATGCTCGAGTTGAAGGCTAGGCTGATGTCGAATCCAGAGATTCCTCCTGACTCTTGACCGATGACTGGGGGAATGTCTGTTGCTTGTATTGAGATGTTGAAGCTGTATCCTTCAGTTAGAAGCGGCGCTGTGAGATTTGACGAGGAATAGTCCTCGCCGAAGACACGGAGATGTGTGGGCGGGGCTATTACTGTCGTAGTGGCTCGCGAGTCGGGGAGGATGGATGGAGAAAATATCATGAGAGATAGGAGTGCTAGGACGAAGATTGTGGATAGCGAGTGGGACGATTTTCTCAACCGGATCCGTGGCTCCGAATCTGGATCATTGGATCAGACTAGAGGAGAATGCGCTCACCGATATCGTTGTCGGTTTGGACTTGTCACGGCCGGTGAGGCATGAAGCGTGGTGGGGTGGTGTCACGTGCAGTAGTGGTACCAGACTGCGACTATGGAGAGGTCGTCTACTCCTACGCTTCCATCGTTGTTGAGGTCGGCGGCCGGGTTCCAGTTGGGAGACCCTGGAATAGAATGGTAGGCGAGGGCGACGATGGAAAGGTCTGCGATTGTCACGCATCCGTCCATGTTCACATCTCCTGGGGGAACGAGCCATACTGTGCCGCCGGTGAGTGTGTTGTCGCCTGTGACGATCTCGTCTTCGGTCTGGCTTACGACTATTTGTGCTGACATTTGGTACTTGGCCGGGCGCATGCCGTTGGTGTTCCAGAGTATCTGGAGGGTCATGGTCTGGCCGGGGGCGAGGCTGAGGAACTGGGCGGCGATGGTTGTGGCGCTTGTGTTTGTTGCTCTGATGAAGAGCCAGAAGCTCTCTGGAAAGGTGCCGAGGTCAGCGACTGTAACGTTGATCCCGACAGCGTTGTAGTCTCTAAGCTTCATCGGCGACTCTGTCAGCGCGGTGACTGCGTTGTTGTGGAAGGGTAGCTGGTTGGTGGTGGCGTAGTAGAGGTTCCAGTAGTTCTGTGGGTCTCTGTTTGACGACCAGAAGAGGTAGACTCGGCCATCTTTCAATTGTGCGAAATATGGCATTAGATCCTCGGGGCAGACGGTGCTGCATCCCACATCGTTTGTAAGGTTCACTTCAGGTATGAAGCTGGCCCCATTGTTTACAGAGTAGGTGTAGAAGATGTCGTTCTGGAAGATCAGGCTCGTGACAGGCAGCTCCCTGTTCCATGAGGCCCAGATCGTTCCGTTCTGGTCCTGGATGATCCGGGGATGATGGTCAGCGTTCGTGGTTGATGTCAGCTGGATGGAGGGGGACCATTGGCTGTTCTTGAAGGTGGTATAGTAGATGTTGGATAGGCCCGAGGTCGTGTCTGTCCGTGACCACATCAGCCAGATCGTCCCGTTGCTCACCTGGTAGGCGGAAGGTTCCAGGTTCTCAATGTTGGTCGGGTCGGTGGTGAGTGCGGCTTCCGGCCCCCAGTTCCCTGCTCTCCATGTCTTGTAGTAGATGTTGGCCGAGGTTGGGTTGATTGTCCGGTCGTAGAACACCCAGAGGCTGCCGTCGCTGGCCGCGACCACCGTGGACGCTTTCTCGTCGAGTGTGTTCCACTCGATCTGCTGGTCCGACGACCATCCTATCCCGGGATGGTAGGACTTGGTGTAGATGTCGAAGTTTCCTGTCCGGTTGGAGGCGAAGGAGAGGACCATGGTTCCGTTCTTGTATTGCGAGGCGGCGGGCGCGATGTTCTGGCTGAGGGGTGTGGAGACTAGGGTCTGGTATCCGGACCAGGCCGTGGCGTTGTACGTGTAGGAGGGCGTGGTGGTGGTTCGATAGTTGATTACTGGGTTCGTTACGTGTCCGTTGAAGTAGGTATACGCCCAAAAGACCCAGACTGTGCCATCCTTGCCCTGGACGATGGCCGGGCTGAAGCTGTAGGAGCCGTCGCTGGTGAATCTCTGGAAGTTTGTCACGGATATGCTGAGCCCAGGCACTGGCATGACGACGGCGTGTATTGGAGGAAGAATCAGGAAGCTCAGGAGTATGGTCAAGGCGAGCTTCCACGTTCGCATGTTTCCCACTGACAGCCTGAGACCTTTCCCGAAGAAAGGGGAGGAGTTTTGGTTGACCGGCTACCTGTAGCGGAAGGTGCCGGTCTCGGTTCCACCGTTTCCGGTGACGGTCGTCGTCATGGTTGTGCCTGCGCCGACTGGGAGCACTGCCGAGTATGTGACGCTTGCTACTATTTCGTAGGTAGTGTTCGCTGTTGGGACGAAGGTGAAGACTGCCTTTCCACCTGAGTGCCCGGCTACGGTGATGGTCTGTGTGAACTCTTGTGCGACTGTTCCGTCGCCGTCGAACACGTCGACTGTGACTGTGGCGGTTATTGTTAGGCTACTCGGGTTGTTGACGTGGACTGTTATCGTGTTCGGTGTTGGGAAGGTCGGGTTGTGCTTGAAGTTGGTCCCGTTGATGAAGGGTGCTGGCTGGACATTTACGGTGTGGGTGGCCGTGGCGGTTGCGCTTGAGCTGTCCGTTACCATGAGGGTTACTGTGAAGTTTCCGCTCGCGATGTACTGGTGGACTGGTGTGCAGCCTGTCTGTGGGGCGCTGCCGTCGCCAAAGTTCCAGACGCAGCTGTACGGGGAGACTCCGCCGCTTATCACTGCGACGAAGGTGGTGTTGCCGACGAGTGTGGTTGTGGGGCCAAAGTCCGCGGTCAGCGTTGTGACCACGTTCGAAACCGTGACTATGTGGGTGGCTGAGGCAGTGGCACTGTTCATGTCGGTCACCGTGAGCATTACTGTGTAGTTGCCTGCGTTGGCGTAGCTGTGCATGGCTGGGTTTCCGGATCCGGTTGTGCCGTCTCCGAAGCTCCAGCTGTACGAGTAGGGCGATGTTCCGCCGGTGACCATGGCGGTGAATGTGACTGTGCTTCCCTTGGTCGGTGCGGTTGGGCTGAAGCTGAAGTCTGCATGGAGTGTCTGGGCGACAACGGTTATGCTCTTGCTTGCGCTGGCTGTTACTCCGTTTCCGTCGGTTGCGTTTACCTTGACCGTGAATGTTCCCTTTGATGTGTAGGTGTGCTGTACCGGGTTGCCTGATACGGCGGCTGAGCCGTCGCCGAAGCTCCATCTGAACGTATAGGGCACCGTTCCGCCGGTAGCGTTGGCTGCGAAGGTGACTGGGCCACCTGCGACCGGTGAGGTTGGGTTGAAGCCGAAGCTCACCGTCAGTGGCAAGGGCGAGATGGTTATGGAGACTGGTGTTGCAGAGGCTGTGTGACTGGCCGAATCGCTAACGTTAGCGTTCCAACTGTGCCCGTTGCCGGGTGGGTCGTGATGGATACCGACAGCGTGGAAACACCCACGGTGATGGTGTGGGTCATTGTGGCTCTGGCTCCGTTCATGTCAGTGACGTTAGCCCGGACTGTGTAGGTGTTGGCGGTTGAGTAGGCATGGGTGGTCGGGTTGCCGGTTGCGGTGGTGCCGTCTCCAAAGTTCCATGCGAACGAGTATGGCGCTGTGCCGCCAGTGGCTGTTGCTGTGAAGGATACTTGCTGGTTGGCTTGTGGCGAGGTCGGGCTGAATGTGAAGTCAACAGTCAATGTCTGCGGATTGACTGTGACTGACTGTCCAGAGTTGGCTGTCTTTCCGTTCGTGTCGGTTATCGTGACTGTGACGGTGAAGGTTCCCTTGGCCGCATACGTGTGCTGTGCAGGGTTGCCTGAGACTGTGGCGCTGCCGTCTCCGAAGCTCCAGCTGAACGAGTAGGGCTGTGTTCCGCCCGATCCAGTGGCTGTGAAGGTAACCGGGCTGCCGACGACTGGGGACGATGGGCTGAACGTGAAGGTGACTCCCAGCGGGAGGGGTGAGATGGTTATGCTGCTTGTTGCCGTGGCCTTTGCGCCGTTCGCATCCGTCACGTTGACTCTGACGGTGAATGTTCCCTTCGCAACGTAGGTGTGGCTCTGGGTGTTCGGGTTAGTCGTACCACCTGCAACGGCTGCTGTGCCGTCGCCGAAGGTCCAGGTGAACGTGTAGGGCGAAGTGTCACCGGATGCGGTTGCGGTGAAGGATACGGCGGTGTTGACTGTGCCCGTTGTCGGAGCTGTGTTGAATACTACGGCTAGGGCGGTTCCAACGATCGCGATACTAGTCTTTGCTGTTGCAAGCTTGCCGTTCGTATCTGTTACGTTAACTGTGACGCTATAGGTTCCCTTGGCAGCGTAGCTGTGGCTCTGAGTGTTCGGGTTGGCTGAACCACCTGCTACCTTGGCTGTTCCATCGCCAAAGCTCCAGCTGAACGAGTAGGGTGTCGTGCCGCCCGTTGCTGTGGCTGTGAAAGTTACTGGGCTATTGACTGTGCCGCTCGTCGGGGCTGTTGTGAATGTTACGGCTAGAGCGCTACTCGCGCCGATCACGATTGTGGTTGAGGCGGTTGATAGCACATGGTTCGTGTCTGTTACGTTGACATGGACTGTGAAGGTCCCCTTGATGCTGTAGGTGTGCGACTGAGTGTTCGGGTTAGTAGCTCCTCCAGCCACGTTAGCGGTCCCGTCACCGAAGCTCCAGCTGAACGAGTAGGGCGTTGTTCCTCCCGAAGCGGTTGCCGTGAATGATACGGCGGTGCCAGCTGTACCCGTGGTGGGCGCGTTGGTGAAGCTCACTGCCAGCGGTAGAGGCGAGATCGTGATAGTTGCTGTGGCAGTTGCTAGCTTGGCGTTCGTATCAGTAACGTTCACTGTGACGGTGAAGGTTCCTTTCGCAGTGTAAGTGTGGGATTGACTGTTCGGGTTAGTCGCTCCACCTGCTACCTTGGCTGTTCCATCACCGAAGCTCCAGCTGAACGAGTAAGGAGTCGTGCCGCCCGATGCGGTAGCGGTGAAACTGACTGCAGTATTGACAGTTCCAGTGGTTGGGGGACTGTTGAAGACGATGGCAAGTGTCAGGGGCGCGATTGTGATGCTGCTTGTTGCGGTCGCCTTTGCGCCGTTCGCATCAGTCACGTTGACTCTGACGGTGAATGTTCCCTTCGCAACGTAAGTGTGGCTCTGGGTGTTCGGGTTAGTTGTTCCGCCCGAGACGGCTGCTGTGCCGTCGCCGAAGGTCCAGGTGAACGTGTAGGGCGAAGTGTCACCCGACGCGGTCGCGGTGAATGATACGGCAGTGTTTACTGTTCCGGTTGTTGGGGGCGAGTTGAAGACTACGCTGAGAGGCGTACCAGTTATGGTGATCGGGGTTGATGCTTTGCCAACCTTTCCAGTTGCGTCTGTCGCGTTGACACGGACGGTGAACGTTCCTTTCACGGCGTAGGTGTGGCTCTGGGTGTTCGGATTAGCCGTTCCGCCGTTAACGTTTGCTGTTCCGTCACCGAAGGTCCAGCTGAAGGTGAACGGGGCTGTTCCGCCTGATGCCTGGGCTGTGAAGCTGACAGCCGTATTGACGGTGCCTGTTGTCGGGGCGACTGTGAACACGACTGTTACTGTGGTTATAGTGATGGTCGTCGAGGCTGACGCGAGCTTGGCGTTAGTGTCGGTTACGTTGACGTGGACCGTGAAGGTTCCCGCGTTTGCATAGGTGTGAGACTGGGTGTTCGGGTTCGTCGCTCCTCCAGCCACGTTAGCTGTTCCGTCTCCAAAGTTCCAGCTGAACGAGTAGGGTGCTGTGCCACCGGATGCGGTGGCTGTGAAGCTGATCGGTGCTCCCGCCGCGCCAGTTGTTGGCGGGTTGTTGAATACAACTGCCAGAGTCAGCGGCGAGATCGTTATGGTTGCGGTAGCACTGGCTAGCTTGGCGTTCGCGGATGTAGCGTTGACGTGCACTGTGTAGGTTCCTTTCACATTGTACGTGTGGGATTGCGTGTTCGGGTTGGTTGTGCCTCCGGCTACGTTGCCGGTGCCGTCGCCAAAGTTCCAGCTGAACGTGTACGGCGCGGTGTCTCCTGATGCCGTCGCGGTGAAGCTGACAGCAGTTCCGACCGTGCCGGTTGTCGGGGCTGTTGTGAATGCGACGCTGAGCGTGGTTCCGCTTATGACTATTGTAGTCGACGCAGTTGCAAGCTTAGCATTCGTGTCTGTTACGTTGACCTTGACCACGAAGGTGCCTTTCGTCGTGTAGGTGTGAGACTGAGTGTTCGGATTGGTCGCGCCACCTGCTACCTTGGCTGTTCCATCGCCGAAGCTCCATGAGAACGAGTATGGAGTCGTTCCACCGGAGGCTTGGGCTGTGAAGCTGACTGCTGTATTGACGGTCCCGGTTGTCGGTGGGGTGTTGAAGACAACCGCCAACGTCAGTGGTGCGATTGTGATTGTCGTGGAGGCAGGTGTGCGTGCGTTGTTGGCGTCTGTCACGTTCACGCGTACGGTGAATGTTCCCTTTACCGCGTAAGTGTGAGACTGGGTGTTCGGGTTGGTGGTTCCACCTGCTACGTTTGCTGTTCCGTCACCAAAGTTCCAGCTGAACGAGTAAGGCGGAGTGTCTCCCGCGGCAGTGACTGTGAAGCTGACTGCTGTGTTAACTGTTCCAGTTGTCGGCGGAGAGTTGAATGTCAGGGTCAGCGGTGTGCCGGTTATGGCTATCGAGGAGGAGGCGGAGGCGCGGACGGCGTTATTGTCGGTCACGTTGACGTGAACGGTGAAGCTGCCTTTCGCATTGTAAGTATGGCTCTGAGTGTTCGGGTTCGTCGAACCACCAGCGACATTGCCGGTGCCGTCGCCAAAGTTCCAGCTGAACGAGTAGGGTGTTGTACCACCCGAAGCTGATACTGTGAAGCTAACAGCGGCTCCGACTGTTCCGCTGGTGGGGGCTGTGGTGAAGGTTAGGGTGAGTGTCTGGGCTGCTACTGTTACGGTCTGGGTGGGCGGGCTGGCTGTTGCGGCGTTCTGGTCGGTTACTGTCAATGATACTGTCTTGGATCCCTTGGTCGTGTAGGTGTGCATTACTGGGTTGCCGGTTCCGAGTGCGGAGCCGTCGCCAAAGTTCCACGTGTAAGAGTATGGCTGTGTTCCGCCCGTGACTGTTGCTGTGAAGGTGACTGGGCTTCCGACCACTGGGGAGGATGGGCTGAATGTGAAGCTTGCCTGGAGTGCGGGTGCAGTGATTGTAATGCTTGTCGAGGCCGATGCTACCTTAGCGTTGGTGTCGGTTGCGTTGACGCGGACTGTGAAGGTTCCCTTGGCAGCATAAGTGTGAGACTGAGTGTTCGGGTTAGTGGCTCCTCCCGCAACCTTTGCGGTTCCATCACCGAAACTCCAGCTGAACGAGTAAGGAGTCGTACCGCCTGAGGCCGTAGCTGTAAAGCTGACCGCGACGTTTACTGAACCGCTGGTCGGCGGGCTATTGAAAGCAACCGCCAGTGTCAACGGTGCGATTGTTATCGT